>Ga0306924_10004189_pt1 | contig 14053 bp, 11 predicted proteins | sample sta12Can44000111_FD_203756 | JGI IMG/M metagenome (GOLD analysis project Ga0306924, IMG submission 203756) | Lab enrichment of tropical soil microbial communities from Luquillo Experimental Forest, Puerto Rico - statanox.12C.anox.44.000.111 (v2)... | ecosystem: Environmental > Terrestrial >... | reverse complement strand
CGCGAACGATGATTCGGCCAAAATGAGGTCGACGTTAGTCCCGACCAATTCAGCAGCTAGTGCCGGTAGGCGATCGAGATTTCCGTCAGCGACGCGCCGTTCGAACTGAATATTCCTGCCATCAATGTAGCCGAGATCGTTCAGCACCTGCATGAAGGCCTTTAGGTTGTCGTTCTGAGTAGACGGGGACGCAAGAGAAAGAGATCCGATACGCCAGACCTTGCGGGCCTGTTGGGCACGGGCGGCAACCGACCAAGCCGCCGCGCCGCCGACGACTGCCATAAACTCGCGCCGTTTCAGTTGGTCGAATTGCATTCGCCCCCCGACGATGATCGCGTCAGCTTTGGGCGCGAGCAGCCTACACCGTCCGCTCCAACCGCTGATCGATTTCCTGCCGCAACAGGCCGAAGTCGATCGGCTTGGTCAGCAAGCCTGCCGCTCCAAGTTCGGCGGCCTTCTTCCTTGTCGCCTCGTCGCCGTAGGCCGTGATCATGATCACAGGCACATTCGGCCGCGCCGCCTTCACCTTCGGCAGCATTTCAAGCCCGCTCATGCCGGGCATGTTGATGTCAGACAAGATCAGGGAAGGGTCGCCGTTACTTTTGACCTGCTCAAGGGCTGCCGGCGCCGAGTTGGCAAACTCCATGACAAAACGCCCGCAGCGAATGTCGCGGCGGAATTGCTGGCGAAACAGGTGTTCGACGTCGGGTTCGTCATCGACCACAAGGATATAGGTGCTCACAGTCTCCCCCTTAATCTGGCTGTGCAGGCATAATGCGCGGCAACGTAATGATGAATTCTGTAAATGAACCGGGTTCGGTCACGACTTCAATTGTCCCTCGGTGCTGTTTCACCACGATATCGTGGCTCATGGACAGCCCGAGCCCCGTACCTTCACCGGCTGGTTTTGTCGTGAAGAACGGGTTGAAAATCTTCTCCTGGATGTCAGGCGGGATGCCCGTACCATTGTCGCGAATGCGGATTTCAACGTTGTCGCCGAGATTTCGCGTCACTGCCTTCAGCCTGGGTTCAAAGCCGTTGCTGGCGGCCGCGCGCTTGGTTGCGGCGTAAAACCCGTTCGAGATCAGGTTCAAAAGCACCCGGGTGATCTCCTGCGGGTAGATATCGGCAACCCCGACCGCCGGATCGAAATCGCGCTCCAGCGTGATCTTGAAACCCTGTTTCTCGGCACGCGCCCCATGGTAGGCGAGGTTGAGGCTCTCGTCGATGATCGCGTTGATCTCGACTGGCCGATGCTCACCCGAGCCCTCGCGAGAATGCAGCAGCATGTTCTTGACAATGGAGTCGGCGCGCTTGCCGTGCTGAACTACCTTGGAGAGGTTGTCCTTCAGCATGCCCGTCAGTTCGTCGACTTCCTTGCGGATTTTTTCGACGAGCTCCGCCTGTTTCAGGATGTCATTGAGCTCGTCGGTGAGTTCGACCGAAAGCGCTGAGAAGTTGTTGACGAAATTCAGCGGGTTCTTGATCTCGTGGGCGATGCCGGCGGTCAGTTGGCCGAGCGCCGCCATCTTCTGCGCATGAACCAGGCTTGCCTGCGCCGTCTGCAAATCGCGCAATGCCGTCTCGGCGGCGTCTCTAGCCGCGCGAATGGCTTCCTCGGCACGCTTGCGCTCTGTGATGTCGCTGTAGATAAGCACGAAGGCGCCGCCCGGCACCGGATTGCGGCGCACCTCGATGACCCGGCCGTCAGGCCGGGTGCGCTCGTAGCGCATCTCAAGCCTGGTGTCTTCGATCGTGCGGCCCAGCTGAGCTTCGAGATCGGCCGAAACGTACTCGCCGCGGTCAGCAAGATAGCGGAAATACTCGGCAAAACTGGGCCTCTCCGCAAGAAAGGCGTCAGGCAATTCGAGCATTTCCTGGAAATTGCGGTTCCAGGCGACAAGGCGTGTGTCGGCGCCGAACATCACAACGCCATCGCCCATATTGTCGAAGGTGACGCGCAGCTCGGCCTGGCGATCGCGCAATTCGTCGAAGAGCCGTGCATTCTCGATCGCGATTACAGCTTGGTTGGCAAAGGTGGTTACAAGTTCGATCTGCTTGTCGGTGAATGGCCTGACCTCGGAACGTGTCAAACCGAGTGCACCAATTGGAACGCCTTCACGCATCATCGGAACAGCAAGCGTGGTACGGAAATCATCCAGCTCTTTAAAAACGAACGTGTAGTCAGGATCCGCCTGAACGTCGGGAATATGAACCACGGATCCTTCGAGCAGGGCGCGCCCGATCGCCGAGCCTCGGTCGGGCACAACCGGAAGGCTCTTCGCGTGATCCATGAATTCATCGGAGAACCCGCAGAAATTGGCACGAAAGTAAACACCGTCTTTCTGGCGGGTGATGGCGGCCTTATCGGCCTCGCTCAGCCGGGCTGCCGATTCGACCAGCGTTTGCAGCACCGTCTGCAGATCGAAGGTAGAACGGCTTATGACCTTGAGCACATCCGCAGTCGCGGTCTGCTGCTGCAGCGATTGCCGCAATTCCTCGAGCAGCCGCGCATTTTCGATGGCAATAACCGCTTGGGCGGCGAAGTTCTGAACCAATTCGATTTGCTTTTCGCTGAACGGACGTACTTCTGTGCGGAAGATAGTGATGGCACCGATCAATTTGTCTTCTTTGAGCATCGGCACCAGCAGAACGGTCCTGGCTCCAGCACTATCGACGAACGCGACTAAGACTGGGACGCGCGCAGCATAGCCTGGATCAAGTCTGAGATCGGCAATATGAATGATGTCTCGACTTTCAGCGAGCCGTGCCAGCGGCGCTTGCGGATGCTCTTTCACATCGAAGAACGGATGATGCTCATACCACTCAGTATAGGTGGATGGCGGGCTATGGACTGCGACTGACCGAAAGACATTGCCCTCGCAAACAAAAAGATTTCCGAAATTGGCCTCGCACAGCCGGGTTGCATTCTCCAGTATCGCTTGAAACACCGGTTCTAATTCGCCGGGCGATGAACTAATGACCCGAAGAACTTCCGATGTTGCGGTCTTCTGCTCCAGCGATTCCTTCGTTTCGTTGAGCAGCCGCGCATTCTCGATCGCGATCACCGCCTGGTCAGCAAAGGTCTCCACCAATTCAATTTGTTTGTCAGTAAAAGCCCCTGCCTCTCTGCGTTGGAGTGTGATCACTCCGACGACAGTTCCTTCCCGCGTTAGCGGAACTCCAAGTCCGCCGCGTATGCTAATTACGCCGGCGTAGTCTTGTCTCCGGCGAGGGTCGAGTTCAGGGTCCGCCAGGAGATCTGGAACGTGGATTGTGCGTTTCTCGAGGATCGCTCGTCCGAACACTGATCCGCGATCTGGGTTGCGGGAGTAGTGCGCGAAATAATCGCGTTGCTCTCCTGTAAGACCGAAAGTTGCAGCGACCGGAAATAGGTCACCGTTCCTTCGCCGAATGATTCCAGTGTCGGAATTACACAACTGCACTGCCGACTTAACCAGTGCGTCAAGTACCGCCTGCAGATCAAAGGTTGATCGGCTAATGACCTTGAGTACGTCTGATGTCGCGGTTTGCCGCTCCAGCGCCTCTTTAGTCTCGTTGAACAGCCGCGCGTTCTCGATGGCGATGACGGCTTGGTCGGCAAAAGTCTTGAGCAGCGTGACCTGCTGATCTTGGTAGGCGCCAGGATCGGCCCAGCCTACTGTGATCGCCCCAATCGGCTCGCCCCCGGCGCGTAACATCGGCACCGTTACCTGGCTGCGCGTCCCTAACGCCTCGATCATTTGCCGCGACAGCGCGGGAACGGACTGGTCGTGTTCAATGTCGGTGACGAAGTAGGCCTGACGCGACTGTATAACCTGTCCCGCAATCGTGTCGTCGGTCGCGGGCCTTGGGAATACCTGGTGCACCTTGCCGCGGCCCGGCACGCTCAGCCCGTACCCAGCCACCATCTGAATGACATTGCCGTCGTAGCGATACACACGCCCCATACGCGCCCCGCACAGCCGCACGGCGCGCTCGACGATAACTTCGAATACCGGCTGTACGTCCGACGGCGAGCTGGCGATCACCTTCAAGATCTCGGACGTTGCGGTCTGCCGCGCCAGCGCCTCCTTCGTCTCGTTGAACAGCCGCGCGTTCTCGATCGCGATCACTGCCTGGTCGGCGAAGCCTTGCAGTAGCGCAATCTGGTGTTCTGAAAACGGGCGCACTTCTTGCCTACCCGCAACGATGCGACCGAACGCAACGCCATTCCTAACCAAGGGCACAGAAAGCATTGTCCGGAGACCACCCAGCTCAAATGCGGCTTGGAGGGCCGAGCCATGCGTCGCGAACTTCGCCAGATCGTCGATCTGGAACGGTCGAAGTGATTGAACTGGCTGATTTCGATCCAACCGATATCCTTGGCGCAGGAATTTCTCAAAGAGCTCGGCCATACCGCGGACTGCGACTGCGCGCGTGTGAGCGTTGTCGAAGAGCTGCAGGCTGCCACAGGGAACATCGCAGAGGCTGTGCGCCTTCTCCAAAATGATATCAAAGACGGGCGTCAGATCGCCCGGGGATGCGTTGATGACTTTTAGGATTTCGGCGGTCGCCGCCTGCTGCTCGCGCGCTTCATTTAGCTCTTCGTCACGACTCTCTAGTTTGTGCGTCAATTCGGGTACTGAAAGACGCTTACGACGGCTAGCCACCGGAGCAGTGCAGCAGTTGACTTTGGTGGTTTTGCCGCCTTTTGCCTGACTTCTGTTGCGAACTCTCGCCTTGATACCCCTTCTGCCTGTGGTCGAGTGCGCCGCCATATATCCGCCTCTAGATCAGAACAGGCATCCTAACCGTTTACGGTCAGATTCTGGAAGCCGGAAAATGCGGTAGGGCTGCTCAGGGCTGCTCCTTCCAGGCACCCTCGGTTTGTGGTGCGATGACAAAACCGGATGCGACCGTCTGATGCGCGCCTACCTCGGGGGCAGAGCCACGGTTAGCCGGATGCTGCTTATCCCCTCGCGGCTCCCGATCGCCGCTTCGGGTCATTCTCTACCGAGCCCGCTGATTGTGCCCGGCACCCAATGTCCGCTTCGCCCTGTTGGCGACCAAATTGGCAGGGCGGCGCAATATGACGCGATGGGCCATTTTCGGACTCATCACAACAGCAAAAGGGTTCTATTCGATCACCTCATCGGCGCGGCCGAGCAGAGCAGGTGGCACGCTCAGACCAAGAGCCTTGGCGGTCTTGAGGTTGATCACTAGCTCGTACCTAGTGGGTGCCTGCACCGGCAAGTTGCCCGGCTTTTCCCCCTTTAGGATGCGATCGACATATGACGCAGCTGGTCGATGCAGCTCGACCGGGTCGAAACCATAAGACGCTAAGCCTCCATTTGTAGTAAAATAGCGAAAAGGATAGATCGCTGGCAGATGCAGATCAGATGCCAATGCAATAATTCTGTCTTGATTGGTAGCAACGAGCGGGAACGGTGCCAACATAAGGCCGCCGTTTGGTTCCTTCGCAAAGTCCGTGAGGACATGCTCGATGTCACCGATACTTTGCACCGCAGCTGCTGTCACCGTCACGCCCAGTGAGGTCGAAGCTGCTTCGGCGGTGTGAACAATTGCCGCGTTGGCAGATACCTCAGGGTTGTACACGAATGCTACTCGTCGCATTCCGGGCGCGATCTCCTTCAGCAAGTCCAGCCATTTTCCGCCAATTTCCGTTTCGAAATTCTGAAATCCTGTGATGTTTCCGCTCGGGCGGCTGAGGTTGGTAACAAAGCCACTTCCGACCGGATCGGATGCGCCAACGAAAACGATCGGGATGGTTTGGGTCGCTTTCTGCAATATCACAACAGTCGTATTGCTCCATGCGACGATTACATCCGGCCCAAGCGCAATTAGTTCTGCGGTCCCCGCGCGGATGCGTTCGGGATCTTGGCCTGTGAAACGGTAATCAAATCGAATGTTACGGGCTTCAATCCAGCCGAGTTCATGAAGGCGTTCCTTGAACGCTGATAAACGCAGTTTGACCTGAGGTTCATCATCACGGAAGGGTATCAAAATAGCGATTTGGTGCGTCCGCTCTACTTGCTGTGCATGCGCAGAGGTCCGCCATGCCACCACAGCGACGCTCAGAAAATTGATGAAATCGCGCCGTCTCATTGACCACCTCGAAGTCCAAGGGACAAGGCAGCGTCTGTTTACTCTCACTAGCAGATTGTAACGCAGCCGGTAACTATCGGCCCGGTGGAAATGTGACCGACATTACGTCCGTTCGGGGTGATGTCTGAGTTGGGTCAGAAGCAGACCTTTGAAAAGCGCACCGCCACGTCCGCTCCGTTTCAATTCCGGATTACGGCCGGCATGGCTCAGGGGCGAAGCGCAGGCGAAATCCATTCCGCATCGGGGGCGGCGCCTTTCGAAGGCCTCGCGCAACAGAACAGCGCCCGCTGGCGCGCGACAGCCCCGCGCGGCTACCTCAGGCGACGACAGAACGGACACCGTAGCTTCATCGAGAGAGCGACGTCGGATCGGCGTGCGGGCCATCGACGCGTCGCCGCAACCCACTCAGTTGCGCTTCACCATCGGGCACTCGCTCTTGCTCAGGGGGCGCGCCGCATCCTCGGCCGCCACCGTAGCGAGCAGCTTGAGATAATCGAAGGCATATCTGGATTCCGAGGGCTTCTTCACCTGCAGCAGGTAATAAGGCCGCATCACACGTCCGTCCTCGCGCACCGTGCCCTTGGTGTAGAAGTCATCGATCGGAAGTTCCTTCATTTTCGCTACGACCTTGGTGGCGTCGGTCGTGCCGGCTGCCGCCACCGCCTTGAGGTAGTGCAATGTCGCGCCGTAGGTCCCGGCGTGGATCATGCTTGGCGGCTTCCCATTGTTGCGGGTGAGGAAGCGTTTGGTCCAGGCGCGGGTCGCGTCGTCGAGATCCCAGAAGAAGGTCTCGGACGCGGTCAGGCCCTGCGCCGCTTCGAGGCCAAGCGCGTGGGTATCGGGAAACTGCAGCAGGAGCGCCGCTACGCGCTGGTCGCCGCTGCGGCCCAAGCCAAATTCCGCGGCCTGTTTGATCGCATTGATGGTGTCGCCGCCAGCGTTCGAGAGAGCGACGATCTTCGCCTTCGAGGCTTGCGCCTGCAGCAGATAGGACGAGAAGTCGGCGGTATTGAGCGGATGCCTCACGGCCCCCACCACCTTGCCACCAGCGGCCGTGACGAACGCTGAGGTGTCGCGCTCGAGGGCATGCCCGAATGCATAGTCGGCGGTGATGAAAAACCAAGTATCTCCACCCTGCTTCACCAATGCCTGGCCGATCGTCGCTGCAAGGCCATAGGTGTCGAAGCTCCAGTGCACGCCGTGCGGCGAACAGGCTTTTCCGGATAGATCCGAGGTGGCAGCGCCGGTGTTGATGTCGACGGCGTCGTGCGTGCGCGTCACCTCGCGCACGGCGAGTCCCACGGCCGAGTTGGGAACGTCGAGGATGACGTTGACGCCCTCGGTCTCTATCCATTGCCGCGCGAGGTTAGCGCCGATGTCGGGCTTGTTCTGGTGGTCGGCGAAGATAACTTCGATCGGCCGGCCCAGTACCTTGCCGCCGTAATCCTCGACCGCCATGCGCGCGGCGTGGACCGACCCCATACCGGTCAGATCCGCGTACAGTCCCGTCTGGTCGTTGAGGACACCGAGCTTTACCGGCTGCTGCGCGACCGCGGAGGCGGTCAACCCCGCTCCCAACAACAGGAGCGCGAGCGCGGCGATAATGTTGCGACGCATGAAGATCCTCCCCTTGCCGTAGCGACCGCTGAATGCCGGTCGTCTTGTCGCATGGTACAGGGGGAAAACATCACTGCAAAGCTGGGCGCTGGCATTTACTTCCGCGCTGCGGCTCGCGCCCAATCGTTGGCTGATACGGTATCCCTCAACGAAGCGTGCAATAATAGAGCAAGATTACTTTTTTTGCTGGGCGCATGGCGCGACAGATCATCGATGGTAAAGCACCAAATGTACCGATCGAAGCTGCCAAGATCGTCGGCATACTGTCACAACACGCGCTCGACACCCACATTCGGCTTCGCGAGATCGATCGCGATCTGCTCGTTTGGCTACGTGGCAACGATGTTGCACGTCGTCTCACGACCATCCCCGGCTTCGGGCCGGTCGGTGCGACGGCACTTGCCGCAACGGTCACCAATCCGCAAAGTCCGCTCCTGAAGCGGCACGGCCACGCCGCAAGCGAAGCCGTTAGCAGCCCTCGGCAAGCGCGGCGCAGACGTGCGGCTAGATTTCAACTGGAACAGAAAGCAAGTAAGCGTGATGGGCTATCGGTAAGGTGCAACTCGACTGCACGGTGGCTATCTTTGACGCAGCGAAAGGAGCAGAGCCAATGTCGTCCTTCAAGCTCTTTACTGCGGCCATTCTTGCAAGCGTCGCCGCAACACCGGTGCTGGCGCAGGAGGTGATCTATGAGCCCGGCTACTGTGCTCAGTTCTATCCAAGTGCGAATTGCCAGAACAGCGGTCCCGGCAATCCCCTCGATCCGAACTGGCGTCACGACGGAGGCGGCTGGAGCGCAGTCTGGGCGCCGAACTCGACCGTTGGCGTTGTACGGAAGCGACCACACAGGCATCGGTCGCAATCATAAAAGACCACGCTGGCCCGAAGCATTGCGACCGGCCCTATCAATCGGGTAGGTCAAAGCACTGGATCAAGGTCAAGAACCGCAAGCATCACGCCTTTGATCGCGTGCAGGAAGCGCATCGCCGCGCCAAGTAACGCCTTTCATGGTACGGTGTACGACAGCAGGAGATGCGATCGACTGGTGAAGGAGATCCACCGATGTAGTTTCTTCTAACCCAAGATTGGGCAGTGGGCTCGGCCGGTGGCACTAGAGTTGATCTCTACGTGCCTGCGGGCACGCATATCGATGGGACCAATCCGCAGTGGCGGGGCACTCCCTTCCCGAGCGTGATGCCGATCAGTGCACAGCCTCTCGATCCAGCGGCGCTCGCCGCCATGCAGGGTTGGTATCCCGACCCAGAGCAGCAGCGATGGTTCACGCCGAAAGGTTTTTAGGTGGGCCTCGCACTTCCCGCGTATTGGTGTGATGATGTCTTCCCCGGGCCCGGCCCGGTTATTGTGGCAATGGCAACAGTGGCCGCATCTGCTGGGACCCACAACCCGTCAAGGGAGGATTGATGTATGGGCCAAGCATCATCTCTACAATCGATTTCGAAACAGCTCTTCGCGATCCCACAGCAATTTTTTCGGAACCTAATGATATTGTCACACATCCTCAGCTGTCGCGGGAAATGAAGCTTTCACTGCTGCGACAGTGGGAACAGACTGCACGCAGCCTATCGGTTGCCGAGTCTGAAGGGATGGGTGGCGGCGAGGAGAACAAGCTCGGACGCGTAGAACTAGCGATCGCCCTGGTTGAAAAGCAGCCCTGAGCAGGCGGACGCGGCAGTCCGGGTGTTGTGGCGACTGAAGGCACGCACGCGAGTGGCATCATCGGTGGCGACGCTCGACCCCGCCAGTTAGCCCCTGATCATGGCCATCACGTCAAATCGTTGGGGATCCATTCCTCAGCGGTTGAATCCCAATGATGGCTATCGTCAAATTGTTTCCAGGGGGGCTCCGGTTTGCTTTCACCGCGACCCGTTTGGGCTGTTGTCACGACCAACCAGTGCCCAATCTGATCTAAATATTTTTCAATCGGAGAGGCGTATAATAATTTCGGAGCTTCAGACATATTCCCCGCTCCTTATGGCGTGAGGTCCAAGCAGCGAGTGGAGGCATTGCGCAGCCCTTTAAAGTCCACCGCAGCGCCAAATGATAACGTTACGGTTATGATCGTATGCCTGATCGCTGTATTCCCTCAACGTTCAAAATATTAATTTTGCTGCCCCGCATTCCAAAACTGGAAACTATTGACCATCGTAATCAGGCATCTCCTCGGGTCGAGGTTGCTGCTTGAAAATCACATCATCTGGAGCAAACGTCACCCCCGGTTGCGCGTGTTGGGTCCACACGTGGCAGCCGGGTCGGAGCCAACTCGTATCGTCCAATGTTCCTGGCTTAAGGCTCAAGTAGGGAAGGTCGCCTTGGTCGTTGAACCACTGGTGGTAAATGCGGGTGCCGCATTGGGGGCAAAAGTAACAACGGGCGCTTTGGCCATGACCCGCGCGAACAAATGAGCCGGTTGGGTGCCCTCCACTTCAATCTTGCCATTTTGAAAACCAACACCCATGCCAAAGGCACTCCCGGATTGCCGCTGGCAAATCGTGCAGTGGGCTGCGAAGCAGTCCAGAATCTTGCGCACGACCCTGGCCCGCTTCGCGGAATCTGTTCGGGGCCGCGCTTGGCGCGGCCCCGTCGAAAGCTCAGGAAATCGTAAAGTGATCTACCTCGTCACGTACACGGCCGGCGCACGGCGCAACACCACCGGCGGGGGCGGCCCGATGTCGCGCTGCCAGACCCTGCCGTCGTCGAACTGGATGCGCATGCCGTCGGGCGAATAGACCGCGCCCTCGTCGCGCGCGTCGATCCAGATCCGGCTGTCAGGCGACGACCAGTCGGGCCAGGCACGATAAGACTCGCCGGTCTCCGTAACAAGGTTCACGGCGTCGCCGTTCTGGGTGACGTAAGTGGGAAAACCGAAATTGCCGGCACGGCACATCTGGATGCACCGGTATGTGCCAGTCAGGTTGATCGGTTGGGCCGAGGCGGCCGTGACGGTGCACGCAGCCAGGAGGCCGACGACCAGCGATACATGTCTCATTTCAATCGCTCCATCCTGAATGGGGAGATTCGCCTCCAGCCATCAGCGGACAATGGTCCGACGAGCAATTCGTTCCGCTTGTTCCCGCGGCGGAACTACTCCACAAGCAGGACATCGACGGCGACGTTGAGCTTCTGCTTGGGTGAACCCAAGATGATGCCGTCGATTGGGGAAACATCGGAGAAGTCGCGTCCGACGCCCAAGATAATGTGATCGTTCTCGACCAGGAGATCGTTGGTCGGATCGAAGCCGATCCAGCCGAGGTCCGGGCCGCACCACAGCGAGACCCACGCGTGGGTCGCATCCGCGCCCTGCAGCCGCGGTTTCCCCGGCGGCGGAATGGTGCGCAGATAGCCGCTGACATAGGCTGCCGGCAGGCCAAGGCCGCGAAGACCCGCAATCATCACATGGGCAAAGTCCTGGCAGACGCCGTGACGCTTCTCGAACACTTCATTCAGGGGGGTCGAAATCACGGTTGCCTTGGCATCGTATCTGAACTCGGAACGGATACGATGCATCAGCTCGACGGCGCCGACCAGGATGCCTGCGCCGGCGGAAAAGCTCGCGGCTGCGTAGGCTGTGACCGGCGAAAGCACCGGCACCAGCGAACTCGCGAAGACATAGCCGACCGGCGAGGACGGACCAAGCGAGGTCGCCTCAAACGCGATGTCGCGCACGCTCTCCCAGGACGGGCTCGGCGCAGTGCGGCCAGGAGCCTTGCGCGACACCGAGACGCGCGACTTGGAATCGATGCGCAAGTGTCGATGCGCCGTCTCGATCACGACGCTCTCGGTCAGCGTGCCGAAGAAGTCGCGCCGCGCCGTGCGCTGGGACGGCCGCGGCCTGATGTCGACGGTGTGCGAGATCAATTGCTGCCCGTCGCCGGTCCTTGGCTCCAGCCGCAGCGAGCAGCGGGCGAAGCTGACCGCACTTTCATAGCCGTAGGTCGTGACGTGACGGATGTCGTAGATCAAGCCAGCCCCGTCAGCTTCTCCGGCCGGCTCGCATTCGGCCCGTGCGGGAAATAATGCAGGCCAATGGCATCAGCGAGATTTAGCAGGTCCTGCTCCAGCGAAAACAATGTCTTGGTGTCGAGGGAGCTCGCTTCGGCGGTGGTCAGCATCGCCTGGACTGCGACCGCAAGCCGCTGCGGGCGTTCGATCAGGCCGCTTTCGCGCAGCGCCGGCAGGCTCGCGATATGTTCGTTCAACGCCTGCACCTGAAATGCGACCGAGCGGGGATTGAAGGGATCGAGCACCACGAGGTCGCGCACGGGCGCCAGCAGCGGCGCCACCAGATAGCGCGAACGATAGGTGATCTGGCAGTCCACCAGCGTCAACAGGACATCGAGATCCTCAGGGGTGGCTTCATCATAGGCGAACTGACGGCCGAATCGCACGGTGTTGATGGCGCGCTCGGCGCGGCGGCCCATTTCAAGGAAACGCCAGCCGGCGGCCCGGTTCATGTTCTCCTGCGCAAGGCCGGCAAAACTTGCCAGCTCCTGCAGGGTGAGTTCCGCGGCACTTGAAACGCCGTCGTCGTCTTCGACTTCCTCGGCGAGCCGCGACGTCATCTCGGTGATCACCTGCCAGGCATCCGGCGAGAGGCGCTCGCGCAACGAAGTTGCCGTGCGCTGCGCCGCGCGCACGAGCGACAGCGCCGAGCCGAAGCGCTCGCCCGACTGCAGTGCCTCGGTCGCGACTTTTGCCGGCTGCGACCGCGAAACCTGCGAGATCGCGCCCCAGGTCACGAGCATGCGCTGGATTCGCTCGCCCGATGGAAGCGTGTTTGCGGCGCCCTTGCCGGAATCGCGCTGCTGGGTGCCCAAGGACCGGATCAGCCGCAGGGTCGCTTCAGCGCGCTCGAGATAGCGGCCGAGCCAGAACAGATTGTCGGCGGCGCGGCTGGGCAGCACGCCGGCGACGCGCCTGATCCGCACGGTGTCGGTTCCCGGCAGCAACGTACGCGTGGAAACCGGCTTGTCGGAAACCACCCAAACGTCGGCAGCGCGTGCGCCATCACCCATCGAGACGGCGCGGGCATCGAGTTGATCGGCGATCCGGCAGAATCCGCCGGGCATGACGGTCCAGCCGTCGGGCGTTGCGGCCGCGAAAATGCGCAGCACGAACGGGCGCGGCACGATGCGGCCGCTCTCCCAGACCGGCGTGGTCGACAGCCGCACCAACTCCTGGCCGACGAAATCGATGCCGCGCTCATTGATCGCCGCGATCAGCCGCTCGCGCTCGGTGGCGGACAACTCGCCCGCGAGCACTGGCCCGTTGCTCGCAAAGCCGGGAACGGCCCGGCCATAAGCCCCTTCGATCGCAATCTCGTCGAGCCGCGACAGCACTTCCTCGCGCGCGGCCTTCTGGCCGCACCACCAGGTTGCGATGTGCGGCATCATCAAATGTTCGCCGAGAAGGCGCCGGCACAGGCTTGGCAGAAAACCCAGAAGTGCGCGCGCCTCGAGCACGCCGGAGCCAGGCATGTTGGCGACCACGACACCATTCTTGCGAAGCACGTCGATCAGTCCGGGCACGCCGAGACGCGTCGAGGCGTCGAGCTCGAGGGGATCGAGCGAGTTCGAATCGACGCGGCGAAGCAGCACGTCGAGCCGCTTCAACCCCGCGACCGTGCGGATATAGATGCGGTCGTTGGACACAGCGAGGTCGTCGCCCTCGACCAGGAGGAAGCCGAGATAGCGCGCGAGCGTTGCGTGCTCGAAATAGGTTTCGCTGAAGGAGCCCGGCGTCAGCACGCCGATACGCGGCTCGTCGCGATCGGCGCTGGCGCGAAGCGCATCGCGGAATGCCTCGAAGAACGGCGCCACGCGTTCGACATTCATCGCCTTGTAGAGCGAGGTAAAGGCGCGCGACAGTACAAGCCGGTTTTCCAGCGCATAGCCCGCGCCGGAGGGCGCCTGCGTGCGGTCGGAAAGAACCCACCAGCGGCCGTCAGGACCGCGGCCGACGTCGGCGGCGTAGAGGCTCAGGTAGCGACCGCCCGGCGGCTTGATGCCGCAGACGGGGCGAAGATATTCGGTGCTGCCGGCAATCGCCGCCGCCGGGATTGCTCCGTCCGCGACCAGCTTGCCCTCGCCGTAGAGGTCGCGCAGCACGAGCTCCAGGAGGTGCGCGCGCTGCGCAATGCCGGCAGAGAGCTGCTGCCAGTCGGCTTCGTCGATCAGCAGCGGAAGATGGCTGAGCGGCCAGTGCCGGTCGGCGCTTTCGCCCGGCGCGCGGTAGGTGACGCCGGCCTCCCGCAAATGGCGGTCGGCGGCACCAAAGCGGCGGTCGATGTCGGCCGGCGTGAGTGCCGCGA
>Ga0306924_10004188_pt1 | contig 14054 bp, 12 predicted proteins | sample sta12Can44000111_FD_203756 | JGI IMG/M metagenome (GOLD analysis project Ga0306924, IMG submission 203756) | Lab enrichment of tropical soil microbial communities from Luquillo Experimental Forest, Puerto Rico - statanox.12C.anox.44.000.111 (v2)... | ecosystem: Environmental > Terrestrial >... | reverse complement strand
CGCGAGCTCGCCCGGGTCGGTGGCCCACCCGCCCGGCCCGGGGGCGCAGGACACGAACCGGGGCACACCGCCCACCAGGCGGATCCGGTTGACCAGTCCGGCATAGACCGGGTCGCAGATCACCACCTCCTGGCCAGGTTCCACGGTGGCCAGCAGCACGTTCAGGATCCCGTTCAGTCCCCCGCTGATCAGCCGCAGCGTCGGCGGCATCGCCGATCTTGTCCACCCCGATCCCGGGAATGTCACGCAACCGAGAAACGGTCATCGCTCCCTCGCCGACCAGCTTGATCACTGCACGCCATGGTGCGCCGATTATCCAGGTACGCGCCGCTCCGCGCCACCGGAATCCACACCACCCGGCAGCACATAGCGGCGGCACTATATGCGGTGACCGCACGGCGCCGGGTCGCTGCGTCAGTCGCTGCCGTGAGTGCACGCCGGTTATCTGGTTCTGCGTGAAGCGGCGCCCTGCGGTCGGTCGCGATCCCGATCGCCGCGGAGATCAGGGTCCTGCCGTCCGGGCGCCAGCGGCTCTTGCCCTCGTACGCTGGCGGCGGTGCAGTGGTTACGTGGGCGATCGTGGAGGTGGGCCGGGTTGCGATTCCGCTTAGCCGGTGAGGCTGAGTCGGCTGGTGACTACTGCGGCCGGTGCCAGGTAGATGCCGCTGGTAGTTCCTGAGGCGGTGGCCAGCGGGCGCGTCATCGCTGGCCTGCGTCGATCACGGCGCTGATCTGGAGGTCACCGTTGGGCAGCGTGGCCGCGTGGAAGGTGCCGTGGGCGGCGGCGAAGTGCGCGGTTCCGCCGTCGATGACGCCGTCGAAGCTGGCCGGGCCCCCGGTGCCGGTGGCCGGCCACCGGAAGGTCCAGCTGGTCTGCAGATCTCCCTGGCCGGCGAGGATGACGATGTCCTGGCAGAGCACGTCGCGGTCGAAGGAGACGGTGCAGGCCTCGTTGTCATGGCCGGCGGCCCTGCCATGTTGCAGGATGCGGTCCTGGCCGATGATCCGGTCACCGGGCACCAGCGGCCTGGTGGGGAATCCGGTGATCGGTCCGGAGGCGGTGAAGAACCGGATCGCGGTCAGCTGGCTAGCGAAGGTCAGCTGACCGGGCGCCTGCGGGGTGGCTTGCGCCGTGGCGGCTCCGGCGGCGCAGCCTGCTATCGCGAGCACGGCCAGTGCTCCCGCCGCGACCCGTGTCCTGATATGCATCGTGAGTCCCTCCTCGGGGAAGTCGGAATCTGCTAGAATGACAAGTAGCTTATAGTTCTTACTACTAGATCGGCAAACTATATGATCGAGCGGCCACTACCCGGCCAGGTCGTCGGCGGCCTCCGGGCGCTGAGCACGGAGATCGACCGGCTCGATCAGGCCGCCGCCGACCGGTATGGCCTCAATCGCACCGACATGCGCGCCCTGGACATCGTCGGCCGGGCCGGCCCGCTCGCCCCCACCGCCCTGGCCCGCCTGCTCGGCTTCACCACCGGCGGTGTCACCACCGTCCTGGACCGCCTGGAGAAGGCCGGGTACATCCGCCGGCGGCCCGATCCCGGCGACCGTCGGCGCCAGGTGGTGGAGACCACCGAGGCCACCGCCGCCCGTGACGAGGAAGTCTTCGGCGACCTCATCCGCGGCACCCGGGACCTCCTCGCCGACTACACCAACGACGAGCTCCTAGTGATCCGCGACTTCCTCGACCGCGTCCGGCAGCTCACCGCCGCGCACGCCGATACCCTCGGCAGCCACGCCAGGCCCGGGCCAGGCAGTGCCGAGACCATCCGCCACGGCCGCGGCTAGGATCGCCGCCGGGCGGCCACACGACCCTGCCGCGCCCCGCTGGCGGTGCAAGGGCCGGGATCCTGGCCGGCGGCCGCCAGCCCGGGGTTACCGCCCCGTTTCGCCCGGGTCCTGGGTTGGCAGGTGGCTACCAATGAGCCGGTCACCGCCCAGCGACGGAACCCATCGCAGCGGGCCGGCTGCGGATAGCGGCGCCGTCCCGCTGGTGAGCAGGACGCATTCCCACATGGACACCTGCCCGTGGTGGGCCATCCTGACCGCACGGATCATCATCCGGATCATCGTCCGGATAGCCAGCCATAGGCGTCGGCCGGCCCGGGCGATCATGTCCCAGGCGCCTTTCCGGAACGCGCGGTCCGCGCGAGCGGCGTGAGCGAGGTTGATCATGGTGCCTCTCCTGGGGTTTGGTGACGAGCGCCGCAGGCCGCGTACAGGCCGGTGCCTGCGCCCCCCTGATCGTGTGCGGGAAAAGCGCCCCGGAGATCCCGGCGGCTGAGTGTGCCGACCGGGTGTACCAGGGCCGACCGGGCAGTCCGATTCGCTAATGACAGGCTGCGGCACGCGACGGCTGGTGGGCAGGGGTCAGTTGACCCCCTTTTGCCGTGCAATGGCGAATGAGCTGGCAAGCTATCTCCAGCCGCTGCGGGCTGATGCCGGGCCTGACTGAACCTTGCTATACCAGGCCAATCGTCAGGGCCAGGCGGGTCAGGTCGGCGCGGCGGCGGCAGCCGGTCTTGTCCCGGATCCGGTCCAGGTGTGAGCCGACGGTGCGGACGCTGATGTACAACTGGGCGCCGATCTGGGCGTTGGTCCGGCCCTGGGCGACCAGGGTGACGAGTTCCCGTTCCCGGGCACTGAGCTTCCCCGGCTCCGGCGCCGCCGGCTGCGGCGGCCCAGGATCGGTGAGCATCAGGGCGTACTCGGCGGCGGTGGCCAGGCTCATCGCGGTACCGCGGTCCTCAGCCGCCCGCGCCCGGTCAGGTCCCAGCGCCTGCCGGGCCTGGCGCAGCTGTTCCTCCCGGCGCGGCTCGAACCAGGGCGGATCGGTCAATCCCCCGTACCGGTCGACCGCGGCGCACGCGGCCCACAGCGTCAGGGCCTCGGCGGCACGCCCGGTGGCGGCGCACAGGTTCCCGCCCTGGGACAGGCTAGTGCGCAGCTCAAACCAGCTGCCGGTGCGCACCGCGAGGCGGAGCCCTTCCCGCAGGTGCGCCGCGGCGTCACCGGTGCGGCCCGCCCGCAGGTCCAGGTCCACGATCCGGGGCAGCAAGTTCGCCTGATTCCACAGGTCGCCCACGTCCCGGGCCTGGGCCAGTCCCGCCGCGCCGACGCGTTCGGCGGCGACCAGGTCCCCGGCATCGGTCAGCACGATGGTCAGCACATAGCTGCACGTCCGGGCAAGCGGGCCGGGGATCCCGGCGGTGATCTGCCCGGCCTGCCGGGCCAGCCGGACCGCCTCGTCGTGATCGCCGCCATAATCGGCGTCGAAGCTGAGATCGACCAGGGCCAGCAACTCCCCGACCGGGTCGCCGATCTCCCGGGCCAGCGCCAGCGAGCGGCGGGCGTCGCCGGCCGCCTCGGCAATCCGGCCCATCGACCGCAAGACCGCCGCCCGGCCGGCCAGCGCGGCGGTCAGCGCCGGGGACGGCGGCCGGTCCGCGACGGCGTCCCGGACCGCAGTGAAATGGCCGAGCGCTCCCGCCGGATCGGCCGAGAACTGCGCCGTCCAGCCGAGCCAGACCTGCGCGGCGCACCACCCGTCGCTGCCGACCTCGGCGCGGCCCGCGGCCTGGCAGAGCAGCGGGTACTCACCGGCCAGCCGGCCGCGCAGGAACCACCACCAGCCCAGCGCGTTGGCCAGCTGCAGCGCCAGGGCCGGATCGTGCGCCACGGCCCAGCCCAGCGCCTGCCGCATGGTGGCGTCCTCGGCATCGAGCCAGCGGGCCGCGGCCAGCTCACCCTCACCGGACTGCAACCCGGCCGCGGCCTCCTCCGCCACTCGCAGCGCGTACCCGGCCAGCGCCGCTGCGGCGCCGTCCTGCTCACCGGCCTCGGTCGGCAACGCGACCGCGTAGGCGCGCAGCGTCTCCAGCATCACATACCGGGGCCGGCCATCCGGCCCGGCCTGCGGCGGCACCAGCAGCGAGCGGTCCACCAGCCGCAGCACCACTGGCCCTGCGGCCTCCCCGGCCACCGCCTCGGCCCCCTCCAGCGTGAACGGCCCGGGGAACACCGACACCGCGCGGAACACCCGCCGCTCGTCGTCATCGAGCAGCCGGTAACTCCACTCCACCGCGGCGGCCAGCGACCGCTGCCGATCCTCCGCCAGCCGGTCCCCGCCCGTCAGCAGCGCGAACCGGTCCTCGATCCGGTCCAGCAACTGCGCCACGCCCAGCGCCTCCACCCGCGCCGCCGCCAGCTCGATCGCCAGCGGCATCCCGTCCAGCCGCGTCACCAGCCGCGCCACCGCCGGCCCGGTCTGCCCGTCCAGCACGAACCCCGTATCGGCCCGCCGGGCCCGGTCCGCGAACAGCGCCACCGCCTCGGACCGCCCGCCGTCCGCCGGGTCACCGGGCGCGGGCAGGGTCAGCGGCGCCAGCCGGTACCGGGCCTCCCCGGCCACGGCCAGCGGCTCCCGGCTGGTCGTCAGCACCCGCACATCATCACAAGCCGCCAGCAGCCCGGCGCACAGCTCCGCGGCCGCGCCGATCACGTGCTCGCAGTTATCCAGCACCAACAGCAGCTGCTGCCCGGCCAGCACCCGCGCCAGCGTATCGGCCGCCGCCACCCCCGGCTGCTCGGGTATCCCCAGCGCCGCGGCCACCACGACCGGCACCTGCGCCGGGTCCCGCACCGGCGCCAGCTCGGCCAGCCAGGCCCCGTCGGTGAACCGGCCCGCCACCTGCCCGGCCACCTGGCCGGCCAGCCGGGTCTTGCCCGACCCGCCCGGCCCGGTCACCGTCACCAGCCGGCACTCCTCCAGCAGCCCCGCGATCTCGCGCACCGGCCCGGCCCGGCCGATGAAGCTGGTCAGCGCAGCCGGGAAGCCATGCACCTCACCCGCCGTGACGACGGCCGCACGTCCCCCCACGCCCGTACCATAACCGCAGGCCGCCGCCGCCGTACAGCCCCGGCCCGGCTCCGCCCGTTCGGGCGCAGGGGCCAGCCTCCGCTGTGGGAAAGGGGTCGGGTGACCCCTGCCCCGCACCTGCCCCGGTGGGCGATGCTGCCGGTAAAGGACCGCAGATCAGTTAGGTGCCGATAGGCAAGGCAACGCTATGTCCGTAGATAACGATTTCGCCCAAGATGCCGAGCCGATGTGCGGCAACCCGGTGGTCACCTTGGTGATACGCGCCAGGGACGGCGACGAGCTCGCATGGGCCGCGCTGGTGGAGCGGTATGCCCCGCTGATCTGGTCGCTGTGCCGCCGGTACCGGCTGGACGCCACCGACACCGCCGACGTCGGTCAGACCGTCTGGCTACTGCTGGTGAACCAGCTGGGCAAGATCCGCGATCCGGCCGCGCTTCCGGGCTGGCTTGCTACCACAACCCGGCGGGAATGCCAACGCGTCGTGAACAAAGCGCAGGTGCGGCACGTTGCAAGGCACGAGCCGGACGCAGAGAACATCCCGGACGGCCAGGCCGAAACGATCGAGCAGGGGCTGCTGGCGGTCGAGCGGCATGCGGCGCTACGCCAGGCGTTCACGCACCTGTCGCCCCGTGACCAGCAGCTGATCGCCCTGCTGATCGAAGATCCGCCGGTGCCGTACGCCGAGATCAGTGCCAGACTAGGCATCCCCGTCGGCAGCATCGGGCCGAACCGCCGCCGGTGCCTGGACAAGCTGCGCCATCACCCGGCCATCGCCGCGCTGATCCACGCCGAAGCCCAGGCGGCGGAATGATTGTTCGCGTGATCCGAGCATCTGGGCTGCCCTCATTGGCGTGCAGAGCCCGAATAATGCCCTTAGTACGGTCGCCGATGACTGGCGCCAGCTCGGGGCTGGGAAGCAAGGTCCCTAATCTTGTGAAGCGGCTGCGCCTCAGGCCGGCGAGTCTCGTAGTAATCGCCGGTTACGGCTGATCACTGATTGATCCTCAGCCCCAAGGCGTGCTGCAGACCATGGGGCGGCACTGCCCGGTTCGGGCGGACGCGGTGTCAGGTGCCGGTGGTGGGCACACTGTCGGCGAGTTGGCCGCGCCCGGTGATCTGCAGTTTCTGGAACGCGTGGGTGAGGTGGGTCTCGACGGTGCGCAGCGTGATGTACAGCTGCTCGGCGATCTCCTGGTTGGTGTGCCCTGCTGCGGCCAGGGCGACGACTCGGTGCTCGGCCGGGGTGAGCGCTCCCGGCCCGGTGAGCAGGTCGCGGCGCGGCCTGGCGCCTGCGGCGGTCAGCTCGTTCCTGGCGCGCCGTGCGATCAGGCGCAGTCCTCCGCGCTGGGCTAGATCAAGCGCGCGGCTTAGTGGCTCGCGGGCCTCGCCGCGGCGGTTGGCGCGCCGCAGCGCGGCGCCCAGGTCGGCCAGGGCCCGCGTGTGCTCGAGCCCGGCAGGTGACCCGGACAGGAGGCCTACGGACCGCTCCAGCAGCGCGATGCGCTGGTCAGTCGGGGCGGCGCGAGCCATGGCGCGTAGTGCGGTGCCGAGGGCGCCGGGGGTGCCCAGGCGGTCGGCGAGATCATAATGCTCGCCGGCGAGCCGGCGTGCGCCTGCGCGCTCTCCGAGCCGGACCAGGGTTTCGGTCGCCTCGACGCGCCAGCTGGCGAGCACCGGGTGGCGGCAGCCTAGTTCCCGCCAGCGCGCCGCCGCGTCAAATAGGTCGGCGTGGGCGTCGGCGGGGCGCCCCTGGGCGAGCCTGAGGCGGGCGCGGCTTTGCAGCACCAGCGGGGCGGCCAGGGCCCCGGCGGGGGGGTCGCCGAGGCCGGCCGCCGCCAGGGCCGCCTGGGCCGCGTCAAGCTCATCAAGCTCTACGAGGGCATCGAGCAGGAAACTCAGCGCGAACAGCATCGCTGCGGGGGGTGTCACGGGAAGCTTGTAGTCGACAGCGAGGCGGGCGTCTTCCTCGGCGTCGCGGGCCAGGCCGGCGCGGGTGAGCACCATGGCGCGCAGCTGGCTGCCGTGAGTGAGCGCGATGAGCCATCCGCGGGGCCGCGCCGCCTCTATGACCGCCTCACAGCGGTTGCGCGCGGCGTCGAGCTGGTCGTTGGCGATCAACACGAGGGTGGCGAAGGTGCCCGTGAGCGAGTCTTCCTCGGTGAGGAGCTCACCGCTGTCCAGGACCGGCTGCAGCAGCCCGATGGTCTGGCTGGCTGGCTGGCCGGCCAGCATCGCCGCCATGGCGGCGTTGACCCGCCACAGCCTGGATGGCGCAGGGTCGACGACGGGATCCCGCAGGTGCCGGTGGGCTTCCGGATGCGTGGCGGCCTGCAGCCACGCGTTGCTCACCAGCTCGGCCTCGATCTTGGTGAGTACCTGCGGTGACGTGTCCGCCGGGTCGGCCAGCGCGGACCGGCACAGCCCTGCGGCGTCACCGAAGTGGCCGGCCAGGCCGAGCGCCCGCGCCCCCCGCAGCGCGATCGCGCTGCGCTGGGCGGAGGAGTCCGCGCGCTCGACGGCCTCGTGCAGCACCAGCGGCGCTTCGGTGTCCAGGTGCGCAGCCAGCGCCAGCCCGAGGTCCAGGCGCAGATCGGCGTCGGCCCGCGCGCTGGCTGGAGGTTCGGCCAGGGCGCGGCGCAGGAACGTCGCCGCGCTTTGCGGCGCTCCGCGGGTGCTGGCCCGGGCGGCTGCCTGGCGCAGGACTGGCACCCTGGCCGGGTCGCCGGCGGGTGCGGCTCGCAGCAGGTGCAGCGCGATGGCCTCCGGGTCGGCGCGCTCCCACTCGAGCAGGCGGGCGGCCCGCGCATGCCAGAGTCCGCGTTCTCCCGGTGCCATAGCCGCATACAGCGCGCTTTCCACCAGCGGGTGAGTGAGGGTGAGGTCGTGGCCCTGCTCCAGCAACCCCGCTGCCCGGAGCGTGTCACCGGCCCTGGCCGCGCGGGACAGGCTGAGACCCGCCAGATCAGCGGCATGGCGCAGCGGCGCACCCCGGCCCAGGACCGCAACTGCGTGGGCCAGCGCGCCCGCCCCCTCGGGCAGCCTGGCCAGCTGGCGTCCGACGAGGCGCGCGACCTGCTCGGGCCCGAACGCGGACAGCTGGTTCGCGGCCTCCTCACCAGGCACGGTACCGTCAGCGACGAGCTGGCCGAGCAGCACCCGCAGCAGGAACGGGTTGCCCGCCGTGACCGCGTGGCAGGCGCGCGCGAACGAGCTGCTGGCCCGCGGCAACTGCTTGCGCACAAGCGCCTCGGCGGCTTGCGGGCCAAGGGGCCGCGGCCGCACCGGCGGCTCCGGCGCCGCGGCGAGCAGCTCTGCGAGTAGCCCCGGCTCGGTGGGCGGCTCACCGGACCGCACCGCACACAGCACCCCGAGGGCAAGCCCGTCCAGGTCGCGGGCAAGCTGCGCCAGCCAGCGCAATGATGGCACATCCGCCCAGTGCGCATCGTCCACGACCAGCAACGCGGGCCCACGCGCGGCGAAATTGACCGCCAGCCACACCAGACCGCGGGCGGCAGCGTACATGGCGTCGCCCGCGCTGGCGGGCTCGGCCAGCTCCGGATCCAGCACCCGCGTCGCCAGCCCTGCTGCACCCACCGCGAGCTCGCCCCAGACCTGACGCGCCCGCAACGGCTCGAACAGCTGACGCGCCACCCCCCACGGCGCGTCCTGCTCCAGCGGGCCACCCCGGGCACGCAGCACCGCGACCCCATCTGCTTCCGCGTCGCGCGCAACTACGGCAAGCAAGCTCGATTTGCCGATGCCCGCCGGCCCGTCCACGACCACCACCCGGCCGGCGCCGTCCCGCACGGCCGCCACCTGCCGGGTCAGGGCCCGCAGCTCCGCGTCCCTATCCAGGAGCTCCGTGCGCACCCATCCACCGTAACCCCTGGTGCCACCGGTCCTCTGCGGCGAAACATCGTGGTCCGCACCACGATGCGCACCCGGCCTTGCCCCGGCGACCATCGTGACACCGGACCGTCCCGCGCAGCGCGTCGGCGACTTCGGCTACGACGTCCTCGCTCTGGCGACGAGCCACCAGCCGCCACTAACCGGCTCGGCAGCGGCCCGCTGCCGCGTCGTGACCAGCCTCCCGCGCCTGCCACCACTCGATGGAGAACATGATGAAAACCCGCTCCCAGTCAGGGCCAACCCGCCCCCATAGCGCTCCCGCCTACTACCTCGGCAGGCCCGCCAGCTGGTGGCTCACCGCCTTCGCCCCCCGCCACAGGCCAGACCACAGGACTGGCGCACTGATGCTGCCGCAGGAATCCGAAGTGAGGTGAACCCATTGACGACAGAGTTTCCAGCCGCGACCGAGCACCCTCGCGAGCGGGCCAGGGCCGAGCCGGTGACGCGGCTGCAAGCGCATGTTGGGGCTCGCCCTGGACCTGCTGCCGGTCCGATGGCATCCACCCCCGGCGCTGACATGGGCCCCCGCCGGAGAGACGAGAAGATGACCGGCGCCGGGCACCGGCACCGTTATGACGTGATCGTCGTCGGTGCCCGGTGCGCCGGGGCCGCAACTGCGATGCTGCTAGCCCGCCGCGGCTTTGATGTGCTGCTGGTCGACCGGGCGCGATTCCCGAGCGAGATCCCCCACGGGCATTACGTTCGCGCGCACGGCCCGGCGAGACTGGCTGCCTGGGGGCTGCTCGACCGGGTGCTCGCGACCGGCGCTCCGCCGATTACCTCGATCACGATGGATCTCGGCGACTTCCCGCTGACCGGACGCGGCCTGGTCGTGGACGGCGTCCCGGTCGGGGTCGCGCCGCGGCGCGCGGCACTGGACCAGGTGCTCATCCACGCTGCGGTCGAAGCCGGCGCGGAGTTCCGGGACGGATTCCCCGTCCACGACCTCACGTTCGACCACGGTCGGGTCACCGGCATCCGGGGCCGCGGCGGGCTGACCGAGCGTGCCCGTGTCGTGATCGGCGCCGACGGGCGTAACTCAAGGGTCGCCAGACGAGTCGGCGCACCGGCCTACGCGGAATATCCGACCCTCGCGTGCTGGTACTTCGCTTACTGGAGTGGGGTCGCGCGGGAAGGGCTTGAGATGTACCGGCGCGGTCACCGGATGATTTTCGCTCACCCCACCAACGACGACCTGTTCGCCGTATTCGTCGGCTGGCCGATCGCGGAGCTGCCAGCCGTGCGGCTGGACATCGAAGCCCAGATGATGGCGGAGCTCGACCGCGTACCCGACCTCTCCCAGCGCGTCCGGTCAGGTCGACGCGAGGAGCGGATCTATGGCGCCGCGCAACTCCCGAACTTCTTGCGCCAGCCATACGGGCCCGGCTGGGCACTGGTCGGTGACGCCGGCAGCCACAAGGACCCGGTCCGCGCGCTCGGGATCTGCGACGCCCTCCGAGACGCCGAGCTACTAGCGGATTCGCTGACAGCAAGCCTTTCCGGTGCCCAGGCTGAAACAGAGGCCCTCAGCGAGTACGAGCGCCGCCGCAACGAGGCCACGATGGACGACTACGAGGCAAACCTCCGCGCCGCGCGGTTCAGCCCGCCGGCGCCGGAGATCCTCCAGGCCCGCGCGGCCGCACGCGACGATCCGGAGGCGATGGCCCAGTTCTGCCTGGCCTGGGAGGGGCGAATCCCGCAGCGCACGTCAGCGGCCAAGCTGTACGAACCACCACGCGCCAACCTAGGCGTGGAGTACCGGTCGGCTGACGCATACGCGGGGACGGCGTGATGGCCGGCCGCAAGATCTTTCCCCGCGATCCTCGCGGGTGACGGCGGTGGGTCGGCCTGGCCGCCTTTCAACCGGCCGCGGCAGCGATGCCCGCGGTCACGATCGCGGTCGACGACCCGCACACTAGCGCGACCTTTGATGTACCTGCGGTTGAGAGCGCCACGGGACGCTATGAGTTCGGGCGGGGTGAGAGACCGTCACCATCGCGCCAGCGGGATCCCCAGCCCGGACGGCTCCAGGTACTGCGCCCCGTAAGATCCGGTGCGTACAGCGCGATCCTGGCCGCCTCCTCGATTAGATGCGGAGCTGCACCGTGCGGCCCAGCGCGGTCACGTCGAGGTCCCCGCCATCGACAAGCTGCCTGAAGCTGATGGTCAGGCGGGCGGTGGAGTCTGGCGGCGTGACTTCCAGGTAACTGGCACTCACCGCGCTGCTACCGGCGTGCGTCCAGGCCAGGCTGGCCCGTGCCGTCTGGCCGGGCGCCAGCTCGACGAGCCTCCGGCCGGGGTCGTTCGCCCACCAGGTGCTGCCCCAGTGGGTGACCGTGTGCAGGACCTGGTGGCGGGAGTCCAGCAGCGCCAGGCCCGGGTAGCCATCCAGCGCACAGATGCGCCTGCTGCTGTTGGTCAGTTCCAGAGTGACACCGGCAGCATGGCTCATGCTGTCGCTTGCCGATCCGCTGACCGAAACCCGCAGATCGGACGTAGTACAGGCGGCCACGGCAGCGGACGGGGCAGCGGCGCTGGCCGCCTCCGTGGCCGAGGTCCCGGACGTCGCTGGCGCCCGCGCCGACGTGGCCGATCCGGCGGCGTGGCGGCCGGGACTCGCCGTCCGGCCTCCTGCGGCCGTGCCGCCGCCTGGCCCGCAGCCCGTCAGCGCCGTCCCAGCCAGCACCGTCCCGGCGGCCAGCATGAGCCATGGTTTCCCCGTCATGGTCGTGTCTCCCCGTTCGGTAAATCTGCGTCATCTACTACGACGGCGGGACGCCGTACCCGGTTCGGTCCTCCGGGCAGCCGGACGTCATGCCGCACCGCCCGTACAGCCTCTACCACGTCCGTCCCGGCCGTTGCGACGTGGATGCCACATCCACGTCGTACCAGCGACATGGCTGGGACATCCACGCCGTATCCCGCCGGGGCAGCCATGCGGCCGATGCGCACCGCCAGTCACGGCAGCCTGACCGGAGCGCAGCAGTACCGGAAAGTCAACGACGGGCCCGAGCCGGGCCGGCTGCGGCCGGCCCGGGCGGCACCGGGGCAGGCCCGGGCGGCACTGGGGCAGGCCCGGGCGGCACCGGGGCAGGCCCGGGCGGCACCGGGGCAGGCCCGGGCGGCACCGGGGCAGGCCCGGGCGGCACCCCGGGCAGGCCCGGGCGGCACCCCGGGCAGGACCGGGCCGGCGGCCCGCCGGCTCCTCCCGGGACGGCGCACACCGGGGCGCCCGGGGCGGCCCATACTCCGGGGCGCAGGCGCTCAGCGGACCGGCCCGGTCCGGCAGCGCGGGACCGGCCGCCAGAGCCTATAACCTCCGCAGCTAAAGCCCAGCAAGCTTCGCAGATGCTGACATACCTCGCAGCGGCATGAGTGCGCCTTGGTATAGCGCTGACGCTCAGGCTGCGTGGGTTCGGACCACGGTAGCAGGGACAGGGCATGCCGCCATGCAGGCGACCCGCTACATGACAGGTTCTCGGACCAGCGACAACACCAGCAAGCGGCGCTTCCACCCGGACACCGACGTCGATGCCATTGCACCGGCGATGCGCGGCAATTGAGGGCATTAATGCCGATAACAGAATGTGACCGACATTTCGTAGCCGATTGATTGCAATTCGCGCATATCGCCGAATACGCACGGCTAGCCACGGTCGGCGGGATGTGAGTGAACTGACGCATATTCAATTGTTCGGGGATGTGGCCGGGCCGTGCCAGCCGACCGGTCATGAAGCAAGCAAGGTGTCGGCGATGCTGGTTGCCCAGGCGCGGATGTCGTCCCAGTTGCGGAAGTCGCCCTCTTGGACGCGGATGGCTGAGGCTATGGCCCGGTCGGGGAAGCTGAGGCGCTTCTTCACTAGCTTGCCGGTGAAGATCTGGTGGTCGCGGGCCTTGGTGCTCTGGAGGATCGTGCTGACGTCCACGGGATTGTCGGCGGGCTTGGCCGGCTCGCCGACCGGGCCGCTGGAAAACAGCCAGACCGGCCGGGAGGCCAGCGCCGCCGCCTGGCGTTGTGCCAGCTCGCGTGCGGGTTTCATCCACTTGCTCATATAGACCGCGCTGCCCAGCACCACGGCGTCGAACTGTTCTATCGCGTCGGCCTGGGCCGGTGGAACCATTGTGACCTCCAGGCCCTTCCCGGCCAGCGCATCGGCGATCGCCTGGGCGATCTCACTGGTTGCCCCGTATTTACTAGCCGCGCTGACCAGCACTTTCATCGGAACCTCCCCTCCGGCGGTGTCGCGCCGGTGTGGTAATGCAGGTCGGTGATGGTTCATCTCGATGTACTCGAAGTCTCCTTGGGAGAGTTCCCAGATCGCCGGGCCGCAAGCGGTCAGCCTGCCCTGCCCACATCGATGAACAGCGTCCCAGAAAGACCTGATCTGCGCCCCTCAGACGAGATCGCCGAAGTACTGCCGGCCGTCCATAGCGCCGGATACGCGTGCGGTGGCTGAAGTTCAGGGTTCACGACGGAGTGTGTCCGCAGCCGGCGAGCGCACTCAATCCTTGGCAGATCTAGGACGAGTACCCGGGCCGATAGCGTCCAGCGCGGTCGGAATCACCGGCTAGAACAGCGAGCTCACACAGGCGGGCGAGTGCCGCGGCTTGGGCGTCGGACTCGGTGATAGTGTCGGCGAGCACCTCGGCACGGTCCGCCAGTCGGCGGGCGCGGCCGAAGTCACCCGCGTTAGCCGCTGCACCACCTGGCCTACGTGTTCACCGTGTCCCCAAGCGCGCCGACCCGCCTCCGGCCCGCGCCCGAGCTGGCCCGGTACGACCAGGTCCAGGCCGAACGGGCCGGCCCCCCACGCCCCGGCCACCCCGCCCGCCCCGGCTGGCGAGGCGCTGGCCGTGCTGTCCGCGGTCCTGGAACGAGACGGCCAGCGGCCAGCATTGCGCCGGGTGGTCACCGGCCAGCGCTGAGGCCGCATCCGCCCCGCGGATCCCGGCGCGGCAAGCCGCGCCGGGATGATGCTGTCAGCCCTAGCGGCGGGCATGTCCCCGCTTCCGTGCCGGGTGAGCGGTTATCAGCTCGTCTCAGCGGCGCGGAGCCGCTTGGCGATACTCGACATCACTTGCAGCGCGAACATCGGCGTCTCCTGGACCAGGAACAGGAACGTGCTCCGGTCGATCACCGCTAGCTTGGTGTCGGCCACTGCCACAGCCGTCCCGCTTCGGGGAGAGGAGTCGATGATGGCCATCTCACCGAATGTGTCGTCGGGGCCGAGCCTGCGAACCGAGTCATTGGGCAGTCGCA
>Ga0306924_10004187_pt1 | contig 14054 bp, 8 predicted proteins | sample sta12Can44000111_FD_203756 | JGI IMG/M metagenome (GOLD analysis project Ga0306924, IMG submission 203756) | Lab enrichment of tropical soil microbial communities from Luquillo Experimental Forest, Puerto Rico - statanox.12C.anox.44.000.111 (v2)... | ecosystem: Environmental > Terrestrial > Soil... | reverse complement strand
CCCCGGACAGGTGGCAGGCCATCACGTCGGTGTATCCCTCGACGATCACCGCCTGCCGCCGGTGCGCGATCTCGCGCTTGGCCAGGTCGGCGCCGTAGAGCACCTGGCCCTTCTTGAACAGCGCCGTTTCCGGCGTGTTCAGGTACTTGGGCCCGTCGTCGTCCGGGTCGAGCTTGCGCGCGCCGAACGCGATCGTCTCGCCCGTCAGGTCCCTGATGGGCCACATCAGCCGGCCGCGGAACATGTCGATCAGGCCTCGCCTGCCCTGCCGGGCGAGCCCCGACTTGATCAGCTCGTCCTCGGTGAACCCCCGCGCGCGCAGGTGCCGGGTCAGCTCATCCCACGCGGCCGGCGAGTACCCGACACCGAAGCGCTCCACCTCGTCGAGCTTGAACGCCCGCTCGGCGAGGAACTCGCGCGCTCCCTGTCCGGAGTCACCGCGAATCCGTTCGGAATAAAACTCCGCGGCCGCCCGGTGAGCCTCAATCAGCCTGCGCCGCTGCGAAGTCTCCTGGCCCGGCACGTAGCCGCCCTGCTCGTAGCGGAGCTCGACGCCCGCGCGGGCGGCCAGCCGCTCGACGGCCTCGGTGAAGGTGAGGTTCTCGATGGACTGGATGAACTTGATGACGTCGCCGCCGGCGGTGCAGGAGAAGCAGTAGTAGAGCTCCTTACCGGGCGTCACATTGAACGACGGCGTCTTCTCGTCATGGAACGGGCACAGCCCCTTGAGCGAGCCGCCGCCCGCGCTGCGCAGCTGGAGGTACTCCCCCACAACGTCGGCGATGGGCGATCGCTCACGGACCGCCGCGATGTCCTCCTGGCGAATCCGACCCGGCATGAGCTGAGTCTATGGCCGCGGATCGCTCGCGGCGGTCAGGTTCACGTGTGGCGGACATGCCTGATTTACGATGTCCGTCGTGGCGGGGTCCGATCTCCTCGTGCTGTGGGACGTGGACGGCACGCTGCTGAACGCCGGCGGGGTTGGCGTCGAGCTGTACGGGCTGGTCTTCCGCGGGCTGTTCGGCCGGGCGCCGGACGCGTTCGCGCCGATGGCCGGGCGCACCGACCGCGCGATCATCCGCGAAACCCTGGAACTGGCGGGCGTCGCGTCGCCGCGCGAGTGGGTGGACCCGTTCATCGCGGGCCTGACCGCGCACGCGCCGTCGATGCGCGCGGCGGTGGCCGCGCGGGGCCGGGTGCTGCCGGGCGCGGCGGAGGCGATCGCCGCGCTGGCGTCGGGCCCGGCGAATGCCGCGTCCGGTCGTCCCCGCCGGGTGTACCAGTCGGTGCTCACCGGCAACATCCGCCCGGTCGCCGAGGTCAAGCTCGCCGCGCTCGGGCTGGACGGCCCGCTAGACCTGGGCATCGGGGCCTACGGCGACGATCACGAGGTGCGCACCGAACTCGTTGCCGTGGCACGGCGCCGCGCGGCCGCCGCGCACGGCAGGGTGCCGGCGGACTTCGCGGGCCGCGCCACCGTTCTCGTCGGGGACACGCCGCTGGACATCGAGGCGGCGCTGGCCTCGGGCGCCCGTGCGGTCGCCGTGGCGACCGGCCCCTTCCCGGCCGCCGACCTGCGGGCGGCGGGAGCGCACGCGGTACTCCCCGACCTCACGGACACGGCCCTAGTGCTGCGCGCAGTCCTGTCGTTAGGGCTGCGGTCAAGGGCGCAGCACGCCGGCGAGCAGGGCTTGAGCTGACCGGTCCAGCCACGTTTTCGGAGCGCGTCAGCTACCTGCGCCGCCGTCATGCACGGGTCGCCGGTGACGTCGTACCAGCCGTATCGCAGCGTGGACCCGCCGTCGGCGGTGACGGCGTTATCGCGGGCCCTGTCCAGCCCGCGCCGGTGTTCGGGATGGGCTTGCTTTCCGTCTAGTTCGACCACTAGGCCGAATTCCCGGTAATAGCGGTCGCGGAATCCGCGGCGCCCGTCCGGCTTGGTGAACGGAACCTGGCACTCCGCGGCGGGCAGTGCGTGCGCGCGCTCCACATCGCGGTCGTAGCGGAATTCGAGGACAGAATGGGCGCCGCCCGCCGCGGCGGTGACGATTTCGTCGATCTGGGTTCGCCAGCGGAGTTTCGTACGATTGTTCATCGTGGTCCGCAGCGGCCCCTCTCCGGTGAGCCGACGGCCGAAAGCGGCTGCTATCCAGCCGCAGGCGGTGTCCAGATCACAGGCGGCGTGTACCAGGTCGAGGACCGTTTCCTCGGCGAAGGTGCGGGGGATAACGCCGCGCGGAAAGCGCGCGCCGGGATCGGCCTGGGCCGAGGTATGAATGACCAGGCCGCTGGCCGGCCTGACCCGCCTGCAGGCGGGGACCGTCACGTGAATCAGCGGCGAGGGGCGGTCAGAAAGGCCGTGCAACTCGGCGGCCGTCTCGTGGCTGAGCAGCGCGCCTTTCCCCGCGTACAGCACGGCGGCCCACAGCCGCGCTTCGCGGTTCACCGGACCGGTGAAAGTCGCGTAGACCCCCCAGTGAATCTGCCGCCATCTCCCGTGCCTGACCCTGGCGACGATCGCGCCCGTGGACAGCCCCGCGCCGAGGGCCTGCTGCCGCGTGACCACGCCCGCCTGGAAACAGGCTAGCTGAGCGAGTTCCCGGGTAATTTCGTTGCGCATGGCCCGAGTATGCCGACGGGCACCGACAATTTGCCCCTTTTGCGCCCGACAGCTAATGATCACGAAGATTTTTTGTGCTTATTCGGGTGAATTCTTTACGCCGAAGGGTGGGGGCTGAGGTTGGTGCCAGGGGGCGGGTCAGACTTCGGAGAGGGAGATCGTGGGGTCTGCCAGGCCCACGTGGTCCACCATGCGGGCGGAGCGGATGAGGGACTGGATGTCGTCGGAGATGTCCCAGACGTTCACGTTCATGCCGGCGACCACCTTGCCGCCCGACAGCCAGAACGCGACGAACTCCAGGGTGGCGGGGTCGCCGCGGTAGACGACCTCGTCGTAGCTGCCGGGCGAGGGCAGGCCCGCGCACTCCATGCCGAGGTCGTACTGGTCGCTGTAGAAGTACGGCACCCGGTCGTACTCGACCCGCTGGCCGAGCATGGACCTGGCGGCCGCCGGGCCGCCGTGCAGGGCGTTCGCCCAGTGCTCCACGCGCACCCCGTGCCCGTACAGCGGATGGAACGAGTTCGCCACGTCGCCCGCGGCGTAGATGTCCGGGTCGGAGCTGCGCAGCGCGGCGTCGGTGACCACCCCGTTGGAGACCTCCAGGCCCGCCGCCGTGGCCAGCCCGACGTTGGGCGCCACGCCGATGCCGACGACCACCACGTCCGCTGGGAGCACCGTGCCTTTCGACGTGAGCACGGAGCCGACCCGGCCCGCCGCGTCGCCGTGGAACTCCGCCGCCGTCTCGCCGAACCGGAACTCCACGCCGTGCGACCGGTGCAGCCCGGCGAACGCGTCCCCGAGCTCGGGGCCGAGCGCCGCGTACAGCGCGCTCGGCTGCGGTTCGACCACGGTGACATGGCAGCCCGCCATGTTCGCCGCCGCGGTCGTCTCCAGGCCGATCCACCCCGCGCCGACGACCACCACGCGGCGGCCGCTGGTGAACACCTCGCGCAGCCGGTCGGAGTCCGGCAGCGTGCGCAGGTAGAGCACCCCGTCCAGGGTCGCTCCGGGGATGTCGATCCGCCGGGGCGACGCGCCGGTGGCGAGCAGCAGCTTGTCGTACTGGAGCGTGTCGCCGTCGAACGTCACCGTATGGGCGCTGCGGTCGATCGCCGCGACGGTGACGCCGGTGCGCAGGTCCACGTTGTGGTCCGGGTACCACTGCGCCGGGTGCACGATGGCCGAGTCCCGGGGGGCCTTGCCGAGGAGGTAGCCCTTGGACAGCGGGGGGCGTTCGTACGGGAGTTCCGGTTCGTCGCCGAACAGGACGATATCGCCGTCGAATCCCTCGGCGCGCAGTGTCTCCGCGGCCTTCGCGCCAGCCAGGCCGCCACCTACGATCACGAACGTCGTCATTGACGCCTCCCTCTCCGTATTTGCCGCGGGGGGGTTGGGGGGGGTCGTCCCCCCGGGCGAGCAGAGTAAATAAGACCAGCCGCTGATGCCAGACCATAGCGGACGTGTCGGTGAGCGAGGCGACCTGGTCGACGACGACGCGCCGCCGTCCCTCGTCGTCGTCGGCGCCGTCCCAGGCCGGGCGGAGCACCGGGTCCAGGGTGGACGGCGCGCCCCGCTCGATGGCCAGCGCCAGCTCCGCGATCAGCTCCCGTTCCCGCGCCTGCTGGGCCGCCGCGCCTTCCCGGGTCATCACGTAGTGCGCGGCGACCGCCTTGAGCAGGGCGCACTCCAGCAGCTGCCGGCGCGGCACGATGAGGCTGGCCGCGTAACGGGTGAGGGCGCTGTCTCCGGCGGCGGCGAGCGTCGCCTGTTCGGCGGCCTGGCAGAAGCGGCCTACCAGCTCGCTGGTGAGGTTCTTCGCCGCGGCGAGGGCGGCCGGGCCGCCGTCGAAGCTGAACCGCCAGCAGGGCAGCTCCATGAATTCGGTGAAGACGGTCTCGAGTTCGGCCGGCGAGGCGTCCCACGAGCTAGCGCAGTAAGACGCTAGGGCGACCAGGGCAACCACCTTCCGTTCGGCCGGATCTCTGAGGTTTTTCAATGTGACGAGCCCCGCGTGCAGACCATCTTCCACGTCGTGGACGGAATATGCCACGTCGTCGGCCCAATCCATGACCTGGGCCTCCAGGCACGGGCGGCCGGGCGGCGCGCCGGACCGGATCCACTCGAACGCGGCCGCATCGGCGGCGTAGGCGCCGTACTTCCCGGTCCCGGACCCGATGGTGGGGTACTTCAGCGCGGCGTCGAGCGTCGCCCGCGTCAGGTTGAGCCCGGCGCCGGGTACTTTCGGCTCCAAGCGGGTGAGCAGGCGCAGCGACTGGGCGTTGCCCTCGAAGCCGCCGCAGGCCAGGGGGCCGGCGGCGGCCGCGAGCGAGGCGAGCGCCGCCTCCCCGTTATGCCCGAACGGCGGGTGGCCGAGGTCATGCGCCAGGCACGCCGCGTCCACTAGGTCGGGGTCGCAGCCGAGCGCCGCGCCCAGCTCCCGGCCGATCTGCGCGCATTCGAGTGAATGAGTCAGCCGGGTGCGCGGGAAATCACTCGCGCCGACTTGCACCACCTGCGTTTTCGCGGCGAGACGGCGCAGCGCCGAGCTGTGCAGGACCCGCGCGCGATCGCGCTGGAAGTGCGTGCGGCCCGGGCGCTTGGGCGGCTCGGCCGCCCAGCGCTCGGTGTCATGCGAACTGTAGGCCACTCACCTAGTGTCGCTGCCTTTACTCGCTACCGTGGCACGACCCGCCTCAAGCCGCGCGACCGGGACGCGGAACGGGGAGCAGGACACATAGTCGAGGCCGGCCTCATGGAAGAACCAGACTGACGCGGGGTCGCCGCCGTGCTCGCCGCACACGCCGAGGTGCAGGTCCGGGCGACGGGCCCGGCCCTCGTCCACGGCGATCTTCACCAGCCTGCCGACGCCGTCGCGATCGATCGTCTCGAACGGGGACACGCCGAAGACACCCATCTCGATGTACGGGCTGAAGAACGCGCCTTCCACGTCGTCCCGGGAGAAGCCCCAGGTCATCTGCGTCAGGTCGTTGGTGCCGAAGGAGAAGAACTCCGCCGCCCGGGCGATCTCGCCCGCGGTCAGCGCGGCCCGGGGCACCTCGATCATCGTGCCGATCGGGATGTCCACGTGCACACCCGTCTCGGCGTCGACCGACCGGAGCACCTTCTCGGTGCGCTCCTTGCTGATCTCCATCTCCTGGATGGACGCGGTCAGCGGGATCATGATCTCCGGCTGCGGGTCACGGCCGGCCTTGCGGAGCTCGACGGCGGCGCCGGCGATAGCGCGCACCTGCATGTCGAGCAGTCCGGGGATGACCAGCACCAGCCGGACGCCACGCAGGCCGAGCATCGGGTTCTGCTCGTGCAGGCGGCGCACCGCGTCGAGGAGCTTGCGGTCCTGGTCGGTGGCGTTGTCACCGGCCAGCGCGACCTTGACCGACAGGTCCGTGAGGTCCGGCAGGAACTCGTGCAGCGGCGGGTCGATCAGCCGGATCGTCACCGGCAGGCCGTCCATCGCCTCGAGGATCTCAATGAAGTCGCCACGCTGGAGCGGCTCGAGCGCGTCGAGGGCCGCCTGCCGGCCGGCCTCCGTGTCGGCGAGGATCAGGTTCTCGACGAGCTGGCGGCGCTCGCCGAGGAACATGTGCTCGGTGCGGACCAGGCCGACGCCGCGCGCGCCGAACCGGCGGGCCCGCGCGCAGTCCGGGCCGGTGTCCGCGTTGGCGTGGACGCCGAGCCGCCGGGCCTCGTCCGCGTGGGTCATGATCCGGTGCACGGCCGCGACGAGCTCGTCGGTGTCGGGCGCCAGCTCGCCCTCGAAGTACTGCACCACGTTGGAGGCGACCACCGGGACCTCGCCCATGTACACCGCGCCCGAGGTGCCGTCGATGGAGATCACGTCGCCCTCGTTGACGGTGACGCCGCCGGGGGCGGTGAACTTCTTGGCCTTGGTGTCGACGTTGAGTTCTTCGGCGCCGCAGACGCAGGTCTTGCCCATGCCGCGGGCGACGACGGCCGCGTGGCTGGTCTTGCCGCCGCGGCTGGTGAGCACGCCCTGGGCGGCGATCATGCCGGGCAGGTCGTCGGGGTTGGTCTCGCGGCGGACCAGGATCACGCGCTCGCCGGCCTCGGCCCGCGCCACCGCGGTCGCCGAGTCGAAGACTGCCTCGCCGACCGCGGCGCCCGGCGAGGCGCTGATCGCCTTGGTGATCCGCGTGACGTCACCGGCCACGTCGAACCGGGGGAACATCAGCCGTGCCAGCTCGTCGCCCGACACCCGGGTCAGGGCCTCGTCCATGTCGATCAGGCCCTGGTCCACGAGCTGCGTCGCGATGCGGAACGCCGCGGCGGCGGTGCGCTTGCCGACCCGGGTCTGCAGCATCCACAGCTTGTCGCGCTCGATCGTGAACTCGATGTCGCACAGGTCCTTGTAGTGGTTCTCCAGCGTCTGCATGTTCTGCATGAGCTCGTCGTAGCCGGTCTTGTCGATCCGCTCCAGGTCCTGCAACGGCATGGTGTTGCGGATGCCGGCCACCACGTCCTCACCCTGCGCGTTCTGCATGTAGTCGCCGTAGACGCCCTGCGCGCCGGTGCCCGGGTCGCGGGTGAAGGCCACGCCGGTGCCCGAGTCGTTGCCCAGGTTGCCGAACACCATCGCCTGCACGTTCACGGCCGTGCCGAGGTCCGCGGGGATGCGCTCCTGGCGCCGGTAGAGGATCGCGCGGTCGGCGTTCCAGGACTCGAACACCGCCTTGACCGCCAGGTCCATCTGCTCGCGCGGGTCCTGCGGGAAGTCCCGCTTGGCGTGCTCCCTGACGAGCTCCTTATACGTCTGTGTCAGGTTCTTCAGGTCCTCGGCGTCCAGCTGGGTGTCGTTGGTCGCTCCCTTGGCCTTCTTGGCGCTGTCGATGGCGTGCTCGAAGTGCTCGCCGTCGATGCCGAGCACGGTCTTGCCGAACATCTGGATGAGGCGCCGGTAGGAGTCCCAGGCGAACCGCTCGTTGCCCGCCTGCTTGGCCAGGCCGTGGACCGACTCGTCGGACAGGCCGATGTTGAGGACCGTCTCCATCATGCCCGGCATGGAGAACTTCGCCCCGGACCGGACGCTGACCAGGAGCGGGTCGGCGGGATCGCCGAGCTTCCTGCCCATGGCGTTTTCCAGGTCGCTGAGGTGGCCGTCGACTTCCCCGTCAAGACCGTCCGGCGTCGTGCCGTGCTCGAGGTAATAGCGACATGCATCCGTGGTTATGGTGAAGCCGGGCGGCACCGGAAGGCCGAGATTGGTCATCTCGGCCAGGTTCGCGCCCTTGCCACCAAGGAGATCCTTGAGGTCTTTGTTACCTTCTGTGAAGTCATACACGAACTTCGGCACTGATTACTCCTCGCACCTCGAACCGGCGAGCTTCTCTGTCGAGCTTCCCTTTGTACGGGACTCTACCTAGCTCCGGCCGGCCTAGGAAACCTGACCGTATAGATCCGGGCAGCGGATCCAATACTGTGGCGAAAAACATGGTGTAGCGGCGTTTTAGGCCGTCTGACCAGTTTTAGACCGCTTGCGTAAATTGGTATAGACCGCTGGTCTAGACCGGCGTTCGGGGGACCCCGAGGCGGGGGGATGGCCCGAACCGGCACAATGGTGGGCGGCGGATCACCGCCCACCGCGGCTGGAGGTACTGACATGGCAACCGTCGGGCTGCTGCATCCGGGTGAGATGGGCGCCGCCGTGGGCGGCTGCCTGGTCTCGGCCGGCCATGAGGTGCTGTGGGACCCCGCTGGGCGGAGCCGGGCGAGCACCGGCCGCGCGCTCGCCGCCGAACTGACCGGGGTGGCGCTGCCCGTCCTGGTGTCCAGGTCCGCCGTGATCGTGTCGGTCTGCCCGCCGCACGCGGCTCTCGACGTAGCGCGGCAGGTCGCCGCCGCCGGGTTCGCTGGCGTCTACGTTGACGCGAACGCGATCTCCGTCGCGACCGCGACGCAGGTGGCGTCGGTCGTCGAGGCGGCCGGGGCCAGCTACGTGGACGGGGGGATCGTCGGCCCGCCGCCGGAGTCCGGCGGGCACACCCGGCTCTACCTGTCGGGGCCGCGGGCGGGTGAGGTGCGCGGCTTGTTCGGCCAGTCGGCGCTGGACGCGCGGATCGCGGACGGCCCGCTGTTCGCGGCGTCCGCGGTGAAGATGGCCTACGCGGCGTGGACCAAAGGCACCGGGGCGCTGCTGCTCGCGGTCCGGGCGCTCGCCCGGGCCGAGGGCGTGGAGCGGACCCTGCTGGCCGAGTGGGGGCTGTCTCAGCCCGCGCTCGGCGCGCAGTCCGAGCGTTCCGCAGCGGCCGCGGCGGCCAAGGGCTGGCGCTGGGTCGCCGAGATGGAAGAGATCGCCGCGTCGATGGCCGCGGCCGGGCTGCCTGCCGGGTTCCACGAGGCGGCCGCCGAGATCTTCGACCGCGCCGCCCGGGCCGACGCGGCCCGGGCCGACGCGGCCGCCGCGCGCGCCCAGGTGGCTACTGGGTCCCGCGACGCGGACTCCGCCCTGGACACGGTCATGTCCGCCCTGGTGTAGGCGTCCAGGGCCGAAGCCGGGGCAGCCAGGCAGGCACGGCTCGCCGGTACTCCTGGTACTCGGCACCGAACGCGCGGGCGAGCCTGGGCTCCTCGTACCAGCGCACGGCGGCCGCGCCGACGCACCAGGCGATCAGCGCGTACACCAGGAGCCCGGCCGAGCCGAAGAGCAGCGCCTGGCCCAGCAAGACGATCACGAAGCCAACGTAGATCGGGTTGCGCACGTACCGGTAGAACCCGCTCACCACGAGGCGAGGCGGCGACGCCACCGGCACCGGGGTGCCCTCCGCCCGGAAGAACTCGATGAACGAGTCGACTATCGGGACCAGGCCGACAGCGATCAGCGCGCCGCCCGCCGCCCGCGCGATCCCCCAGTACGGCAGCGGCTCGTGGAAGTGCCAGTAGTCCAGCAGGTACGGAAGCAGGCAGCCGAACGTCCCGCCTACCGCCACGAACCACGCGATGCTGGTTACCGCCGCCATTGACCTGCGCATGACCGCCTCCGCCGCTATCTGGCACCAGGGAGCTCCGATAGCTTGGATCGCTACATGTAACGTTGCTACATATTGGTGACAGCGTAGCAGACTCCGCGCGTGCCCGTGGCGGCCTCGTCGCGGGCCGCGCGGCGTCGTAGTCTGAGTTACCCGTCCGTAATAGGAGCGTCATGAGCTTCAACCTCGCCGTCATGCTGCGGGAGTCCCGCCACGCCAGGCCCGACCATCCGCTGTGCCACATCAGCGACCTGACCTTCAGCTATACCGAGGTGGACGAGATCTCCGGGCGGGTGGCCAGCGCGTTGCTCGGCACCGGGCTGCGCCGTGGCGACAAGGTCGCGGTGCAGTTGCCCAACCTGCCGCAGTTCCTGTTCACCTACTTCGCCATCCTCAAGGCCGGCCTGGTGATGGTCCCGCTCAACCCGCTGCTGAAGGCGCCCGAGGTCGCCTACCAGCTGCGGGACTCCGAGTCCAGGATGCTGATCACCTTCGAGGGCTTCGCGGCGGAGGCGGTAGCCGGCGCCCGCGAGGCCGGGGACGTGTCCATGTACGTGGTGAACCTCCCGGGCAACGACCAGCGGCCCGAGGGGACCAGGGACTACGACGAGCTCTACTTCGCCGACGACACCGGCGAGATCGAGCCGGTCAACGCCGACGACACCGCGGTGATCATCTACACCAGCGGCACCACCGGCAAGCCGAAGGGCGCCGAGCTGACCCACTTCCAGCTGTACATGAACTGCACCGTGGCCGGCGAGCTGTTCGGCTTCCGCGACGACGACATCGGGGTCGCGGTGCTGCCGATGTTCCACGTGTTCGGCCTGTCCAGCGTCCTGAACACGGCCGTGCGGTTCGGCGGGACGCTGGTGCTCATCCCCCGGTTCGAGCCGGACGCGGTGCTGGACGCCATCGCGCGGTACCGGTGCACGATCTTCTCCGGCGTCCCGACCATGTACTACACATTGCTGCAAGCGGACGTGGCCAGCCGGGACCTGTCCTCGCTGCGGGTGGGGATCTCCGGCGGCGCCGCGATCCCGGGCGAGGTCATCCGCGCATTCGAGGAGAAGTTCCCCGGCGTGGTGATCCTGGAGGGCTACGGGCTGTCCGAGACGGCCAGCACCACGACCTTCAACGTCAGCGCCGAGCAGCGCAAGGTGCTCTCGATCGGCAAGCCGATCTGGGGCGTGGAAGTCCGGGTGGTGGACGAGCAGGACAAGCCGCTGCCGCCCGGCTCGGAGAACATCGGCGAGATCGTCATCCGCGGCCACAACGTGATGAAGGGCTACTACGGCAACCTCGCGGCGACCGCGGAGGCGTTCCGCGGCGGCTGGTTCCACACCGGCGACCTGGCCTACGCCGACAAGGACGGCTACCTGTTCGTCGTGGACCGCAAGAAGGACATGCTCATCCGGGGCGGCTACAACGTGTACCCGCGGGAGATCGAGGAGGTGCTATTCGGCCATCCCGCGGTGGCCGAAGCCGCCGTCGTCGGCAAGGCCGACCCGAAGCTGGGCGAGGAGATCCTCGCGTTCGTCGTGCCCAAGCCGGGCGCCGAGGCGGATCCGGACGACATCATGGCCTACTGCCGGGAGCGGCTGGCGGCCTACAAGTACCCGCGCGAGGTGCGGATCGCCGAAGACCTGCCGAAGGGCCCAACCGGGAAGATCCTTAAGAGAGAGCTGCGGCCGGAATGAGCGAGATCCCCACCGTCCGCGGCCCGGTGGACACCGCCGACCTCGGGCCGACCTACATGCATGAGCACATCTTCCTACTCACGGCGGACGTGCAGCGGAACTACCCCGGCGAGTGGGGCAGCGAGGACGAGCGGATCGCGGACGCGGTGCGCAAACTGAGCGCGCTGGCCGCCCAGGGCGTCCGCACGATCGTCGACCCGACCGTGGTCGGCCTGGGCCGCTACCTGCCGCGGATCCAGCGGGTCGCCGAACGGGTGCCCGAGCTCAACATCATCGTCGCCACCGGCCTGTACACCTACGACAGCGTGCCGTTTTTCTTCCGCTACCGCGGCCCGGCGCTGAACGAGGCGGTCGGCGCCGAGGTGCCCGACCCGATGGTGGACATGTTCGTGGGCGACATCACCGAAGGCATCGCCGGCACCGGGGTCAGGGCGGGCATGCTCAAGTGCGCCATCGACGAGGAGGGCATGACCCCGGGCGTCGAGCGCGTGATGCGCGCGGTCGCCGCGGCCCACCACCAGACCGACGTGCCGGTCACCGTGCACACCCACCCGGGGTCGCGGACCGGTCTTGAGGTCAAGCGGGTGCTGTGCGACTCCGCCGGGGTCGATCCCGGCCGGGTGGTGCTCGGCCACAGCGGCGACACCACCGACTGCGACCACCTCGCGGAACTGGCCGACGCCGGGTTCACCCTGGGCATGGACCGGTTCGGGATCAACCTGGACATCACGTTCGAGGCGCGAGCCGACACGCTGGTGGAGATGTGCCGCCGCGGCTACGCCGAGCGCATGGTGCTGTCCCACGACGCCTCCTGTTATATCGACTGGATCGACCCAAACGTGCTGGCGTTCCTGCCTCAATGGCACTACCTGCACATCCACGACGACGTTCTGCCCTACGCCCGCGAGCACGGGGTGACCGACGAGCAGATCGCCACCATGCTGACCGCCAACCCGCGCCGCTTCTTCGAGAAAACGGGCTGACTCGGGACGTTCGCCCGTGCCGCGGGCGCGGCGCGGCGCGTAGTGTCGCCGCGTGGATTTCAGCCTGAGCGACCGGTCGCGCGAGATGCGGGAGCGCCTGGCCGCGTTCATGGACGAGTGCGTCTACCCGGCTGAGGCGGTCTACGCCCGCAGCCGCTCGGCCTCGCTCAACCCGCACCATGTTCCGCCGGTCGTGGAGGACCTCAAGGCGGAGGCGCGCTCGCGCGGACTGTGGAATCTTTTCCTGCCTGGCGTTTCCGGCCTCAGCAACACCGAATACGCGCCGCTCGCCGAGCTCATGGGCCGCTCCCCCGTGCTCGCCGCCGAGGCATGCAACTGCTCCGCGCCGGACACCGGCAACATGGAGTTGCTGCACGCATTCGGCACCGCCGAGCAGCGGCGCAGGTGGCTCGACCCGCTGCTGGAGGGCCAGATCCGCTCGTGTTTCGCGATGACCGAACCCGATGTCGCCTCTTCCGACGCCACCAACATCGCGACCAGGATCTCCCATGACGGCGACGAGCTGGTCATCACCGGACGCAAGTGGTGGATCACCGGCGCCGCCGACCCCCGGTGCCGGATCGCGCTCGTGCTCGGGGTAACCGACCCGGACGCCGGGGCCCACCGACGGCACTCTCTGGTCCTGGTGCCGCTTGACACCCCCGGCGTGATCCTCGTCCGCGACCTCACGGTGTTCGGCTACCACGACCATCAGGGGCATTGTGAGCTGCGGTTCGAGGGTGCCCGCGTGCCGGCGGCGAACCTGCTCGGCGACGCCGGCGCGGGCTTCGCCATCGCGCAGAGCCGCCTGGGCCCCGGGCGCGTGCACCACTGCATGCGGGCGATCGGGATGAGCGAGCGGGCACTCGAGCTCATGGCGCGCCGGGCGCTGTCGCGGACCGCGTTCGGCGCCCTGCTGGCTGCCAACGGCGCCGTGCGCCGGGACATCGCCGAATCGCGCGTCACGATCGAGCAGCTCCGGCTGCTCGTGCACAAGACCGCCTGGCTGCTGGACACCGCCGGGCCCAAGGGCGCGCGGACGGAGATCGCCGCGATCAAGGCCGCAGTGCCGCGGGCCGCCGGGGAGATCATCGACCGCGCGATCCAGGTGCACGGCGGGCTCGGGCTGTCCGGGGACGTGCCGCTCGCACAGCTGTACGCCGCGAGCCGCGCGCTCCGGATCGCCGACGGCCCCGACGACGTCCACCTCGAGTCGGTGGCGCGGCGCGAACTAGCCCGGTACCAGGACTAGCCCGTTACCCGCGCCCGCGGCGGTTACCAGGCGGGCAGGCGGTCGGCGAGGTAGTCCGGCAGGGCGTCGATGCCGATGCGCACCTGCGCCATGGAGTCACGCTCCCGCACCGTGACGGCCTGGTCCTCGAGGGAGTCGAAGTCGACCGTGACGCAGTACGGGGTGCCGATCTCGTCCTGGCGCCGGTAGCGGCGCCCGATGGCGCTGGCGTCGTCGAAATCGGTGTTCCACCGCTTGCGGAGCACGGCGGCGATGTCCCGGGCCTTCGGGGACAGGTCGGCGTTGCGGGACAGCGGCAGCACCGCGACCTTGACCGGAGCGAGCCGCGGGTCGAGGCGCAGCACGGTCCGCTTCTCCGGCCTGCCCTTGGCGTCCGGCGCCTCGTCCTCGGCGTACGCCTCGAGCAGGAAGACCAGCGTGCCGCGGTCCACCCCGGCCGCCGGCTCGATGACGTACGGGATGAACCGCTCGCCGGACTCCTGGTCCAGGTACGTCATGTCC
>Ga0306924_10004186_pt1 | contig 14054 bp, 8 predicted proteins | sample sta12Can44000111_FD_203756 | JGI IMG/M metagenome (GOLD analysis project Ga0306924, IMG submission 203756) | Lab enrichment of tropical soil microbial communities from Luquillo Experimental Forest, Puerto Rico - statanox.12C.anox.44.000.111 (v2)... | ecosystem: Environmental > Terrestrial > Soil... | reverse complement strand
ACGGGCGTCTCGATTCGATGTTCGCCGGGTTCCATGCGCTTCATGTAGGCGAGCGTCGCGACCAGGCCGATGGTCCCATGCCCGCACATTCCGAGATAGCCTACGTTATTAAAAAAAATGACGCCGGCCGCACAGGCCGGATCTACCGGATCCGAGAGCAATGCGCCGACCATCACGTCGGAGCCGCGAGGCTCATTCACCACGGCCGACCGAAAATCATCGTGATCCTTACGAAACCGCTCCAGCCTCGCGGCCAGGGGCCCATCGCCAACCTCCGGCCCTCCGCTCACGACCAAACGCGTCGGTTCGCCGCCTGTGTGGGAATCGATGACCCGTACCCTCCGGCCGTCGTTGTTCATCTCGGAATCCAAATCCGGGTCGGAGAGCAGTGCGAGTGGGTTTGTCTCCGACGTCCTTTATTAGCAGGCACGGTTGCTCATTTTATGGATACAATATGCAATCGTCAAACCGGCCCTCGTCCCGCGAGGGTACGCCCTTGAGGAGACACGGCTTATGAACCAGCTAGAGCTCGCGCCATCCCCTACCGAACGCCCGGACGAACTCGCGCGCGGGCTGGGTCTGTTTGATGCAACGATGTTTGTGGTCGGTGCCATGATCGGGTCGGGTATCTTCATCGTTCCCGCTGAAATGGCCCGCAACCTCGGCAGCGCCGGGTGGTTGCTCGTGGCCTGGGGTGTCGCCGGCGTGCTCACCCTTGCAGGTGCTCTATGTTATGGCGAACTCGCGGCGATGATGCCTCACGCTGGAGGCATGTATCTCTACCTGCGTGAAGCCTACTCTCCTATGTGGGGCTTCCTCTATGGTTGGACTCTATTTTCCGTCATTGAGACTGGGACCATTGCCGCGGTCTCGGTTGCATTTGCCCGTTTCTCGGGAGTGCTATGGCCCGCAATCTCTGAGGACCGGTACCTGGTCCGCCCCATCCACCTTTCCACACACTACGCCGTCTCGCTTTCCACAGCTCAGTTGCTGGCAATTGCCATCATCGTGCTACTCACCTTCAGTAACAGCTTGGGACTCAGCTATGGAAAGCTGGTTCAGAATGTCTTTACCATCGCAAAAACCGCTGCGCTCGGCGGCCTGATTCTCCTCGGTATCTTCTATGGTCGCCACGAGACGGCCATTGCTACGAATTTTGCAGCGCCCTGGCATCCGACCGGAGTGATTTCCCTCGGCAAGGGATTGGACGCCACAAGCGTCTTTGGCCTGTTCGTGGCGGTTTGTCTCAGCCAGACGGGATCGTTATTCTCCGCCGACTCCTGGCACAATATTGCCTTCGCCGCTGCCGAGGTCAAGCGAGCAGAGCGCAACGTGACGCTGGCCATGGTTGCCGGCACCGCGACCGTCATAACTCTTTATCTCCTGGCCAATGTCTCCTACCTGTTGACCCTGCCACTAGAGGCCATCCAGCATGCGCCCGCCGACCGAGTCGGAACGGCTAGCCTGCGGGTGATCTTCCCTGGAATCGGGACCAACGTCATGGCTGCCGCGATCATGATCTCGACTTTTGGCTGCATCAATGCCCTCATACTCACCGGAGCGCGCGTCTACTATGCCATGGCCCGCCAGAAACTCTTCTTCCGATTTGCCGGAACTCTGAATGCGGCCAAGGTGCCGGCTTCTTCTTTGACACTGCAAGCACTGTGGGCCTCGCTGTTGGTCCTACCTCGCACTTACGATCCCTCGACCGAAGCGTGGGGAAATGTTTACAGCAATCTGCTGGAGTACGTAATCTCTGCGGCTTTGATTTTCTATGTGCTTACGATTGCCGGTGTATTCCGGCTACGCATCACGCGCCCCGACGCCCCGCGTCCTTACCGGACGCTGGGATATCCCTTCGTTCCGGCCTTTTACATTCTCGTGGCCAGCGTGATCCTGTTCGTGCTGTTTGTGTATCGCCCGTCTACCACCTGGCCGGGTCTGCTGATCGTCCTGCTGGGAGTGCCCATCTATCTGGTCATCCCCAGAAACGAGGCACATTCACTGAGTTCGTAAGTTGGTCGCTCGAAGACTGATCGGAATGTACGGCTGCTTGCTCACATACGATGGAAGGCGAACTGGGTTGGAGGTTTCTCGGCGAGCGATCGCTGAGCCGCGTTTTTCGAGACAACCTGCAGTATGGTAGAGTGCGGACAGTTGTTGGATGTTTTCGTTTGAGGACGCGAAAACCAACTATGCACCTGGAAGCAGCATCCGAATTACCCATCGCGCGCCAGTCGCTCACCTCTGCCGTGGCCGACAAGTTACGCGACCGGATCATCCGAGGAGAGATCCCGGAGGGCTCGCAGCTGCGACAGGACGCCATCGCCACACAATACAAAGTCAGCCGGATTCCGGTCCGCGAAGCCCTGAGACAGCTCGATGCCGAGGGCCTGATCACGATCGTTCCCAACCGCGGAGCGGTCGTGCCCGCGTTGTCTCCCGATGATGTTGAGGAACTGTTTTCGATTCGTGCGCTGCTTGAGCCGGAAGTGCTCGGACTTTCTATTCCCCACCTTACCGAACAAGATTTCTCTGAAGCACAGAACGTCTTGCGGCGCTACGTCAGCGAGCTTCGCCGGGAAGATCACCTGTCCGCGTGGGGACGGTTGAATTGGCAATTCCATTCCATCCTCTACTCCCGCGCCAACCAGCCGCGTTTCATGGCCATCATCCGCAACGTGAATAACAGCGGCGAACGCTACACTCGTTTGCAGCTGTATCTGACTCACGGCACGAAACGCGCGAACGAAGAGCATCATGAGATCCTCGAATTGTGCCGGAAACGCGACGTCCCCGCGGCCTGCAACCTGCTCCGGCAGCATATCCGATACGCCGGTGAGTCCCTGAAGCAGGCGCTCGAGCAGAAGCGAAACGCCGCCGAAGCCGACGGGGATGACATCCGGCGCGCGAAAACATAAGGTTCCCCTTCGGAGGGAAACGCGCCCCTCTATTCCCGGCTCCGACTTGAGGCCATCCGACCTTTCCCGAGAAAATCTTCTAACTTGCTCAGCCACCAGCCTTCGATCACTTCGAATCAGAAAAGTCTGCAATACCAACCTGCACGATCGTATTCGGTCGGGACCCAGTGCCGCTCTCCGGTGCCTCGGGAACCGTTGCGACCTCCGCCCAGATTCCGTAAACCTTCCGGTTATAGGTCGCCAGCCAGGTGTAGTCGCCCAGGAATGCGGGCTTGTCGGTGGCGAACGGGGTTTCTGCCCAGGCATAGTTGGCAAACGTCTTTCCACCGTCCGTGGAACGTGCAATCGTAAATCCGGTCTTGCGGTTTGCCGAGTCCTCACGGCGGTCGTAGAACTGCACGTACACATCGCCGCTGACTGGATCCACCGCCATCCATTGGAAGAACTGGTCAATGCCATCATGGATGGGATCGCTGTTGACCCGCAGCGGCTTCGACCAGGTGCGCCCCCGATCTTTCGAATACACCGAAAACACGTCTACATCGCCATTGCGAAAGTCGCTCCAGGCTAGATACAAAGTTCCGCCGAATTTGCCTTCGCGAGCATCCACTCCGATCTGGGGAAAGCCCATGGCACGGGACACGCCGGGAATCCCGCCCGCGCCCCCGAAGTATGGCGCCGCCACATCGATCACTGCACGCGAGGGGGAAAAATTCTTCCCGCCATCGCGAGATTCCGTCATGGTGATGTTGCTGCCGTCATTCCAACTCGCATAGATCGTTCCGTCGGCGCCAACCACGCCAACGAATCCCACCAGACCGCCGTTGTCATCCCGAGGCAGGCCGGCGTGTGTGCTGATGCGGATCGGCTTGGAGAACGATTTGCCGCCATCGGTGGATCGCGCGAATAACATGATGGACTGCTCAAGTTGCCACTCGATCCATCCGACATAAACCGTGCCACGGAAAGGGCTCTTGGGTTCGACATCGGCGAAGAGTCGAGGCATGTCCTCCCACTGGATGTCCGGTTCGTTGCCTTGATAAGCCTTCACCGCCACAGCATCCTTCTCCCACGTCTTGCCACCATCGAGCGAGCGGCGCACGAAGATGCCGTTCCGTCCCGCTCCATGTGCCCAATAGGAGGTGCTCCCCAACTTGTCGAAGTGCAGTGAGCCCAGGTACGCACAACCTTTGTCGTCGAACGTGACCGAGACATCTCCGCCCCGACGCCAGCCTTCCACAGGCGGAAGATCGGCGATTGTGAAGGTCTGTCCTCCGTCTGTGGAGTAGGCGATGGTCGCCGGTTGAAAGGTCGCGACGACCTGGTTTGGGTTGTTGGGATTCACCGCGATCGATGGCTCGCTGCCACTTTGATTCGCGGGCGAGACCGCGGTTACGTGACGATGTGGCGCCGGTGGAAGCGCCATTTGTGCCGACGCGAGCGTCGCGCCGAACAGGAATACAAGGCTCAACTCGAATTGCAAACGCATAGCGCCTCGCTCCGCAGTGCGCTTCGCGACCGCGAACACACTGCGTTGGGAATGGGCTCTCCTCGCCCCAGAGAGGAAAAAGCCTTGACAGTGGAACATATTGTATTTTATATACAATCTCCATCGCGGGGTATTTGGGTCTCTCTTTCTCTCATCCTGGCTTTATTTGCATTCGTGGTTTCGGTGATTCGTTCGAGACCGATGGTTTTCGGGAGAACTCCGTCAAGAAGCGCATGCGTGAAATCTGGAGGATGAGATGCAACACAAATTGTGCCTGCTGGTTGCCTTCCTGCTAGCCGTGGCATTGTTGATCCCAGCGCTAGTTTTTGGTCAAGGTCGGACAGAAGGGCAACTTTCCGGAAAGGTTCTCGATCCCTCCGGCGCGACCGTGCCCGCAGCACAGCTCACATTGAATCAGGGGACCACTGGAGCCACGCTGACCGCCACTACGAACGCGACAGGGCAGTACGTGTTCCCGAGTGTCCTGCCAGGCACGTACAAGCTGAGCGTAGAGGCTAAAGGGTTTGCTCGCGCGATCCTCGACGGAGTCGTGGTCTACACCGGCCGCACGACCGATCAGGATGTCACTGTTAACGTAGGCTCGACGTCTCAGAGCGTAGAGGTCCAGGCGGAGGGTGCAGTTCTTGAGACAACCACCAATACGCTGGCTACCACCGTGGTTGGCGATTCGATCCAGGACCTCCCACTGAATGGACGTGACATTCTTCCCTTTGCCCAACTCGTCCCCGGGGCGCAAGTAGGCGGTGACCTGCGTTTCACCACTTACAATTCCATGCCCAACGGAGCGATTAACATCACCGTCGACGGAACCAACAACAATTTTCAACGTTTCCGTACTTCGACTACCGCATTCTACTCAGCGGCGCCGCTGCGCGTGGGCGCGATCGATGAAGTTTCCGTGTCCACCAGCAACTTGACCGCGGACGCGGGGGCCGAAGGCGCCGTAACACTCCGCTTCACAACCAAACGGGGCACGAACCAGTTTCATGGCAGCGCTTTCTGGGAAGCCTACAACAGCGCTTTCAACGCCAACAGTTTCGCGAACAATGCGTTGTTGTCAGCCGGCCTCAAGGCGCAGGGCAGAAAGCAGCCATTCCACACAAACGATTTCGGATTCAACATTGGCGGACCGATCATCAAGAACAAATTGTTTTTCTTCGGTAATTTCGAATGGGAGAATCAGCCGAGCACCGCGCTTTTCACGGAGGGCGTACTAACACCTTTTGCGCAGGCAGGGAATTTTTCCTACCCCCGCGCGGACAACGGTCAACAGCAGACGGTAAGTCTTTACAACATAGCCGCGACTTACGGTGCCGCTCATCCCGGTGCCAATATCTCCTCAACCCCGAACGCGAACGTGCAAACCGTCCTGAGTGAGATCAACGCGCTGGCGCAGAAAGGCACTCTCAATCCTAATAACACCGACCCCTACCTGTTGGCACTGCAGAACACCCTGAGTTTTACCGCTCCGCAGGAGACAAAACAGCGCTGGCCGACGTTGCGCATCGACTTCTTGCCAACGTCGAAAATCACCTGGCACACTTCTTACGATCTCTACTGGCGGACCTACCCGAGGCAGCCGTTTTACCCCGGACCCGGGATCCAACAGAATGGTTTCCAGTCTTCCTATTCAACGTTTTCGACGGGCCTGGACTGGACGATCAACTCGCACTTAATCAATCAGACGAACTTCGGAATCCTTAACACGCAGGAACGCGCGCAGCCGGGCAACTCCTTCAATGCGTACCAGGGCATCAATTTTCTCCCGGTTGCTAGCTCGTTTGTGAACGGATCGGCGGCCTTCACGCCCCCCGTGCCCTTCAGCAACGCCGTTCTTCCCGAGCCGCGCAACAATCCAGTCTGGGATTTCACCGACAACGTGACGTTGAACCATGGCAACCACACCTTTACCTTTGGTTTCCACTTCCGCTATTCCAATCAGCACGACGTCAACACACAACCACCGGTGCCGCAGAACCTGGGCATATCGAGTGTCGACAATGTGGCCGCAGCCATGTTCAACACCGGAGCAGATTCTGCGTGCACCGCCGACACTCAGGGATGTTTTCCCGGCGGCCTGCCCACCGCCGGCAACAACCAGGCCCTGGTGAATGCCCAGGCCTTGTATACCGCGTTGACGGGTCGTGTAGCGTCTATTTCGGGATTCGTACCGCTCGATACGAACACCAAAAAATACCTCTCCGGCGGAGTCACCAGCATCAAGGAAAAGCAAAGCCTGGGCGGCCTGTACTTCCAAGACGGATGGAGGGTTACGCCTCACCTATCACTGAATTACGGCCTGCGCTGGCAATTCTCCGGAGCATTGGTAAATACGAACAATTATTTCAATAGCCCCACGATTCATGATCTCTACGGTCCGTCGACCGCCTTGTTTCAACCGGGCGTGCTGAATGGCAACCCCAACCCGATCCTGCAGCTCCGCCCTTCGGGCTATAGCGGCGACCACAAGCAATTTGCGCCAAATTTTGGCTTCGCCTGGAATCCGAGTTTCGACGATGGATTCCTGCACAAACTCTCGGGAGGAGACAACCTCGTAATTCGCGGGGGTTTCGCGATCAACCGCTACGACGAGGGCTGGATTCCCTGGGAGAACGTAGCGACCGGTGCCATCTCGAACCAAACCGTTTCCCTGAATCCGGGGCAGTTTGCGCCGGGTTCGATTTCGTTCGATCCAGTAGGCACATCGCTACCACCGCTAAACTCGATTCCGGGCTCCTTTACTCTGCCCATGCCGCAGGCAAATCTGACCTTTACCCGCGATGGTACGTTCAGTACTGTCGATCCCAGGATTCGTACGCCCTATATTGAGAACTGGACGTTCGGATTTCAGCGAAGGCTCGCCGGGAACTGGGCTCTGGACGTGAACTATGTGGGCAACCACTCGGTTCACATGTGGGAAGCTTACGATATAAATGAAGTGAACATTTTTCAGAAGGTGAGCGGGTTCACGTCTTTCTTGCAGGACTTCAAGAACGCCCAATTGAACTTGGCTGCGAGCCCAGCCGGAAACCCAACTTTTGCCGGTCCCAATCCGACACCGATTCTTAGCCAGGCCTTCGGTCTGCCAGGCGCAGGCTCGCCCTTCCAAGATCCACACAATCTTTTTCTAGTACAGAGCGGTCAAGCGGGCGCTCTCGCCGGTTTGATCACGCAGACTCCCGCGTTCTTCTGTAACCTGGTGGGAAACACCTTCTCACCTTGCGTGCTGCAGGGATACAACAGCTCCGCTCCTACGCCCTCGGCCTACCCGATCAACTTCTTCCAAGTAAATCCGTATGCCACAGGCCAGGCACTCACGCTCCTGTCGGATCCGGGCTCTGAGTCGTACAACGGTTTGCAGATTCAAGTAAAGCATCCGTCGCATCACGGCCTGAGTCTGATGGCAAATTACACTTACAGTCACGCATTGACCAATCGTTATTTGGGTGACTATTTCCAGGCCGACGGCGCGTTGGTGAACTTCTTTACCCTACGCAACCCGCGACTCAACCGAGTGCCTTCGCCCTATGATTTGCGGCATGTGTTTAAAACCTACGTCAACTATGAACTCCCGTTCGGCAAAGGAAAGGCGTACCGGTCAGGGAACTCGATCGTCGACGGCGTCATAGGAGGATGGACGGTCGGGACCATTGTTGCGGCCCAGACCGGACGCAATTTCAAGCTATCTGCCAGCAATCCCTTTGATGGCACCGCTGGCGTAAATACCTTCAACTACTGGGACGGCCCAACGCCGGCGAATGCAAATGGAACTCCGGCGGGCATTCTCAGCTACGTGCCCAACGAAAATGACTCAGGGGTGGCACTGAACGGAATCACACCGTCTCAACTGCAGAGCAAGGTCGGCGTGTACAACACCGGCAATCCGAACGTTCCAGTTTCCGTTCTCCCACAAAACCTCTTCGGGCAGAATGGAGCCATTCAGCCGTTCTCAACGCCGGGCCAACTGGGCAGCATTGTTTTCCTGAAGGGCCCCAGCTTGTTCAACACCGACATCTCGATCATCAAGGCTATTCCGTTCACTGAGCGCGTAAGGATGAATATCTACTGCGAGATGTTGAACGCATTCAACCACCCCAACTTCAACTTTACGAATAGCTTTTATTCATTCGGCACCAACAACCCAGCCCAGTTCTTGAGCGTTACCAATGGCCCGCCGTTTGCTCCGGGCACAGTTGGACAAAACGGCAACCGACAGATTCAATTCCGAATGGTAGTGGAGTTCTAGGCGGTTCTCGAGTACTGGAGCCAGACAAAAATGTCCATCCCTCGAGCGTTGAGGTTTTTTGTCCTCCCCGGGTTCGGGATTGCAGTCCTCGCTTTTTCCAATGTGCCAGAAGCGCAATGGCGAGCCCGCCAACCGCCAGCTAGCCAAACGCAAAAAGAAAAACCGCCGCTCGCGGGCGCCGTGCTCGTACACACGGCCCTGAAGCATGACCTTTCCCCTCCCCTCGCCGTGCAAATCGTGGTTGACAACAGATCCGCGGAGGCCGAGTGCGAAGGATTAGGGTGCGGCACGTCGCCTGGAACCGCGAGCGACGATCCGGACGCGGACCAGGAAAAGCCGCCGGAACCCATTCCACCGCCCACACCTTTGCCAACTCTCAGTCCTGCCGGAATCGCGGTCGAGCAAACCTCGCAGGGGACTCGGCCGGCAGCGCCAATCCTCGATAGCTTCGACGGGCTGGGCGCCGGATTCGAGGGGCCGCAAGGCTCCACCAATTTCCGCAACCCGTCAGACAACAGCCTTGCGGTTGGTCCGGATCACATCGTGCAGACCGTGAACACGCGGTTGGCCGTCTATTCCAAGAAGGGTAAGAAGTACGACAAAACCGGAGCCGTGTTGTATGGTCCGGTACCCACGAAGTCGGTATGGGCCGGCTTTGGTGGCGTATGCGAAGCGCGCAACAACGGCGACGCAGTCGTCCGATACGACCAACTGGCCGGGCGATGGCTGATTGTGATGCCCATGTTCTCTCGCATCGGGCCCGGTGAATTTCCTGAGTCGCCCGGCAAAGCCGGCGAGACCGTCGCTCCTGGCCTGCTCGCGAAGTCCGGCGAGCGGTCTTCGCCCGGAGCACCCGCGGCCCCTCCCCCGAATCCACCTCAACCTCCCTCACCTGAGCAGAAGGGGTCGCAGCCCAAGGAGGGCGTCTGGGGCATGTGCTACGCCGTCAGCACGGGGCCTGATCCGCTCGGGACCTACTATCGTTATGCGTTCGAGAGAACTCTGTTTCCCGACTACCCGCGCCCCGCCGTCTGGCCGGATGGCTACTACGTGCCCAGCAGCACCGGTGATGATGTCATTCAGAAACACACCTGCATTGTCGATCGCGCCAAAATGCTCGTGGGACAGCCGGCCACCGAACAATGCATCATCATCGATGGCGTGAACTTCCTGAATAACGCCGACCTTGACGGTCAGGAGGGACCACCCATCGGAACGCCGAACCTCATGATGGCGGCCGGCGGCACACAGCTAAAGAATATTTTCGATGACGATGTTGTCTACTACTGGAAGGTTCACGTCGACTGGAACAATCCGGCGAACACCAAGGCGGATGGTCCCCTGAAAATCAAGGTCGCCCCATATCACTATCTGTGCAACGGTCAGCTCTCCAGCTGCGTGCCCCAACCCGATACCGAACGAAGGCTCGACGTGCAGGGCGACAAGATCATGCAGCGTCTGGTCTACCGCAAGAACGGGAGCCACGAATCGATCGTTGCGGCCCACTCCGTTGCCACAAAAGCGGGCGGGGGAGGGGTGCGTTGGTACGAGTTCCGGCTCGACCAGAAGGGCGAGCCTACGTTGTACCAGCAGGGTACCTATGCGCCGGAAGGCTTCTATCGCTGGATGCCCAGCATCGACATTGACAAGAAGGGCGGCATCGGAATCGGATATTCATTCGGAGGGGTACCGAATTATGCGGGATTACGTTTCGCAGCGCGCCGGGAGAGAGATCCAAAAGGGCGCCTCACACTGCACGAGTCCGTGCTCGCTACGGGCGGGGCGGCGCAGACCAACACCTTGCGCTGGGAAGATTACACAACGACCGCCATGGACCCTGGCGACGACTGCACCTTCTGGTACGTTGGCGACTACCTGAAGGCGGGCGATACCAGCTATCGGACCAGAATCGGTTCCTTCCGCTTGCCCAATTGCAAGTGAACGCCGGTTGATGGCTGAATGAAAGCGGAACGAGCGTCCCCGTCACAACAGGTCCCGGTAGTGCTCGAGAGCCACTCGAACCAGCTGCGCGCGTGTGCGAACTTCCGTCTTGCCGAATAGTTGCTGAAGAGTATTCTTCACACCGCTATCGGAGATGCTCATCTTCGCGGCGATCTCTTTATTCGAGAGGCCCTGACACACGAGGCGAAGGACGTCGGTCTCTCGCGCGTTGAGGGTTGCCCGAGCGTGGCGATCGGGCGTGCCTGTTTGGGGCCCATTCTGATGATTCTGATCTTCTCCTACATCCGCGATGATAGCGGCCACCTTGGGGTCTCCACCCTTGTTGTAGGTTGAGAACCAGACACTGGCCAGGAAGGGTTCTCCATTGGCTCGCTGTCCGCGACACTGCATGGTGGCGCGAAGCTGTGGACTACCGTTCCTGCGGAGCGCCCGGTAGAGCTCCGGGAGAAACCCCGCGACCGGCTGTCCGACCAGATTTCCCTCCGGAGGCAGCAGCAACTGATTAGCAGCCTGGTTGGCCAATTCGATGAAGCCACTTCCATCGATCGTGACAATGGCCGCCGGGCTTGTCTCCACGAGGATCCTGATCTGCTCCTGGGACTCCGTGTCGAGCACCTGGTTCCGTCGCACCTCGGAGAGCAGTAGGCCGCAACCGCAAAATGCGAGGGCCAAAACGGCCAGTCGAATATTGGCATCTGAGGGGTTCAGATAGCTGAACCTCTCGGCGAGAAAGGCGCACACCAGCCCCAGGAGCGTAGTAGCCCAACGCGGCAGGAACGGTGCCGCGAGCATAATCGGGAATAGATAGAGGAAGCCTAGCGCAAAGTACGGCTTCGTGACCCAGTCAAATAGCGCAATGATCGCCAAAAGGATGCCAGCTGCCAGCAAGACCCGAGTCTTGTGCTTGCGATCCCAAAACGCCTCGATTCGAATCATTTCGCCCACATCAAGCGCCCGGCATTATGCCACGACAGTCATCGGTTTACGGGTTAAGGCAATCAAAGGATTACCGTGTAACATAGGTAAAAACGGCTGCAGGATTGTCAGCCAAGCCCATTGTTGATAACATATTTTTCAAGAGTTTAACAGCAGTTTACCTTGCCGAAGGATTAGGTGATCCACCTTATATGACAATCAGAAGAGTGCCTCCCTGCCGAGGCGAAGGGTGAAGTACACTGGTATCTCGCTTTAGCCGATTGGTCTTCGACTCCCCTACGGTGGTACATCCCTCCCCCCTTTCGCCACCGGCATGGCCGCTCGGATAGCCTTGTGCAATAGGGGGGATCTGCGCTCCGTGGTTTCCAAGCTGGCTCCAGCCCTGATCGCACAGTTGGAAAAAATGGCCATTTCAAATGGCGACCCAAGCCACGCTCACGGTTTGTCTGCGCCCTACCATCGGAATGTTGCCACGAATTCCCACGGAATTTCCATGCGCCGCGTGGGCAATGCGCCAAACCTGAACTCCACTCACGTCCTTTTCACCAACCGCAAGCTTAAACCCCTGCAGGCTTCACTCCGAAAAGAGTCGGTAGCGCGCGCTCTCGAAGTAGAAAAGTTCATCGCAATTGTAATCCCTCGATCGGCAAACGAGCCCGGGCTTACGGCTCGCCCGACGACACTCGGAACGTTCATGAGGCACCGACGGTAATGTCGACTTCATTCGAGCTTTCTCAAGCTTCCCTGCGAAGATCCCAAGCTACCTCGCAGCCGTTCCATCGTGGAGGGCAAGCACCATCGCCCCGCACTAAAGTTGACAGCGACGCCGAGTCGTCGGCTGCGGGGCAGGGAATCTCAGGTGCACGCCCCGCTTTGCCTGATGCAGTCGGCCTGACGGAGCGAATCCTTTTGGAAGCGCTCGATACTATCAACGTTGCTGTGTTCGCGACCGACGCCTCCGGTCAGTTGCTGTTTGCCAACCGCGTGGCGCAACAGATTCTGAAGACGCGCGACGGTTTGTCACTGACAGGGCAGGGAACACTCGAAGCCGCGAGGCCCAATGCTCGCCCTTCACTGCTCGAATTGATTAACCTAGCGGCTTCCGCTCCCCGGTCCGGAGACACATCCTGGAAGGACGCCATCCTCGTCGTCAAGCGACCCGACGGACGGCGCCCTCTCACCGTTGTGGTGCACTCGGTTCGAGGAGTTCGAGCATCCGGCGAGTCCACAGTCGCATCCGTGCTCATCTTCGCTCTGGATCCAGAGAGGTCAGTCGGAATCTCAGAATCAGGGCTTCGCCAACTCCACGGCATCACCGCGCGCGAGGCGCGTCTCGCGAACCTCTTGATGGAAGGCCACACGCTCGAGGAGTGTTGTGAAATTCTCAACATTCAAACTTCAACGGCTCGCATGCACCTCGGCAGCATGTTTGCGAAGACCGGAGTGCAGCGCCAGAGCCAGCTCGTGTCGCTGCTGTTGCGCAGCCTGGGAACAATTTGCTGCTCGAACGATATAAGTAGTGTCACTGTTCCGGCGGGCATGAACGCCAGAACCAATCCCGCAAAGAAAGGGCCAGGTGCAGTAGAGGCCGGCTTGGAGGCGCTTGACTGTTTGGGAGTCGGAGTCGCGCTTACCAGCACGTCGCGGCAGTTATTTTTCGCGAACCAGGTGGCCTCGCGGATGCTGGAGGCAGGCGACGGTCTGGACTTGACAAGCGGAGTCATGAGTACGATGGAGCATCCGGGAAATCCTCCATGGGATCCCCTTCAACCGCTGAAACCGCACCCGTCTCGGAGAATGCGGAATGGTGAGCGCGATACGTTGCTGGGGGCGGTTCGACCTTCTGGCAGGAGACCTCTAACCCTGATGGTTCGCAGGCTCTCGGATTTTTGTTCTGCGCGAGCACACGAACCTGCATTCTTGATTTTCATTCTCGACCCAGAGCGTTCCGTGCGTGTGGCTGAGGATGGGCTCCGGCAGCTTTATGGGTTGACTCCTTGTGAATCGCGACTGGCAAACCTGCTGATGGAAGGGAATCCGTTCGACGCCTGCTGCAAGGAACTTCAAATTCGACCGTCCACCGCGAGAATGCATTTGAGCAACCTTTTCGCTAAGACCGGCGTTCAGCGGCAAGGACAACTTATCTCGTTGTTAGTAAGAAGCCTGGGAATCCTCCCGTGTTGGGACCCGCTCGATCCCAAACAGGAGGAGAGACTGCACGATGTGCCGGCGAACCCCTGGGAAGGTCCTTGTGACGGGTATGCCTAAACTAAGGTAACCGGGGATTAGATGCTTTTCGTTCTTATTACCGTCGTTTGACGGTAGACAGTCTAGGGCGAACATCCTAATCTCCTGAGCAAGTTGAGTTCTATTGGGCATGTTCCCCCCCTGCCCGGCAACTCCCCCTAATTGAATCGCAGTGCTCCGATGGTCGCCGTTGTCTGCATAGACAGCCGTCGATGGATACGTCGGCTTGTCT
>Ga0306924_10004185_pt1 | contig 14059 bp, 13 predicted proteins | sample sta12Can44000111_FD_203756 | JGI IMG/M metagenome (GOLD analysis project Ga0306924, IMG submission 203756) | Lab enrichment of tropical soil microbial communities from Luquillo Experimental Forest, Puerto Rico - statanox.12C.anox.44.000.111 (v2)... | ecosystem: Environmental > Terrestrial >... | reverse complement strand
GCGCGAAGTTCTCGCTCCAGTTCGCGCGCATCGTGCCGAGACTGCCGAGCTCGTCGATCTCTCCGCCGGTCGGAGCCGCGGCGTGAAAGCGCGCCACGATGTGACCAAGCTCCTCGAGCAGCCCCGGCTCGGCGGCGTTTTGGCGGACCAGCTCGTCGAGCATCCGATCGTGCGGGAGGCGCTTCATCACGACGGCGACGTCGACGGTCGGCCCGAGCCCTCCGAAGGTAATCGTATCGCGCCCGTTCAATTCGGTGACACCGTTCAGGTCGGCGACACCGAGATAGACCTCGTGCGTGAGCCGCCGGTTGAGGCGCACCTCTTCCTCGCAGAAGAAGCGCCGCCGCTCGAGCGTCGTGAAATCGAGGAATCCCAGGTCGACGGGCTTCTTCACCTTGTAGACACGGTCGCCGGCCAGGAACACCCAGGAGATGTGCGTCTCCACGAGCTCGACCCGATCGACGGCGTGCGGATAGACGGCCGGATCGGTCAGCGCGGCGACGATGGGAGAGCGCGAGCTCGACACCGATCCATTGTACGTGAGCGATCGGCGGCTCAGCCGCGCGCGAGCCGGCGCGGCCGGCGCGAGAACGTGATCAGCTCCGGCGAATGACGCGGTCGGTCTTCACCGGCTCGAATCGACCGGTCGTCACGATCGCCCCGAGCACGCGCCAGGCTCCCCGCGTGGCGAGCAGCCAGTAGGTCTGACACCGGAACGTCCCGAAGAACTTCGCCTTGAGCGTCGTCCGCTCGACGTTCACCGGGCGGGGGAAATGCGGGGTAAGGCTCTCGATCAGATCCTGCGTCACGATGCCGCCGACCCAGATGGTGAGCCCGAGCGAGATCGACGGGAACGCGACGCCGAGCAGGAACCACAGCGGGTGATACGAGAATCGATAGGCCAGGTGCCAGCCGAGAAACCCGAGCAGCGGGTAGACGACGGCCGCGATCGGCCACTCGATCACCTTGTTGCCGACGTGGCGCGCGAGCTGGGCGAAGTTGTAGGGCGTGCGTCGCGCGATCCACGCGCCGCGGAGGAACGCGACGTCGTCGAGCACGCCCTTGTACCAGCGCGCGTTCTGCCGAATCATCCCCGCGCTGGTCTCGGGCATGTCGACCAGCTCCAGCAGCGGCATCGCGGCCATCAGCACGCCGCGCGCGCCCAGCGCGTAGCCCAGCGTCGAGTCCTCCGTCGCGCCCGACGTCGGAAAGCCGCCGAGGCTTCGCAGAACATCCAGCCGGACGAACTGGTTGTGGCCGAGACAGATCTGCGAGCGGCGGAAACAGAGCTCGAAGATCGGCCGCAGCACGCGGCCCAGGCGCGGCGCGCGCTCCTGCAGACGCGCGAAGGCCTGCATGCGCCGGCGCTCGTTGATCAGCCGCGCGATCGAGACGCGGATGAAGATCGACGACTGCTGCACGGCGCAGACGCGCCCGCGCACGTCGAGTCGATCGAAGTTGGCCAGCGAGAGCGTCACACCCTGATAGGCCCGCCGGTCGCGGTGCTCGGCGAGATCGGCGGCGATCCAGCGGTAGACGTTCGGGTCGGGGATCGAGTCGGCGTCGCTGAGCCCGATCCACACGCGCGACGGATCGTCGTGCAGATCGAGCAGCGGCTTGAGCACCTCGGGGCGCAGCGCCCAGTTGAGCTGGTGCGCCTTTCGCCCCTCGCCGGGCATCGCGACTACCGTGAGCATCTTCTGCTGCCAGGGCGGCAGGCTCTCGCGGAAGCGCCGCGCGAGCTCGCCGGTCGAGGCGCCCATCGCCGGATGGGGCACGCGCTCCTCGTCCTCACGCGCCGCGACCACGACGTGGAGCTTGGCGTGCGGGTAGCGCGAGTCGAGCAGCGCGCGCAAGGTCGACGCGATCTCGGGCTCCTGCCAGGCGGGCACCAGGTGCACGAAGATCGGCGCGGCGTGATCGCGCTCGAGCGCGGCCTCGTCGGGGAGCGCGGCGAGCCGCTCGTAGGCGTCCTCGACGAAGCGACACGTGGTGAGCATGCCCTTCCAGTCGAGCAACAGCTTGAAGGCCGCGCGCCCGTTGACGAGCAGCGTGACCCAGAACATCGCGAGCCAGAACCACCCGGTGCCCCAGAACCAGGCCCAGAGCGCGTCCACGAGCTAGCGGGGCGTATTCGGCGAGTTCTGCGACGGGAACTTCAGTACGGTCTCGCCCTCGCGGACCATCCCCATCTCTTCCCGAGCGAGCTTCTCGATGTAGAGCGGGTCGTTGCGCAGGCGGTCGATCGTGCGCGTGAGGTCGGCCTGCTTGGCGCGCAGGGCCTCCACCTCGCGCTCGGCGACGTGCATGTCGCGCCGCATCTGCCAGGCGCGAACGGATTCTTTCACGCCGAACACGGCCAATCCCACGGCGAGCACCACCATGGCGATCGTGCCGAGCTTCTGCGGGCTCAGCTCCCGAACGTCGACGCGCGGGGCTCTCACCGGGCGACGCGCGTGTAGAGAGACCGTCCGGGCCACGACGCCGCGTGGCCGAGCTCTTCCTCGATGCGCAGGAGCTGGTTGTACTTGGCCGTCCGCTCGCTCCGGGCGACCGAGCCGGTCTTGATCTGGCCGGCGTTGACCGCCACCGAGAGGTCGGCGACGAACGTATCTTCGGTCTCGCCCGAGCGGTGCGAGATCACCGTGCCGTATCCGGCGCGCTTGGCCAGCTCGATCGCCTCGAGGGTCTCGGTCAGGGTGCCGACCTGGTTCACCTTGACGAGCACGGCGTTGGCGAGACCGTTCTTGATCGCCTGCTGGATGATCGCGGGATTCGTCACCAGGAGGTCGTCGCCCACCAGCTGCACGCGACCGCCGAGCTTGCGCGTCATGGCGCCCCAACCGGCCACGTCGTCCTCGCCCAGCCCGTCCTCGATCGAGACGATCGGATAGCGGTCGAGCAGCTGCTCGTAGCGATGGATCATCTCCTCGCTCGAGAGCACCAGGTTCTCGCGCCGCAGGCGATAGCGCCCGCCGGCCTCGGCGAACTCGCTCGCCGCCACGTCGAGCGCGAAGAACACGTCCCCGCCCGGCCGATAGCCCGCCTTCTCGACCGCTTGCATGAACAGATCGAGCGCGGCCGTATTGCTGGCCAGGTTCGGCGCGAAGCCGCCCTCGTCGCCGACGCCGGTCGCGAGGCCCTTCTCGTGCAGGAGCTCCTTCAGCGTGTGGAAGATCTCGGCGCCCATGCGGATCGAGCTCGAGAAGTTCTCGCCGCCCGCCGGGACCAGCATGAACTCCTGGAAGTCGATGCCGTTGTCGGCGTGCGCGCCGCCGTTGAGCACGTTGAGCATCGGCACGGGCATGAGCCGCGCGCCGACGCCGCCGAGATAGGCGTAGAGCGGAAGCCCGGCGTCGTCGGCCGCCGCGCGGGCGACCGCGAGCGACACCGCCAGGATCGCGTTGGCGCCGAGCGCCGCCTTGTTGGGCGTGCCGTCGAGCTCGAGCAGCGCCTGGTCGAGCGCCGCCTGCTCGGACGCCTCCATCCCTTCGACCTCCGGGGCGATCGTCTCCTCGACGTTGCGCACCGCCTGGCGCACGCCTTTGCCGCGATAGCGCTGGCCGTCGCCGTCGCGCAGCTCGATCGCCTCACGCTTGCCCGTCGAGGCGCCCGAGGGTACCGCCGCGCGGCCCCAGGCGCCGGACTCGAGCTGCACTTCCACCTCGACGGTCGGATTGCCGCGCGAGTCCAGAATTTCGCGCGCGTAGAGTCCCGTGATGGACGACACTAGCTTTTCCTCTCCACGACAAAGTCCGCCAGGGCGCAGAGCGGCGCCGATCGGGCGCCGAACACGCCGAGCCGACTCTTCGTCCGTTCGATCAATCGCCGCGCTTCACGGCGTGACGCTTCGATGCCGTGCAGCGCCGGGTACGTCACCTTCTGCTTGCGCTCGTCGCTGCCGGCCGTCTTGCCCAGCGTCTCCAGACTACCCTCGACGTCCAGGATGTCGTCGACGATCTGGAATGCGAGGCCGAGGCTCTGCCCGGCGTCGGCCACCGCGGCCAGCGCCGCGGCATCGGCGCCGCCCAGGCGCGCGCCCACCGCGAGCGAGGCGCGCAGCAGCGCCGCCGTCTTGTGCACGTGGATGTACTCGAGCTCCTCGGCGGTGATCGTCATGCCTTCCGATTCGATGTCGACGACCTGGCCACCTACCATGCCCATCGTGCCGGCCGCCTCCGCGATCTCGGCGACCACGTCGCACACCACCTTCGGATCGACGCCCGGCACCGTCGCGTTGCGCGCGATCAGCTCGAAGGCGTAGGTCAAGAGCGCGTCACCCGCGAGGATCGCGATGGCGTCACCGAAGACCTTGTGGTTGGTGAGGCGGCCGCGGCGATAGTCGTCGTCGTCCATCGCCGGCAGATCGTCGTGGATCAGCGAGTAGGTGTGGATCATCTCCATCGCGCACGCGGTCGGCATGACCGTGCTCGGCACGCCGCCGACCACCTCGGCTCCGGCGATCACGAGGATCGGCCGCAACCGCTTGCCGCCCGCCAGCACGCTGTAGCGCATCGCGCGGTGCACCGACGGCGGCCGCGTGTCCTCGGCCGGCAGGAAGCCATCGAGTGCCGCGTCGACCATCACGCGGCGCTCCTTCAAATAGGCGTCGAGATCGAATGCGCTCACTGATCCCTCTCGGGCTCCAGGGCGAACGGACGGGCGCCGAGCGCGCCGCTCTCGTCCCTCGCGAGCACCTCGATGCGCTTCTCGGCGTCTTCCAGATAGCGGGCGCAGCTCCGCGCCAGCCCGATCCCCTCCTCGAAGATCTTCAGCGATTCCTCGAGCGGCAGGTTGCCGCTCTCGAGCCGGCCGACGATCTGCTCGAGCCGCGCCAGGCAATCTTCAAACTTGAGGTCGGTCATCCTGCTCCTTCGTCTCCGTCACTTGCGCGTCGAGGCTGCCGCGCTGCAGCAGCACGCGAATCGGGTCGCCGACGCGAACCTGAGCCGGACTGTGGACGATCTCGCCGGCCGGCGTCCGCGTCAGGCTGTAGCCGCGCCCCAGCACCGCCAGCGGCGACAGCGAATCGAGCCGGCCCACGGCGGTCTGTAGAGCATAGCGCGCCCGATCGCGCCGACGGTGTATCAATGTGGCCATCCGCGACTGCAGCGTCTCCAGACGGTGGCGGTCGCGAGCCATCCGCGCGACAGGATCCGATGCGCGCAGCGCGCGGGTCGCCAGCGCGAGGCGATGATGCGCGCGTCCGACCTCGTTGCGCATCTCGCGGCGCAGCCGGGCCGTCAGCTCGTCCACGCGGCGCTCGAGGTCGCGCAACGGACGCGCGGCGAACCGCTCGAGGCGCGCGCGCAGCTGCGCGAGGCTCTCGACCACCGCCTGCTTCTCGCGCACGACCAGCTCGGCCGCCGCCGAGGGCGTCGGCGCGCGCAGGTCGGCGACGAAGTCGGCGATCGTGTAGTCCACCTCGTGGCCAACCGCCGAGACCACCGGCACCTTCGAGGCCGCGATCGCCCGGGCGACCGCCTCCTCGTTGAACGCCCAGAGGTCCTCGAGCGAGCCGCCGCCGCGGCCGACGATGATGACGTCGACGCCGCCGAGCGCATTGAGATCGCGGATCCCCTGAACGATCTCCTCGGCTGCGCCGTCCCCCTGTACGCGGCAGGGCGCGATCACGATGTGCAGGTCGCCGAAGCGCCGGCCGATCACCCGCAGGATGTCGCGGATCGCGGCGCCGCTGGGCGAGGTCACCACGCCGATCTTGCGCGGGAACCTCGGCAGTTCGCGCTTGCGCGCCTGCTCGAAGAGGCCCTCGGCAGCCAGCCGCGTCTTCAGCTGATCGAACGCGAGCTGCAGGGCGCCCAACCCCTTGGGCTCCAGCAGCTCGATTACCAGCTGGTACTCGCCCCGCTGCGGATAGACCTCGATACTGCCGAAGGCCATCACGTGCAGGCCGTCGCCGGGCTCGAACTTGATCCGGCGCCCGCGGTTGCGGAAGAGCACCGCCCGAATCTGCGACTCGGCGTCTTTCAGGGTGAAGTACGCGTGGCCCGAGCCGTAGAGACGATAGTTCGAGATCTCGCCCTCGACCCACACGGCCGGGAAGCGCTCCTCGAGCACCTCTTGCAGGCGCCGCGTCAGCTCCGAGACGCTCAGCACCGCGCGCGCCGTGCTCATGCGACGCCCAGCCGGCGCTCGGCCGCGCGCAGCGTGTTGCGCAGCAGCATCGCGATCGTCATGGGCCCGACGCCGCCGGGCACCGGCGTGATCGCGTGGGCGCGCGCCGCGGCGCTCGCATAGTCGACGTCGCCGGCTAGCTTGCCCGTCTCGAGGCGGTTGATGCCGACGTCGATCACCCAGGCGCCCTCTTTCACCATGTTGCCCGTCACCGTGCGCGGGCGACCGGCCGCCACGCACAGCACGTCGGCGCGGCGCGTGTGCGCGGCGAGATCGCGCGTGCGCGTGTGGCACATCGTGACGGTGGCGTGGCGCGCGAGCAGGAGCTGAGCGAGGGGCTTGCCGACCAGACGCGAGCGGCCGATCACGACCGCCTCGGCGCCCTTGAGGTCGCAGCCGTAGTGGTCGAGGATCTCGAGGCAGCCGGCGGGCGTGCACGGCACGACGGTCGGCGTGCCGGCGAGCAGCCGGCCGAGGTTCTCCGGGTGCAGGCCGTCGGCGTCCTTCTCGGGCGCGATCGCGGCGATCGCCTCGTCCTCGTCGAGGCCGGCCGGCAGCGGCAGCTGCAGGAGGATCGCGTGCACCTTGGGATCGGCGTTGAGCCGCCGCAGCAACGCCAGCAGCGCCGCGCGATCGAGCCCTTCGGGATGGATATGATCTTCGGACGCGATGCCGACGCTGTCGGCGGCGCGCTTCTTGTTGGCGACGTAGACCTTCGAGGGCGCGAAGTCACCGACGAGCACCACGGCCAAGGTCGGGACGACGCTCGTGCGCGCCTGCAGACGCGCGACTCCCGCGCGCACCTCGTCCAGAACTTTCTGGGCTACGGCTTTGCCGTCGAGGATCAAGCCGCGACGCGCAGCCGGCGAATCGACGTCGCGCGGCCGGTCTCGGGCTCGATCACGATCACGACTCCGTGCAGGGCGGCGGGGCCCTTGGCGGTCTCGAAGCGAATCGGGATCTGGTTGAGGAAGCGCTGGATGATTTGATCGCGGTCGACGCCGATCACACCATCGGTTGGGCCGGTCAGGCCGAGATCGGTGATGTACGCGGTGCCGCCCGGCAGCACGCGCTCGTCGGCCGTCTGCACGTGGCGATGCGTTCCGACGACGGCGCTCGCGCGGCCGTCGAGATACCAGCCCATCGCGATCGACTCCGACGTCGCCTCGCAGTGCATGTCGACCAGCACGATCGGCGTTTCCTTGCGGAGCTCGGGCAGGATCTCGTCGGCCTTCCGGAACGGACAGTCGATCGGCAGCATGAACACGCGGCCCATCAAGTTCAGCACCGCGATCTTGTGCGGTCCGGCCTTCACCGTGATGTACCCCACGCCCGGCGTGCCCGCCGGAAAGTTCGCGGGGCGCAGCAGGAGGTTCTCCTTCGTGATGTACTCGACGATCTCGCGCTTATCCCAGATGTGGTTGCCCGACGTCAGGACGTCGGCGCCCGACTCGAAGGCCTGCCGCGCGATCGGTGGGGTCACGCCGAAGCCGGCCGCGGCGTTCTCGATGTTGACGACTGTGAAGTCGATCGCGTGCTCCCGGCGGAGCTCCGGCAAGAGCTTGGCGATCGCCTGCCGGCCCGGCTCGCCGTAGACGTCGCCGACCATCAGGATGTTCATGACGAGCTACTTCGCCACTTCGACGGCGCGCGTCTCGCGGATGACGATCACTTTGATGTGACCGGGATACTGCATCTCGGCTTCGATGCGCTTGCTGATGTCCTTCGCGAGCTGGTGGGCGTCGAGGTCGGAGACGATGTCGGCCTTGGTCATCACGCGGAGCTCGCGGCCGGCCTGGATCGCGTAGCACATCTCGACACCCTTGTACGAGAGCGCGATCTCTTCGAGCTTCGCCAGCCGCTTGATGTACGACTCGAGCACGTCGCGTCGCGCGCCGGGGCGCGCCGCCGAGATACCGTCGGCCGCCTCGACCAGCACCGCCTCGATCGTCTCGGGCTCGATGTTCTCGTGGCCGCAGAGCGCGGCGTTGATCACTTTCGCCGACTCGTTGTACTTCGTCAGCACCTGCAGCGAGAGCTCGGGGTGGCTGCCCTCCTGCTCGTGCGTGAGCGCCTTGCCGATGTCGTGCAGCAGGCCCATGCGCTTGGCGAGCTTCACGTCGGCCTTCACCTCGGCCGCCATCATGCCGGCGAGCCAGGCGACCTCTTTCGAGTGCTGCAAGCAGTTCTGCCCGTACGAGGTACGGAACTTCATGCGGCCGACCAGCTTCACCAGCTCGGGGTGCAGGTTGTGCACGCCGATCTCGAAGCAGGCCTTGTCGCCTTCTTCCTTGAGGTGCTGCTCCATCTCTTTCTTGGTCTTCTCGACGACTTCCTCGATGCGGGCCGGATGGATGCGGCCGTCGGCGATCAGCACTTGCAGGCTGCGTCGCGCGATCTCGCGCCGATAGGGATCGTACGCCGAGATCAGCACCGCCTCCGGCGTGTCGTCCACGATGAGATCCACGCCGGTGTGCAGCTCGAGCGCCCGGATGTTGCGTCCCTCGCGGCCGATGATGCGGCCCTTCATGTCGTCGGACGGCAGATCGACGACCGACACCGCGGTCTCGACCGTGTAGTCGGGCGCCAGGCGCTGAATGGTGGTGGCGAGGACCTCACGCGCCTTCACCTGCGCGGTCTCGCGCGCCTCTTCCTCGAGTCGCATCGCCATCAGCTGCGCCTCGCGCTTGGACTCGACCTCCATCTGCGCGAGGAGCTGACGCTTGGCTTCCTCGGCGGTCAAACTCGCGATCGACTCGAGCTTGCGCCGCTGCTCGTCGAGCGCCACCGCGAGCCGGCTCTCCTTCTCGCCGATGGCCTTCTCGCGCCCGGTGAGCTCGCGATCCTTGCCGACCGACTCGTTGAGTCGTCGCTCGAGCTGATCGAGCTTGCGCGCGAGCTCTTCTTCTTTCGAGAGCACGCGCTGCTCGATCTGCTGGATCTTGTTCTCGCGCTGACGCGATTCGTCTTCGAGCGACGCGCGCGCCTTCAGCGAGGCTTCCTTCGCCTCGAGGTCAGCGGTCTTCAGACGGTTGGCCGCGTCGCGCTCGGCATCGCGGATGATGCGCTCGGCGTGCGTGGCCGCGTCACCGACTTTTCGCTCGCTGATCCATTTGTGGAGGATGAACCCGAGTACGAGGGCAAGGACGGCGATGATCGAGTCGGCAATGAGCCAAATCCCTTGCATTGCCGCAGTATAGGGGGCACTGAGCGAGGGAGTCAAATCCCCGCCTCTGCCGTGTGCCGTGGTGTTTCGAACCTGGTATCACCAGGTGGGCGCCGTTATTTAGAGGGCTTCAGGCTTCCCCTTCAAAGAGGGGCTTGCACACCACCCTCGTCCACAGCTCCCCATTTGTTAACGAGGTTGAAACTTCCCGCCGGCATCACGAACAGCGCAGGGACAGTTCTTGGTACCCTACGGCTCGACGGTGCGTCAAGTATTTGTCGCGCGTGCTGTGCGTCGATCGCACGCCCACTTCGAGGAGACCCCCGATCATGGAACGAGCGAGCGTCAGATCCGAAACGCAGGGCCCCGTCACCACGATCATTCTCGATCGACCCGATCGGCGAAATGCGATCGATCGCGCGACCGGTCAGGCGCTGGCCGCCGCGTTTCGCGCGTTCGAGCGCGACAAAGGCGCGCGCGTGGCCGTGCTGTGGGGCGCGAACGGGACCTTTTGCGCCGGCGCCGACCTGAAAGCCGTGGCCGGCGGGCCCAAGAAGCGCAAGCTCGCGTATGGCGACGGACCGATGGGACCCACGCGCATGCTCCTGACGAAACCGGTGCTCGCCGCGGTCTCCGGCTACGCCGTCGCGGGCGGATTCGAGCTCGCGCTCTGGTGCGACCTCCGCATCGTCGAGGAGGACGCGGTGATGGGCGTCTTCAACCGGCGCTGGGGCATCCCGCTGATCGACGGCGGCACGGTGCGCCTGCCCGCCGTGATCGGGCTCGGACGCGCGCTCGATCTGATCATGACCGGCCGGCCCATCGACGCGCGCGAAGCGCTGGCCATCGGTCTGGCCAACCGCGTCGTCGCGCGCGGCCAGGCGCGTCACGAAGCCGAAACCCTCGCCGCGGCGATCGCCGGCTTCCCGCCGAACAGCGTGCGCAGCGATCGCCGTTCAGCCTACGAGTCGCTGGGCGCTCGGCTCCCCGCGGCACTGCGCCGCGAGTACCTGATCGGCGCGGCCACGTTCAATACGGGCGAGAGCATCGCCGGCGCGCAGCGCTTCGCCTCGGGCGCCGGCCGTCACGGAAAATTCTGACGGCGACGACGCTCGGCGTCAGTTAAGTCTCGCCGCCGCCCTCGCGCGGCGTCACCTTGTCCAGCAACGCCACCAGCGCACCGAGCCGCGCGCCGACGTCGTCTTCGTCCCGCGACTTGTCTTCCCGCGTGCGAAAGAGCTCGTCGGTGATGTCGAGGGCCGCCAGCGACAACGCGGTCAGCGGATCGTTGACGCCCGAGCGCTTGAGCTGCGCCACCCGGTCCTCGAGAAACTTCGCGAGTCGCCGCAGATAGTCGGGCGACGCCTCGGAGCGGATCGTGAGCGTCTGCCCGAGCAGGTTGAGCTCGATCCGCCGCGGCTCGCTCATTCCTGCGGCCTGTCCAGATCGAGCTTGTTGATGTCCTTCAAGATCATGTCGACCTGGGTGAGCACCTGGCGACGCTCGTCGCCAAGCCGCTTCACCTCGCGCCTGAGCTGGGCGTTCTCCTCGCGCATGTGCGCGAGCGCCTCAGCCGCGCGCCTCACCGCGCTTTCGAGTTCGGACAGTCGTTCGACGATGTTGTCACTCATCAGCTGCTCCGCAGGGTGATGTGGAAAGTCTCGGTGATCCGTCGGACCACACGTTCCTGGATCGCGTTCACCTCGGCATCGGTCAGCGTCCGGTCATCGGCCTGAAACAAGAGTCGCCACGCCAGGCTCGATCGCCCGTCCGGGAATCGGAACACGTCGAAGAGCTCGAGCCTCCGCAAGAGAGGCCCGGCCTCCTCGCGCAGCGCCGACTCGATCTGCGCCGCGGTCAGCGCCTGGTCGGCACCGATGACGAACGCCAGATCGCGCTCGACCGCAGGGAATCTCGGCAGCGCCTGATAGCGCAACGGTGCGGTCGGCGTCGTCCCGATCGCGTCGAGCGAGAGCACCGCCGCGAACACCGGCGCGCCGATCCCGAAGCTCTCGCGGAGTGCGGCGGACACTTCACCGAACTCGGCGAGGATCACACCGCTCTCGCTCGTCAGCGTGGCATGGCAGTCAACCTCGAATCCGGCGAGTGCCCCGGCTTCGCCGGTGGCGCCCCGCGCGCCCAGCGCTTCGAGCGCGTGCTCGGCGAGCCCCTTGGCGTCGTACGCGTCGACCGGCTCGCGCGCGCCCGACCAGCCGGCCTCGCCGCGCGCGCCCGTCAGCGCGATCGCCACCCAGCGCGGCTCTGTAGTGCCGGTGTCGCCGTTGCCCCACTGATAGGTCTTCGATACCTCGAAGACACGCACGTCCACCTGCTGGCGGCGCACGTTGGTCGCGACGGCGCTCAGCACGCCCTCGAGCGGACTCAGTCGCAAGAGCGACGCATCTTGCGCGAGCGGGTTCATGAGCTCGACCGGCGTGGGATCGACGGTCCGTCGGAGCAGCTCGGCCTTCGCCGGATCGGTGAACGAGTACGTGACGACCTCGGCCAGGCCCGCGCCGACCAGCGCGCGACGGACCACCTGGCCCTGGCGCAGCGCGGCCGGATGCGTCACGAGCGAGATCGCGCCGCCCGGCAAGGTGGCCGGGATGCGATCGTAGCCCCAGACGCGAATGATCTCCTCGACCAGGTCGTCCTCCATCGAGAGATCGCGCCGGAAGCTCGGCACGGTCACGTCCAGGTCGGCGCCGCGCGACTTCACCGGCAGGCCGAGCCCGGCGAGCACCGTGCGCGCCAGCGCCGGCGTGGGCGCGACACCGAGCACGCGCTTGACCCGCGACATCCGGAGGCGCACGTGGTGGGGCTTCCGCTTGCGCGGATACGTGTCGACGAGGCCGCGCGCGATCGCGCCGCCGGCGGTCTCGACGATCAGCGCCGCCGCGCGGGCGGAAGCGGTCACGAGCCCCTCGATGTCGGCGCCGCGCTCGAACCGGTACGCCGCGTCGGTCCGGAGCCCGAGCGCGCGCGAGGTGCGGCGGATCGAGCCCGGGGCGAACCAGGCGCTCTCCAGCAGCACCCGCGTGGTCCGCTCCGTCACCTCGGTGTTCGCGCCGCCCATCACACCGGCCAGGCCGATGGCGCGCTCCGGGTCGGCGATCAGGAGCATCGACGCATCGAGGACTCGCTCCTGGCCGTCGAGCGTCGTGAAGCGCTCGTCGGCCCGGGCGCGCCGCACGACGATGGTCGCCTCGGCCACCGTGTCGTAGTCGTAGGCGTGCAGCGGCTGACCGAGCTCCCACAGCACGTAGTTCGTCACGTCGACGACGTTGCTGATCGGCCGCAGGCCGACCGCGCGCAGCCGCGCCCGCAGCCACGAGGGCGACGGCCCGATCGTGACGCCGCTGATGACCCGCGCCGTGAACCGGTGGCAGAGATCCGGCGCCTCGATGCGCACGCGCGCGAGCTTGTTCGCGCTCTCGCCGGATTCCTTCAGCGCGATCTGCGGCAGCTTCAGTCGCGTGCCGGTGAGCGCCGCCAGCTCGCGCGCGATGCCGAGCACCGAGAGGCAGTCCGGCCGATTCGGCGTGATCTCGACCTCGAGCACCTGATCGTCGAGCCCGAGCGTCGCGACGAGATCGGCACCGGGACGGGCGTCCGCGACCTCGAGAATCCCGGCCTCGTGCTCCTCGCCGATCCCCAGCTCACGCTCGGAGCAGAGCATGCCCTGCGACTCGACCCCGTGGATCTTCGCGGCAGCGATCCGGCGGCCGCCCGGCAGCACCGCCCCCGGCGGCGCGAAAGCGGCGCGAACGCCCACCCGCGTGTTCGGCGCGCCGCACACGACCGCGTAGTGCTCGCGGCCGGTGCTCACCCGGCAGAGGAAGAGCGGATAGCCGCCGTGCCCCTTCCCGAGCTCGCGCTCGACGGCCTCGATCTCGCCGACGACGACGCCCTTGAGGTCGGCGGCCAGCGGCGTGACCGACGCCACCTCGATACCGGCGTTGACGAGGCGGTCGGCCGCCTGCTCCGCCGTCAGCTTGAGGCCGACGAACTCGCGCACCCACGAATACGGGATCTTCATCGCGTCACGCGAACTGCTTCAAGAAGCGCAGGTCGTTCTCGAAGAAGAGCCGGAGATCGTCGATGCCGTACTTCAGCATCGCGATGCGCTCGATCCCCATGCCGAACGCCCAGCCGGTGACCTCTTCGGGGTCGTACCCGACGTTCTTCAGCACCTGAGGATGCACCATGCCGGAGCCGAGGATCTCGAGCCATCCGCTCTGCTTGCAGAGCCGGCAGCCATCGCCGTGACAGACGAAGCACAGCACGTCGACCTCGGCCGACGGCTCCGTGAACGGGAAGAACGACGGCCGGAAGCGAATCCGCGAGCGCGGGCCGAACATCTCGCGGGCGAACAGCTCGAGCGTGCCCTTGAGATCGGCCATCGTGATCGCGCGGTCGACCGCGAGCCCCTCGACCTGGTGGAACATCGGCGAGTGCGTCATATCGGCGACGTCGCGCCGATAGACGCGGCCGGGCACGATGATGCGCACGGGCGGCTTCTGCGCCAGCATCGTGCGGATCTGCACCGGTGAGGTGTGCGTCCTCAAGAGGGTGCTGTCCGAAAGGTAGAGCGTGTCCTGCATGTCGCGCGCGGGATGATCGCGCGGGATATTGAGCGCTTCGAAGTTGTGATAGTCGCTCTCGATCTCGGGTCCTTCGACCACCGAGAAGCCGAGCCCGGCGAAGATCGACACGATCTCGTCGTGGACACGGGTCAACGGATGCAACGATCCCTTC
>Ga0306924_10004182_pt1 | contig 14066 bp, 14 predicted proteins | sample sta12Can44000111_FD_203756 | JGI IMG/M metagenome (GOLD analysis project Ga0306924, IMG submission 203756) | Lab enrichment of tropical soil microbial communities from Luquillo Experimental Forest, Puerto Rico - statanox.12C.anox.44.000.111 (v2)... | ecosystem: Environmental > Terrestrial >... | reverse complement strand
AGGGCGAGGCAGCGCCGTGCGCCGGGGGCGAGCCGCCGCTCGCGGTGCTCCGGTAAGGAGCTCGAGCAGGCGCAGCCCCTCCTACAACCATTCGGGCCCCACCCGGACGAAGGTCCCGGCGTCGTGCCGGTATTAGGATCCCGGCGATGGCACCCCGGGTGACGGTGTACGAGGTGGGCCCGCGCGACGGGCTCCAGAACGAGGCCCGCGCCGTCCCGACCGCCGGCAAGCTCGCGCTCGTACGCGCGCTGGCCGAGGCCGGGCTCTCCCGCATCGAGGCGACGAGCTTCGTGTCGCCGCGCTGGATCCCACAGCTCGCGGACGCGGTCGGGTACGTCGCGCTCGTCCCGAACGCGAAGGGGCTCGACCGGCTCCAGGGCGCGCTCGCGCGCGCGGGCGCGGACCACCCGCCCGTCGACGCGGCCGTGTTCCTCTCCGCCTCGGAGACCCACTCGCGGAAGAACATCAACCGGTCGATCGAGGAGGCCTTCCGCGAGCTCGAGGCGCTCGTCCCGGACGCTCGCGCGCGCGGCCTCCGGGTCCGCGGCTACGTCTCGACGGTCTGGGGCTGCCCCTACGAGGGGCGGGTCGATCCGCTCCGCGCCGTGGCGATCGTCGAGCGGCTCCTTGCCCTCGGCTGCTACCAGGTCTCGCTCGGCGACACGATCGGCGTCGCGACGCCGAATCAGACCCGGCTCGTGCTCGAGCTGCTCCTGCGGGTCGCGCGCCCGGAGGCGCTCGCGCTGCACATGCACGACACGCGGGGCACGGCGCTCGCGAACGTGCTCGTCGGCCTGGAGGAGGGCCTCTCGACGTTCGACGCCTCGATCGGCGGGCTCGGCGGCTGCCCCTACGCGCCGGGCGCTTCCGGGAACCTCGCGACCGAGGACCTCGTCTACATGCTCCACGGCATGGGCTACGAGACCGGCGTCGACCTCGACCGGCTCGTCCGCGCGGGCGAGCTCGCGGAGCGGCTCGTCGGGCGGTCGCTGCCGGGAAAGACGCTGCAGGCCGAGCGCGCCCGGGGCGGCACGCCCGCCGAGGCCGGATCCCCGGCCTGAGCAGGGCCCACGGAGGCGCGCATGGAGTTCCGGATCGAGCGGCGCGGCGCGAGCGAGCTCTGGACGATCGACGGCGAGGGACGCCGGAACGCCATCTCGATGGCGATGCTGCGGGAGCTCGGCGAGCACCTGGCGCGCGCCAGGGCGGACCGGACGCTCCGCTGCGTCGTCCTCACCGGCGCCGGCGACAAGGCGTTCTGCGCCGGCGCGGATCTGAAGGAGCGGGCGGCGATGTCGGCCGACGACGTCCACGCCTTCCACCAGGGGTTGCGCCGGGCGCTGCGCGGCATCGAGGAGGCCCCGCAGCCGTTCGTCGCCGCCCTGAACGGCGCCGCGCTCGGCGGCGGCCTCGAGCTCGCGCTCGCCTGCGACCTGCGCGTCGCGGCCGACGGGGCGCGGCTCGGGCTCCCCGAGGTCTCGCTCGGCATCATCCCGGGCGGTGGCGGGACGCAGCGGCTCGCCCGGATCGTCGGCGTGGGGCGGGCCAAGGACCTCGTGCTCACCGCGCGCCGGATCTCCGCGGCGGAGGCGCTCGCGATGGGGCTCGTCACGCAGCTCGCCCCCGCCGCCCGCCTCCGCGACGAGGCGCTCGCGCTCGCGGAGCGGATCGCGCGGAACGCTCCGATCTCGCTGCGCCAGGCGAAGCGCGCGATCGACCGCGGGTTCCACCTGCCGCTCGAGGAGGCGCTGGAGCTCGAGAACCGGATGTACCAGGATTGCCTCGGGACGAAGGACCGGGTCGAGGCGCTCCGCGCGTTCGCGGAGAAGCGGCCGCCCGTCTTCACCGGCGAGTGACGGCGAGCGCATCGGAGCGGATGGCATGGACGCCGACGGAACCTCCGGAGGAGGGTCGATGAAGCCCGAGGACCTCGGCCCTGACGCGCGCGTCGAGCGCGAGCTCGCGCGCGTCGAGCAGGGTGGCGCCGAGCGCTACCACCGGAAGAACGCGGAGCAGGGGAAGCTCTTCGCGCGCGAGCGGCTGCGGCTGCTCCTCGACGAGGGGTCCTTCGTCGAGGACGCCGCCCTCGCGAACGCCCTCGATCCGGAGCTGCCCGCGGACGGCGTCGTCACCGGAATGGGCCGGATCGGCGGGCGCGCCGTCTGCGTCATGGCCAACGACTCGACCGTGAAGGCGGGGAGCTGGGGGGCGCGCACCGTCGAGAAGATCCTGCGGGTCCAGGAGGTCGCGGCGGCGAACCGGCTCCCGCTCTTCTACCTGGTCGACTCCGCCGGCGCGCGCATCACGGACCAGGTCGAGATGTTCCCCGGCCGGCGCGGCGCCGGGCGCATCTTCCACAACGAGGTCCACCTCTCCGGCGAGGTGCCGCAGATCTGCCTGCTGTTCGGCCCGTCCGCCGCCGGCGGCGCGTACATCCCGGCGTTCTGCGACGTCGTGATCATGGTCGAGGGGAACGCCTCGATGTACCTCGGCTCGCCGCGCATGGCCGAGATGGTGATCGGCGAGAAGGTGACGCTCGAGGAGCTCGGCGGGGCGCGGATGCACTGCGCCGTCTCGGGCTGCGGCGACTTCCTGGTGAAGACGGAGGAGGAGGCGATCGCGCTCGCGCGCCGCTGGTTCTCGTACCTGCCGCAGAGCCGGCGCGGACTGCCGCCCGACGCGCCCGCCCGGCCGCCGCGCTCCAGCGCGCGGCGGATCGAGGAGATCGTCCCGCCCGACCAGAACAAGCCCTTCGACGTGAAGGAGCTCGTCGAGGCGATCGTCGACGAGGGCTCGTTCCTGGAGGTGAAGGCGCTCTGGGCGGGGGAGCTCGTCACCGGCCTCGCGCGGCTCGACGGCAGGGTGGTGGGGATCCTCGCCAGCCAGTCGAAGGTGAAGGGGGGCGTCCTGTTCGTCGACTCCGCGGACAAGGCGGCGCGCTTCATCTGGCTCTGCGACGCCTTCAACGTCCCGCTCCTCTACCTCGCAGACGTGCCGGGGTTCATGATCGGCACGAAGGTCGAGCGGGCGGGGATCATCCGCGCGGGCGCGAAGATGATCAGCGCCGTCTCCGAGGCGACGGTGCCGCGCATCTGCGTCGTCGTGCGGAAGGCGTACGGCGCGGGGCTCTACGCGATGGACGGCCCCGGCTTCGCCCCGTCGGCGACGCTCGCCCTGCCGCAGGCGATGATCGCGGTGATGGGGCCGGAGGCGGCGGTGAACGCCGTCTACTTCAACAAGATCCAGGAGAAGCCGGAGGCGGAGCGGGCCGCCTTCGTCGCCGCGCTCCGGGAGGAGTACCGCAAGGACATCGACCTCCTGAAGCTCGCGAGCGAGCTGGTGGTCGAGGCCGTGGTGCCCGGGGCGCGGCTCCGTGACGAGCTCGCGCGCCGGTTCCGGCTCTACGCCGAGGGGTACGCGCCGCCCGCCGAGCGGAAGCGGGGCGTGCTCCCGGTCTGAGCCGTCGGGGAGCACGACATGGACTTCGAGCTGCCGGAGGAAGTCGTCCAGATCCAGCGCACCGTCCGCGACCTCTGCGAGGCGGAGGTGAAGCCGCGCGCGCGGGAGTGGGACGAGGCGGAGCGGTTCCCGTGGGAGGTGGTGAGGCAGCTCGGGCCGCTCGGGATCATGGGCATGACCGTGCCCGAGGAGCTGGGCGGCGCCGGGCTCGGCGCGCTCGCCGTGGCGGTCGTGGTCGAGGAGCTCGCCCGGTACGACGGGTCGCTCGCGCTCACGGTCGCGAGCCACAACGGGCTCGGCACCGGGCACATCCTCCGCTTCGGGACGGACGCGCAGCGGCGGAAGTACCTCCCCCCGCTCGCCCGCGGCGAGCGACTCGCCGCGTGGGGGCTCACCGAGCCCGGCTCCGGGTCGGACGCCGCCGCCATGCAGACCACCGCCGTCCGGCGGGGCGACGGGTGGGTCCTGAACGGCGCGAAGACCTTCATCACCCAGGGCACGGTGGGCGACACCTTCGTCGTGCTCGCGCGGACGGCGCCCGAGCGGCGGCAGCACGGCATCACCGCGTTCATCCTGGAGAAGGGGATGAAAGGGTTCTCACAGCGCCCCATCCACGGAAAGCTCGGGATGCGAAGCTCCGACACGGCCGAGCTCCTCCTCGAGGACGTCGAGGTCCCGGACGCGCAGCGGCTCGGGGACGTCGATCAAGGGTTCCTGAACACCCTCCAGATCCTCGACCGTGGCCGGGTCACCATCGGCGCGCTCGCGGTCGGCCTCGCCCGCGGCGCGCTCGAGGAGTCGCGCGCCTACGCGAAGGAGCGCCGGACCTTCGGCAAGCCCATCGCCGAGCACCAGGCCATCGCCTTCATGCTCGCGGACGTCGCGACCGAGCTCTCCGCCGCGCGCCTCCTCGTGCATCGGGCCGCCGCGCTCTGCGACTCCGGCGCGCCGTTCGGCCGGGAGGCGTCCATGGCCAAGCTCTACGCGAGCGAGGCTGCGATGCGCGCCACCTCGCGGGCGATCCAGATCCACGGCGGCTACGGGTACACGAAGGACTTTCCGGTGGAACGGTACTACCGGGACGCGAAGCTCTGCGAGATCGGGGAGGGGACGAGCGAGGTGCAGCGGATGGTGATAGCCCGCTCGGTCTTGCGCTGATCCTCGGGCTGGGCCCGCGTCGCCGCCAACCGTACCGCAAAGGTTACTGCTCATGGCAGCACAGCCATCCAGCTCGCTCCTCACCGACCAGAGCCGTTACGAGCTGGTGGTGCAGCAGAGCCGCGACATCATCCTCATCATGCGTCATGAGGACGGACGCATCCTCGAGGCCAACCCTGCCGCGACGTCGGCCTACGGCTACACTCGCGACGAGCTTCTCGACCTGACGATCCACGACCTGCGGGCGCCTGAGACGCGCGCACTGATCGCGTCGCAGATGGCCGAGGCCGACGTACGCGGTGTGCTCCTCGAGTCGGTTCACCAGCGGCGGGACGGCTCGACGTTCCCCGTGGAGGTCAGCTCCCGAGGCGTCACCGTGGACGGCACGCACACGCTGATCAGCGTGGTGCGCGACATCACGGAACGCAAGCGCGCCGAGGAGGCGTTGCGCGAGAGCGACGAGCGGCTCCAGGCAGCCTTCGCGGCTTCCCCGGACGCGATCAACATCACTCGGCTGCGGGGCGGCGGCGTGTACGTTGCCGTGAACAGGAGCTTCGAGCAGCTCACCCTCTGGCCCCGCGAGCAGGCACTGGGGAAGACCGTCGTCGACCTGAATGTCTGGGTCGACTGGGAAGAGCGGGAACGCCTGATGGCGCTCCTGCTGAGCACAGGGAGAGTCGAGCACGCCGAGGCTGCGATCCGCCGGAGAGATGGGACCGTGTTCACCGCGTCCATCTCGGCGCAACTGTTCGAGGCCAACGGTGAACGCTTCCTCCTCGCGATCACTCGCGACATCTCGGACCTGAAGCGCGCGGAGCTGGCGCTCCGCGAGGCCGACCGCCGCAAGGACGAGTTCCTCGGCATGCTCTCTCACGAGCTGCGCAACCCGCTCGCGCCGATCAGGCACTCACTCTACCTCCTCGATCACGCGGAGCCCGACAGCCAGCAGGCTCGGAGGGCGAAGGAGATCGCGAACCGGCAGCTCACCCACATGACGCGGCTCGTGGACGACCTCCTCGACGTGACGCGCATCGCCCACGGCAAGATCGAGCTTCGGCGGGAGAAGATCGATCTGCGGGAGGTGGTCTGGCGGGCCGCGGACGACTACCGGCTGCTGATGACCGAGCGGGGCATCGCGTTCCACACGTCGCTCCCCACCGCGGAGGTCTGGGTCGACGCCGACACGACGCGGATCACGCAAGTCGTCGGCAACCTGCTCCACAACGCCGCTAAGTTCTCGCGCCGTGGCGAAGACGTCGTGCTGTCGCTGCGCACCATGGACGACCACGCGGAGCTCTCGGTGCGTGACACGGGCGCAGGCATCGATCCGGCGCTGCTGCCGAAGATGTTCGACGCCTTCACGCAGGGCGCCCCGACGCTGGCGCGCACCGAAGGCGGCCTCGGCCTCGGCCTCGCGCTCGCGAAGGGGATCGCGGAGCTGCACGGCGGAAGCGTCGAGGCGAGCAGCGCAGGCAGGGGGAAGGGGGCAGAGTTCGTCGTTCGAGTGCCGCTCGCGGCAGTGGCCGGCGCGGAGCACAGCCAGGCGCCAGATGTGCAGCGTCGCCACGAGAGTCGCCGTGTCCTCGTCGTGGATGACAACCCTGACGCCGCCGAGTCGCTCGCGGACCTTCTCAGGATGCTCGGCCACTCCGTCGAGGTGGCGCACGACGGGCCGATGGCCATCGAGAGGACGCGCGCGAACCCGCCGGACGTGGTGCTATGCGACATCGGGCTGCCGGGCATGAGCGGGTACGAGGTCGCGAAGGCGCTGCGCGCGAGCGGCGCGAACGGGATGCGGCTTATCGCTCTGAGCGGCTACGCCCAGCCCGAGGACGTGAAGCGCGCCATCGAGGCAGGCTTCGACGCGCACATCGCGAAGCCCTGCGACGTCGAGCAGATCGGGCGGTTGTTGCCGTAGATCGCTACAGCCCGCGGCCTACGAGGCGTGACGAAGCCGCCGCGGCGAACGGCAGCGCGAGCCCGGCGGTCACGAGCGCGGATCCCACGAGCTGCGCAGCGCTCAGCCGCTCGCCGAGCGCGAGCCACCCGCAGCCGAGCCCGATCACGGGCACGAGGAGCGTGAACCGCGCCACCTGCGCCGCTGGGTACGTCCTCAGAAGCCGGCTCCAGAGGCCGTAGCCCGTGAGCGTCGCGCCGAACGCGAGGTACGCCACCGCCGCCCACGAGAGCGCGTCCATTGCGGTAAGGCTGGCAGTTACCGCGTCGCGGCCCTCGAACGCCCATGCGAGCGCGAAGAACGGGATCGGAAGCGGGAGCGCGGACCAGACCACGAACGCGAGCGCGTTCACCTCGCCATGACGCGCGAGCGAGCGGGCGACGAGGTTCCCCGCCGCCCATGCCATCGCCGCGCAGAGGTTCAGCGCGAACCCTGCGAGCGGGAATGACGTGCCGCTGCCGGTGGCGATCGAGGCGAGCCCAAGCGCGGCGACCATCATTCCGGCCAACTGCGCGGGGCGCGGCCGCTCGCCGAGGACGACCGCCGCGAGCAGCACGGTGAAGAACGCCTGAGACTGGTGGACGACCGACGAGAGGCCGGTCGGCATCCCGACCTTGATCGCCCAGAACAGCAACGTGAACTGCCCGAGGAAGGTGGTGAGCGCGAACCCGGCGTAGAGGCGGAACGGCAGCTTCGGGCGCCGCAAGAAGAAGATCGCGGGCAGGGCGGTGAACGTGAACCGGAGCCCGCCGAGCACGAACGGCGAGACCCCACGGAGACCGAGCTTGATGACGACGAAGTTCACGCCCCACAGGAGGACGACCAGCAGGACGAGAGCGAGGTCGCGCGGGCGCATCGTCGGGCACCGGAATGACGGGTCTACGTATCCGGCCCCCTCTACGTGGCCGGCCCCCCCTCTACCTGCAGCGACAGCTGGCCGGGCGCCAGCTCCGTGAGTTCCCAGCGAACGACGACACGAAGGTCACCGGGGTACCGCTCCTTCTTCCGCGCGACGAGATCCTCGGCGAGGCGCGTAAGGATGATCCCGCCCGGCTCGGGGAGGCGCGCGAGCTGCTCGAGGATCGTGGCGACATGGTCGCCCCCGTTCCTGTCGAGGATGACCGCGTTCCAGACCATCACCGCTAGACCGAGCGCCTCGCGACGCCGCGCGAGCGGCGTGTCGTCGGCGAGCGGCTGGAGGACCGGGCTGGCGAAGTCGGCGAGGGTGGGCGCGAGCTCGTTCACGCCGCTATCTTTTCATGGCGGCGCCGCCAGCGCACGCCCGCCCCGGACACCTCGTGCCTCGCCACGAGCTGCTCGACCCCGTGGACCTCGCCCCCACGGCCGCCGCGCAAACGGCAGGCAAGGGCCGGTGCCACTCGGACCGCGGCTAGCGCCGGCGATAGTGCAACGCCACGATGCCCGACTTGAGCCGCGTCGCGGCCACGAACTTCAGGCGCAATGAGGGCTGCAGCCCGGAAAACAAGAACGGACCGTGCCCGGCCACCACGGGGTGGACCACGAAGCGATATTCGTCCACGAGGTCCAGGCGCTGAAGCGCCGCCGAGAGGGTGGGGCTACCGACCAGCAGTCCGCGCGGCGTGGCCTTCTTCAACGCCTTCACCGCCAGGGTCAGGTCCCCTTCGACGTGATGCGTGTTGCTCCACGGGAAGTCGCGGCGCGTCGTCGAGACCACGTACTTGGGCTTGGCTTCGAGCTTCTTCGCCCAGTCCCGGTTCGACCGTGTCGCCTTCGGGTCTCGCGCCACCTGGGGCCAGGCGTCCTCCATCAGCTCGTAGGTCCGGCGCCCGAAGAGCATCGCTCCCGCCGCGTCCATGACGCGCGTCCAGTAGCGGAGCAGCTCGTCGTTGGCGACCCCTTCGCGGTGGTCGCAACACCCGTCCAGCGTCACGTTGAGCGCGAAGGTCAAGAGCCCCATGGCGCTGACTCTCTGCCAGGCTGGATATCGCTTCAAGCTCGGGCGAAATCGAACCCTCGCCGAGGGCGCAATCACGAACCCGGCGGCCACTGCGATTCGCGAAACATCCGAGCCACTCCGCCTCGTCAGCACCAGTAGTCCGCCGCGCTATTGCCCTGCGACGCCTGTCGAGCGGTCGCTCGCGCTCCCGCCTTCGCTCCCTCTCGCGCCGAGCGGCGAAGGGGGTAGGGGTGTTTGGGACGAGCGACCTCCCAGCCGATGCCTTACGCGACCGGAGCAAGCCACCGAACCGGGAGACCGCCATGCCCCAGCCGAACGTCGTCGCGATGAGCCCCGCCGTTCACCTCGGCCCCGATGACGGGGAGGCGTTCCGCCTTGGACCGCTCGAGATCATCGTGAAGGAGAATGGCTCCGGCACGCGGATGAACCTCGCGGTGGCGGAGTTCCGCGGCGAAGCCTTCCGCATCCCGCCCCACATTCACACCGAGCACGACGAGACGATCTACGTCCTCGAGGGACGCATGGGGGTGAAGCTCGGCGACCGGACCTTCACCGCCACGGCAGGCACCTCGTTCACCATCCCGGTCCAGGTACCGCACGCGATCTGGAACGAGAGCGGCGCGCGGGTGCGCTTCCTCAACATCATCGTCGCCGCGCGCTACCTCGAATACTTCCGTGAGATGGCGGCAGCGGCGACGACTGGGCTGCCTCCGCCCGAGGTGATCGCGAAGGTCATGGGGCACTTCGGGCTTCGGCCGGTGAACCCGTAGCGTCCGGTGCGAGATTCAGACGCTGGGCATCCCGAGCCGCCCGTCCGGCAGCTCGAGCGAGATCACGGAGCCGTTCGGGCAGTCGAGGGCGAGCGCAGCCGTCGGCTCGAGCCCCCGCGCGAGCCCGAGGAGCGCGCGGATCGGGCCGGCGTGCGAGATGATCGCCACCTCGCGCCCGCCGTGGCGCCGGAGCACGGCCCGCACCGCGCGCAGCGCCCGCGCGGCGACGTCGCGGAGCCCCTCGCCGCCCGGGAAGACGACCTCGTGCGGCCGAGCCACCCACGCCGCTGCGGTCTCCGGAGCCCGCAGCTCCAGCTCCTCGAAGGTGAGCCCCTCCGCCGCGCCGAAGTCGAGCTCGCGGAGGTCGGGGTCGAGCTCCACCGCGAGCCCGTGGGCCGCGGCGATGGGCGCGGCGGTGGCGCGGGCACGGGCGAGCGGGCTCGCCACCACCGCCGCGAGCGGCTGGTTCGCGAGGAGCGCGGCGGCCGCGCGCGCCTGCGCCTCGCCGCGCGCGGAGAGCGGGACGTCGAGCCGCCCGGCGATGACGCCGCTCCCGGCGAGCGTTGTCTCGCCATGGCGCACGAGGTGGAGGATCGTCGCGGCCGAGCGGCTCATCCGGCTGCCAGGAGGACGAGGAGCGCCACCGCCTGCCCGAGCTCCACCCCGGCGCCCAGGGTGTCGCCGGTGACGCCGCCGATGCGGCGCCGGCAGGCGAGGCCGTGCGCGAGCGCGAACAGCGCGACCGCCGCGAGCGCGAGGAGGCCCGCTCTACCCGCCACCCCGACCGCGACGCCGACGGCGAGCGCGGTGGCGCCGGCGAGCCCGAGCCAGCTGCCATGGTCGGTCACCGCCGCACCCAGCCCCCCGCCTTCGCGGGCGTAGGGGAGGAGCCGCGACAGCGGCACCGGGACCCAGCGCGCGAGCGCGGGCGCGACCACGAGCGCGGGGGCGGCCCCGCCCCGCTCGAGGAGGGCCGCGAGGAGCGTCACCTCCACGATGAGCACGAGCGCGAGGGCGGTCGCGCCGTACGCGCCGATCGCATGGTCGCGCATGATGCGCAGCACGTCGTCGCGCGTGCGTCCGCCGCCGAAGCCGTCGGCGGTGTCGGCGAGCCCGTCGAGGTGGAGCGCCCCGGTGAGCGCGGCGAGGAGCGCGACGAGCAGCGCGGCGAGCGGGAGCGGCGGCACCCGCGGCGCGAGGGCTCGCGCGGCGAGGGCGAGGAGCCCGCCGAGGAGCGCACCGGCCGCCGGGAAGAAGGGCGCGGCGCGGCCCACGTCGGCCGCGCCCGCGATCGGCGCGCCCGGCACCGGGAGCCGGGTGAGGAAGGCGACCGCGTGGAGGAGGCGCCTCACGGGGTGCCCGTCACGCCGCGCCGCTCACGCCGGCGGAGGCGAAGGTGGCCATCTCGCGGATGATCCGCACCGCCGCCTCGACGAGGTGCATCGCGAGCGCGGCGCCGGTGCCCTCGCCGAGCCGTAGCCCGAGATCGAGGAGCGGCCGCCGGTCGAGCGCGGCGAGCGCCGCGCGGTGGCCCGGCTCCACCGACGCGTGCGAGGCGAGGAGCGCGTAGGCGCACCGCGGCGCGATGCGCGCCGCGGCGAGCGCCGAGGCGGTGGAGATGAAGCCGTCCATCAGCACGGGGATCCGCCGCGCCGCGCAGCCGATCGCCACGCCGGCGAGCCCCGCCAGCTCGAAGCCGCCCAGCGCGGCGAGCGTGCCGAGCGGATCGGCGGAGTCGGGCCGGGCGAGCAGGAGCCCGCGGCAGATGGCGGCGATCTTCCGCTGGCGCCCCTCGTCGTCGATGCCGGTACCGCGACCGGTCACCTCCTCGGGCGGGAGGCCGAGGTAGGCGGCCACGAGCGCGCTCGCCGGCGTCGTGTTGGCGATCCCCATCTCGCCGATCCCCACCAAGGTCACCCCGTCGTCGGCGAGCTGGTGGGCCACGTCGATCCCCGCCTCGAGCGCGCGCACCGCCTCCGCGCGCGTCATCGCCGGGCCGCGCGCCAGGTTGCGGGTGCCGGGGCCGATGCGCACCGAGCGGACCCGAGGGTCCGGCGGCAGGGGCGAGCGCACGCCCATGTCCACGACCACGATTTCGGCCCCCGCCTGGCGGCCGAGCACGTTCACGGCGGCGCCGCCGCTGACGAAGTTCAGTACCATCTGGCCGGTCACCTCCTGCGGGAACGCGCTCACGCCCTCCTCCGCGACGCCGTGATCCCCGGCCATGACGACGAGCGCCTTCCGCGGCAGCTCGAGCTCGGCGGTGCCGCGGATGGCCGCGAGCGCACAGGCGAGCTCCTCGAGCCGGCCGAGGCTCCCTGGCGGCTTCGTCTTCGCGTCGAGGCGCGCCTGCGCCTCGCGCGCGGCGGCCGCGTCGGGCGGCGGGATCGAGCCGATCGTCTCTTCGAGCGTTCTCATGGTGCATCTCCTGGGCTTGTGACGAGGGACAGAGGACCGGGCCGGAGGCGCACGATGCACCCCAGCGCAGCGAGGTAGAGGCGGTGCGCGCGCGGCGCGAGGCGCTGGTGCGCGCGGCCGCTGGCGTCGCGAAAGGCCCGCCCGAGGGCGGTCTCCGGCACGACGCCCATGCCGACCTCGTTCGTCACGAGGACGGAGTGGAACGGCTGCGCCGCGAGCGCGTCGGCGAGGCGCGCCACCGCGGCGTCGAGGGCGCCGAGGTCGTCCCCGCGCAAGAGCAGGTTCGAGAGCCAGAGCGTGAGGCAGTCTACGACCACCACCTCCGGCGGCGCGGGCGCGTGGCCGAGCGCGTCGAGCGCGCCGGCGAGGTCGAGCGGCGCCTCGACGGTGTCGAACTCGGCGCCGCGCTCGCGCTGGTGCGCCGCGATCCGCTCCCGCATCTCCTCGTCGTAGGGCTGGGCGGTGGCGACGAAGGCGCGCCGCGCGCCGAGCCGGCGCGCGACCTCCAGCGCGAAGGCGCTCTTCCCGGACCGCACTCCGCCGCCGATGAGCACGAGCTCCCGGGTCACGGCGCGGCCTCCGCGGCGCGCGCGGGCGCAACCGCGCCCGCGGGGTGGAGGATGCGCGCCAGCTCGGCGAGAGCGCGCGCGAAGCGGGGGCCGGGGCGGAGCGCGGAGTCGTCGGAGAGCCGGCGGACGGCGCCGCGGCGCACCGCCGGGATCGCGTCGAGCCGGGCGAGGGTCGCGGGCGGCTCGTGCACGCCGGCGTCGATCACCAGCGCAGGGTCATCGGCGACCGCGCGCTCCACCGAGTAGAAGGACCAGGGCCGGGCGTCCCTCACCACGTTCTCGCCGCCGGCGAGCCGCAACAGCTCGTCGGGGAAGGACCCGGGGCCGGCCACGACGAGCGGATCGTGCCCCACCACGATCAGCACTCGAGTCCGCGGTCCCGGTCGGCTCTCGCGCGCCCGCGCGAGCGACTCCGACAGCTCCCGCGCCACCCGCTCCCCGGCGGCGGCCTCGCCGAGCGCCGTCCCCAGCGCGCGAGCGCCCGCGATCACGTCGCGGACCCCCACGACGTGGAGCACCATCACCGGCACGCCAAGGTCAGCGATCTTCCGCACCGCGGCCACGCCGCCGTCGTCGTCGATCCAGACCGCGAGGTCGGGGCGGAGGGCCACGACCGCCTCCGCGTTCGGGTCCAGGTAGCCTCCGACGCGCTGGAGCCGCGCCACCTCGGGTGCGTCGTCGAAGCGCGTGACCCCCACCAGCCGGTCGACGAGCCCCATCGCCACCACGAGGTCGGTGACGCTGGGCGCGAGCGAGACCACCCGGCGCGGGCGCGCGGGCGGCCGCGGGCCGAGCCAGGTCGCGCCCTCGTCGCCCGCGGACGCCGCCGCGACGGCCGGCGCGGCGCAGGCCGCGAGGGCGAGGGCCAGCGCGACGGCGGCCTGGCGCCCGCTCCGGCTCACGGCGCGCACTCGACGTCGAAGACCGCGGAGAACCCGCTCGCGCTCGCCGGGCATGCCTGCTCGTTCACGGTGGAGACGGCGCCGGAGGACGGATCGAACGTCACGAGCGTCCCGCTGTCGGAGGCGCCCGCGTAGCCGCGGCCCCCGCAGATCCGCACGCTGCCGATGGAGTGGCCATTCGGCATCGGCACCGGGGCGCGCGGGACCGGGGTCGCGCCCGAGACGTCCACCGCGAGGAGCGCCCCGCCCACCGGCGTCACCGCCGTGCCCGTCGCGTTGTAGACGGTGTACCCGCAGCCGATCCACAGCGTGGACCCCGCGAGCGCCATTCCGCTCGGATCGAGGCAGCCGGCGCCGAGGTCCACCGCGTCACCCACGACCGCGTCCGTGGCAGTGTCCACGACCACCAGCTTGCCGGTCGCACCCGGGACTGGCTGGAAGGTGGCGTCGTACAGATCGTTCAGCGTCACGAAGACGCGCTTCCCGTCGGGCGAGGCCAGGACGCGCGACACGCCCGGGCTCGCGCCGGGGTGGGCGAACTGGGAGAGGTCGATCCGCTTCACCGCCGGCCTCACCGACCATGGCGGCGCCAGGGAGAGATCGACCACCGCGAGCCCGTTCGGCGAGCTCCCCAGGCCGGCGCTGAGCGCCACGTACGCCTTCTGGTTCGCGAAGTCGAAGCCGAGCGGGTTCGGCACGTCGCCGCCGGACACGAGCGAGAGCTCGTCGACCACCTTGCGGGCGACCGGATCGATCGCGACGAGGCTCCCCACCGCGGCGTTCGACACCCAGAGCAGGCCGCCGGAGGCGCCGAGGTGCTCGAGGTCGTTGTAGCTGCCGCCCTTCACGCTCGCGACCGCCGGCGCTTTTGGGGGCGTGACCAGCTCGACCATG
>Ga0306924_10004176_pt1 | contig 14078 bp, 6 predicted proteins | sample sta12Can44000111_FD_203756 | JGI IMG/M metagenome (GOLD analysis project Ga0306924, IMG submission 203756) | Lab enrichment of tropical soil microbial communities from Luquillo Experimental Forest, Puerto Rico - statanox.12C.anox.44.000.111 (v2)... | ecosystem: Environmental > Terrestrial > Soil... | reverse complement strand
GCGCCACTCGTGATCCTGACGATCGCCATGGCCTCCCTCGCCTTCGGGCGCAGCGAGGCCCAGGAAGTGCTGATCCATGAGGTTCGTGACTTCATGGGCAGCGCCGGGGTGCGTACCGTTCAGATGGTCCTCGAGCACGGCGTGGAGCCACAGGGCGGCGGAGTAGCCTCCCTCATCGGGGTCATCATCCTGTTCCTGGGAGCATCGAGCGTTTTCGGAGAGTTGCAGTCCGCCCTGAACAAGATCTGGGACGTCGTCAAGGCTCCAGCCGACACCGGCCTCCTGTCGCTGATCGAGTCACGACTCGTCTCGTTTGCGCTGGTACTGGGCTTCGGTTTCCTGTTGCTGGTGTCGTTGGTATTCAGCGCCGCGCTGGCGGCGTTCGGGAGACTCCTCAGTGCACACCTGTCGCTTCCGACCGCGCTGCTGGCCGCGACCAATGCCGTTGTTTCGTTTGCGGGCATCTTTGTGCTGATCGCCCTCATTCTCCGCTATGTGCCGGATGTGCGGCTGCGCTGGAGAGATGTCTGGCAGGGGGCACTTGCGACCGCAGTCCTTTTCTTAATCGGCAAGGCGCTGCTCGCGCTTTACCTGGGCACGACCGCAGTGGCATCGGCCTACGGTGCCGCCGGCTCGCTCATCGTGGTGATCCTGTGGGTGTACTACTCGGCAATGATTTTCTACTTCGGCGCGGAGTTCACGCGCGTACGCGCGGGCGCACGCGACCCCGACACAGGGCGCCTCGCGGCATGAGGATGCCGGCGGCGATCCGACGGATGAGTGAGCAACTCCATGCTGAGAGAGGTTAGCAGAGCAACAGCGCTCCACCGCCGCAACGGGGGCTTGAGGTCTGCGTCGCAGCGCCTGGCGTATACTGCGTCGTATCCTGAAACTGACACAGAGCCGTCGGAAAGTCGGCCGGTTTCGAAATTGCCAGGACTGGGATCGCAGCGATGAAGGCTCGTCGCCTTACTGACAAGGTTACGCCCGCAGTGCCGGGGCACGTGAGCGACCACCCGGACGACATCGACCAGAGGGCGCTGCTCGCCGCGATCGTCGACTCTTCGGATGACGCGATCGTCAGCAAGAAGCTCGAAGGTCGCATCCTCTCGTGGAATCGCGGTGCCACACGCATCTTCGGTTATGAGCCGAGCGAGGTGATTGGCAAGCCGATCAAGATCCTGGTGGTCGACGACAACCGCGCTGCGGCGGACACCTGCGCCCTGTTGCTGGAGGCTTCCGGGCATCATGTCCAGACGGCCTACACCGGACGGCAAGCGCTCGCCCGGGGCGCTGCGGTTCCGCAGCCCGGCCCGGTGTAGCCCTGCATATGTTGGATTCCGCCGAACCCGGGGCCGAGAGCAGCAGCTCGTTGCTGCGCCGGCTCGCGCACGAGATGCGCGATGCGCTGAGCCCGCTCGCTTCATCTGCCGACCTCGCCAGGCTGCGCAACTTCGATCCGGAGGCCGGCCGGTCGCTGGCTGAGAAAGTCGAGCGGAGCCTGCGCCGGGCACTCGCGATTCTCGACGCATTCGTGCTCAGCGAGCAGTGCGAGAACGGGGACCTGCAGCTCGCGATGAATCGGGTGCCGCTCGAGCAGATCGTACAGACCGCTCGGGAATCGCTCGGGGAATCGGCAGGAGAGCGATACCGGTTCACGAGCGGTGATGCAGCTACGGTAGTTGGGGCCGACCTTGTGAGATCGGCTCAGGCGCTCGCCGCCGTGCTGCAGCACGCGGCGGCTCTCGGACCTCGTGAGTGCCTGATCGAGGTGCGGGTCGGCGGGACTGTCATGCAGCCACGGGTTCGCGTGCGCGGCGGCATCGATCCGGGCAGCACTCCCGCGGACGAATGGTTCTCGAGCCAGCGCGGCGGCGAAGCCGGCCTCTCGTTGCGTACCGTGCGGTGTCTCATGAGGTTACAGCGCGGTGATCTGCAGCTGGTCGCGAGCGATCATGGTGATTGGGAGCTCGTCATGAGCTTCGCCGGCGACGGAGTCGAGGCTCGAGCGCCGAGCCACGAGCCACAACCGTCACAGCGGGCCGAACCCGCAAGACCCGACCCGATCAGCACCACGGCCGGTGCAACCATCCTGATCGTGGATGACAACCGTGAAGTGCGGCGCGCTTATCGCGAGGCGCTCCTGGCGCTCGGCTATCGAGTCGTGGAAGCCGCCGATGCGGAGCAGGCACTGGGGACGCTTGCCGGGGATACTCCCGATGTGGCCCTCATCGATATTCATCTGCCGCGGATGAACGGCTATCGACTCGCCCAGACAATCCGGGCGCGCGCGGGAACGGCGATCTTCCTGGTGATGCTGAGCGGGATGGCGCTCGACGCGGTGACCCGCGACCTGGCGCGTGAAGCTGGCTTCGATGACTGCCTGGACAAGATGTCGGGGCCTGTCGCGCTGCGCGAGCTGCTCGCCACCGGCAAAAAGAACAGTCTCGGAAACGACGAGAGTTGAATCCGCGGACCGCAGCGAAACCCGAGTTCCCGCGCTCTTCCCTGCCGCGCCACTCCGATTTCAGGGCCGTCCGTGGCCCGTCACGCCTCTTCCGTGAAGTCAACGCCATCCCAGGAAAAAATCCGGGATCCGCTGGAGACACCGTTCGCCGCCCCGAGACTGTTAGGACGCGTCTGAACCGGGTAGGGGCAGCTTCCCGGTGACGCCTGATGATTTCCACCCTCTCCCGCAAAATGAGCGATTGCACGTTAGGCGCTGGCGCCGCCGCCTGCTGACAGTACGGCGCCTGTATCCCCGTCGGCTCACGCCGATACGCGCGTCAGCGCCGTCCTACAGAACCTCTACGCTCGCGCTGGCGAAGTGTTCCGACACGCGCTGGCGGGCGGTGCTGACGGAGTCGACCGCGCCTGCCCCGCACGATGGAGCGGCAGTTCATCGGAGAGAGCATCTTGAGACCGTCCTTGAATGCCGTGCCGCAGGCCGTCCCGCAAGCGCCAGCCGATTCACCGGAAGGGGTGGCACGTCCTGACGCACGGCCCACTCGAGAGCGAATCGACCGCTCCGCACGGCGACACGGCGGACGCTCCGCCTCCCGCGCGCTGTGGATCGTGGCGATATGTGTCGCGGTGGCGGCGCTGCGCATCGGCCGGGAGCTGGTGGTTCCACCAGTGCTGGCGTTGCTGACGACGCTCATGCTCTCGGGCATCGTCGAGACCCTGCGACGCCACCGCATTCCGCGCGGGCTGAGCGCGCTGGTGTTACTGGTTATCTTTGGGCTCGCCATCGGTGGCGTGCTCCATGCCGTATGGACGCCCGCGCGGCAATGGATCGAAGGTGCGCCGCGAGTGCTGCGCACGATCGAGCACAAGACCCGCCCGGCGCAGTCGATCGTGCGTCGCATCGATGACATTGCCAGGCGCGCGAGCGCGCTGGCCGGTGCCACTGACCCGCCAGCCGCCAGCGCTGCGCCCATCGCACTACCCGCACCGGCAGCCGCAGTGTCGGCGATGGATGTCGTGGAGGGGACGAGCGGCGCAGTGGCCGCTCTCCTCATGGGGGCGGCGCTCACCTTGTTATTGCTCGCCGCCGGGCCGCCGACGCTCGCACGCATGAGCGCGCCGCTCGCGACCGACGGGCGCGCCGTCCACGTGTTGCGTGTCATCGAGGCCATCCGTGTGGAGGTCGGCCGCTACTACGGTACGCTCGCCGCGATCAATCTGCTCTTCGGTGCGATTACGGCACTGGTGATGTGGTTGCTCGGCATGCCGAATCCGATTCTCTGGGGCGCCCTCGCCGGTGTGTTGAACTTCATTCCCTACCTGGGATGTGCCACCACACTCGCGATCCTCTCCATCATAGCCTTCGTCTCCTTCGACCACATCAGCCAGACCGCGCTGGTCGCCGCCAGCTTCCTGGCGCTGGCCGCCATCGAAGGCCATATCGTCGAACCGGTTTTCCTCGGCCGCCGTCTCGATCTGAATCCCATCCTCGTGCTGGTCGCGCTTTGGGTCGGCGCATGGATCTGGGGCATCGCCGGCATGGTCGTCGCGCTGCCCTTGCTCCTCGCCACCAAGGTCGCGGCATCACACAGCGACAATGGCGGTGCGATCGTGCGCTTCCTCAGCCCAGCGCGCGGCCCGCCAGGCCGCGCCTGGGCACCGCGGTTCATCCGGCGCCGCTGGCGACCGCTCACCCGATCTCAATCCGCGGACTCCGCTATCGCGATGACGGCTGCGCTTCGTTCCTACACGGGCGAGCTCGCGGCAAGCGCGTCCGCTTCTGCTCCCGGCACGGATTCCGGACAGACGAACAGGAGCGAGGTGCCGGCCCTTGCCAGCATCTCGGCCGCGGTCTCGCCGAGAAACAGCTGATCGCCCGGCCGAGGACTGACTCCCATCACGAGCAGGTTGTACGGACCGCGCGCGAGCTCGCGCAGCACCTCGTTACGCACGCTGCCCGACTGGCGGATCGCACCCCGGACATCGATGCCGTAGTGCTCTCCCGTCTCGATGATTTCGCGCACCACCGCGTCGGCGTAGCCACGCGGGGCGAGTGCCTCGCCGAAGTGGAAACGCCAGATTGAGCCGGCACGCGGAGCGCCGACATACAAGGCGGTAACCGAGCCGCGTGAGCCGTGAGCGAGGGCGATCCCGACCTCGGCGCCCTGGCGCGAGACACGGGTACCGCTCACCGTCACGAGGACGTGCAGAGGAACTGCCGCCGATATGCGCTGCTGGCCTCGCGCGATTGCGATTGCAAAGGGTCCAGGGAACCCCTGGGCGGTCTGCGTGATCAGGGGAGCGAAGCCGTTGCCGATCGCGGCCGGCTCGCAGCCAATCAACAACAGCCCGTAGCCCTTATGAGCCTCGGCGGCAATCGCGCTCTGCGCGCTATCGAGCGAGCCGGTGCGGGTCGTGACGTCAACCGGGCCGGTGGTACCCGTGGCGGGCGGTACTCCGCTCGCCACGCTCGCCTCGGCACCGGCCGCGGCGGCCGCTTCCACAAGTGCACCGGAGCGCTCGGCGTGCCTCGCCTGTCGCTCGGTGCCCGCTTGCGTCGGGTCCAGGTGCAGCACCGTCGTAGGCGTGCGCCGTGCGGCCGCCAGCAGCCCGGCGAGATGCGAGGCGAAACGTCCGCTCGCGCTGTCGTCCACCGCCACCAGCAGCCGCTCGACGCGCGGCAGGAATGCGCGCGTCTCGAACTCCTCGCGTTCGAGGCGTGTGCGCTCCTCATTGCTCAGCGGCAGCCGGCGGACGGCCCAGCGCAACATCGGGGGCATCGCCATGGTCGTCACCACGGCCATGGCGACGATGGCGGTGAACAAATGCAGATCGAGTGCGCCGAGCTGCAGCCCGATCGAGGCAACGATCACTTCGGTCGAGCCGCGGGCGTTCATGCCGCAGCCGACTGCGAACGACTCCGCCGGCGTCAGCCCGCCGAAGCGGCCACCGATGAAGGCTCCGAGGAACTTGCCGACACTCGCGAGCGCGATGAGTGCGAGCGTGAGCCACAGGAAGCGTGGGTGGACGAGCGCAGAGACATCGAGGGTGAGGCCTACGAGGGTGAAGAACACCGGCATGAAGAGGCCGACGATGAGGCCACGCAGCTGGGCGCCCAGTTGCCGGGTAAGCATCGGTGACTGGCCGAGCAATAACCCGGCGACGAAGGCACCGAGCACGAAATGCACGCCGAGCAGGTTGGTGAGCAGCGCCAGGAGACCCGTGATTACGAGGATGGTGGTGATGTTGGCCATCTCGCTGGTGAGGGTGTCGTTGGACCACCGCAGGATGCTGAACACCAGCCGACGACCAAAGGTGACGCTGAGGAAGAGGAACAGCGCGACACCGAGGACACTGTGGGCGACGCTGGCGAGGTCGAGGGCACCGTGCAGTGCCAGACCGAAGATGACCGACAAGACGATCCAGCCGATCGTGTCATCGAGGATCGCGGCGGCCAGAATGACCTGACCGACCGTGCGACGCAGGAATCCGAGCTCACGCACCACCAGCGCCACGATCTTCACCGAGGAAATCGACAGCGCCGTGCCGAGGAAGAGCGTCGTGATCAGGCGCCTCTCCGGGTGCGGCAGCATGCCATCGGGCAGGAGCGCCCCGAGCAGGCAGCCGCACAGGAACGGCACGACGATGCCGCTCAGTGATACGGCGACGGCCGGGCGACGGGCGTCCCTGAACACCGACAGATCGGTCTCCATGCCCGTGATGAGCAGTAACAGCAGGATTCCCAGCTGCGCGACCGCATCCAGCATGGCCTGCTGCTGCGCGACCGCGGGAAACAACCCGTGCCACAGCGGCGGCGCCAGCGCGCCGAGAACCGAAGGCCCGAGCAGCACGCCGGCGATGATCTGTCCGGTAACCGCCGGTTGGCCGAGGCGCTGCATCAGCTCGCCCGCGAGGCGCCCGCAGGTGAGCAACGCCACCAGCTGGGCAATGAATACTGCGACCGACGCTCCATGCGCCATGGACACAACGCTCCGTGCAAGCCCCAGCCGCCGCCCAATTTAACATCGAGCATGAGCGTCGGTTCGCGTCGCAGGTGCGTGAACTGCCGAGTTGGTGTCAGTGGCTGCTGTCAGGCAGTCGGCTCACCGAGCCGACAGGTTTTGCGATGGCGCGCCTACAGCTGCTGCGCAGGCTGCGCGTTAGGCTCGCGTGCAGGGACGAGCAACCCGGCCGACCAACAGGACACCACCATGGCGCGCAGGTACAGCCGCGCGAGCGGCAATGTGGTCCGACGGACGATCCACCGCGCAAGCGAAGCCGCTGAGTCGTGATCGCCCTCGTCGTGCGCAGCGTGCTTCTGGCGCTCCTGCTGACGCTGCTCGCATCCCTGACGATGGCGGCGCGGGCGTCTTCGAGCAGGGAGCCGAGCCGCTGGCAGCCAGTGCGTTTCTCGGACCTCGGGGAACTGACACCCGCGAATGTGCATGGCCTGCTGCCACTGGTCTCGCGCGCCAGCGTCGGGCAGTCCGATGATCAGGGCGTGCCTCGGCAACAGCCCGCGACGGCGCAGAATCTGCAAGTGGACTCATTGAGGGCTGCGGATCTGCGCCTGCAGCATTTTCTCGATAAGCGTGTCCATCTTCAGCTCGCAGCCGAGGGGCAGGCGCGGCTGCGGCCCCCGGCGTGCGCCGCCGGCTGCGAGATCAGTTATGTGACTGGCACGCCGGCGGCTGTCGAGTCCGCCGCGGCTGCGGCGCAAGGGCGCGGGCTCCGCGCCTGGGATCCGCTCGCGCAGCGTGTGGTCTGGAGCGTGACGGAGGCACCGCCGATCCCGGCCTGCACCCTGGTCACGGCAGGGGGACTCGTCTTCTATGGCACGACCGACGGCTGGCTGAAGGCGCTCGATGCGCGCACCGGTCGAACACTGTGGAAGCATCGGGCCGAGGGCCGGGAGCTCAATGAGCCATTCAGTTATCGCGGCGCCGATGGGCACCAGTACCTCGCGGTACATTCACTGCCGCGTGCCGCAGATGGCGGCCGGGAAACGCTGTTGGTCTTCGCACTGGCGCACTGAGCGGAACCCTCAAAGCGTGCTGCGGTGGGGTTGGTGCTGTAGTCTTATTCCTACGGACGTTGTCCTCATCGGCTGACACTGCTCGTGGCACGTCGGCGCTAGGCTCTGGGCTCAGGGGCAGTGGCGCTCACGATTGTGTTTGCGCCGCCGCGCACTCGAAGCGATCGTTGTCGCGATGAAGAAGAACCGGCGTCAATCTGCCGCCAAACACCACTCCACATCGCCCCGCGGGACTGCGGTTGCTCGTGCCTTTTCGCAACCCGTGTTGCCCATTGACTGCGCAGGGACACTGCGTCCACACATACCGACTCAGGGAGACTTAGCTGTGCAACCTCAGGCGTCTCAGCGCCCCATCCGCAGCTCGAATGGCCGCGCGGCAGCAGCGGATACGAAACTCGATCAGCGAAAGCTGTTGCGCGCCCTGCAGGCGGTCCGCGACGGCGATTTCTCGGTGCGGCTGCCGAGTGATCATACGGGCCTCGCGGGCAAGATCGCCGATACCTTCAACGAGATCGTCACCTCGAATCAGCGACTGGCAGGCGAGCTCGAGCGCGCCGGTCAGATCGTGGGCAAGGACGGACAGACGCGCCATCGCATGTCGAGTGATCGCCGCTCCGGTGCCTGGGGAGCGATGGAAAGCTCCGTCAACACGCTCATCGATGACCTGCTCTGGCCCACGACCGAGGTGACCCGCACCATCTCGGCAGTGGCCAAGGGCGATCTGCAGCAGACGATGAGCCTGCAGGTCGACGGACGGCCGCTCAAGGGCGAATTCCTGCGGTCGGCGACCGTGGTCAACGCGGTCATCGAGCAGATGAGCGCTTTCACGTCCGAGGTGACGCGCGTCGCGCGCGAAGTCGGCACCGAAGGCAAGCTCGGCGGCCAGGCTGCGGTGCCCGGCGTAGCGGGCACATGGAAGGATCTGACCGACAGCGTCAACTCGATGGCGAGCAACCTCACTGCCCAGGTACGCAATATCTCCGAGGTGACCATCGCCGTTGCTAACGGCGATCTGTCGCGCAAGATCACGGTCGATGTCCGCGGTGAGATCCTGCAGCTGAAGGAAGCCATCAATCGCATGGTGGATCAGCTGCGCTCGTTCGCTTCCGAGGTGACGCGCGTCGCGCGCGAGGTCGGCACCGAAGGCAAGCTCGGCGGCCAAGCCATCGTTTCCGGGGTCGCGGGAACCTGGAAGGATCTCACCGATTCGGTCAACGCCATGGCCACGAACCTCACCGGCCAGGTACGCAACATCGCCGAAGTCACCACCGCGGTCGCGCGCGGCGACCTCTCGCGCAAGATCACCGTCGACGTCAAGGGCGAAATCCTCGAGCTCAAGAACACCATCAATACCATGGTCGACCAGCTCAACGGCTTCGCCGCGGAGGTGACGCGCGTCGCGCGCGAAGTCGGCACCGAAGGCAAGCTCGGCGGTCAGGCGGTGGTGCCCGGGGTTGCCGGCACCTGGAAGGACCTCACCGACAGCGTCAACTCCATGGCCGGCAACCTCACCGGCCAGGTACGGAACATCGCCGAGGTCTCGACCGCGATTGCGAGCGGCGACCTGTCGCGCAAGATCACCGTCGACGTGCGTGGTGAGATCCTGCAGCTGAAGGAGACCATCAACACCATGGTCGACCAGCTGCGCTCGTTCGCCTCCGAGGTCACACGCGTGGCGCGCGAGGTCGGTACCGAAGGCCGACTCGGCGGGCAGGCGGTGGTACCCGGCGTCGCCGGCACCTGGAAGGATCTCACCGACAGCGTCAACTCCATGGCCGGCAACCTCACCGGCCAGGTGCGCAACATCGCCGAGGTCGCGACCGCGATCGCCAACGGCGATCTCTCGCGCAAGATCACCGCCGACGTCAAGGGCGAGATCCTGCAGCTCAAGGAGTCGATCAACACCATGGTCGACCAGCTGAATGCCTTTGCGGCAGAGGTGACGCGCGTCGCCCGCGAGGTCGGCACCGAGGGCCGGCTCGGCGGTCAGGCGGTAGTTCCCGGGGTTGCCGGCACCTGGAAGGACCTCACCGACAGCGTCAACTCCATGGCCGGCAACCTCACCGGCCAGGTGCGCAACATCGCCGAGGTCGCGACCGCGATCGCGCGCGGCGACCTCTCCCGCAAGATCACGGTCGACGTGCGCGGCGAGATCCTGCAGCTGAAGGAAACCATCAACACGATGGTGGACCAGCTCAATGCCTTCGCGGCGGAAGTGACGCGCGTCGCCCGCGAAGTCGGCACCGAGGGCAAGCTCGGCGGTCAGGCGGACGTCAAGGACGTGAGCGGCGTGTGGAAGGACCTCACCGACAAGGTCAACTCGATGGCGAGCAACCTCACCGGGCAGGTACGCAACATCGCCGAGGTCGCCACCGCGATCGCACGCGGCGACCTGTCCCGCAAGATCACGGTCGACGTGCGCGGCGAGATCCTGCAGCTCAAAGAGACGGTCAACACCATGGTGGACCAGCTCAACAGCTTCGCCGCGGAGGTGACGCGCGTGGCACGCGAAGTCGGCACCGAGGGCAAGCTCGGGGGCCAGGCCATCGTGCCAGGCGTCGCCGGTACGTGGAAGGACCTCACCGACAACGTCAACTCCATGGCGCGCAACCTGACCGGACAGGTGCGCAACATCGCGGAAGTCTCCACGGCGATCGCGCGCGGCGACCTTTCCCGCAAGATCACCGTGGACGTCAAGGGCGAGATCCTGCAGCTGAAGGAGACCATCAACACCATGGTCGATCAGCTCAACGGCTTCGCCGCCGAGGTGACGCGGCTCGCGCGCGAGGTCGGCACCGAGGGCAAGCTCGGTGGCCAGGCGGTCGTCCCGGGTGTCGCCGGCACCTGGAAGGATCTCACCGACAACGTGAACGTGATGGCCAACAATCTCACCAACCAGGTGCGCGGCATCGTCAAGGTGGTGACCGCGGTCGCCAACGGCGATCTGCGCCAGCGACTCACGGTGGAATCCAAGGGTGAGGTCAACGCTCTTGCCGACACCATCAACAGCATGACCGACACGCTCGCCATTTTCGCGGACCAGGTCACGAGCGTGGCACGCGAGGTGGGCGTCGAAGGCCGGCTCGGCGGGCAGGCCCACGTGCCGGGTGCGGCCGGAACCTGGAAGGACCTCACGGCGAACGTGAATCTGCTCGCCGCCAACCTCACCAACCAGGTACGCGCGATCGCCGAAGTAGCGACCGCGGTGACGAAGGGGGACCTGACGCGCTCGATTCAGGTGGAGGCGCGCGGCGAGGTCTCCGAGCTCAAGGACAACATCAATGCCATGATCGGCAACCTGCGCGTCACGACCGACCGCAACAAGGAGCAGGACTGGCTCAAGACCAACCTCGCCAAATTCAGTCGCATGATGCAGGGACAGCGCGACCTGGTCACGGTGGGTCAGCTGCTGCTGTCGGAGCTCGCGCCGCTGGTTAACGCCCAGCAGGGAATCATCTGCGTCATGGAGGGCGCGGCAGGTGCCGGCGAGCTGCGCGAGCTCGCCAGCTACGCCGATGAGCCGTACGAGGGTCGTGAGCCGCGACGCTACCGCATGGGCGAAGGGTTGGTCGGTCAGGCGGCCGTCGATCGCCAGCGCCTGCTGCTGACCGACATCCCGAACGATTCCATCCACATACGCGGCGGACTCCTCGATGCGCGGCCGCGCAACCTGGTCGTGCTGCCGGTGCTCTACGAGGGACACGTGAAAGCGGTCATCGAGCTCGCCTCGCTCGGCGAGTTCACCGCCTCGCACCTTGCCTTCCTCGAGCAGCTGACCGGCAGCATCATCGGGGTGGTGCTGAATACCATCGAAGCGACGATGCGCACCGAGGGTCTCCTCAAACAGTCCCAGCAGCTCGCCACCGAGCTGCAGACGCAGCAGACCGAGTTACAGCAGACCAACGAGGAGCTTGCCAACAAGGCGAAGCTGCTCGCCGAGCAGAACGCCGAGGTCGAGCGCAAGAACCAGGAGATCGAGCTCGCCCGGCGCGCGCTCGAGGAGAAGGCCGCCGAGCTCGCGCTCACCTCGCGCTACAAGTCCGAGTTCCTGGCGAACATGTCGCACGAGCTGCGTACCCCGCTCAACAGCATCCTCATACTCGGCCAGCAGCTCGCCGAGAACGCCGACGGCAACCTCTCGCCGCGGCAGGTGGAATTCGCCAACACGATCCACGGAGCCGGCACCGACCTGCTCAATCTCATCAGCGACATTCTCGACCTCTCGAAGATCGAGTCGGGCACGGTGACGGTCGAATGCGAGGAGCTGCTCTTCACGCATTTGCGCGAGACGATCGAGCGCAACTTCCGCCACGAGGCCGAGGCGCGCAAGCTCTCCTTCACCGCCGACTTCGATCAGCGTCTCGGCCGCGCGATCACCACCGACTCCAAGCGTCTGCTGCAGGTGCTGAAGAACCTGCTGTCGAACGCCTTCAAGTTCACCGAGCGCGGCGGTGTGCGGCTGCACGTCGGCATCGCCACCGGCGGCTGGAGCAACGATAACCCGACTCTGAGCCAGGCACCTTCGGTGGTCGAGTTCTCGGTCAGCGATACCGGCATCGGCATCCCGCCTGAGAAGCAGCGCATCATCTTCGAGGCCTTCCAGCAGGCAGACGCCGGTACCGCACGCAAATACGGCGGTACGGGGCTTGGACTCGCGATCAGCCGCGAGCTCGCCCACCTGCTCGGGGGCGAGATCCGCCTGAGCAGCATCGCCGGCAGCGGCAGCACCTTCACACTGTACCTGCCGCTCAGCTACCTCGGTCCCGCCTACAGCCGTGGCGGAACGGGTCAGAGTCCCGCGGCAGCGGCCCCCGCCGCCACCGCCGCCTTCCAGCCTGTGGTGCTGCCGAAAGTGCGCCCCGAGGAGATCCCCGACGATCGCGAAGAGCTGCAGCCGCAGGATTCCATCCTGCTCGTTGTGGAGGACGATCCCCACTACGCGCGCATCCTGATCGACCTGGCGCGCGCGCGCGGTTTCAAGGTGCTGCTGGCGCGCACCGGCGCCGACGCCCTGGCGCTGGCTCGCAAGCACCCGCCGACCGCCGTTTCGCTCGACGTGTTCCTGCCGGACATGCTGGGCTGGACGGTGCTGAGTCAGCTGAAGCGCAATCCCGAGACGCGCCACATCCCGGTGCAGATCCTCACTATCGAGGATGAGCGTCAGTACGGGCTCGAGCGCGGCGCCTTCTCGTTCATCACCAAGAGCGTGACCACCGAAGGCCTCGAGCAGGCGCTCGAGCGCCTGAAGAGCTTCACCGCGACGCACGTGCGACGGCTGCTCGTGGTCGAGGACGACCCGGCCGAACAGCTGAGCGTGCGCGAGCTGCTCGGCCACGCCGATGTGGAGATCACTTGCGTCGGCACGGGCATTGAGGCGCTTGCCGCCATGCGTGAGGGCGACTTCGACTGCGTAGTGCTCGACCTGCGCCTGCCGGACATGTCGGGGTTCGAGCTGCTCGCCGAGGTGCAGGCGGACGAGAAGCTGCGCCGCACGCCGATCGTCGTCTTCACCGGCCGTGAGCTCTCCGACCAGGAGGAGATCGAGCTGCGCAAGAACGCCAAGAGCATCGTGCTGAAGGGGGTGCGCTCGCCCGAGCGGCTGCTGGATGAGACCGCCCTGTTCCTGCACCGCGTGATCGCCGATCTGCCCGCCGCTAAGCAGAAGATGATCGAGACGCTGCACGAGAGCGATGAGCCGCTCAGCGGACGCAAGGTGCTGGTGGTCGATGATGACATCCGCAACATCTTTGCGCTCAACAGCCTGCTCGAGCGTCACAACATGCAGGTCATCACCGCCACCAACGGACAGGAGGCGATCAATCTCGTCGAGAGCACCGACGATCTGTCACTGGTGCTGATGGACGTGATGATGCCGGAGATGGACGGCTACGAGACCATGAGGCGGATCCGCAGTAACCACAAGTTCCGCCTGCTGCCGATCATCGCGCTCACCGCCAAGGCAATGAAGGGCGACCGTGAAAAGTGTCTGGAGGCCGGCGCCTCGGATTACGTGGCCAAACCGGTGAACACGGACCAGCTGCTGTCGCTGGTCCGCATGTGGCTGCACCCTTAAAGCGCGCGGCGGCAGCTTTCGACAAAGGGCAGCGGCATGGGAGTCAATGACCGGGTGAACATCCTGCTGGTCGACGATCAGCCGGCACGGCTGCTCACCTACGAGTCGATACTCGCCGATCTCGGGCAGAACCTGGTACTCGCGCACTCCGGCACCGAAGCGCTCGAAAAGCTGATGCGCGATGAGTTCGCGGTCGTGCTGCTGGATGTCAGCATGCCCGGGATGGACGGATTCGAGGCCGCCGAGCTGATCCATGCCCACCCCCGCTTCGAGAAGACTCCCATCATCTTCGTTACCGGGATTCACATTTCGGAGCTCGACCGGCTGCGGGGCTACAAGGCGGGCGCGGTCGACTATGTGGCGATCCCGGTAGTGCCCGAGATCCTGCGCAGCAAGGTGGCGGTGCTGGTCGAGCTGTACTGCAAGCGCCGCGAGCTGCGTGAGCTGAACCGCATTCTGGCGAACGCCAACAAGCGGCTTTCGGAAGCCAACCTCACGCTGCAG
>Ga0306924_10004175_pt1 | contig 14078 bp, 12 predicted proteins | sample sta12Can44000111_FD_203756 | JGI IMG/M metagenome (GOLD analysis project Ga0306924, IMG submission 203756) | Lab enrichment of tropical soil microbial communities from Luquillo Experimental Forest, Puerto Rico - statanox.12C.anox.44.000.111 (v2)... | ecosystem: Environmental > Terrestrial >... | reverse complement strand
GCAACCTCATCTATTTCAATGGCGGCGATGGGATCAGCCTGGCGAGCGCGGACCAGAATGACATCTCCCTGAACTTGATCGGGTTCAACGGCGGTGACGGCCTCCGCCTGGTCAGCGCGGGCGGCAATACGGCCCGGGGCAACGTGACCTTCGGCAACGCCGGCGATGGCATCAGCCTGGCGAACGCGGGCAATAATACGATCTCCAGGAACCTGAGCGCAGCCAACGGCCGGGATGGGGTCCACGTGGATGCCCTGTCTGCCGACAACACTGTGGGGCAAAACGTGATGCTCGGCAACGGCGAATATGACTGCCGGGATGACTCCGACGGCGGCGGCACGGCGGGGACGGCCAACAACTGGACGAGGAACCGGGGGCAGACCGAAAGCCGCCCCGGCCTCTGTGACCCTTGGGAATGATGACGGACAAACAACGGTTCGAAAGGAGAACTCTCCATGTGGTTTACTTCGTTGCTTCGGAAATGTGGTTCCCGGCGTTCGCAGCCTGGCCGGGGTCGCCGCCCGGCACCGCACCCATGGCTGCCCTTCATGCCCCGCCTGCTGGTGCTCGAAGACCGCACCCTGCCCAGCACGCTCACCGTGCTGACCAACGCAGACAGCGGCGACGGCTCGCTGCGGGCGGCGATTGCCGCCGCCCAGAGCGGCGATCAGATCGTTTTCGACGATGGCCTACATGGCCAGACCATCACGCTGACCAGCGGCCAGTTGGCAATCACCCAGAGCCTGGACATCGAGGGTCCGGGGGCCGACGAACTGGCGATTAGCGGCAACCACGCCAGCCGCGTCTTCAGCATCAGCGGCGGGGTGACGGTCACCATCGCCCGGTTGACGATCACCGACGGCCTGGTTGTCGGGGGCAACGGGGGCGGCATCCTGGACGTCGGCAGCACGCTAACCCTCTCCCATGACTTCCTGTCCAACAATGAAGCCCTCGCCGTCCCTGGCATCGCCGCCCAAGGCGGGGCCATCAAGACTCAAGGGGGTGCCACCCTCGTCGTTGCCGATACCCTGTTCACCCATAACCAGGCGATTGGTGATCCTCAGCCCGGCACCGCCGCCAACGGGCCAGGCGGTGCCATCGCTCTTATTTCCACTACTGCCACCATCCGTCTCAGCTCCTTCATCGGCAACCAGGCCATCCGCGGCGGCGGTGGCGGTATCGCTAGTATCATGGGCAATACCGTGACGGTTAGCCAGAGTACGTTCATTGGCAACCAGGCCATCGGCCGCGACGGCGGAGTCATCGACGGCAGTGTCGCCTTTCAAGTAGTTGGACAGGCCACCGGCGGCGCCATCAGGAACGCTAGTAGTACGCTCACCGTCGATGATAGTACGTTTACAGGCAACCAGGCGATGGGCGGCAACGGCGGCAGCGCGGCCAGCGGCGCGAGGGACTATGACATTGACTACGGCTACGGCGGCGCCCTGATCAATTCCTCGGGGACGGTTCTCGTTCGCGGCAGTACGTTCTCGTATAACCAGGCGATCGGCGGTTCCCACGGGCGCGCCCTGTTCGGCCGAGGCCACGTCGGCGATGCCAGCGGCGGGGCCTTGATTAACCTCGAGCTCGGAGTGATGACGGTCACGGACAGTACCTTCGATCATAACGAGGCGCGCGGCGGCAGTGACAATATCGGCGGCGCTAGCGCCACCGGCGGCGCTGGCGCCTTCATTGTCGGCTGGGGCCAGGGAGGCGCGATCACCAATGAAGGATGGAACGGAACGGCTGGGACGACCTTGACCGCCAGCAACCTGACGCTCCGCGACAACCGGGCCGTCGGTGGCGCCGGTAGTACGGGCAATGTGCTGGCCGGCGCCGGCGTCGGCGGAGGGTTCGCCAGTTGGGGGGCGGCCCGGAGCACGCTCACGGGCGGCACGGTCCTGGACAACCAGGCCCAGGGCGGCCCGGGAGACGCCGGCGGCAACGGCGCCGAGGGGGTGGGGGGCGGCCTCTCCAATCTCTTTGGCTCTGTCCTCACCGTCTGGGCCACCACTTTCGAGCACAACCAGGCGCTGGGGCATGAGGGGGACCATGGCGGTAGCGGCGGTGACGGCCTGGGGGGCGGCATCTACAACCAAGGCAGCACGGTCTTCGGCGTGCCTTCCCTCACGATCGCCAACAGTACCGTCACCAACAACCAGGCCGACGGCGGCGAGGGGGACAACGGCGGCAGTGTAGGCCAGGGCCTCGGCGGCGGGATCTGGAGTGCCGGTGTCCTGGCCGTCCTGGACAGCACGCTGGCGCACAACCAAGCCCTGGGCGCGGACGGCACGGGCGGCGCCAACGGCGGCGACGGCTTGGGCGGCGGCCTCTTTATCGGAGGCGGCACTGCGTCGGTTCTCGACACCGCCATCGACCACAACCGGGCCTTTGGTGGCGACGGCGACAGCGGCAGCGACGGCGGCAACGGCCTGGGCGGTGGGGTCTACGTCGCTACCGGCACCGTGATCGTCAGCGCTTCGGAGATTAGTTACAACCAGGCCCTCGGCGGCCTGGGCGACGGCGAGGGGACGGACGGCCAGGGCGTGGGCGGCGGCGTCTACAACCTGGGGACGTTCCTCTTCGACCCGTTGACCGTGATCGGCCACAACCACGCCTCCACCAGCGATGATGACTGCTTCGGCTGTTAGACCACACCAGCCCCTGGGGTTGGCGTATCCCACAAGTAACTGCAAAGGAGCATGTTACACGAGTTTTTTTGTCTGAAAGTTGACACGAGTCGATGGCAGGCGTTGACCGTTTCGCTTTCCGGAAACGGGGGTGTGCCAGCATAGCGGAAACGAACTGTCGTAAATGCGAAATTCGGAATGGTTTGTGGAGTGACATTCGTTTCCGTATTCGGTTCCGAATTTCTTCGGCTTCGAAGGTTGGCCGGCTATCTATGCCGCGAGCGGCAAAAAGACGATTTAACGCGGCAGAGAGGTTGTCAACCGAAAAGAAAAAGGGACAGGCACGTTTAATATTGACATTTGGCTGGTTCGTACCTATGCTGTCGATCATGCCACGTGCTCCGCGAGCTTCTGTCGGCGGCATCTGCTACCACGTCATGAACCGTGGCAACGGCCGCCGCGCGGTATTCCACAAGGACGGCGACTACCAGGCCTTCCGTAAGGCCATCGGCCATGCGTGTATCGAGATCCCCATGCCTGTCCTCGGGTTTTGCCTGCTGCCCAATCACTTTCATCTGGTGGTCTGGCCGAAAGAAGACGGGGAACTGAGCCGCTGGATGCACTGGGTGCTCAATACCCATGTGCGCCGTTGCCACCAGCATTATCACACCAGCGGCCACATCTGGCAGGGCCGTTTCGAGCCGTTCCCCATCGAAGAAGACGAGCACTCGCTGACAATCCTGCGTCATGCCGAGACAAACCCGGTGCGCGCTAACCTGGTACGACGTGTGGAACAATGGCCTTGGTCCAGCGCCCGATTATGGCAAGGCGAAACGGCGCCTCCCAATTACCGGGCAGCGGGGCCGGTCAAGCGGCCGCGTTGTTGGCTCGATTGGGTCAATCAAGCTCTGACGCCGGCCGAGTTGGAGGCGGTGCGGCAATGCGTGAACCGTGGCGCGCCGTTCGGCAGCGCCGATTGGGTGGAAAAGACGGCGAAGCGTTTGCGACTGCAGTCTACTCTGCGGCCCCACGGTCGGCCTCGAAAGACGACGAAATAAACGTGCCCGTCCCCTGGTATGTGGGTTTTATCTTTGTTCGCGTTGGCCTGATCGATGCACTAGCCGCAGATCACCCCGAAGACCGGAACCCATGCCGGCATCCCCCAAGTCGACGACCGTGAATACCGATAGCAGCAACCTGTCGTCTAACCGTTCCAGACCGAGAGGGAGCCGGCCGAGAGATCGGCGTCGTCTTGAAGTAGTAGCTCGGCTAGGGACGCGGAACATCGAGGGAAATAGCGCGGCAAAATGCATCGACTCATCTCCTGAAAAGGACCAAAGACCGGGGCACCGGACAGACCGTCCGTATTAGGGGCGCGCCGGCTGCCGCCGGAACGTGTGGTCATGAGACCGGGGAGGCTGGCGCCATCGCCGTCGGCGAGAGAGCCGGAGCCTTCCCTGGGCGTAGAAGCATCCAAGACGTTCACGGTCGCGCCCCCGCTGAGACGGGGATGAGCTGTATCGACCACCGCGATGTCTTGTTGACCCGGAGTCGCCAGTGTAAGGCCGAACGTGTGCGCTCCGGCGTCGTCCCCGGAGAAGGCGGTGTCATCCGGCAGTTGGGCGGATAAATCCGTGCTGCTGAAGTGAACCGTGCCGGTATAGGTGCTGGCGAGGTTGCCCCACTGGTCCAGGGCGACGACGGTGAGAGCGAACCGTTCCCCCGCGGCGACGCTGTCGGGAGCGAGGAGACGGAACTGAGTCGCGTCCCTGGCCTCAAAAGCGCCGATGTCGTGGTTAGCGAACGGCTGCCGCAGAGAGCCGCGCTGGTCGGGGGAGCCGCCAACCGACGGGTCGCCCCGATGAAGGGCGGGGCTATCGACGAGCAGTGCATGGGTGGCTGTGGGGCCGCCGTTATCTTGCAAAGGACCCAGCCGGGGATCGAGCGGCGCGTCTGCGGTCCCTGTCTGATCAGAGGCCACCCAGCCTGAGCTTTCCTCTGTTTGACCAACCAGGTTGTAACCCAATGACGTGACGTCGCCGTTGACGTCTTGTCCATTTCCCGCGCTCTGGTTCTCGGCGATGATGGTATTCCGAATGAGCGCGCGCGTGGAGTCTGCATAGAGGCCACCGCCCCCCCAATCCGGAAACGCGCCACTGGTGGTCGTGTTCAACGTGATCGTCGAGCTGGTAATCTCGATAAAATTGGCCCCCAAGTCGGCAATGACTCCGCCTCCCTGGCGCACGGCCGTATTTCCCGAGAGCGTTGAATTCGTTAGGTGAAGTTGCCCCTGGAGTGCGGCGATGGCCCCGCCATATGCTGCGGAGTTGCCCGTGAAGGTCGAGCCGGTGACAGTTAGGTCCCCGCCGTAGCTGAAGATCCCGCCCCCACTGGGTTCGGCGTGGTTGTTCAAGAACACGCTGTCGGTAACCGTCGCCCGGCCATGATTGCTTAGCCCGCCCACGAAAAAATGGGCGAAGCCGTTCGCAGTAAACGTGCAGTTGGCGACAGTGAGGGTGCCGCTGCTCGACACGCCGCCCTTATTGGCCATGATCAGGCAGCCGCGGAGAACCATCGTACCGGCGCTCTCGATCCCATCACCAGCTGAGGTGCCCGTGATCGTAGTGTCGCTGATAGTCGCACTACCGTTCCAGTTGGTCAAGCCAGAACCGGCGAACGTGTTGGAAATGGTGGCGGCGTTGATGGTCATCGTCCCGTGGAGATTGAAGATGCCGCCCCCGAACCCTTGGGCCAAGGTATTACGGGTTACGACAACGCGGTTCAGGGTCACGCTGGCGCTGTCGTTGAAGAGCCCGCCGCCGGCTGGCTGCCCGCCAAACATGCCGGATCCGGTGCCGTCGGCGATCGTGAGATCGGACAAGACTACGGTCCGTCCGTCCGGCGCCTCGATGTCGAAGACCCCGCTTTGATGATTGCCGCTGACGGTCAGCAGGTCGGCCCCGGGGCCGTTGATCTCCAGCGGCTTAGTCACGACCAGCTTGCCCTGGGTGAGCGTGATCGTCCCAGTCAGCCCCAGTTGGAACACGATGCGGTTGCTCAGGTCGGGGTTGCTGTTGGCCTGATCGATACAGTAGCGCAGGTCGCCCTGAAGACCGGAACCCATGCTGGCATCCCCCAAGTCGACCACCGTAAATACCGATAGCAGCGATCTGCCTTCTAGGTCTTCCAGATGCAGCGGAAGCCGCCCGGGAGATTGGCGTCGTCTTGAAGTAGCAGCTCGACCAGGGACGCGGAACACCGAGGGAAATAGCGCGGCAAAAAGCATCGATTCATCTCCTGAAAAGGAACAAAGACCGGGGCACCGCACAGACCGCCTGTATTAAGGGCTCGCCCGCTCGCGCCGGAAGGTGTACAGGCACACGTACGGGGCATCGGGCGGTGGCCGCATCGAGGTGGGCCGTTTGCTGGCCCCGTTCGGGTTCATGTCTAAACAGAGCTTCCAGGAATCTTCCTCAAACTGGTAGACTCCGTGGAGGACCTTTCCTATAGGCAAAGTGAAATCAATGGCACTTGGATCCTGAGACACATCTAACACGTAGGGAAATGCCGGTCCCTGACGCCCGCCGAGACTCAACCTCACTTGGTCGCCTGCAAAGATATAGACCAGGTCCGTAATCTCGGGTGGCCGGCCGCCCTTTTCCACCAAGACTACCCGCCAACTCCCCTGCAAGCGCTCCTGATCGGCCTGCGCGGATCGCGCCGCGCTGGCCTGTGGGCCGACGACGCCCGGACGAAACCTGAGCAAGAACACGACGGCAACGATCGTCCCCACGGCGCATGCCAGGACGGCCGCTGTCCACCGGGCCCGCGCCATGGCTCTCACCGACGCATCGGCCAAGCCGGCGACTTCCACCCCTACCGGTTGGCCAACGGCGTAGCGAAGCGCTGCCTGGGTGGCGGCATTGGCTAACGTGGCCTGGACGGTCGCCGCGGATATCTGGTTCCCCAGGACGCCGGCCAATGCGGCGGCTGACAGTATAACCCCACGGCGGCTCAGACGGGTGCGGAGCCGCTCCCGCGCCCGCAGCAGCCGCGAGAACACTGTCCCTGGGGGACAACGCAGCTCGGCCGCGGCCTCGTGGTTCGTTTTGCCCTCCAGGTAACAGAGCACAAACGGGCGCCGGTAGCGCTCGGGGAGGCGATTGACTTCCTCGTCGAGGATCGGCCACAGGTCGCGCCACTGCAACTCAGGCGTTCTGTCCGGGGCTGGCACGTCAGGAAGCTCGCTCTCACGCATACGACGTCGTACTTGAAGAGTTTTCGCCTTGCGGGCAGTCCGGCAAGCCACGGCGTATAGCCAGGCTCCCACGGCGGCGCCCCGGCGAATGGCGCCCGCCTTGCGCGCAAGTACGCAAAAGACCGCCTGGAACGCGTCCTCGGCGTCTTGTTCATGCTGGAGCATGCGCCGGCAGACACCCAGCACCATCGGACCATGGCGCTGCACGAGCGCCGCGAAGGCCTCTTGCTCCCGATGTGCCGCAAAGCGCTCCAGCAAGACGGCGTCTGTCGGCTCGGCGCCCGTGGCGGCTTCCTCCGAGTTCACTTCTGGGTTGGCCATGTTCCTCTTTCCGGGGATGAGTCCCACCTACCCATACAGTGCCCCGCTTCGGGCAAACTCTTCCCAAATTATTGCAGATATTGTGTCCGCCGGTGCGGGGCATGCAATGGACCGGCGCAGCGGCGTAGGGGAGGTTGTGATGGACGCGCTTGCGGCCATCATAGGAAAATAGGCGTACGCCAACAGGTGGGCCAGGCAAGCATCCTGACCGAAGCTCCTGTAGCGGCCTCGGCCAGGTGAAGTCAATGAAGGCTTACAGCATTTCCAGCGGGAGCTCCGTCATCCGGACGGCGAAGAACTGCGCGATCCCGGCGTCCGTTCCGGTCGCACGGTCTCAGCAACTCACCTGATCACGGACCAGCTCGGCGAACAACTCCGGCCGGCGCGTTCGCAGCATGTAGTTGGCCAGTGATCGCTCCCGCGTTAACAGAGTAGCATCCAGAGTCGCCACGATCATCTCTTCCTGGATCCGCTCTTCCTGCGTGGAGGCGATCGGTTCGCCGTCCGGCCCCCAGATGATGGCGGCGCCAGCGTGGTGCGGCTGATTCTCACTGTCGCGCGGCCAGTGATCGACGTAGCCCGCCCGCCCCGTTTGGTCCGCCAGCACGGCGACTACTAGGCCTTCCTTAAGGCCATCGGCCATGCGTGTATCGAGATCCCCATGCCTGTCCTCGCATTTTGCCTGCTGCCCAATCACTTTCATCTGGTGGTCTGGCCGAAAGAAGACGGGGATCTGAGCCGCTGGATGCACTGGGTGCTCATTACCCATGTGCGCCGTTACCACCAGCATTATCACACCAGCGGCCACATCTGGCAGGGCCGTTTCGAGGCATTCCCCATCGAAGAAGACGAGCACTCGCTGACAATCCTGCGTCATGCCGAGAGAAACCCAGTGCGCGCTAATCTGGTACGTCGCGCGGAACAATGGCCTTGGTCCAGCGCACAATTATGGCAAGACGAAACGGCGCCTCCCAATTACCGGGCAGCGGGGCCGCTCAAGCGGCCCCGTTGTTGGCTCGATTGGGTCAATCAAGCGTTGACGCCGGACGAGTTGGAGGCGGTGCGGCAATGCGTGAACCGTGGCGCGTCGTTCGGCAGCGCCGATTGGATGGAAAAGACGGCGAAGCGTTTGGGACTGCAGTCTACTCTGCGGCCCCGCGGTCGGCGTCGAAAGACGGCAAAATAAACGTGCCCGTCCCCGTTTCTTGTTCTTAAAGTGTCGAGGTCAGGCAGGCGTCTGAGCCGCTAATCAAATACTTCCCGCTTAACTAACGTCCTCCGGTTACTCGCCCAACGCCAAATTGATTTCCAACTTGAGTGATCACCCCCGAATCAAAATCGACTTCAAGAAGATCTTCGCTCGGGCCAATGGAGCCAGCTCTTTGGTAGGTGCTGGTATCGATGACGTCGGTGTTCCGCCCCTGCCCTTTTGGTCCAGAAGGGTAGGCATAGTCGCCGTCGATGGTAAAGGTGATCCAGTGAGGTCCCGAATAACTGATTGTCACGTCTCTAAGAGGAGTGGGGGGGTCAGTTGTTACGTCGAAAACGTGCATTAAGGGCTGTTGTCCGACACCATCGGTTACCCATAACTCACGTTCATCTGGCGTTAGCCCTATCCCATGCTGGTTCAACTGTCCCTCGACGTGACCTTGACCATCGATCTCGATCGTGTAGAGCACGGCGCCGGTCGTGATATCGGCTTCCTGAAAGCCGTTCACGCCGAAAAAATTGCCGTAGAGGCGAGTTTGGTTGCCGTTGATCGTGTAGGGACCGCCGATATCAGCAAAGGGACCGATTTGGGAAATGATCTCGTCCGTCGCGGTGTCGATTACATCGATGTAGTTGGAGCTTTTGGTTTCTATGTAGACCCGATCGCCGGACAAACTGTTGAGGCAATCATGTGGCCGCGGACTAACCTGTATGCGCGTCAGTTCGTCGCCGGACAACGCGTCGACGACGAACAAAATATCGGCTGTAAACGACTCGTTGCTGGGCACGTAGAGCTTCTGGCCATCCGGCGTACAAGAAAGACGATCGGCGCCCGGTTGAAACGATCGCTCCCATACCACTTCATCAGTGTAGAGGTCGACCGCGACGACATGGCCGCCGGTTGCATTTTGATGAGCCAAATAAAACATTCCGGTTTCTGCGCTGGCACATACACCCCGACAGTCGCGGACTCCTGGAACGGTGGTAATCGTTTTCACTTCGCGGTGCGAATCGTCGATAGCGTAAACGTGAATGGACCCGTCATCTAACGCCGCGTAAATGAAACGGCCGTGCATCGGGCCATTCACTTGGCCCGGCTGCAATTCGGGTTGCTGCCTCTGACCAGAAAACTGTTGCCCCTCTTTGAAGCGAGCTGGAGAACTCGAAATAAACGCCAAACCAAGAGCTGCAATCAGAGCTACTCTCATATTGTTCACCTCTTGTTTAGTAAGGTAAAGGTCAAGGGTTCCGGTTGTTACGGTTAACTGAAGGCGAAAATCTTCGATAGCTCAGGCGCTTGGCTACGAATGTTTGTAAACGATGAGCGATTGGTTAACGCTGGACGTGGTTTGCCAGCTTGTCGCCGGCTCAAAGCATCATAGGTATCGCAGAATGGAAGTCAACGGGCTGTTTCAGGGAGCAAAATGTGCCCGCATTGTGGGCCATGTCCAGTCCAGACCGAATAAGAGATCGTCGGGGTGCGTTAACCAGCCAGTCGGATTTCGTTCCTTTCATGCGGGGACCCGTTCGATACGGGTTCGAAATGCCCGACTGGCTGGTTAGGCAAGCTTCCGACATCAACCAAGCGAGGCTGGTACGATGGCCCTCTCGGCGGGCGTGGGTCTTGGGGCGCTGAGGAAGGCCTTCCGTCGAACCGTCCCATTACTTTTCCCCCTTGTTTCTGACAGGCACGTCCCAGAGCTTAACAAGCTGGTCAGCACTCCCGGATGCCAGCGTTTTGCCATCGGCAGTGAATGCTACGGAATAGACTGCACCTGTATGCCCCTTGAGGCTGCACAATTCCATCCCTGCAGAAACGTCCCACAGCTTCACTGTTCCGTCACCACTTCCAGAGGCCAGCATCTTTCCGTCCGCTGTTATCGCTACAGAAAAAACCCCGGCTTTATGCCCCTTGAGAGTCTGTAGTTCCTTCCCCGTCGCGACGTCCCACAGCTTGACCTCACCAGCTATCGGTTTCCCTTGGTTGTCGACTCCCCCGTGTCCCGAGACCAGCGTTTTGGCATCTGCTATAAACGTCACTGATGTAACGAATTCAGTGCCACCCTTAAAGGTGCGTAGTTCCTTCCCCGTAGCAACGTCCCATAGCTTTACGGTTCCATCTGCGCTCCCCGAAGCAAGAGTCTTGCCGTCCGCTGCAAACGCTAAGGATAATACCGCAAAGCTATGCCCTTTGAGCGTTCGTATTTCCTTACCCGTGATCACGTCCCACAGTTTGATTTCCCCCGACACAAACTTTTCAGCATTCTGGTCAAATACAGCAGTTCCCGAAGCCATGGTCTTGCCATCCGAAGTGAATGCTACGCTCGCAACTCCCCAGGTATGCCCCTTTAGCGTAAGCCGCTCCTTGCCTGTTTCGCAATCCCACAGTGCCACCGTCTTATTATCACCTCCCGAGGCGATGGTTTTGCCGTCTGGAGTGAACGCCACACACCGCACTATATCGGTATGTCTGAGGATAGCCTTTTCCTTGGCTGAGGCCACGTCCCACAGTCTCACCGTCTGGTCAGCACTCCCCGAGGCAAGGGTCTTCCCATCTGCCGTGAACGCTATGGACATGACTGTTTGCGCGTGTCCCTTGAGGGTGGCTCGTTCCTTGATGTCCTGGCCCAGCGAGCCGTTGCCCTCCAAGCGGCCGATGCCCACTACCGTAAGCAACAGAATGCGGATCGACAGAACTTGCATTTTCATGGCAAACCCCTTGATCTTTCGATTCCCCTGCCGCCTTCATCCTATAGGGAGCCGTCTGCGCATGCGAGCAAATGCATGAATCAGCGGTGGCGGACCTTGAGGCAGCCCAGTTCCAACAGAGCCGCCTCCAGACGACGCATCAGGCGGGAGCCCTGGCAACCGGGCGATTGTGAATCCAATATGGGGATCTCGATACACGCATGCCCGATGGCCTTAAGGAAGGCCTGGTAGTCGGTGTCCTTGTGGAACACTGCGCGGCGGCCATTGCCTCGGTTCATGACGTGGTAGCGGATGCCGGCGACAAAAGCTCGCGGAGCGCGTGGCATGACCGACAGTATAGCGGCGAACCGGTGAAGCGTCAATATTAAACGTGCCTGTCCCCTTTTCTTTTGGTAAGTGGCAGGCTTCGCCCAGACGCAAGCCAGCGGCGTCGCAGGTCATGAACAAAGCGCGATATGCCTGTCCTCGGGTTTTGCCTAATGCCCAATCACTTTCATCTGGTGGTCTGGCCGAAAGAAGACGGGGATCTGAGCCGCTGGATGCACTGGGTGCTAAGACGTTCAAACCGGGACTTATTCAAAAGGGGGCTCTGATATGTCGCGTACTGGTCTTTTCCGCCCATCCCTCCGGAGGCTTCGCCACCACCGCAATCATCCCGCCCAGCCGCCTTCTCGCCCATCCATAGCCAGCCCCAGCCATCGGTGGGAAGCTGACTTGAGGGTCTGCCAGCAAGCCTTCCGGAACGGCGACTGTGAAGGTTTCCCTTCACGCCCAAGAATTTGATCGCGTACCTACCGTCGGCGTCTCAAAGGGAACCGTCGTGGCCCATCGCGCTTTGTTTTAGAAGACACCACGAAGCAGCCACCAACTGATCGCCGCCAGGGCGGCCGAACCGGGGATGGTCAGGACCCAGGCCCAGACCACCTGGCCAGCGACACCCCAGCGGACAGCACTCAGACGCTTGAGGGAGCCGACGCCGACGATGGCTCCGGTAATGGTGTGCGTGGTGCTAATGGGAATGCCGCGAATGAGCGTTGTCGCAGCCAAGGTGAGGGCCGCGGCGCTCTCCGCACAGAAGCCATCGATCGGCCGCAGACGGATAATGCGCTGCCCCATGGTCTTCACGATCCGCCAACCGCCGAACATCGTGCCCAGGCCCATCGCCAGGTGACACGCGAGCACGACTTCCGTCGGGACCACCTTGGGCGGGTCGATATCGTGCGCCTTGCTCGCGGCGACGAGAAGCACGAAGATGATGCCCATGGTCTTCTGCGCGTCGTTCCCGCCGTGGCCCAGGCTGAAGAACGCGGCGGAGAGCAGCTGACAGCGGCGGAACAAAGCGTCCACCCGCCGAGGGGTCGAGCGCCAGCAGAGCCACGTGACAATCAGCGCGATGGCCGTCCCGAGTCCCCCGCCAATGATGGGAGCCAGCACGATGAAGCCCACAATCAGGCCCAAACCGTGCCACTTGAGGAGCGGCGCTTCGGAGCTGAAAATCTGCGGCCACCTAACTTGTTCCAGCCCGGGCGTTCCGCCGACGAAAGCGGCCAGGGCCGCGCCCACCATGCCGCCGATGAGCGCGTGGGAGGAACTCGTCGGCAAGCCGCAGTACCAGGTCAGCAGATTCCAGCCGCAGGCCGCAGCCAGGGTGGAGGCGATCACGTGGTTGCTGATCACCGCCTGGCTAATCACGTCGCCCTGGATGGTGCCGGCGACCTTGAGCGGGAAGACGACGAACGCCACGAAATTGAAGAACGCCGCCCAGAGCACGGCGGCGCGCGGGCTGAGCACCCGCGTGGACACCACGGTCGCCACCGAGTTCGCCGCGTCGTGCAGTCCGTTGAGGAAGTCAAATGTCAAGGCCAATAGGATCAGCAACCAGACGGTGGCCGACAGGGCCGCGTAGGGGAAGTGGCCGAAATTGATGCTCTCGAAGAAGTGAAACATGCTCACGAGCCCTTGATGACGATCTCGGAGATCACATGGGCCACATCCTTGCACGCGTCCACGGTTTCTTCAAGCCACGCGTACAACTCGCGCCACTTGATCAGGAGCAAAACTTCCGGCGGATTGGCGAAGAGGGCACTGTCGGTGTCGCGGTAGACCTTGTCAGCCTCGTTCTCCAGGCGGGTAATCGCTTGCAGGTGCGTTTGAATCACGTCGGCGTTCTTCAGGCTGCGGAGCGATTGCAAGGCCCCGGCCAGGTGGGCACAGCAGTCCTGGACGATCCGGGCCATCACCACCGTTTCCGGCGTCGGGCGATCGATGCGAAAGACGGCGAAGCGGTGGGCGGTCTCCTCCATGTTGTCCAGGATGTCGTCGAGCCGCCCCACTAGCGTATGGATGTCCTCGCGGTCGAAGGGCGTGATGAAGCTGCGATCGAGAGCCTTGATAATCCGGCCGACCGCCTCGTCGCAGGCGTGTTCCTCGTGCCGCAGATCGTCGCTGCGCTCAGGCACGCGGTCCCACTCCGTGACCAAGGCCACGAACTTGGCGGAGGCCCGGGTCAGGATCGCTCCCACCTCGTCGAACATATCAAAGAACTGCATCGCCCGTGGCAGCAGGCTGAATCGCATCGTCAGGGCCTTTCAATGAGTCGAGAGATATCTAGGCACGCTTCGCGAAGCCTTCACGAGTGGTATACGCTCCTTTCTTATGATTCGAGAGCGGGACAGGCATCCTGCACCGTATCCTGGACATCAGCTGGGCGTAACCGGACGGCACTTTCAGGTCGGGATGGTCTCGAGCAGTGTCGGGAAGTGGCAGGCGAGGTTACGGTCGTAGACGACCGTGCCCGCCGCGTCCAGCACACATACGTGCATGGACCTGGCGTGCAGGTCAATGCCCGCATAAAATTGATGCGGACTTGAGTAGAATCTCATCATGGTCTCCTTATGGGTTGGGGGCCTGATCCCGGATCGTGGTGGGAGGTACTCTCTCTCTGAAACTTC
>Ga0306924_10004173_pt1 | contig 14081 bp, 16 predicted proteins | sample sta12Can44000111_FD_203756 | JGI IMG/M metagenome (GOLD analysis project Ga0306924, IMG submission 203756) | Lab enrichment of tropical soil microbial communities from Luquillo Experimental Forest, Puerto Rico - statanox.12C.anox.44.000.111 (v2)... | ecosystem: Environmental > Terrestrial >... | reverse complement strand
GCTCCTCGTAGTCGATGGCGGACGGATCCGGGAGGAGGTCCTCGAGTGGCCAGTTACATCGGCCTGAATTACTGGGAACTTGCGGCGGCAAGTGTCTTTGTTTTTATCGATGCCGGCCTCTCGGTGGCATTTGGACTAAAGGTTCACCGCAGCCTGCTCGTCGCGGCGGTCCGCATGGTGGTGCAATTGGCGCTGGTGGGCCTGGTATTGACGACGCTCTTCTCGGTGGTGTCGCCGCTGTGGACTGGTATGGCTGCGCTTGCGATGGTGCTGTTTGCCGGGCACGAGGCAGCGCAACGGCAGGAGCGGCGACTCTCCGGCTGGTGGTCCTACGGGTTGGGGACCGGCTGCATGATGATGTCGTCGGTTCTGGTGACAGTCTTCGCCTTAGTGAACGTGCTGCGGCCGGATCCCTGGTACGACCCACGCTATGCGATACCGCTCCTCGGTATGATCTTAGGAAACTGCATGACCGGCGTTGGCTTAGGTCTCAACACCCTGACGACGAGCCTCTTCAGCCGCCGTGCAAGCGTCGAAGCTCAGCTGATGCTTGGCGCGACCAGACAGGTCGCCACGGCTCCAGTAACGCGTGAGGCGCTCCGCAGCGCGCTGATGCCCATGATCAATTCTATGTCGGTAACCGGCGTGGTTTCATTGCCGGGCATGATGACCGGACAGATTCTCGGCGGGGTGCCCCCGGCCGAAGCGGTCAAATACCAGATCCTCGTGATGTTCCTGATTGCCGGGGGTACGGGGTTGGGGGCGGTAACGGCGGTGCTCGGCGGCGTTTACTACCTCACCGATGGTCGTCACCGCCTTCGTCTTGATCGACTGACCGCGCCGAAGACAACCTAACCAGACAGCGCAGGGGGTCCCTCCAACGCGAGGTGTGGATCGGGATTGTCAGCCGTGCGACGAGCCGATAACATGGCCACGGGGTCGAGCAGGCACCCCGTCAGACGCTCGTCCAAGCTCTGCGCCACTCGCCAAGCGAGGAGCGACGCATGCGAGGACGTAGCCTGGACCCGAATCCCTGGAAAATCGCAATCCTGTGGCGCGGCGATGCCGCCACCCGACAAGCCGCCACACGACAAAACAATCGCTTTTACCGCATCTTCGAGGAGCTAGCCGCTGTCGGCATCCATGCCGAACCTGCGGTCTACGACGAGGAGTTCGCCGACGAGGTGCGCCAGCAACTCCTGGCGGCCGATGGAGTGCTTGTGTGGGTCGATCCGATACATCAAGGCAAGACCCGAGCCGCACTCGACCCATTGTTGCGCGACGTTGCGTCGCGCGGACCCTGGGTCAGCGCCCACCCCGACGTGATCCTCAAGATGGGAGTCAAAGAAGTTCTGTACCGGACCAAGCATCTTGGCTGGGGTTGCGACACGCACCTTTACGCCAGCAGTGCGGAGTTTGGCGCGGCGTTCCCCCGGCGGCTGCAATCGTCGGGGCCGCGAGTCATCAAGCAGAACCGGGGGAACGGGGGCCAGGGAGTTTGGAAGGTGGAGCTAAATCCAATGCGCACCGGCGCGGTGGACGCGGTGCGGGTCCTGCATGCGCAACGGGGGAGCATCCCGGAGGACCTGCCGCTTCAGGAATTCATGGCGCGATGCGAGCCCTATTTCTCTTGGGGCGGATGCATCATCGATCAACCGTTTCAGCCGCGCCTGCTCGACGGCATGATCCGGTGCTACATGGGAACCGATAAGGTCGTTGGCTTCGGACATCAGCTCATTAAGGCGCTGATCCCGCCGCCACCTGAGGGGCCGGACGCACCGGCCGCGCAGCCCGGCCCGCGCATTATGCACGGCGCCGATGCGGCCCCGTTTCAGGTGCTGCGGGCGAGGATGGAGACTGAGTGGACGCCGCAAATGATAGAGGTGCTGGGGATAGACCGCCGATCGCTACCAATTATCTGGGACGCCGACTTCCTGTACGGCCCCCCGACCGGATCAGGCGAAGTCAGCTACATCTTGTGCGAGATCAATGTCAGCTCATGCTTTGCGATCCCGGAGCAGGCGCCGGCGGCGATTGCTCGCCTAACCCTGGCGCGATTGTGCGGCGCACGACAAGAAAAACGATGAACGGCCCGGCGCGCCCGGTGATGTCGGTTTATGGCGCGCGGGGTCCCTCGTTGAACCAGCCGGGCACAGAGAACGCAGAAGTACAAACACCACGGTGTCCGCAACTGGCACTCTCGGCCGCTTGATGCTCCAACACCCCGCGGGGGCCAGAAGGCCGCCATCGCGCAGCGTTTCGTCGGGCCGTTATATGCTTCGACCGCTCGGCCGGTGCGCGTTCGCCTCGACCGGCGGTTGGGACTACGTGCTAATCTTACAGCGACCGGAGGATGCCGAGCCGCTTGGCCATCACCGATAGCGGCTCGGGCCGCGCCGGCTGCGGGCCGCGCGCCTGGGCTCGCTTATACTGTTGCCACATCCAGTCCTGCGGCTCCTGGCCGGCGCGCTTGAACCAGTCGAGCAGCTGGGCGGTCGAATCGACCTGATCGTCGTGCTTGCCTTCGGGAAACACCGTCAGCTCGTGCAGGTATTCGGCGAGCCAGCCTGCCTCTTTGGGCAGATAGACAAAGCCGTTCTCGATGATCGCGGTTTGGGCGTGCATGCGCATGATCTTGTCGGCCTGCGGCTGGTACCGGGTGACCGCGTGCAGGCCTTGCTCGATCAATTCCTGGATCAGCTGGGTGCCCGAGGCCTCGTCTTCGATCAGCACGACGCTCGCCGTAAAGGCCTGGGCCTGCTCGCGCACCGAGCGCTTCAATTCGGGATATTCCATGCGCCGGCGCATTACGTGCAATAGATAGAGGTGCTTGCCTTGATGCCCCAGCTTGTCCACACGCCGAAATCGCTGAGTTCGCTGGCCTTGTTGGCGGTATCCCAGCTCTGCACGATCTGATCGAACTTGTCCGGCCGCCCGTTTGCCGCGTAATTGCGAAACCACACGGCCTTGACCATGCCGCCGCCTTGCGGCGACGGGGCCTGCTGATACTGACTGGCAAAGTTGTATTCGCCGATCGTACGGCGGATCTGGTCGCGGATTGCGAGCGGCTGGCGCTCCGGGTGCAATACCTCGCGCCGAGGCCGGGTAAGCACGTATTGGCCTAACTCGCCGTCGAGCGCCCAGATCTCATCCTCCTCAGCGATCGCTGGAAAGCGCACGACGTCCCAATCCTCCTGCGCCATCACATGGCCTGCCAGATTGTCCTCGTGCAGCCGGTGCATGATCACGATGATCGCCCCGCTGCGGGTGTCGTTCAGCCGGCTGTAGAGGGTGTTGTCGAACCAGTCTCTGGCCGCCTGGCGCTGGGTTTGCGACAGGGCCTCCTCGGGCTTCAACGGATCGTCGATGATAATGAGGTCCGCGCCCCGCCCGGTCAGCACCCCGCCGACCGAGGTGGCGATGCGACAACCCTGCGCCGTCGTTTCGAATACGGACATCGCTTGCCGCTGCGCGGACAGGCGAGTGGCAAAGAGCTACCGGTACCAGCCGCTGGCGACGATCTGCCGGCAATCGTGCGACAGTTTGTCGGCGAGATCCTGCGCGTAGCTGACGCAGAGAAGCTGGGCGCTCGGGTCGTGCCCCAGGCACCAGGCCGGAAAGCAGACCGAGGCCAAATGCGACTTCAGGTGGCGCGGCGGCATGTTGATGATGGGGCGCACTTCATTGTTTTCGTGGAGATCATTTTCCACCCGAGGGGCGCGGACGGCCGATCGCTGCTCTTGACGGCAGTGAGGTGGAATGGAAACGGGGTAGAGCGGGGCCGCGTTTCTTAGGTCCCCTACCGGCCTCTCTACAGCAGAAAACTAGGGCAGATATGCTGCGCCGTGCGCCTGAGCTCGTAGAGCGCATCGGCCTCGTGATCTACGACGAAGGCCATCAGTTCGACGGCATGGCACGTGGGCCGACTTACGAACGTTGCTGACATCTTTGCGAATGGCGCTCGCTCCAGAGACTCAAGTCGTGCTCGTCTTGGCCGTGATCGGCAACGCTTTCCTTGCATACACCAGCGCCCGATCGATCCGGAGTCTCTCCGACATGAATGTCGTTTCGCTCGCTATGCGCCGGTCGATGAAGGCGCGCCCACTGTGATTTGCGTCGCGACCTCGGCGAGCTTAAACCGGGTGTTCTGGAAATCGGCAATTGGCCGGCCGAAGCCTTGTCTCTCGCGGACATAGTCCAAGGTCGCGCGGTAGGTGCCTCCATTGCGGCCAGCGCGCCCACGCCGATCATCATACGCTCATAAGGAAGATCGGCCATCAGCTGATAAAAGCCCTGCCCCTCGACGCCGCCGAAAAGATTCTCGGTGGAGACCCGCACCTCGTCGAAAGACAACTCTGCGGTATCCTGGGCCTTTCGGCCGGTCTTATCGAGCAGGCGGCCGACCCGGAAGCTGGCGCGATCCTCGGTCTCGCCGAGCATCAGCGAGATGTCGCGCGCGCTCGGCGGGATCAGTTTCGCATACGACCACCACCAGCCCGGCGAGATAGCCGTTCGTATTGGTTGCCGTGCCGCTCGGCGCGCGTGCGGATGGCCTGAAGATCCGATCCGGCACCGGGCTCGGTCATCGCGATCGCGCCGATCAGCTCGCCTTTGGTGAGGCGCGGCAGATATCGGCGTTTCTGGGCCTCGGTGCCGTGGTTCAACAGATAATGGGCGGCGATCGAATGCACCCCGATGCTCATGCCGCCCAGCGCACGGCGCGCCATCTCCTCGTGCAGCACTGCTTCGTGGCGGAAATCGCCGCCCGCGCCGCCCCATTCCTCGGGAATGTCGACGCACAGGAAGTCGCGCTCGCCCGCCGCCACAGCTCGTGCCCGACATGCCCGCGCCGGCGCGCGTCCGCGTCCTACGGCAGCATCTCGCTCTCGACAAAACGGACAGAGGAATCGCGGAAGCGGTCAACCTCCTCATCGCTCCACGAGCGCTTGAACTCCAGCGGCATGTTCGATCCTCCAGCGAATCAGCGCGACGCCATGCGGATCGCGCCGTCGAGCCGCACGCTCTCGCCGTCGAAATAACCGTTGGTGATCATCAGTTCAGCCAGCGCTGCATATTCGCCCGGCCGACCGAGGCGCTTCGGGAACGGCATCGAAGCTGCCAGCCCCGCCTTCACCGCCGGGAGCACGTTGCAGCAACGGCGTGTCAAAGATACCGGTCAGGATCGTGCTGACCCGGATGCCGTCGCCCATCAGATCGCGCGCTACCGGCAGGGTGAGGCCGTTCGAACCTGTCCAACCGCGCCAAGCGTTTTACGTCAACGTCAACAAGCTGCCGGTCGCGCTTGGGCACCTGGCCAACAAGATTTCGCCTCGCCGCGCCTCGAGGCCCGCCTGACGGAATGAGGGGCACCGCAATCCATTCTGCGATTTTTCTGCAGACCCTGACGCTTCCCTGTACTGCGGCGGGAGATTGGTGAGACGACAGGCTGCACCGCGGCCCTCGAAGGGTGCCGAGGCATTGCACTGGCTATGGTTGATCCGAGCGCTAAGTCCCAATTGTAATATTGTTTTCTGGTGAGGCATCGCGATAGGATTTTACGCCATGAGCACTGCGATGTTGGAGGCATGACGGTGGACCAACCAGCAGAGGCCACCGCCCAGCCCGCCGCGGACTGGCGACAGGGGCTGTTTGTCCCGAGCTTCAAGGACTATCTCCGGCTCCTCGCCGCACAGCGGACGTTCCTGGCGGTCTTTTCCCTATCCGCGGTCGTGACCTCCGTGGCGCTGACCTATGTCGCGTCCGAGCGCTACGAAGCGCGGGCTGCGCTGTTTTATCGTCCCCAAGAAGTGACCCGGTTCAGCGGCAAGGAGGCGCGCGCTTTCGGCTCGCCGGTGCCGCAGGCGCCGTTCAAGGTGATCAGCCAGACGGTGCAAGAGGTCATGGAGAGCGACAGCATCCTACGGCCGATCGTCTCCGAACTCAATCTCGCCGCGGTCGAGCCGCGCCCGCCGGCTGTTTGGTATGTCGAACTCTACCGCGAGATCAAGGATTGGCTGCTCGACCAGCTGGCCGATGGCTGGAGCCTGCTAAAATACGGTCGCCTGTTCCCGGCGGACCGGGTCCAAAATGCGGTGGACGCCCTGCGCGCCAACATCATCGTGCGCAACCGCGATTCTTATGTGTTCGAGGCGATCGTGCGGGATACCCGGCCCGACCGGCCGGCGAAGATCGCGCAGGCGCTGGCCAACGGCGTGAGCGAATGGCTAGTCGGCCAGGAGACCTTGCCCGGCCGCGAGCGGGCGCGGCAATTGAGCACGCTGATCGCCGCCAAGGAGCGGGACATCACCCGGCTGCACGAGGAGGTCAATGAGCTGCTAAAGTCTCAGGGCACGGCATCATTGCCGTTGGAGACCGAGCGCACCACGTCGGGGGTCCATGACCTCAAGCTCGAGGAGAAGCGGCTGGCAGCGGAAATCGCCGACCAGCAGGCCGTGGTCGCGACCCTGGGTCAGCGCCTGACGCAGGCCTTGGACAGCCAAGGAGCACCGCGCGGCCGCGGCGGCTTCTTCAATCCCGACGACGCCAAAAAGATGGCGTCCGACCGGCTGTTCACTGAAATTCAGCTGCGAGGCATGATCGCACGGCAAGAGGTGCTGAAAGCAGAGATCGACGGCATGGAACGCCAGGTGGCGGAGTTTCCCCGCGCCCAGGCGCGCCTGAGCCAGCTCGAAACGGCGCTCGAAGTCAGCAAGCGGGACCTCGTGGAGCTGCGCGCCGACCTGCAGGAGGCAGAGTTGCAATCGAGCGTACCGGTCTCTGAATTGCACATCCTGAGTCCGGCCGTGGATCCGGTGCGTCCGCTCTCCCCGATCAAGATCTACCACGCCGGCCTCGCCTTGGTGGTCAGCCTCGTGCTCGGCATCGGCATGGTGATAACCTTGACCATGCTCAACCTGCGCGCCCTGTTCCCATCGAAAGGCCCGACAGGCAGGTCACGGCCGCCGGCTACCCCAGGCACCGAGCGGATGCTGCCGCCCACCTCCTGCCAAAGGCACGCATGATGGCCGACACGCCGCCGAACTACGGGGTCCCGCGCTATCTCTTCCCGCCCAAGACCCGTCCTTGCCGCACCTACCTGCCGACCGTCGTGCGCCTGCCGATCATCGCCTTGCTCGGCGCTGGGGTCGGCGCGTTGATGTTCTATCTGCTGCACAAGATCGGCTATTGAACCGCATGGGCGAGTGGATCGCACTCCATCCCGCGCTTCGGCATTCGCTGATTGCCGCGCTCGGCGCCCTGCTCGCCGCGGCGCTGCACGAGGCCTGGTCGTTCGAGACACGCTGGCTGGTGGTCGCCGTTGCCATGGCGATGGGCCTTGCCGCAGCGATGATCTTCCTTCGGCGGCTGTTCGACTTCCTGCTGTGGCTGACCTTGATGACGCTGCCGCTGGCCGGGTTCATCAAGTTCGCTCCCATCAGCGGGTTCAGTGACAACGAGGTTGGTGGGATTACCTACGGCGGGCGGGCCGGGATCGGCCTAATCGATTTCCTGCTCCTGGGGATGATCCTGACTTGGCTATGTCGGCAGGCGCCGGCCAGCCGGGAGCCCCGCCAAGGCTGGGGCCGGATCGATATCGCCGTCCTGCTTTTCCTGGCGGCGAGCGCCGGGTCGATCGTCGGTGCGCCGGACCAGGAACTCGCCTGGTCGGCCCTCGCCTACCTGCTCCGCTACATCGGGCTGTACTTCGTCGTCTCCCGCAATCTACAGCCGCGGCACGCGACCTGGGTGATCGGCGCCATGCTGTTCACCCTCGCGATCGAGGCCGTGATGGGAATGGTCCAAGGCACAACCGGCCATCTCCTCGGTCTGGGACGGGACAAGGGCGCGGGCGGTCCCGAGCTGGAAACCCAGTATGAGGTGCCTGGCATTGAGCAGGTCGGCCGGGCAACCGGCACGACCTATGATTCGCACGCCTACGCCCTCGTCCTGGCGATGCTGCTGCCGTATCCGGCCTTGCTGGTGGTACGCCGGGGGACAACCGGCAAATTGCGCCTGCCGGCGATCGGGCTGCTGGTCCTTGGGATGGCTGCGCTCGTATTCAGCTACTCGCGGTCCGGCTACATCACGCTGGCGCTCAGCCTGCTGGTGCCGGTGGCGATCATGACCTGGCGCGGCGACCTGCGGGGGCTGGGCGGCCTGTTCGCAGCCATGCTGATATTGGCGCCACTCTCGCCTTGGGCGGTCAGCCACATCGTCGAGCGCTTTGCCTCGGCGCCGGTCGAACTCGTGGAGGCTCGCTTCGAGCAGTACGGCATCGCCCTGTCCATCTGGAGGGACCACTTCGCGTTCGGCTTCGGGATCGGCAACTACATGGTGGCCTTGCGCAGCTACAGTGTCACCGGAGCGCTGGAACTCGCTGTGCACAATGCCTTCCTCTGGCTGGCGGCCGAGACCGGAATCATTGGCGCGGTCGGCTTCTTCGTGATCGTGCTGTTCGTGGCGCTCGATTTTGCCCGCGCGCTTCGCCGCCGCGACCTCGGCGGACTGATCGCTATGGCTGGCCTCACTGCAACCGTGGCGTATGTGCTCGACAGTCTGACCGACGCGGCGTTCCGCGAGCCCAACGTTTTCACGATCTTTTGGTTGAACACCGGCATCGCGGCGGCCCTGATGCGTCAGGCATGGGGCTATTCGCACCGTCGCGACGAGGGTATGGCACTGGCGAGAGCAACAGCATGACTGGACCGCAGGAGCGTCTCGGATTGGAGATCAGCGTCGTCGTCGCGACCTGGAACCGGACAGCGACCCTGAAGCGCACGCTTGAGCATTTGGATCGCCAGGACCTTCCGCCAGATCAATTCGAGGTCATCGTCGTCGACGACGGATCGCCTGACGACACCGCTGAGACTGTTGCCGGTATGCGGCGGCAGGTGCGGTACACCTTGCGCTATCTGCACCATGCCAACCGCGGACCCGGCTACACTCAGAACCGCGGCATCGAAGGCGCTCGGGCGCCGCTGGTCCTGCTGATCGCCGATGACATCTGGCTGGCGCCGGGGGCGCTGCGCCAGCATTTGCAGACCCATCGCGATCACCCCGCGCTCGAGGTCGCTGTCGTCGGCAAGGTCACGCAGTCGCCGGAGCTGACCCAGTCGCTATTCATGCGCAAGTGGGAGCCGATTCGTTTCGGCAATGTGAAGCAGATCGTCACGCTGCCGTACTACCTGTTCTGGGCCTGCCATGTGTCGGCGAAGCGCGACTTCCTGCTCTCGGTCGGCATGTTCCGTGAGCACCGCGGCAGAGCCGGCGCCGCGTCCCACGAGGACGTCGAGCTCGGCTACAGGCTGCACCAGCGCGGCTTGCGGCTGCTTTACAACCCGCGGGCCACAGCCCACCACTATCACGTCGAGACGCTCGAGAAGGCGATGCAGCGCGCCTACGAGCGCGGTCTCAACTTTGACGAATTCCGCCAATACGTGCCGGCGCCGGAGGTCGTGGTGCGATATCACCTGATCGCCTGGCGGACGCTTGCCGACCACGCCCGGGTATATGCGGGGCAGCTGCGAACGCATCTGCTCGGCTTCGAGCGCAATCCGCTCCTGCTCGCTGCCGCCTATCTGCTGCGTGCCCTGCTGTTCAATCGCATCGCTGTGCACGGGCTGTGGCTGCCGCTGTTGCGGGCTGCCGAGCGGCATTCGTGGCTGGCGCGCGCCGTGCGCAACAACATGTATCGCGGAACGATCAACTACTTCTTCTTCAAAGGGTGGCGGGATTCGCAGCGGCTCTATCCAGCTACCGCCCGATCGGTAACGGCATTGCGCTGAACGAGCCTGTGCCTGCGACCCACCCGGTGACCCGAGGTGAGTGAAAAGGTCACCGCAGCAACCGACCCGCCGGCGGCGCTGGAAACGACGATACTGCGCGGGTCCGGATTGACTCTGGCCGGCACCGCCGTCGGCGGCGCTGTGGCCTTTTTCAACGAGATCCTGCTGGCTCGCTCCCTGGGTGCCAGCACCTACGGACTGTTCTCGCTGGCCCTCGTGCTGGCGCGGATCGCGCACGGCCTGTCGCTGTTCGGATTGCAGGCCGCGATCCTGCACTACCTGCCGATCCATCGCCGAGATGGACGCAGCGATCAAGTTGCCGGGACCATTCTCGCCACCTTGCTGCTGCCGGCGGCCCTGGCGCTGGCGGCGAGCGGGCTGTTGAGGCTCCTAGCGCCTTGGCTGGCGAACGACGTGTTCGGCAAGCCCGCGGCGGAAGTTTACATCCGCTTGCTCGCGATCGCCGTTCCGCTGATGGCAATGTCCGAGGTGCTGGCGCTCCTCGCGCGGGGCCTCGGCTACGCGCGTTACTACGTGCTGGTCTCCACCCTAACGCCGCCCCTGGTGCTGCTCGCCTTGCTGCTGCTGATCCATGCCGCCGGTGCCGGGCCGTACTGGATCTGCCGCGCCGTCGGCGCTGCCTATGGGACGGCCGCCGTGATAGGCCTGCTCTGCGTGCTCGTCGCCGCCGGGCCCGAGGTCCGGCGCACGCGACCGCGGTTCGCCTTCGGCGCCTTATACCGCTACGGGTTTCCCGTGTTGCTCGGCACCAGCCTCTATCTGGTCATGGAATGGGCCGACATCCTGCTGCTCGGCCGCTTTGTCGCAGCCGACGAGGTCGGCGTCTATCGTGCCTGCGTGCAGATCTGTACCGTCTTCGACATGATCATATTCGCGACCAATCTCGCCGCGGTACACGTGTTCCCGGTTCTCGAACACGAGCGCCGCTTCGAGGAGCGCAATCAGACCTTTCGGCAGGTCACGCTGATCATCCTATTGCTGTCGGCGCCGGTGTTCTTGCTGCTGACGCTGCATGCCAAAGCGGCGCTGGCGCTGCTCGGGCCAAAATTTGCCAACGGCGCGACGGCCCTGCTGATCCTTGCGACTGGCCGATTACTCCGCAACGGCCTCGGTACCGCCGCGTTCGTGCTGATCCTCAGCGGCCGCCAGGCGACCGAGACGCGGAACGCCGCCGCCGCCAGTGCCACCAACCTGGCGCTTAACCTGGCGCTGATTCCCCTATTCGGGCTGATTGGCGCGGCGGTCGCCACCACCGCGGCCGAGATTGCGCTCAACCTGCTGCGGGTCTGGCTAGTCCGGCGTCTGATGCAGCTCCATGCTCCCTGGAGGCTTCTCCTGCGGATGGTCCTAGTCGGCGGTGCTGCGACTCTGCTACTGGCCCTGGCGCACCGGGCGCTGGGAAGCGATCAGGCTAGCCCGATCGGGCTGTTGGTCGCGGCCGGGCTAGACGGCATACTATTGCTCGCCGCTTTGTGGTTGTTCGGCATCGAGCGCGAGGATCGCCGCTTTCTCAAGGGTGCGAAGCCATAATCCGGAAACTCCTAATGCCGGCCGTGCTGATGCTCCTCGCCAGCGGCGTTGCCTCTTGCGCTGAACAGGATCCCGAGAGCTTTGGCATCTTCACCAGCACCCTGGACGGCAATGGGATGAAGCGGCTGATTTCCGATCCGTCGCGCGAGATGAACCACGCCCGCGTATCGCCGGACCGCGAGTGGGTCACCTTCACCCGCTATAACAAGAAGGGATGGGATGGCGTGGCGGTGGAGACCAACGGCTACGAGGAAACCGAGATCATGTTGATGCGGCTCGACGGATCGGAGTTGCGTAGCCTGGTCCCGGCACAGAAGGACTCGTTTGCCGCCAACGGGCAGTGGACGCCCGACGGCAAGGCGATCCTGTTCGTCGGGCGCTCGCCCGACGAGGCGACGGAACTCCGCCGCTACGATCTCGACAGCGGCAAGATCACGACCGTGTCCGGCCCCAAGGGCATGTGGCTAAGCGAGCCGCATCAGGTGGGAACCCAGATCGTCTTCCCGGCGCAGGATCCCAAGCATAAAAAGAAGAATGCGGTCTGGGTCATGAATGCCGACGGCAGCAACCAGAGGCAGTTGACCGATCCCGCGCCCGACAAGCCGTTCCCCGTCGATTTCGATCCGAAGCTTTCGCCGGACGGCGCGACGGTGGCGGTCATGCGGCGGATCGGCCAGGACAACTGGCACATCGTCCTGGTCGATGTGGGCAGTGGCAAGGAGGTCGACCTGTCGCCGCCGGAATCGGTCGACGGTGTGCCGGAATGGTCGAGCGACGGCCAGCTGCTGATCTTCTGGCACGTCGATCCGAAGGACTTGCACAGCTCCGGTTTATATACTGTGCGAGCCGACGGGCGGGGGCGTCAGCGCGTCCCGCTGATGCACGGCTATTTTTACACAATGCCGGCTTTCTTCCCCGGCGAGAGCTCCCAGCCCGGCACCCGGATCATCTTTTCAGGCCGGAAGAACCCTGCGATGTGACCGCCGCGGTAGGACCCACCCGCGGCTGATAGAGCGTTTGCGTCCGCTGCAGAATGGCCATGCCGCAGGACGGCTCGGCCAGGGTTTGCAGCGACAGCAGGGAATACTCGGGTTGCTCGGCCATCACTTGGTCGATGGCCTTCGCCACGTCCGGCCGATGATAGATGCCGGAGCCGTCGCGGTTCCATTCCGGCGGGCTGCCGCCCTCGTCCGGCGGAAGACGCATAACCAGCTCCGCCTGATCTGCCGGAAAGGGCGCCGTGTCGTGGAACACGACGATGCCGCCCGGCGCGACCAGGTCGTGATAGCGGTCGAAGTCGCCGCGACAGCCCGCGAAGGAGTGATCGCCATCGATGAACAGGATGTCGATCCGCGGCGCATGCCCCTCGATCTGCCGGCGCGTTGCCGGATCGTCCGAGCGGCCCTCAATGATGCTGACGTGCATCTCAAGCCCGTGCGACCTGAGCAGCAACCGCGCGCGATCGATCAGCCACTGATTGACGTCGATGCTGATGAGCCGCCCCCTCCCGTTGAGGCGCAGCGCCTCAGCGAAGGCGAGCGTCGACGCTGCGCCACCAACGCCGATTTCCACTACCGCCTGCGGCATCAGCAGGCGGGTCAGCACGTGCAGCAGTTGCGCTTCCTTGGCGAAGATCGGGCCGGGTCGGGCCGGCTTGCCCGCATAGAGCTCGACAAAGCCGGGAACCGCGCGATGATAGCGGCGGATGATCTCGAAGGCGGCTGCCTTGATGCGGCGCTTGAACGCATGGGCGCTCGCGGGCTTGACAGCATCTGCCATGAGCCAAACTATAGTGGCGAGTGGAAACCACGGCAAAGCCGACGTACAATGGTTTGACGGCTCGTCTTTGCCGCCGCGGCGTTTGGCCGCGGGGTGCGCCGGCTTGACCGGGCGCTAGAGATGCAGCCGGTCGACCTCCCGCCGCTGCCGGCGGCGCCGTTGGTCTCGGTGCTGGTCTGCAGCTACAACTACGCGGCCTTTATCGGCCGCTGCATTGACAGCGTTCTGGCGCAAACCTATGGACATTTCGAGCTGATCGTCTGCGACGACAGCTCGACCGACGAATCTTGCGCGATCATTGAACTATACGCGCGGAAGGATGCGCGCATCAAGCTGCTGCGTCAGCCCACCAATGCCGGCCAGCCTGCGGCGCTGACTGCGGCGTATCGAGAGGCAGGGGGCGAGATTTTCTGCATCCTGGATGCGGACGATTATTTCCATCCGGATAAGCTCGACTCGGTGGTCCGATGCCTGAGCCGCTCGCCCAATGTCGGCTACGTCATCCATCCTCTCTTCCTCGTCGACGGCACCGGAAAAGTGATGCAACCGCTCACTTTGGTCGACAATTTCGAGGAGGGCTTCATCGCCGAGCGTATCGTTCGTCGGGGTGGCCGCTGGCGCAGCATGACCGCCAGCGGCGTTAGCTTTCGCCGCGAGTTGTCGTGCTATGTCTTTCCGGTTCCCGACGGAATCATCCCTGACGTACTATTCAACACGCTTTTGCCGCTGCTCACCCGAGTCGCGGTCATACGCCAGTACCTTGCGTACTACACCCTTCACGGAAAGAATATGTCCAGTGACATCCGAGACTATTCGTCGCTGGACAGCAGCATCAGCTCGGCGTCGGCCTTTCTCCGCACCGTCGAGCGTGCGATTCAGGCCGTCAACGCTCGGATCGATGAGTTGGGCCTCGATGTGCCGTCCATCGACCTCGGCCGCAATCTCGACTATCGGCTGAGGACCTTC
>Ga0306924_10004171_pt1 | contig 14088 bp, 15 predicted proteins | sample sta12Can44000111_FD_203756 | JGI IMG/M metagenome (GOLD analysis project Ga0306924, IMG submission 203756) | Lab enrichment of tropical soil microbial communities from Luquillo Experimental Forest, Puerto Rico - statanox.12C.anox.44.000.111 (v2)... | ecosystem: Environmental > Terrestrial >... | reverse complement strand
GGCAGCCAGGCGATGAGATCGTCCATGGCCGCAATGCGCTCGGTCTCGGAGGTGCGATACTGCCTCGTCCAGCGCGCGATCTGCCGCTCAATGTAGTTGCCCGGCTTGCCGAAGCCCTCGAGCCCCACAGTGCGGTAATCAATGGTGTGCAGGAGCGCAATGACGCGGTTGAGCTCGTCCCAGACGGCGAAGCGCTCGGGCTTTGTCATGCCGGGGAGCGACTGATCCCAGAGCACCCGGCCGTCGACGTCATCCATCAGGTAGAATGCCGTGCCGATGACGGAAGCATCCTCACACAACAAGTACGGCCGCGCCACCGGAAAGCCGGCGGCATGCAGCGCGCGTATGACGGCGTACTCCCGGTCGACGGCATGTGCCGACGGCAACAGGGTGCCGGGCGGCTTGCGCCGCAGCACAAGACGCCGGCCGTCGGCCCCCGTCACCCGGTAGGTGGGATTCGACTGCCCGCCCCTGAACTGCTCGATCCGGAGCGGGCCCCTGAGGCCCTCGATGCGACCCTCAAGGTATTTCTGCAAGGCTTCAATGTCGAACAGGAGTCTTTGCTCGACGGGTTTGGTGCCGATGAACTGCTCGAACATCGGATCGCGAGGCGTGCTCATGCCTCGCCGGCGCGCTGCTCGGGACGAAGCGGAAGAGACGGCGCGCGGGCCCTGCAATTCACTTTAAAGGACATCTGCTGCACTGCATGACAGCAGAACCTGGAAAAGGAACCATCAGCAGCAGGGAGCCGAGACAAAGCTGCACGTCGTATGTACTCCGCCCAACCCCGTCCCTGCGGCGGCCTCCAGCACCTCGTCCGACACCTCATCGATCAGGATGTGTTCCTCGTCACAGTCGAACTCGACGGTTTTCCTGGCCATGACACTCGTCCTTGGTGCGACATCACACGCGATGAATTCAAGCACCGAACACAACGCCTGTAAACTGCTGTTTGCAACATATGCGTTGAGCGGAAATTCTCAGTCGATAATGTGGTACCCGCCATCGATGTAGAGCGTCTCGCCGGTGATGAGCCGCGCGGCATCGTGGGCGAGAAAGGCGGTGGCAACGCCGACGTCGTCAATGCTGACCAGGCTGCGCGCCGGCGCTTTCGCCCGCGCCTTGTCGAGCAAGGCGTCGAACTCGGGAATGCCGGAGGCGGCGCGGGTCGCAAGCGGCCCGGGTGAGATGGCGTGCACGCGAATGCCCTTGGGGCCGAGCTCGGCGGCGATATAGCGCACCGCGGCTTCCAGCGCCGCCTTGGCCACGCCCATGATGTTATAGTTCTTCACCACCATCTGGCTGCCGTAATAGGTCATGGTGAAGAGCGTGCCGCCCTTCTTCATCAGCGGCTCGGCGAGGTGGGCCATGCGCATGAAGGTCCAGCACGACACGTCCATGGTGGTGAGAAACCCCTCGCGCGAGACATCGACGACGCGCCCACCCAGCGCGTCCCTGGGCGAGAACGCAATGGAGTGCACGAGGAAATCGAGCCTGCCCCAGTCCTTGGCAATGCGCTCGAACACCGCCTCCATCTGACCTTCGCTGCGCACATCGAGCGGCATCACGATCGGGGCCTCGAGCTCGCGGGCGAGCGGCTCGACGTATTTCTTCGCCTTGTCATTGAGGTAGGTCACCGCCAGCTCGGCCCCGAGCGCGCGGAACGCCCGCGCGCAGCCCCAGGCGATCGACTGGTCGTTGGCAATACCGACGATCAGGCCTCGCTTGCCTTCCAGCAGCTTCGCCTTCACGACGGGAATCATGGAGGAAGGCTTCTTGCCTGCGGGTTCGATCACTTGGCCCTCCAGGTAACGCTCGGCAATCCTGTTAAGCTCGCGAAAGGCGCCTCGCCTGTCCTTGGCCTCCTTGACCTGGCCGATCTCCCGCCCATTGACCTTCAGATGTCCCTCCCCCCAGGGAGCGACATCCATGACGAGTTGATCGTTTCCGACGGTCGCAACCCATTGCTGGAAAGTGGCGCCTTTCCCAACCGGCATTCCCTCGTTCGCTTTCCAATCCGGCTTCAGCATGCTGCGGCCCTCAATGCATCTGCGAAGCGTTGCCAATTACAACGCCATCTTCGGAACGTCCTTCGGGATGACAAGCTCGGCCTGCGTCGCAGCCTTCACCTGATCAGGAGAAACCCCGGGGGCGGTCTCGATGAGCGTTGCGCGCCCTTCGGGAAAGCCGATCACCGCGAGCTCGGTGACGACCAGATCCACGGGCCGGCTCGATGTCAGGGGCAACGTGCACTGCTTGACGATCTTCGGCGCGCCCTTGGCGGTATGGGTCATGGCCACGATGACCCGTTTGGCGCCGGACACGAGGTCCATGGCACCACCCATCCCGGGCACGAGCTTCTTCGGGATCGTCCAGTTGGCAAGCCGGCCGGTCTGATCGACCTGCAATCCACCGAGCACGGTCAGATCGAGATGGCCGCCTCGGATAAGACCGAACGACATTGCGCTGTCGAACGTGCAGGCACCGGGCAGCGCAGTCACCGGGCGGCCACCCGCGTCGGTCAGCATGGGATGCGCCATGCCTTCCTCGGGCGGCGCACCGGTACCGATCAGGCCATTCTCGGACTGGAAGAAGACGTGCATGCCCTGCGGAACGTAATTCGCAACGAGGGTGGGAATCCCAATGCCGAGATTCACCAGCATGCCTGGTGCAAGCTCGCGTGCGGTACGGCGGGCAATGACGGTCTGCGCATCCATGGGCATCTCACAAATTGGCGATGAGGTAATCCACCACCGGCGCCGGCGTCATGATGTGATCGGGCGAGATTACGCCAGTCGGAACGATGTGCTCGGCACAGACAACGACGGTTTGCGCCGCCATCGCCATCACCGGGTTGAAGTTGCGCGCGGTCAGGGCGTAGCTGAGATTGCCGAGATAATCCGCAAGGAATGCCTGCACCAGGGCAAAGTCTGCGCGCAGCGGCAGCTCAAGCAGATAGCTCCTGCCATCCACATCGATGCGCTGCTTGCCCTCTTCGACCGAGGTGCCGATCCCGGTCTGTGTGAGGATACCACCCAGGCCGTAGCCGCCGGCGCGGATGCGCTCGATGAGCGTGCCTTGCGGGACGAGCTCCACCTCCAGCTCGCCTGCCATCATCTGCCGCTGCGTCTCCGGGTTGAGGCCGATATGGCTCACGATCAACTTGCGCAACAGCTTGGCGTCGACCAGCTTGCCGATCCCCCTGCCCGGCGCTGCGGTGTCGTTGGCGATGACGGTGAGGTCGCGCTTCTTCTGCCGCACGAGTTCATCGATGATGCGCTCGGGGGTGCCGACGGCCATGAAGCCGCCCACCATCAGGCTGGCACCGTCCGGGATCAGGGCAACCGATTGACTGAGAGAGAGGGTGCGCATGCCTGCCTTCCCGGAAATCGAAAGGATGCGCGCCGGATCGAACGGCGACCGCGGCGGGTGCCGCACTCAACGACAGGCGGCGAATGCCGTCAATCGCCAGATCGAGATCCTGCTTTCAGTCGGTAGCCGATGGCTCGGCCGACACCGCCCTTTCCTCCGCAGGCAGGGTGCTGAGCGCAAGCTCCAGCCGCCGCGCCTCATCCTCCAATCCGATCCAGCGCAGCTTGCGTACCAGTTTCGCCCATTCCCGCGATCTTTTTTCCCGCAGAAGTGAGCTCTCCTCCCTTACCGGCTGCATGGGCGTTCTCCCATCCGTTCTTGTCATTGTCATTTGCCTCGTTGCCGCGAGGCATTGCTCTCCCGACAATCAGTGCATGCGCACTGCAGGCCGATTTCAGCTGCTGGTGGTCGGCCAGACGTTTCCGGACAGCGAGCCAGTCATCTTCTGGGCGAACTTCTGATAGTCCTCGACTATCTGTCGTCCGTCCTGCGCGGCCATCTGCATGCGCTGCGTAACAAACTTCTGGTAGGATTCGAGCGCCTCCGGCATGGAGCGGGTGACAGCAAGCTTGCTGGCGAGCTCCGACCACAAATCAACTTCCGACTTGACGCGGGCAAGCCATGCGCGGCTCGCCTCCTCGTACACGTCGAGCAGCTCTTTCTGCACGTTGACCATCGCCTCACTTCGCTCCTGACCGGGCGACCGACTCGCGCCCGGCTTGCCTTTTGCAACGCCGCCCTGCTCGAATGGGTTGTTGTCCGTCATCTTTACCTCCTACAAAGTTAATAAACGCGCACCTGCGCACTGCGGTCATTGATCTCGATCAAAAAACCGTTCGCTGAACGTGCAGTTGCCGCGAAGCAGCGGAGGCAGGGCTCGCAATGGGATGATTTCCTCCCTGCGGCGATGTTACTCCCGCGGCCGACGTTCGGCCAGTGCTTGCGTGAAAAAACCAAGCTGGAACTCGAGCGTCCGGCGGCCTGTCCATTTCCCTCCTCGTGGAGCGTACAGTCTCGAATGCTTGCATGACATCCGCATGAAATGCTTTTCCGACCTCACAGCGGCTGTGCGAGGGAGCTTGCGCAAACTCAAGTTCCGCGATTTAGAATTGACGCAGGCCAAGCCAGGAGAACCCGCATGGCGACCCAACCGGATGTGAAATTACCCTCAGCCAAGGACTACATGCAGAAAATCGCGCTGGCCGAAGCCGAGGAGGCCTCCAAGGAGGCGCGCCTGCGCGCCGAGGCGGACGCCGAGAAAAAAGCGCTGCTTGATCAGCTCTCAAAGCCGTCCGGCCTCTCCGACGAGGAGGCAATCGCGCGCGCGGTCAAGATCATCGAGCGCGCGGTAAATAATCACCTCACCGAGGTTCAAGTGCACCGGTTTCCCAACCAGCTTTGCACCGATCGTGGTCGCGCCATCAACCAGCAGGAGCCGGGCTGGGAAAAGACGCTGACCGGCGTACCGAGAGAGATTTACGTCCTGTGGGAAAAGTATTTTCGTTCCCGCGGCTACAAGTTGCGGGTGCAGATCGTGGATTTTCCCGGCGGCATGCCGGGCGATGTCGGCATGACGCTGAGCTGGGGCTAGCTCACAAATGCGTGAGACGGTGCCGGGTTGACCTGCGTCAACTCGCGCGCCGCTGACGCGGGCCAGAAAAAGGTTCACACTGGCGTTGCAAGCACGGTGGTATGCTGGCTCGCTCCGGCTGCGAGACTACTGATGGCCAGGGGCAATTGCCAGCAATGACATTGAATGAAAGTCGATGGGAGCGATCCACATGCCATCCGAACAGTCCCAATTGTCGTCGCCAGCGCTGCCCATGTTCGGTCCGTTTGCCCCGCTCATGGAGTACATGGCCGACGCGGCGCAACGGACGGTGCTGTTCTGGGATGTCATGCGCCAGCGCGGCAATCAGTACCGCGAGCATCTGGCGGAGACCGTTCCGCATGTGCTCGAGTATCAGGTGGAGCTCGTCCTCGATGGCCGAACCCTCGAGCGGCCGGTCAACTACGGGCTTGTGCGCATCGTGCCGCCCGCCGGTGTCACCGTCGATCCGCGGCGCCGACCCTTTGTCGTGGTCGATCCGCGTGCAGGCCACGGCCCGGGCATTGGCGGCTTCAAGGCAGACAGCGAGATTGGCGTCGCGTTGAAGGCCGGCCATCCCTGCTACTTTATAGGCTTCCTGCCAGACCCGATGCCGGGCCAGACGCTCGGTGACATCGCTCGGGCGGAAGCAGCCTTTCTCGAGAAGGTGATCGCGCTCCACCCCGAGGCCGATGGCAAGCCTTGTGTCATCGGCAACTGTCAGGCCGGCTGGGCCGTGATGATCCTCGCGGCCGTACAGCCTGAGCTGTTCGGACCCATCATTATCGCGGGCTCACCGCTCTCGTATTGGGCAGGCGTGCACGGCAAGAACCCGATGCGCTACAGCGGCGGCCTTCTCGGCGGCAGCTGGCTGACCGCGCTCGCCAGCGATCTCGGCCACGGCAAGTTCGACGGAGCCTGGCTGGTGCAGAATTTCGAGAACCAGAACCCGGCCAACACGCTGTGGACCAAGCAGTACAACCTCTATTCCAAGATCGACACCGAAGCCCCGCGTTATCTCGGCTTCGAGCGTTGGTGGGGAGGTCACGTCAATCTCAATGCCGAGGAGATCCAGTCGATCGTCGACGAGCTATTCATCGGCAACAATCTCGCCGCCGCAAAGATTCAAACCGCGGACGGCACCGCCATCGACCTGCGCAACATCCGCTCGCCGATCGTCGTGTTCTGCTCGAAGGGCGACAACATCACCCCGCCGCAGCAGGCGCTCGGCTGGATACTCGATCTTTACGAGGACGTCGAGGAGATTCGCTCCTACGGGCAAACCATCGTCTACACCATCCATGAAACCGTCGGTCATCTTGGCATCTTTGTTTCAGGCGGCGTTGCCAAGAAAGAGCATGGGGAATTTTCCAGCAACATCGACCTGATCGATACCCTGCCGCCCGGACTCTACGAAGCGATATTCGAGGCAAAGGGCGAGGGTACCGCGAGCGCAGACCTGGTGACCGGCAACTGGGTGATGCGCTGCGAGGCGCGTACGCTCGACGACATCCGCGCGCTCGGAGCCAATGATGCAGCCGACGAGCGCCGGTTCGCGACCGCTGCCCGCGTCTCCGATATCAATCTTGCCCTCTACCGCACGTTTGCGCAGCCGATGGTGCGTGCTCTGGTAAGCTCCCCGCTGGCGGAATGGATGCAGCGAATGCACCCGCTACGGCTGCAGTATGAGCTGTTCTCCAGCGCTAACCCGATGATGGCGCCGGTCGCGGCTATGGCGGACGAAGTGCGCAAGCACCGCACGCCCGCCGCCCGCGATAATCCGTTCATCGAAATGCAGGAAAACATGTCCCGGCAGATCATTGCCGGGCTCGACGCCTGGCGACAGGCCACCGAAGCAATGGCCGAGCGCACGTTTCTAACGGTGTACGGGACACCGGGCCTGCAAGCCGCGGTCGGCGTCGATCCGGCCAGCAACCAGCCTTTGCGCAGGGCGCCCAGAAATCCGCTGCATGCCGACCTTCTGCGCAGCCGGATCGCCGAGCTCAAATCACACATTTCGGCGGGCGGCCTGCGCGAGGCGGTGATCCGGGGGCTCCTCTATGCGGGAATGACCCGCGCTGGCATCGACGAGCGCGGCTTCGAGGCGGTGCGCCGCATTCGCGAAACGCACAGCGAGCTGTCGTTGCCGGCTTTCAAGGCGCTGGTGCGCGAGCAGTTCAACATGCTGCTGATCGATCAGGCTGCCGCGCTCGCTGCCTTGCCTTCGATGCTGCCGCCCGATGCCGAGACGCGGCGCACCGCGTTCGGCCTTATCAAGCAGGTGCTCACGGCACGCGGCGAGCTCTCGGCGCAGGACGAGAGCAGATTGCAGGAGGTCGCGCGGCTGTTCGGCCTCGAGGAAGGCGGCACTGCTCCCATTCCCTTTCGGCCGACTAGACAGGAGCCTCAGGCCAGAGCGTCGTAGGAATGAGCCGCCGAGTGCGCCACAGGCTCAAGGTCGCGGAGAGTTGATCATGCTCGGCGAGAAGGAAAGCGAGATCGGCAACGTTGCAGCGCTCGGCCCGCTCGGCAATCCGCCGCATTCGAAATACGAACGGCTGATCGCCCGCGCCAAGCAGGTGCCGGCTGCGACGACGATTGTCGTCCATCCCTGTGAGGAAACCGCCCTGCGCGGACCCATCGAAGCGGCACAGGCCGGCATCATCGTCCCCATCCTGGTCGGCCCCGCGGCCAAGATCACCGCCGTGGCCCGCGAGCACCGCCTCGACATCGATCGCTTTGAGATCGTCGACGCGCCCCACAGCAGCGAGGCAGCAGCGGCAAAGGGCGTCGAGCTCATCCATCAGGGCAAGGGTGAGCTCCTGATGAAGGGCAGCCTGCACACCGACGAGCTCATGCGCGAGGTCACGTCCAGCAAGACCGGCCTGCGCACCGCACGCCGCATCAGCCACGTCTTCATCATGGACGTGCCGACCTATTCCGAGACCATCTTCATCACGGATGCCGCCATCAACATCTTCCCCGACCTCGATGCCAAACGCGACATCGTGCAGAACGCGATCGACCTTTTCACGCAGGTGGGACTAGGCACCCCGCGCGTTGCCATCCTCTCCGCAGTCGAGACGGTGACGGCGAAGATTCCCTCCACCATCGACGCGGCCGCGCTTTGCAAGATGGCTGATCGCGGCCAGATCACCGGCGGGCTGCTGGACGGGCCGCTGGCCTTCGACAACGCCGTCGATCCGGAGGCCGCTCGGATCAAGGGCATCCAGTCGCCGGTCGCCGGCCGCGCCCAGATCCTGGTCGTGCCCGATCTCGAAGCGGGCAACATGCTGGCGAAGAACCTCTCGTTTCTCGCCAAGGCGGACTCGGCGGGCATGGTACTTGGGGCGCGTGTGCCGGTCATCCTCACCTCGCGGGCGGATTCGGTGCGCTCGCGGCTCGCCTCCTGCGCGGCTGCCACCCTTTATGCGCATGCCCGCCGCAGCCATGCGGCGCTGCCAGCGGCCTGACCCACGATGGACGGGTTGCTGGTCGTCAATGCCGGCTCCTCGAGCGTCAAGTTCCAGGTGTTTTCGGGCGGGGCGTCCGGCGGACCTGCGCGCAAGCTCAAAGGCCAGATGGACGGCATCGGCGCACGCCCGCGGCTGCGAGTGAGCGGGGCGAATGGGAAGGGCATTGTCGATCGCGAGCTGAGCGCAGGCGAGGTTCCGGATGTGCCGGCGGCGCTGCACGCCGCAGCTGCCTGGCTGCGCGAGGAGCAGGATATCCGCCCAACAGCGATCGGCCACCGAGTGGTGCATGGCGGCCCCGACTTCGACGGCCCGGTGCGGGTCGATGATGACGTCCTCTCGCGGCTCGAGCGGTATGTTCCGCTCGCACCGCTGCACCAGCCGCACAACCTCGCACCCATTCGTTCGGTGCTCGAGCGCTTTCCCGATCTGCCGCAGGTCGCCTGCTTCGACACCGCCTTCCATCGGGGTCATGCGCCGATCGTCGATCACTATGCAATCCCCGAGCGCCTCTACACGGAGGGTGTGCGGCGCTACGGCTTTCACGGACTGTCGTACGAATACATCGCCGGGCGGCTTCCGGAGGTCGCACCGGCCATTGCATCGGGCCGGGTGATTGTCGCGCATCTCGGCAGCGGCGCCTCGATGTGCGCGCTTGCCGACGGGCGGAGTATCGAAAGCACCATGGGGTTTACCGCACTTGATGGTCTGCCGATGGGCACCCGGCCGGGACAGATCGATCCCGGCGTCCTCCTCTACCTGATGGAGCAGAAAGACATGAACGCCGCGGCGCTCGCGGATTTCTGCTATCGCGAGTGTGGCCTCAAGGGCCTGTCCGGGATCAGCAATGACGTACGCACGCTCGAGGCGAGCGCAGACCCGCGGGCCAAGCTTGCGCTCCATTATTTCTGCTATCGCGTGGCGCTGCACGCAGGCCTGCTTGCAGCAGCGCTGGAGGGGCTCGATGGGTTCGTATTCACCGCCGGCATCGGCGAGAACTCGGCCGGCCTGCGCGCGCGCATTGCCGGCAGGCTCGGTTGGCTTGGCGCCGCGCTTGATCCGGCAGCCAATGCCGCGCATGCAACCCGCATCTCTCGTCCGGACAGCCGCCTCGCGCTCTACGTGATCCCCACCGATGAAGAGCTCATGATCGCGCGCCACACTCTGGCGCTGCTGAAATTGCAGGAATGCTCCCCGGCCTGACGTCACGAGGACCGCGGCAGTGAACGACGATTGTCGAGCTCCCATTGTCACCACCTCGAACGATGCGCTCGTCCTGCTGGCAATTCGAATCGCCTGCCTTGCGCTACTTGGCTATTGGTCGCTGCTCCTGATACAGCCATTCCTGACAATCATTGTCTGGAGCATCATCATCGCGGCCGCGCTCTATCCATTGTTCGATTGGCTTTGCACGAAACTGCATGGCCACCGTGCCCTGGCCGCTATCACGATTACTCTCCTCCTGCTGGCTGTGATATTGGGTCCGGCAACCTGGCTCGGACTGAGCCTGGCCGAAAGCGTTCGCGTGCTGATAACCCGCGTCGGGGACGGGAGCATTGTCATCCCGCCTCCTCCCGAAGCCGTGAAGGCCTGGCCGCTGATCGGCGAGCGCACCTACGAGCTGTGGCAGCTCGCATCGACCAATCTGCGGGGATTGCTGGTCGAGGCGGCCCCACAGCTGAAGCCTCTCGGCAGCAGCCTCATCAACACCGCAGGCAGCCTGGGGCTGAACCTGCTCAAGTTTATCATTGCGGCTGCGATCTCGGGCTTTCTTCTCATTCCAGGACCATCATTGGGCGGGTCCATCAAGAACGTTCTTTGCCACATCGCAGGAGCGCGCGGCCAGGAGTTTGTCGATCTGGCGGGAGCAACAATCCGCACTGTTTCCCGCGGCATCATCGGTATCGCCATCCTGCAGGCCTTGCTCGCAGGCATCGGGCTGCTCTTTGCCGGGGTCCCCGCCGCAGGCCTGTTCAGCTTTTTGATTCTGGTGCTTGGAATAATTCAAATCGGCCCATCGATTGTCATTATTCCGCTGATCGTCTGGAGCTGGTTCAGCATGGATCCGAAGACGGCAGTTCTCTTCACGATCTACATGGTTCCGGTCAATCTGCTTGACAACATATTGCGGCCGCTCGTCATGGCCAAAGGCCTTGCCGCGCCGATGCCCGTGATATTGATCGGCGTCCTCGGCGGCACCCTCGTGCACGGCATGATAGGATTGTTTGTCGGCCCAATCGTGCTTTCAATCGCCTGGCAGCTGCTCGTCGCCTGGACCAGCGAGGAGCGCAAGGGCATCGAGGCTTGACCGGCGGCCAATCTCAGGCGTGGTAGTCGGCGGCCGCGGTCGCATCGAGAGGCAGCCGTCGGCCACCCATCGCATTGAGCACCGGCGTGAGCACGATGGCCACGACCAGATTGAGAATCACCGTGTAGAGCGCGGTGTAGCCGGGGAAGGTATAGCCGCCAAGCATGAGCGGAAATGTCGGCGTGAGGTTGACGGCGATCGCCATCGCCGTGCCCGCAATCATTCCCGCGGCCCAACCGACAAGCAGCGCCCAGTCGTTGAACCAGCGTGTGTAGACCCCGAGCATGACCGCGGGCAGCGTCTGGATGATCCAGATGCCGCCGAGGAGCTGCAGGTTGATGGCGTATTGCGTCGGCACGAACAGAATGAATACCAGCGCTCCGAGCTTGACGATCAGCGATACCCATTTTGCCATCTGCGCTTCCTGGCGATCGGTGGGGTTCCGGTTGATGAACTCGCGATGGATGTTGCGGGTATAGAGATTAGCGGCCGCAATGGACATGATCGCCGCCGGCACCAGCGCGCCGATTCCAATGGCGGCAAATGCCATGCCGACAAACCATGACGGGAAGCTGTGCAGGAACAGCGCGGGCACGGCGAAATTGTTCCCGAACTGCTTGAAGCCGGCGGCATACTCGGGAAGATTGGCAACGCCTGCGGCAATAGCAAAGAACCCCACCAGAGCGAGCAGCCCAAGCATCAACGAATAGCCCGGCAGCAGCGCAGCGTTGCGGCGGATCGCGTGACCACTGCTGGCGCTGAGAATTCCAGTCAGCGAGTGCGGATAGAGGAAGAGCGCAAGCGCGGAGCCCAGCGCGAGCGTGGCATAGGCGCTGTAGGCCCCGGTCGTGTTGGCGCCGGGAGTAGCCAACAGCAGCTTCGGTGCCGGTACAGCTGCGAAAATCCGCTCAAAGCCTCCGAGCTGGATCGGAATGATGATGATGGCCGCGAACGCCGTGACATAAATCAGGATATCCTTGACGATGGCGATCGAGGCCGGTGCGCGCAGGCCGCTCGAATAGGTGAAGGCGGCAAGGATCAGAAACGCGATGATCAGCGGTAGATCGGCCATGATGCCGCTGCCGGAAATGCCGAGGCCCCCGACCAGCACCTGGATGCCGACGAGTTGCAGCGCGATGTAGGGCATGGTGGCGACGATGCCGGTAAGGGTCACGGCGAGCGCCAGCCAGCGATTGCCGAAGCGGCCGCGCACAAAGTCGCCGGCAGTGATGTAGCCGTGCTTGTGGCACACCCGCCACAGACGCGGAAACACCAGAAACAGGATCGGATAGATCACGATCGTGTAGGGCACCGCAAAGAAGGCAATCGCGCCCGCACCGAAGGCGAGAGCCGGCACGGCAATGAAGGTGTAGGCGGTATAGAGATCGCCGCCGATCAGGAACCACGTGATGATCGTGCCGAAGCGCCGGCCGCCCAGCCCCCATTCGTGCAGCAGGTCGAGATCGCCCTTACGCCAATTGGCGGCCGCGAAGCCGAGCCACGTGATAAATGCGAACAGAGCCACAAAAACCGCAAGTGCAACCCAGTCTATATCCTGCACGGCGTTTCCTTGTCCGGTCGCTTGCTCGTGCCTCCCCGTTCGAACTCGTTTGCTTCTGCTATTCCTCGGTCAGGAAATATACGAGGGCGGTGAACACCGCGCCGACAATCACCCAGAGCAGCTGATACCAATAGAAGAACGGAATACCGATCCAGGTCGGCTCCACCTTGTTGTAGAAGGCCGGCCACAGCACCGCCACGAACTGCACGAGAAACAGCAGATACCACCAGCTCCATCCGCGCCGGCTCGCCGTTGGCTGAATCATTGCGCGGCCTGCTCCTGATGCTCCTGCGCGAGATCCTTGCCAGTGTAGTCCTTGAGCAGGGCGGTTGCGATCAGGCTGATGATTGCGCAGGCAAGAATGTAGAGCGCAATTGCAGTCGAGGAGCCGTAGATGCCCATCAGCCAGGTCGCGATCAGGGGTGCCGGGCCGCCGGCGATGATCGATGCCAGCTGATAGCCGAGCGATGAGCCGCTGTAGCGCAGGCGGCCGGTAAAGCTTTCCGCGATCAGCGCAGCCTGTGGTCCGTACATCATGTCGTGCGGCACGAGCGAAAGCACGATGGCGAGAAAAATGACGGTCGCCATCCCCGTATTCACCATGCCGAAATAGACGAACCCGAACACGCCCGTGACCGCGGCGCCCAGCATGTACATGTTCTTTCGGCCGATGCGGTCCGACAGATGCCCGAAGAACGGGATCGAGAAGAACGACACGACGGAGGCCGTGAGCACCGCCACCAGCAGAAAGTCGCGCGATACATGCAACTTGCCGGTGCCGTAGGAGAAGATGAAGGCGGTGAAAATGTAGAACGGCGCCTGCTCGGCCATTCGCGCGAAGGCCGAGAGCACGATCTCTTTCGGATGCTGCCGGATCACTTCAAGGATGGGCGTGCGCTCAACCCTACGCTCCGCGAGCAGCCTGGCAAACACCGGCGTCTCGAAAATGCCGAGCCGGATGTAGAGCAACGAGGACAATGCTCAGCAGGAAGGGCACGCGCCAGCCCCAGGCCAGGAACTGCTCGCCCGACATCTGGCTGAAAGCAAGGACGGCCAGATTGGCGAGAAACAGCCCGCACGGCACGCCGAATTGCGGCCACGATGCGATAAAGCCGCGGCTGTGGTTGGTGCGCGCCCATTCCATCGACATCAGCACCGACCCGCCCCATTCGCCGCCCACGCCTACGCCCTGGATGAAGCGCAGAATGGTGAGAAGGACGGCGCCCCAGATGCCGATGCTGGCATAGGTCGGCACCAGCGCCACCGCAAAGGTCGCAAGTCCCATCACCAGGAGCGTCGCAATCAGTGTGGACTTGCGCCCGATGCGGTCGCCGTAGTGGCCAAAGATCGCGGCCCCGATGGGACGCGCCACAAAGCCCACGGCGTAGATGGCAAAGGCCTCGAGCGTGCCCACCCAAGGGTCGGAGTTCGGAAAGAACAGCTTGGCGAAGACGAGACCGGTGACCGTGCTGTAGAGAAAGAAATCGTACCACTCGATGGCGGTGCCGATGGTGGAGGCAATGACCGCGCGTCGAAGCTGAACCTGGTGCTCTGTGGCCGGCAGGATCAGAGGAGCCGTGAGATCGGTGGAAGCCATTGGACAACGCCTGATAGGTGCAAAGATTTGTGATGGAACGCCCCATGAGTTTGTGAGTTCCAGCCGGTTCCACCACGAGGGCTAAATATTTGAAAAATTGCAGCTCACAATTCGTGTGCGCTGCAGCGAGTGTTCGGCATCGGACCTCACTGCTGGAATGCTGTAGCTTCATCTGGCCTGCATGTCGCA
>Ga0306924_10004166_pt1 | contig 14093 bp, 11 predicted proteins | sample sta12Can44000111_FD_203756 | JGI IMG/M metagenome (GOLD analysis project Ga0306924, IMG submission 203756) | Lab enrichment of tropical soil microbial communities from Luquillo Experimental Forest, Puerto Rico - statanox.12C.anox.44.000.111 (v2)... | ecosystem: Environmental > Terrestrial >... | reverse complement strand
ACAGACCATCATCCTGTTCCAGGACACCTCGCTGGTCTATGCCATCGGCGCGTACGACCTGCTCAAGGGCTTCGAGACCGCGGGCAAGAACCTCGGCCGGCCGGTCGAGGCCTACCTGCTGTCGGCCATCGTCTATCTCATCATCTGCTACGTCCTGTCCTACCTGGTGAAGCGCTTGCAGGCGCGCGTCGCCATCATTCGCTGAATCGGAGAGCCCCATGACTGCCATGATCGAAGTCAAGAACGTGTCCAAGTGGTATGGGCCGGTTCAGGTGCTCACCGATTGCTCCGTCAGCATCGCCAAGGGCGACGTGGTCGTGGTCTGCGGCCCGTCGGGCTCGGGCAAGTCGACGCTGATCAAGACCGTGAACGCGCTGGAGCCGTTTCAGAAGGGCGAGATCTGGGTCGACGGCGTGGCGGTGCACGACCCCAAGACCGACCTGCCCAAGCTGCGCAGCCGCGTCGGCATGGTGTTCCAGCACTTCGAGCTGTTCCCGCACCTGTCGGTGACCGAGAACCTCACGATCGCGCAGATCAAGGTGCTGGGCCGCTCGGCCGATGACGCCAAGGCACGTGGCCTCAAGATGCTGGACCGGGTGGGCCTGATGGCGCACAAGGACAAGTTCCCGGGGCAGTTGTCCGGCGGCCAGCAGCAGCGTGTGGCGATCGCTCGGGCGCTGTCGATGGACCCGATCGTGATGCTGTTCGACGAGCCCACCTCCGCGCTCGACCCCGAGATGGTGGGGGAGGTGCTGGACGTGATGGTCACGCTGGCCAAGGAAGGCATGACGATGATGGTGGTCACGCACGAGATGGGGTTCGCGCGCAAGGTGGCCAGCCGCGTGATCTTCATCGACGTCGGCGGCCGCATCCTGGAAGACTGCACCAAGGACGAGTTCTTCGGCAACCCGGAAGCACGTCAGCCGCGGACCGAGGATTTCCTGAACAAGATCCTTAGCCACTGAGGCGTCTTGCTCCCCCCCCTCTAGGGGAGGGCAGGGGTGAGGGTGCGACCTTACCCGCGCTACCGCAGCCCGCCCACCGATCCTTCCTTCGGGTACTCGATCGTGTACGCCACGTCGATGGTCGACGTCTGTTGCGGTGCCAGCGTGCGCTCCCAGGCGACCACGCCGCGCTTTTGCTTCCACATCGGGATGGTCGGCTGTGGCTCGAAAGACGCCTTCACCTTGATCTCTTCGGCCGTGCTCACCGGTGTGGGCGCAATCACCAGCACGTCGATGGGCGCCTTGTGGCTGCTGTGCAGGGTGATCCGGTCGGCGATGTCGCGTACGTTTCGCTTTTCAAAGACCCCGCTGCTGCCTGAGTCACCCTTGATCGGCTCGACGCGCACCTGCAGCAGCTCGTCGCGGCCGAAGGCCAGCTCCCACTTTTCGTCGGCCTGCGGTGTCCAGCGCATCGCGCCGACGTAGTGGCCGTCCCGATGGAGCTGCAGGTTCCCACCCGGCCAGACGCCGGCGGGTCGGTCCACTTCGCCCATGATCACGGGAATCGTCGACTGGCGGGGTGCCACCTGGACGCGCTGCCTGGCGGGCCAGGATTCGCGCGCCAGGGCCAGTGAGATCTCCTGGCCGTCCGCGCTCAGCGTGACGGTGTTCGGGACCGCGAACTCGGTGGCGAATGTGCTGTCGGTCTGGAAGGTGGGCGGCGCGTAGTTGTCCAGTGCGGCTTGGGCCTCGACAGCGGCCGCCGCCGGGGCTGCCGCGGGTGCCGCGGCAACCCTGGCGCGAGCTTGTTCCAGCGTACGCGGCGGGTGATAGGTGAGCAGCCACGGCTCGGGGCTGACCGGGACTGTGAACTGCCGCGGCTGGGCCGTCGAGAGCGTCAGCTTCACGCCTTTCCAGTCTTCGCCGGTCTTCTGGGAAACCTGGGCCAGCCGCTCGATCGCAACCTTGGACGTCGCGGAGTCGAGCTCGGCGCGGTAGGCGGGACGCCAGCCGGCGCTGTTGACCTGGTACGAGATGCGCAGGACGCCGGCCAGCTCGGCGGCGAGCTGGATGGTCACCGCGCGGCTTTCGTGCGACTGGGTGCTGGCCCGCGCCAGGTCGCGCTCGAGGGCGGCGATCTTCTTTCCGATGTCGCGCTGCTGCAGCGCCACCTGCTGCTTCTTTCCGAGCGCGTCGTTGGCCGCCTGGCTGATGGCCGCCACCACGGCCGTGAGCGCCTTGGCATCTGCCAGCGAGCGGGAGCGGTCGTCCTGGCCGCTCCCGGTGCGTTCCAGGTAGCCCTTCACGATGTCGGCCGCGCCTGCCTGCACGTCCAGCGCGGCGGACTGGTCCTTCAGCGCCTGGATCTTCGCTTCGATCGTGGCCTGCGCGGCATTGGCCGACTCGGTGCGCGACGTGTCTTGCGTGACGATCTGGCCAATGCGGATGCCGGGATCCGCGTCCACGCGCAAGCTCTCGGTGGCGAACTGGGTGGTGAGCTCTGGAATCACGACGCGGGTGCTGCCCGCTTCGACCCGGACGGTTCGCACGACCGTCGCACTGCCCGGATACAGCGTCACGGACGTGATTGGCGCCGACGCTTGCGCCCATGCCCAGGCGGGCGCGAACGCCACGGTGAACGCGCTTGCCCAGCGCACGTAGGTTTCCAGCTGCATCGCCTCGCTCCTTTTCCAATCCCTTTGGGTGTGCATTCTGTCAAAGGCCGAGCCATTGGGCGAGCGAACGAGGGCGATCCGGGGGTCTGGGACAATCGAGGGGCTATGTCCCAATCCCTCACCATCACCCGCCCCGACGACTGGCATCTGCACCTGCGCGATGGCGCGGCCATGGCCTCGGTGGTGCCGCATACGGCGGCCCAGTTCGCCCGGGCGCTGGTCATGCCCAACCTCAAGCCGCCGGTGACGACCGCGGCGCAGGCCGTGGCCTATCGCGAGCGCATCCTGGCGGCCGTGCCGCAAGGCATGGACTTCCAGCCCCTGATGTCGCTGTACCTCACCGACAACCTGCCGCCCGAGGAGATCGCGCGCGCCAAGGACGCCGGTGTCGTCGCCGTCAAGCTCTACCCGGCTGGTGCCACCACCAACAGCGACGCCGGCGTCACCGACATCCACAAGACCTACCAGACGCTGGAAGCGATGCAGCGCGCCGGCCTGCTGCTGCTGGTGCACGGCGAAGTGGTCGACCCGGCGGTGGACGTGTTCGACCGCGAGGCGGTCTTCATCGACCGCCACCTCATCCCGCTGCGCCGCGATTTCCCCGAGCTCAAGATCGTGATGGAGCACATCACGACGCAGGAAGCCGCGCATTACGTGCGCGATGCCAATGCGTTCACCGCCGCCACCATCACGGCGCACCACTTGCTCTACAACCGCAACGCGATCTTCACCGGTGGCATCCGCCCGCATTACTACTGCCTGCCGGTGCTCAAGCGCGAAACGCATCGCCTCGCACTGGTGGAGGCGGCCACCAGCGGCAGCGCGAAGTTCTTCCTCGGTACCGACAGCGCCCCGCATCCGGCGCAGCTGAAGGAACACGCCAGCGGCTGCGCCGGCTGCTACACCGCGCACGCGGCGATCGAGTTGTATGCCGAGGCCTTCGATGCCGCCGACGCGCTGGACAAGCTGGAAGGCTTTGCCAGCGTCCACGGGCCGGCCTTCTATGGTTTGCCGCGCAACAGCGGCATCATCACCTTGACGCGCGAATCGTGGACCGTGCCCGAGAGCTTTGCCTTCGGCGAAGCGCAGCTGAAACCCCTGCGCGCCGGCGAACAACTGTCGTGGCGGATGAGCTAGCGGCGCTGGACTGGGATGCGCCCTGGCTTGACGCGTGGCGCGACCCTGGTGCGCGCCTGCTTGCACAGCGCGGTGCGCGGCCGATCCATGAACTGCTGAACGGCCTCGACGCGCCGGTCCGGTTCGTGCCGCAGTCGGATCTGAGCGAAGGCGAGGCCTACGAAAGCCACATCTTTCGCGGCGGCGGCTGCCCGACGCGCGACAACCTGCACGACTTCTTCAACGGCCTGTGCTGGATTCATTTCCCGCGGTCGAAGCAGCGTTGCAACGAACTGCACCAGGTTGAAATCGCACGCGACGGCGTCGGTGCGCGACGCGGCCCGGTGCGCGATGCGATCACGATCCTGGATGAGAACGGCGCCCTGTTGTACGCGCCGGCGCCACTGTGGGAGGCCTTGCTCGCGCGCGACTGGAAAAGGCTCTTTGTCGAGCTGCGACCGCTGTGGTGGCAGGCGCGCCTCGTCATCTTCGGGCACGCCCTGCTGGAGAAGCTCGCGCATCCGCGCAAGGAACTCACCGCGCACGTCTGGTGCGCGAACATGCCCGATGGCGGCCTGGCCGAGATGGACGCGGCCCTGGCCGACGCGCTGTCTGCGACGCGCCTGGCCGACAAACCCTTCACGCCTTTGCCGGTGTTCGGCATCCCCGGCTGGTGCGAGCAGAACCAGAACTTTTCCTTTTATGATGACTCTTTCGTATTTCGACCTGCCGGGCATAGAACCAAACAAAACAAGCCTGTGCGGCGCCACGCGACTTGAAATGGGACGGCTCGTCCTTACTTTCGGCGCGTGGTGAACTTGCCTCCTTCGAGGAGAAACGCTTTCATGAAACGCATCTTCCTGTTCCTGGCCACCAACATGGCAGTCGTCGTCGTCCTCGGCGTCGTCGCTTCGCTGCTGGGCGTCAACAGGTTTCTCACCGCCAACGGGTTGAACCTCGGCGCACTGCTCGTGTTTTCCTTCATCATGGGCTTCGGCGGCGCGATCATCTCGCTGCTGATGTCCAAGCCGATCGCCAAGTGGAGTTCCGGCGTGCAGGTGATCGACGGCTCTGGCGGCGCCGATGAAGCCTGGATCGTCAGCACCGTGCGCCAGTTCGCCGACAAGGCCGGCATCGGCATGCCCGAGGTCGGCATCTTCGAGGGCGAGCCCAACGCCTTCGCCACCGGCGCGTTCAAGAACAGTGCACTGGTGGCGGTGTCCACCGGCCTGCTGCAGGGCATGACGCGCGAGGAAGTCGAGGCCGTGATCGGCCACGAGGTGGCGCACATCGCCAACGGCGACATGGTGACCATGACCCTGATCCAGGGCGTGATGAACACCTTCGTGGTGTTCCTGTCGCGTGTGATCGGCTACCTGGTCGACGGCTTCCTGAGCCGCGGCGAGAACCGCTCCGGCCCCGGCATCGGCTACTTCATCACCACTGTCGTGCTGGACATCCTGCTGGGCTTCCTGGCAGCGCTCATCGTGGCCTGGTTCTCGCGCCAACGCGAATTCCGCGCCGACCGCGGCTCGACCCAGTTGCTGGGCCGCAAGCAGCCCATGATCAATGCGCTGGCCCGCCTGGGCGGCATGGTGCCGGGCGAGCTGCCCAAGAGCCTGCAGGCCATGGGCATCACCTCGGGCGTTGGCAAGCTGTTCTCGACGCACCCGCCGATCGAAGAGCGCATCGCCGCGCTGCAGGCGGCCTGACCTTTACCTGCGCGCAACGTGCGCGAGGTCAACTGAGCGGCAATCCTGCCGTTGGATGCTTATCCAACAGCAGCAACGACGAGGAATTGCCATGTCAGGTCGGCCATGCCGAACACTTTTCGCCAGCGGCTGCGCCGCTGTCTTGCTCACGCTCGCCGGTTGCGTCGCATACCCGGCCGGCTACTATGGCCAGCCGGGCTACTACGGCGCACCGCCGACCGTCGTCCCGCCGGCGGCGGTCGTCGTCGCACCGTACGCGCCGCCAACGCCGATCGTCGAGGCCTATGGGGCGCCACCTGTCGTAGGTGACATCTGGATCGGCGGCTATTGGAGCTGGAACACCGGGCGCCATGTCTGGACGTCCGGGCACTGGGAGCACCCGCGCCCGGGCTACCGCTGGGTCCCGCGCCATTGGGAACAGCATGGCAACCAGTGGCACCAGCGAGGTGGTTACTGGGAGCATCACTGAACGCGCTGATTCAGCGTGCCACCAGACTCAGGGCCACCGCTTCGCCGACCTTGATGCCATCGACACCCGCCGACAGGATGCCGCCTGCATAGCCGGCACCTTCACCGGCCGGGTAGAGGCCGCGCACATTCAGGCTCTGGAAATCCTCGCCGCGCGTCATGCGCAAAGGCGATGAGGTGCGCGTCTCGACGCCGGTGAGCACCGCGTCGTACATGTCGAAGCCGGCGATGCGCCGTCCGAATACCGGCAGCGCTTCGCGCATGGCTTCGATGGCGAAAGACGGCAGCGCCGCGTGCAGGTCGCCCAGCTTCACGCCGGGCTTGTACGACGGCACGACATCGCCCAGTTCGGTCGACAGCCGTCCCGCAATGAAGTCGCCCACCAGCTGCGCCGGTGCGTCGTAGTTGCCGCCGCCCAGCTCGAAGGCGCGCGACTCCAGTTCGCGCTGCAGCGCCACGCCCGCCAGCGGGCCGTCCGGGTAGTCGCGCTGTGGCTCGATGCCCACGACGATGCCGGCATTGGCATTGCGCTCGTTGCGCGAATACTGGCTCATGCCGTTGGTCACCACCCGCTGCGGCTCCGACGTGGCCGCGACCACGGTGCCGCCGGGACACATGCAGAAGCTGTACACGCTGCGGCCGTTGGCGGCGTGGTGGACCAGCTTGTAGTCGGCGGCACCCAGCAGCGGATGGCCCGCGTGCCGGCCCCAGCGGGCGCGGTCGATCACGCCCTGCGGGTGCTCGATGCGAAAGCCGATGGAAAAAGGCTTGGCTTCCATGTAGACGCCGCGCGCGTGCAGCACCTCGAAGGTGTCGCGCGAGCTGTGGCCCAGTGCCAAAACCACGTGGTCCGTGCGCAGCTCGCTCGATTGACCAGTGGCCTGATCCAGCACCGTGAGCCCGCGCACCTGTCCGTCGTCGATTTGCACGTCGGTCACGCGCTGCTGGAACCGGATCTCGCCGCCGAGGCGCACGATCTCCTCGCGCATGTTCTCCACCACCTTCACCAGCTTGAAGGTGCCGATGTGCGGGTGCGCGACGTACAGGATTTCGTGCGGCGCGCCGGCCTTGACGAACTCCTCCATGACCTTGCGGCCGAGAAAGCGCGGGTCCTTGATCTGGCTGTAGAGCTTGCCGTCGGAGAAGGTGCCGGCGCCGCCTTCGCCGAACTGCACGTTGCTCTCGGGCTGCAGTTCGCGCTTGCGCCACAGGCCCCAGGTGTCCTTGGTGCGCTCACGCACGGTCTTGCCGCGCTCCAGCACGATGGGGCACAGGCCCATCTGTGCCAGCACCAGCGCCGCAAAGATGCCGCAGGGGCCGAAGCCCACCACCACGGGACGCGGCGCAGGCGGCGTGCTGGCGCGCACGGGCGGCTGCCAGTCCATGTCGGGCGTGGGCGCGATGTGCGGGCGGTCTTTGGCTTGCGCCAGCAATGCAGTCGCGGCCGCGGTGTCGGCGAGTTCCACGTCCACGATGTAGACCGCGAACAACTCGGACTTGCGTGCGTCGAAGCTGCGCTTGTGCACGTGCAGCCTGGCGATCGCGGCCTCCTCGATGCGCAGGACTCGGGCCGCGGCGGCGCGCAGCGCGGCCTCGGGATGCTCGCCTTCGTCGGCGGGCAAGGCCGCCAGCGGCAGCTTGATTTCAGAGATTCGGATCATGATGTGCAGGGCCCGTAGTTAGCGGGCAGGCGAAGCAGGCGGATAATACGCGCTGTGAAGTTCGCCAGGCCGTCGCTGGTGCCACACGGGAAACCAGGCACTGGAGGAACGTCCGGACTGCGCAGGACAGCGTAGCAGGTAACACCTGTCCACCGTGAGGTGAGGATCAGAGCAACAGAGACGAGTCGCCGCGCCGCAAGGCACGGCGGGTGAAACGGGCAATCTCTACGCGCAGCAATACCAAATAGGCCGGCGTTGGGCGCAAGCCCTGTCCCGTGGTCCGCGGGATGCCGGCGGGTAGGTAGCACCGAGCCGGGGCGGCGACGCCCGGCCCAGAGGAATGGCGGTCACGTCCGGGCAACCGGACGCACAGAATCCGGCGTACGGCGAACTTCACACTTTTCGATTCAGTGGCAGCCCACTGCGTGCCCGAGCTTGAGGTCGCGGGCCCGCTCGGCGGTGGCCGGGTGGCTGCTGAGCAGTCGCACCCACGGTGGTTCGGACGACGAGGCTTCCTTGGCCGACGAGGGGTCCCGGGCCCGTACCTCGATGCCGAGCAACAGGTCGGCCATCGGCGCGGTCGGCAGGGCGGCATGGCGCATCAACCCTGCAGCGAAACAATCCGCTTCCGTCTCGTGGCTGCGGCGATAGGCCAGGCCCGTGAGGGCCGAGGCGCTCACCGACAGCAGCGACGAGACATCACCCAGCGCGAAGCCCAGGCCGGCATTGAGCACCGCCTGCTCCACCAGCAGGCGCGTGGTGTGGCGATGCACCACGTGCCCGATTTCATGCGCCAGCACGCCGGCCAGGGCCTCGTCGGACAGGCCCAGCCGGGTCGCCATGTCCACCATGTCGTCGGTCATGACGATGGTCCCGCCAGGCAGGGCGAAGGCATTCGCGCCCAGCAGGCCCGAGCGGAACTGCAAGACGTAGCGCGGGGCGTAGCCGGGATAGCGCTGCAGCCCTGCGGGCAACTGGCGCACCAGTGCGTCGAAGCGTGACCGCAATTCATCTTGCCGGGCCTGGGGCAACTTGCTGGGTTTGAGGTAGCTGGCGTCCAGATCACGCAGCGCCTGATCGGACAGGCGGGTTTCCCAGGTCAGCGGCACCTGCCGCGTCAGCTGGGTCGCAGCCCAGGGCGTCCCCCAGCGATAGAACGCGGCCAATGCCAGCGCCGCGGCGACCAGCACGCCGAGAAACACGCGCCAGCGGGTCTGCATGCGCTGGGCCAGCGGCGCGCGGTAGTCGGCGGCCTGCAGCGCGGCTTGCCAGCCGGCCACGTCGTCGATCTCCAGGCTGCCATGCTGGCGCAGGTCCGCCACCAGCTTTCGGGGCGTGCGGCCGGCACTCCAGGACGCCGGCCAATCGAGTGCGCCGTGGGGCAGCACGAGCGGGGGCGCGTCGGTCGCCTGCAGCGACAGCGCCGGGCCACCGGGGCCTGGCTGCAATCGCACCAGCACTTCCTGGGCGCGGCTGCTGCGGCCGTCGAACCAGCGGGCGCGCAAGGGCTCGGCCACGGGCTTAGCCGACCAGATCCAGCCCGGCTGCGTCGGCGATCGCATCGCCCAGGCCGTGTTCCTCGCGCGCAAGCTGGCCGGCCAGCTGGTCCAGCCCGCCCTTGACGTACAGGGTGACCGACTCCGCCTTCATGCGGTACTCGGCGACCTTCGCGAACGGCCGGTAAAAGCCCAGCGTGACGAGCACGAGAAAGACGTTCATCACCCGAAGGCCCACGTAACGTCCCACGCCCAACTGGCACTTGAAGCGCGCCATCTGGCTCACGCCGATGTTGTTCCATACCAGCCGGAACATGCGCGCCTCGCGATAGGCGCGTGCCGGCGCCGAGGCCAGGATCAGCACGAAGGTCGCGGCCAGGAACAGCGCGAAGACGAACAGCGCGGCCATTAGGCCGCCGCCGCGCGCGCTGCCCAGCATGGCGAACGAGCCGCCCACGAGCGCCGCGATAAGCACGCTCACCAGCAGCAGCGAGAGCAGGAACACGCCCAGCGTGGCTAGCCAGATGCGAAGGAAGTCGCCGAACACCGGCTTCCAGCGCCCGGCCTGGCCGCCGATGCGACCACGTGCCACCATCAGGCTCTTGTAGTTGAACTCCAGGCGGGCGATGCACACGAAGCTCACGATGACCGCACCAGCGACGCTGGCAACCAGGGGCACCAGGTGTTCGCGCAAGGCGTCTGCGGGGAGCCGGAACTCGTCTTCGGACGGATCTGCGGACGTCAGGCCGTCGATCACCAGCATGGGTGCGACCCAGGCCAGCGCGATCGCGAACACCGGCCAGCTGGCGCGGTAGATCTCGCCCCAGCTCGCCATGAACTGCAATCGAACACCGCGCCAGCGCGTGGCGTTGAAGCGAAACCGTATGGCACTGGCCCAGAAATAGGGGGCCAGGGCTGCGACGGCCAGCATCATGGCGGCCAGGGCGGTGTCCTGGCCGGTGTGCGAGAGAAAGTCCTTGATGACGTAGAGCAACACCAGGATCAGGAAGCCCAGCACCATCTTGCGCTGCTGCGCGCTGAACTCCAGTGGGCTGCCGGCAATCACGGTGTGGTTGTAGAAATACTGGGCGGTGCGCCGTCGCGCGAACGGCGTGTAGAAGCCGGCCGTGATGATCGTCAGCAGCACGTTGACGATCCAGACGCGGAAGAATTCGCCGCCGGTGCCCGAAAACTCCAGCGGATACGGCTCGATGCTGCTCGAAGCACGGGCGGGCGCAGGTGGCGCCAGGTTCTCCTTCCCCATCCTCATGTCCCTTCGTGTTTGGATGCAGTGTAGCCCTGCCGAGGACACACAGGAACCGGCTCGACGCCTAAGATGAAACGATGCTTCCGACTTCCATGCTGGCCATGACCGCCGACACCGGAGCGCACCGGCTCGTGCCGCAGCGCAAGCCCTTGCCTGCGCTGGGTGCGCAGGACGTGCTGGTGCGGGTGCTCGCTTGCGGCGTCTGCCGCACCGACCTGCATGTGCTCGATGCCGAACTGCCTCCCCGGCGACCGGATGTGGTACCCGGCCACGAAGTCGTCGGCGAAGTGGTCGCGGCCGGCCCGCGCGCCTCGCGCTTCCGGATGGGGGCGCGGGTGGGAATTCCCTGGTTGGGGCACACCTGCGGTCACTGCGAGTACTGCCGCATGGCGCGCGAGAACCTGTGCGACGCCCCGGCCTTCACGGGGTACGACCGCGACGGCGGCTACGCCGAGTATTGCGCTGCTGACGAGCGCTTCTGCTTTGCCTTGCCGGCCAGCTATGACGACGCGCACGCCGCGCCACTGCTGTGCGCTGGCCTGATCGGATTTCGCAGCTGGCGCATCGCCGGCGGCGCCGCGCCCCGGCGCCTCGGAATCTGGGGGTTCGGTGCGGCAGCCCACATCGTGTGCCAGCTGGCGGTCGCGCATGGCCAGCAGGTCCATGCCTTCACCCGCACGGGCGACGCGACGGGACAGTCCTTCGCACGCCAGCTGGGCGCCGTGTGGGCCGGAGCGAGCGATGAACAGCCGCCGGTAGCGCTGGATGCCAGCCTGATCTTCGCGCCGGCGGGCGCCCTGGTGCCTGCGGCGCTAGCCGTGACACGCAAGGGCGGGGTCGTGGTCTGCGGCGGAATCCACATGAGCCCCATCCCGGCGTTCGAGTATTCGCTGCTATGGGGTGAACGGGAACTCAAGTCCGTGGCCAACCTCACGCGCGACGACGGCGAGGCCTTCTTCCGGCTGCTCGAGAAGACGCCGGTCCACACGCATGTGCAGACCTTCGCCCTCGCGGATGCCAACGCGGCGGTGGCGGCGGTGCGCCACGGCACGCTGCAGGGTGCGGCTGTGCTGGTCGCCTGAGTTGGGGCGAAAGCGGCGTCAAGGGCGAAGGCGACAAGTGCTGCGCAGCGAGCGCTACTTCGGTCCGGTATCGCGCAGCTTCAGCCTGGCCAGCGATGTCGAGGCATCGGCGGTCGACGCGAGCTACGCAGACGCGTGCTGACACTGCGGCTTCCCAAGAAGGCAGCGTCCGCGAGCAAGAAGACCACGATCAAGTAGCGATCACACCAGGCCAAGCGACTCGATGCGCTGCACGTGCGCGAGCAGCGAGCGCTGGGCCACCGGCCACATGCGCGGGGGCACGTCGGCGTAAGCCAGCTCGACCCAGTCCTCCAGCGTGCCGGAGGGCCGCTCGCGCATGGCAGCCAGCACGCGGGCCTCGCGCTGCAAGCGGTGCGACTTGAGCAGGGCAATCGCCTGGGGCGCGAATCCGAGCACATGGCCATGCGCCGGCAGGATGAACTCGATGCCGTGCTGTTCGCAGGCGCGCGTGAGCCGGTCCAGCGATTCGAGATAGGCCGTCATGTCGCCATCGGGCGGATCGACCACCGTGGTGCTGCCGTTGAGCACGTGGTCACCGGAGAACAGCAGGCCGTCTTCCAGCAGCACCAGGCACAGGTGGTTGGCGGCGTGGCCGGGCGTGTGGATCACCCGCAGGGTGTGGCGCCCGGTCGGTCCTTCCACGGCGATCTCCTGGCCATCGGCCAGTTCCCGGTCCGGGGCGAATTCGCTGGCCGCTCGCGCGGTGGCATGCGAAGCGAGGCCGACGATCGGCGGCTTTCCGCCGCACATCGCCTGCAGGGGCCTGGCGCCGGGCGAGTGGTCCGGATGCGAATGGGTGCACACGATCAGCCGGATGTCGCCGTTGGCGGCGCGCCAGAGGCGTTCGATGTGCTCGCGATCGTGCGGCCCCGGATCGATGGCGATGTAGCCGCTGGTGGGATCGCCCACCAGATAGCTGTTGGTGCCGGGTCCGGTCATGGGGCCGGGGTTGGGCGCGGTCAGGCGCGTCACGTTCTTCAGCAGGGCCACCGGTTGGTCGCTGCGCCAGTCGAGGTGGTGCACCATCTGGCCGTCGGGGCTGACCAGCGCCAGCTCGCCGAAGGGCATCTCGTGCTCCATGTAGCGCGCCTCGGCGCCTTTGACGAAACCCGCGCGCGGGCAGCTCGTCCATAAAGGCTGTTCAGCGGCGCAGGCCTTCAGCACGGCATCGACCTGGTCGTAGCGCGCCAGGCGTTCCAGCGTGCGGATGGTCGGGAAGATCATGAAGAAGCTGCCGGCCGCGTGGCGCGCCAGCGCATCCGCGGGGCGCACCCATACCGGCTCGAACTGCTCGGACTCGTCGGCCACCGGACTCTGCCCGCCCGGCATGCGGGCGACGAAGAACGGCACATCGAAGCGCCGCGGCAGGTCCCGGTCGGTGATCCAGTGCGCGAGCATGAACACCTCGTCGGCGGCCAGTCGCAGCCCGCGCTCGCGGCACTGCGCGGCGAAGGGCGCGTGCCGCTGCAGCGCCGCGATGTCACTCGCGTCGGCCCAGCGGCCGTCCGCGTGCCGGGCCAAAAGCACGCCCAACTCCTCGAAGCTCTCGCGGATCGCGGCGATGGCCTGCGTGAGCCGTTCACCGTCCTGGCCGGGCCGGTGCACTGCCAATTCGTGGCATTGGGCGTCCGCGGCCTCCACGCCGCCGCCTGGGAAGACATAGGCGCCGGGGGCAAAGCTGGCGCTGGCCGAACGGCGCGTCATCAGGATTTCGAGCCCCTGCGCGCCGTCGCGCAGCAGCAGGATGGTGGCGGCGGGACGCGGCGTGGCGCTTTCGCGCTGGGGATGTACAAGCTGGCTGGGTCTGACCATCGTTTGATTTTATGGAGGAGGGCGATAATCCGCCCATGCGGATTCGCTTTACCAAGATGCAGGGCGCGGGCAACGATTTCGTCGTGCTCGATGAGACCAAAGGCCCGCTGGGCCTGACGGCTGCGCAGTACCGATTGATTGCCGATCGCCACTTCGGCGTTGGCGCGGATCAGGTACTGTCGGTGCGGCCTTCGCCCGGTGCGGGCATCGATTTCGAATACGTGATCCACAACGCCGACGGCGGTGAGGTCGAGCAGTGCGGCAACGGCGCGCGCTGCTTCGCGCGCTTCGTGCGGGACAAGGGACTGGCCCGGTCCGACCGCATTCGGGTGAAAACCATGTCCGGTGTCATCGAGCCGCGGTTGAATGACGACGGGCGCGTGACGGTGGACATGGGCGCGCCGATATTCGATCTGCCCCACGTGCCGTTCGACACGGCGGGCCTGTCGGCGCAGGCCGACGGTTCGTGGCAGAAGTGGCACCTGGCACTGGACACGCATGCCGGTTCAGCTATTATTTCTGTAGCAATTCTGTCGATGGGCAATCCGCATGCGGTCCAGGAAGTCGAGGATGTGGACACCGCGCCGGTGCACGCGCAAGGCCCGGCGATCGAGCACCACTCCCGCTTTCCGAGGCGCGTGAACGCGGGTTTCCTGCAGGTGGTGGACCGGTCCCATGTCCGGCTGCGCGTATGGGAGCGCGGCGCCGGCGAGACGCTGGCGTGCGGCACGGGCGCCTGCGCGGCCGTGGTCGCGGGCATCCGCCTGGGGCGGCTGGACCGCAAGGTCGACGTGCAAACGCGCGGTGGCCTGTTGACGATCGAGTGGGACGGCCAGGG
>Ga0306924_10004163_pt1 | contig 14096 bp, 12 predicted proteins | sample sta12Can44000111_FD_203756 | JGI IMG/M metagenome (GOLD analysis project Ga0306924, IMG submission 203756) | Lab enrichment of tropical soil microbial communities from Luquillo Experimental Forest, Puerto Rico - statanox.12C.anox.44.000.111 (v2)... | ecosystem: Environmental > Terrestrial >... | reverse complement strand
GTCCACGATCCGGTCGCGCTCGGCGATGACGGCCTCCATCGGCCGCTCCAGCGTCTCGCCCCGCTGCACCTTGGCGATGTAGGCGCGCAAGAAGCCGAACGGGATGTCCGGGTACTCCAGCCATACCTTGTCGGTGTGGTAGAAGGTGGTGCCGGCCGAGAAGTTGAACCAGGGCTGCTTGGCCTCCTCCCAGGCGGCCAGCCACTTGTCGCCCTGCGGGTCGCCGCGCAGCCCGGCCAGCACCTCCTCGGCCGGCGCGGAGCCTGCGAACCGGTCGGCCAGGCCGAGCTCGACCGCGAGCTGGGCCAGCTTCTTGACCTCGTCGTCCGGCTGGAACAGGTCGACCTGGATCCCGGCCACCATCTTGGCGATGGCCTGATCGGGGATGGATGGGAACAGCTGCTTGCAGCAGCCGAAGAAGTCCAGGTACGCGGCGTAGCCGAGGTTGAGGAACTCGAAGTGGTGCTGCCACAGCTTCAGAGTCAGGTCGACCAGCCGGTGGTAGGTGGTCAGCAGGTCGAGCGCGCTACCGGTGCCGCGGCCCTCGGTGATGACCGCCATGTCCTCGCGTTCAGGGAGCGGCGCGAACGATATGGATTCGAGCTCGTCGATGAGTGTGCGCACCTTGGGTATCCACGCCGCGTACAGCCGGTCCCAGTTGGCGAAGTAGTACCCGGCCCGTTCGGCGAACTCGGGGATCCTGGCCTCGATCTCCTTCGGGTCGGTCACGCCGACGGGGGAGAGGTACATGTAGCCGTTCAGGATGCGCATGTCCACGCCGCGGGCGGGCGGGATCACGTAGTGCCTGGTGTTGTACTGCGACAGCGCGATCAGCGCGTACTCCACGATGGTGGCGTCCCAGGGCGGGATCGCCTCGGGGGAGTGCACGCCGTCCATGAACCAGAACCCCGACTCCTCGTACTCCCGCCGGTCCTCGCTGAACACCGACGAGTACGCGTACAGGTCCTGCCATCCCTCCGCCCCGGGCGGCGTCGGCATCTCGAACGGGCTGGGGAACCGGTCGGCCATGATGTTCCTCCTTGAACGCGCTGCCGCCGGCCACCGCGGCCGTCGGATAGTTGTTAACCGGGGAAGTTAGCAGCCGCCCTCGGGCGTGCCGTGCGAAGGGTGCAGCAGGGTCTGCACCATGCTGGTAATCGGGTCCGCATTGCAGGTCGCGGCCTGCCGGGGCCGGCGGCTCCACACCGTCTCGGGGCGGCTCTGCAGCAGCAGCACGTCACCCCGGGCCCCGTCGATCGCCCACTCCACGTCCTGCGGGCACTTGTAGTGTTTCTCCGCGCGCCGGGCCAGCCTGGCCACGGCCTGGATCTCGTCGTCCGACAGGCTCGGGACGGACTGCCGTTCCGCTTCGACCGGTACGGCGCTCACCGTGTCCCCGGCGGTCAGCCGGTACTCCAGCGTCTTGGCCGAGATCGTGCGCTTGGTGATCGCGCCCATGACCTTGTCGACCAGGAAGTTATCCGGGGTGACCTCGCCGCTGACCACAGCCTCGCCGAAGCCCCAGGACGCGTCGATGGCGATCTGCGACCGATCGCCGTTCAACGGGTTGAGGGTGAACGCCACCCCGGCCGCCCGCGGCCGCACCATCTGCTGCACGCCGACGCTCATCGCCACGCTGGTCCGGGCGTAGCCGCGCTCCAGCCGGTAGGCGATGCCGCGGTCGGTGAACAGGCTCGCCCAGCAGCGCAGGACGTGCGCCACGACCGCATCGCCGCCGCGCACCCACAGATAGGTGTCGTGCTCGCCGGCGAAGCTCGCGTCCGGCTGGTCCTCGCAGGTCGCCGAGGAGCGCACCGCGACGGGCAGGTCGGCGTCCCCGCTGTGCTCGCACAGCCGCGCGTACGCGCCCCTGATCGCGCCGGCCAGGTCCGCGGACATCTTCAGCGCGCCGATCAGCGCCCGGGCCCGCTCACCGGCGGCCGTCACGCAGGCGGGATCGCGCGGGTCGACCGCGGCGACCAGGGCGTCGAGTTGCCCGGTGAGCCCGCCGTCGGCCAGCGCCTTGCGGTAGCAGTCGGCCGAGACCGCGAAGCCCGGCGGTACCGGCAGCCCGGCGCCGAGCAGGGCGCCGAGGGAGGTGTTCTTGCCGCCGAGCACCGCGGCGTCCGCGGGCTGGTAGTTCTCGAACCACAGGATCTGTGCCACATAACCCCCAGGCGTGGGATCTGCCCAGACCGTACGACGCGGCTGCCTGCCAATCCAATGATATTGTCCCGCGGAGCGGAACAGAGTTACGGTGAGGCCCATGACCCTCACCGAGCCGGCCACGGCGGCTGGCCAACCCGGCCGGGCCACGCTGGCGTCGGTGCGCAACGCGGCCCGGGTGCTGCGCGCGTTCTCCCGGGCCGGCCAGGAGCTCGGCATCACCGAGCTCGCCCGCCAGCTCGGCCTCAGCAAGAGCACCGTGCACCGGCTGGTGACCACGCTGACGGCCGAACGGCTGCTCGAACGGGGCAGCACCCCGGGCCGGTACCGCCTCGGCCTGGTCCTGTACGAGCTGGGCAGCAACGTGACCGAGCACGTGGACCTGCACCAGGCCGCCCTGCCGGTGATCGCCACGCTGCGGCACGAGACCGGCGAGATGGTGCACGTGGCCGTGCTCGACGGCCTCGAGGTGGTGTACGTCGAACGGCTGGAGAGCCACAACCTGCTGCCGGTCTTCCGCCAGGTCGGGCACCGGCTGCCCGCCCACTGGACGAGTTCGGGCAAGATCCTGCTGGCCGCGCTGCCGCCGGACGAGCTGAGCCGGCGACTGGCCGACTGGCGGCCGGTGGCCCAGACGCCCTGGACCATCACCGACAAGAGCCGGCTGCTGGCCGAGCTGGCCGCGGTGGCCGAGCGCGGCTGGGCGCAGAACCAGGAGGAAGGGCACCGCGGCATCGTCTCGGTGGGCGCGCCGATCCGCGGCCGGGACGGCACGGTCATGGCCGCGGTCAGCGTCGTCGGCGACAGCGCCCGGATGCGCGCGATGATGCGCCGGGCCACCGCGCTGGTGGTCGAGTCGGCCCGCGTCATCTCCCGCCGGCTGGGTTACCACGCGGCGGCCGGCTAGCGGCTCAGTGAATCCCGCGGTGGCCGCCCGCGTCCAGGTAGAGCACGCTGCCGTGCAGGATGTCGGCCTCCGGGTCGAGCAGCATCTCCACCGCCCAGGCCAGCTCGTCGGCGGTCGGCAGCCGGCCCAGCGAGTTCTGCGCCACGTACTCCCGCCAGACGTCCTCCTCGGCGGCGCCCCGCTCGGCGGCGACCGCCGCCGCGATGCGGCGCAGCCTGGGCGTGTCGGCGGGGCCCGGGCTGAGCGTGTGCGTGGTCACCCCGCGGGGCCCGTAGAGCAGGCTGATCTGACGCATCAGGTTGAACACGGCGGCGTTGACCGCGCCGGGACCCGCCTCGTGCGCGCGCGGCTCCAGCCCGAGCGAGCCGGCGAACGTCACGAACCGCGAGCCGGGAACCAGCCGGTCGCGGACCGCGTGCAGCAGCCGCAGCAGCCCGCCGACCTTGATGTTGCTGCCGACGGCGAGCGCGTCCGGGTCGATGCTGTCCGCCGAGCCGCGGACCGGCAACCCGGCGGCGAAGACCGCGATCCGCACCGGCACGTCGGGTCCGGTCAGCGCCGAGCCGATGGCCTGGATCGCGTCGTTGCTCCCGATGTCGGCCGGGCAGGGCGTCACCAGGTCGCAGTCCGACGCGAGCTCGTCCAGGTCGTCCTGGCCTCGCGCCACCGCGAGCACCGGCATCCCGCGCCGGGTCAGCCGCCGGAGCACCGCCCGGCCGATCGTCCCGGTCGCCCCGACGACGACGGCCTGGCCGCCAGCGGTCACGAGCCAGTGGCCCGTTCGGCGGCGGCGCGGCGGGCGGCTACCTCGTCGGCGCGGGCGACGTCGGCCGGGACCCCGCCGATGCCCCAGCCCTCCGGCGGGAACTGGGTGATGTAGGTACGGACCCGCTCGATCGGCGTGTCCAGGATCTCCGCGACCAGCGCGGCGACCCGGCCGTGCAGCTCGCGGATCTTCTCCGGCGGGCGGCCCTCCATGATGTCGATGCGGACCAGCGGCATGCTGCCTCCCTTGGTCGTTTACCTGCGTGGCGGCAGGCCCAGCAGGTTCCTGGCGGTGTCGATGGCCGGGCCGGGGTCGTCCCACGGCACCAGGACGGCCGCCAGGCCCGCCCGGCGGCCGGCCTCGACGTTCCACGGCATGTCGTCGAGGAACACGATCTGCTCAGCGGGCAGGCCGAGCGCCTCGGCGCCCTGGCGGAACGCGCGCGGGTCGGGCTTCATCACCCCGGTGAGGCTGGCGTCGACGATGACGTCGAACAGCTTCAGGTGCTCCTGCTGCTCCACCCAGCCCGGGCCGTGGAACGCGGTCATGTCGTTGGTCAGCGCGCCGAGCCGCAGCCCGGCCGCCTTGGCCGCGGCCATCAGGTCCACCATCTCGGCGCGCAGCCAGTCCTGCCGGGGCAGCTCGTACAGCCGGTGCATCATGGCCCTGGTGTCCCAGGGCTGGCCCACCGCGGCGCCGAACTCCGCGGCACGCTGCGCCCAGTACTCGCGTTCGGTCACCTGGCGGCGCAGCATCTGCTGCCACAGCTCGTCCCGGTCCCCGGCGATGCCGCCGATCCGCTCCAGCACCGGTTTCATCGCGGGTTCGGTCTCGGCGAGCCGCCCGACCAGGTGCATCGCGGTGCTGTGCACCACGCCGCCGATGTCGAGCAACAGTCCCGCCAGGCGGCCGGCCGCCGGGCCGCTGAGCTCGCGCGCCTGGGTCTCACCTGCTGGCGGCATAACCGCGCTCGGCGTAGGGGTACCCGGCCAGTTCCAGCCGGTCCAGGCCCGCCGCCTGCGGCGAGGCGTAGTAGGCGCGGATCTCCGCGATGAGCCCGGTGCCCGGGTCGAAGTGGTACCACTCGTCGCCGCGCAGCACCACGCCGGCCTTGGTCTTCTCGTGCGTCCACTCGATCACCGCCCGGTTGGTATCCGGGTCGCAGATGATCTCGTCGACGGTCCAGCGTGAGCCCAGCGTCCGCACCGCCCAGGACCATTTCGCTCCGATGGTCTCGCCGCCGCGGAACGGCCCGTCGTACATGTCCGGCGGGAAGTAGTGCACCGCGCCCGGCGCGAAGAACTTGGCTACCGCGTCCGCCTCGCCCGTGTTGCAGGCGTCGAAGTAGCCACGGATGACGTCTTCCATCCGCCGGGCCTTGGCCGCCCGGTCCTGCTCAGCTGTCACAGCCCCGAGCCTAGGCGGTCACCGCCCAGGCCATCGAGGACGTGTTCCGCATGGAGAAACGGGCGTGCTCAGCCGGCCGGGCTGACCATCGGCGCGGACTCGGGGCGGAAGTACCGGTTGGACGCCGGGGTGAAGACCAGCACCATCGACGCGAGTGAGATCAGCCAGAGCACCATGCCAGCGGCGAAGTCGGCCGTGGCGTACACCGGGCTGTCGGCGGACAGCGCTGCGAGCATGGTCATGGTGATCAGGCCGAAGAACGCCGTCACCCCGATCCTGGCCGCGTCACGACGCCGGCCGATCGCCCAGCCCAGGCACAGCCACACGACGATGACGACCGGCGCCAGGATCTCGTCCACGAGGATGCGACCGGACGCGCCCGGCACCCCGGCCGGGTCGCCATGGGCCACGGCCGCCTTGACCGTCCCGGCCGACGCGATGATCGTGAGCAGCGCGCCCAACTCCGCGAGCGCGCCCAGGTACAGCAGCCGGACCGCCGCGGACACCGTGCGTGGCTGCCCAGGGCGGGGACGCAGCCGCATCCGCGCCGCGCCCTTGAGCAGGTCGGCCGCGGCCTCGAAACTGGGCCGCGCCTGGTCCTCCTGCGCGCAGGTCATCAGCACCGCGAGGACCTCTTCCTCGTTCTCCTGCCGGAACCACCTGGGGTAGCACGCCAGCAGCCGTCGGTACCCGCGTTCCAGGCTTGCCGACTCGCTCATGCTCAGTGCGGGCTCGTCCCGATCGCTCACGCCACACCTCCGGCCAGGTTCAGGTTCAGCCGCCGCAGCGCCGCGGTGGCGTGCGAGTGCAGCCGGGCCGCCTCGGCGGCCAGCCGCTCCTCGCCGGCCGGCGTGAGCCGGTAGTAGCGGCGCAGCCGGTTGTCCACGATCTCTTCCCGGTCCACCCCGATCAGCCCGTCCGTGCGCAGCCGCTCGAGGGCCGTGTACAGCGTGCCTGCCAGCAGCTTGACCCGGCCGCCGGAGATATCCGCGACGTCGGAGATTATCCCGTACCCGTGCTGGGTTCCCGCCGCCAGCGCGGTCAGGATCAGGAACGTCGCTTCCTGCATCGCCCGCGTACTCATAAGAGCAACATATATCGTTGAGTTAGCGGTAGCAAGCCCTCAATCCCAGGGATTTCCGCGGACCTGTTGCCTCGCACGGCCGTGCCCAGGCCCATGAGGACCACGTTTATAAGGCGTGGATGTCCCAGCCAGGTTGTTCATACGACGTGGATGTGGCATCCACGCCGTTAGGACCTGGGCGGGCCTGGTACGGGCGGTGCCGGAGTGACGGGAGCCCGCTCTCGTGCCGTCACAACAACGCCTCGCCGCGACACCCGGCCGAAGGCTCACCCTCACGCCGTCTCGCGGATTGCGCCTCAGCGGCTGCCGCGCTCGCGCATCGCGTGAACGTCCTCGGCGATCCGGAACACCACCACGAACGCCTCCAGGACCAGCCGCCAGAACGCCATCACGATGATGATGTACAGCGGATCGCCGATGATCAGCACCAGAAGGCCCAACCCCGGGCTCAGCCGGAACGCGATGATCGTGTAGAACAGCGCCACCAGCGAGACCATGATCATGATCAGGACGTAGAGGACCTTGATGATCCGGGTGGTCACGAACGAGGTGAAGCTGAAGTCGAACAGCGCGCTCAGGAAGCCACGGCTGTCCGCGACCCGCGACGCCCCGGCCGGCGGGCCCATCGCCTGCACCCCGCCCGGCGGCGTCCCGCCCGCCCCGAACCCGGCTTGCCCCACGGCGCCCGATCCCACCGCGCCCGATCCTAGTGGGCTCTGGCCCTGGGAGCTCTGTCCCTGGGCGCCCTGGCCCGGCGTGGCCTGCCAGATCGGAGCGGTCGCTCCCGCCTGACTGGGCGTCCCCGGTGCGGGCCGCGCGGCGCCTGCTCCGCCGCCCTGCCCCGAGCTCCCGTAGCCGGATCCGCCCTGACCGGAGCTGCCGTAGCCGGATCCGCCTTGCCCCGAGCTCCCGTAACCCGAGCCGCCCTGACCGGAGCTGCCGTAGCCGGAACCGCCCTGACCCGAGCTCCCGAAGCCCAAGTCACCCGAACCAGGCCGGGACGATCCGGACGAGCCCGCGCCGTAGTACTGCTCACCGGGAAACTGCTCGCCCGGGAACTGCTCGCCCGACGGGTAACCGCGGCGGCTCCAGTCGCTGTCCCGGCCCTGGCCTGATGAATGCTCAGTCATCACATCCCCCATAGGGAACTCCGTCGTACCTGGGCCACCCTACCGGGCCGGTACCGCCGGCGTGCGGCGCTCGGCATCACCGGCCGTATGAAGCCTGCCCGGCCCTGATCCGGAGCCCGCGCGGGGTGGGCCGGAACCCGGCTGCCTCCAGGGCCTGCGTCAGCGGCGAGTCGCCGCCGGCCCGCTCCCCGTCGGCACGTTCCACCGTCAGCCGTCCGAGCGCGCCGTCCCGGACGGCCGCGGCCAGCGCGACCGCGCTGGGCGCCAGCCGTTCCGGGTCGTCGGTCCAGGACAGCAGGGTCCGGCCACCGCGCTCGACGTACAGCACCAGCGCGCCGTCCACCAGCACGGTCAGCGCGCCCGCCTTGCGTCCTGGCCGGTGCGAGGAAGGCGTCTCGCCGGGCCGCGCCGGCCAGGGCAGCGCCGCCCCGTAGGGCTGAGCCGGGTCCGCGGCGGCGAGCACTGTTGCTAGCCCGGGGGGACGACCCCCCGGATCCCCCCGCTCATGGGGGGGCTGCCCGCCCCCCCATACCCCCCCGGCTTGCGCTAGCGCCCGCATCCGGTCCACCGCGCCGGGCAGTGCGAACTGCGCCCCGCCGAGGCCTTCGACGAAGTAGCCGCGGCGGCACTGACCGGCTTCCTCCATCGCCCGCAGCACCGGGTACACGGCGGCGAAGCCGCCCGTGATCCGTTCGGCGGCTACCGCGCCCCTGGTCAGCACGCCGTGCCGCTCGAGCAGGGTCAGTGCGAGCGCGTGCGCCCGCACGGTGGGATCGGCGTCGTCCCTTGAACTCGTTGAACCCCTGGCGGGCAGCAGCGACCACCGCCCGCTCACCGTGGGCGGCCCGGTACGCGTCGGCATCGACGGGCGGCCGAAGCCGTAGCGGCCGCTCCGGCCGGGCCGCGGTCGCGGCGCGGCCTGGGCGGGCGCGGCCGCGCGTCGCTGCTGGCCGCCGCCGAGCAGCACCCGGAGCGGGCCGAGCGTGTCGTTGGTGAGCAGCCCGGCCCAGACCAGGTCCCAGATCGCGTCGGCGACCTCCGCGTCGGCGGGCACCGGGCCGTCAAGCAGGCCGCCAACCCGGTCGCTGAGCATGCGGAAGAACAGCGCGCCGCCCCCGGCGAGCGCCTCGAGCACCGCCGAATGCAGCGGGGTCATGCTCACCTCGGCCGGTTCGGGCAGCAGCAGCGAGGCGCCATCGGCGGGCGCGAGCACCAGCCAGCCGTCGCCGCCGGGCAGCGCGCCCGCCCCGGCCCAGACGATCTCGCCGGCCGAGGTCAGCTCGTCCAGCAGGGCGGGGGAGTAGCCCGGCACCCGCCCGGGCAGCACCAGTGTCTCCAGCGCGGAGGCCGGCACTGGCGCCCCGCCCAGCCGCTCGATCACCTCGAGCACCGCGCCCGCGTCCGCCCGTCGCCTGCCCGCGGCTCCGCCGATCCCGTGCCAGGCGGGCAGGAACCTGGCCAGCACCTCGGGCGGCACCGGCTCGGCCTCCTTGCGCAGCCGGGCCAGGCACCGCCGCCGCAGCAGCCGCAGCACCTCGGCGTCGCACCACTCGGTGCCCCTCGGCGCCGTGAGCTGCTCCCCGGCCGCCCCCGCGGGCAGGAACTCGCCCTCCACCACGCGGCCGGACGCCACCAGCCGCCGCAGCGCCAGCGTCACCACCGCCACGCCGAGCCCGTACCGCCCGGCCACCGCATCGGCGGTGAACGGGCCGTGGGTCCGCGCGTACCTGGCCATCAGGTCGCCGAGCGGGTCCGCGACCGGCTCGGTGAACGCCTCGGGCACGCCGACTGGCAGCGGCACCCCGAGCGCGTCCCGCAGCCTCCCCGCGTCCTCGATCGCGGCCCACATCGGCTGCCCCGCGATCCGTACCTGGATGGTACGGCGGGCCGCCGACAATTCCCCGAGCCAGTCGTGCGCGGCCCCGGGGTCCGCGCACCGCTCCGCCACCTCGTCCGCGGTCAGCGGGCCGGCCGTGCGCAGCAGGTCCGCGACACCCTCCAGATCGCGGCAACGGCGGGACGCGGACAGGTGCTGCAGGTCACGCTCGGTTTCCCCGATCACGGCGGGATCCAGCAGCTCACGCAGCCCGTCCTGGCCGAGCAGCTCGGCCAGCAGGGCCGGGTCGAGCGACAGGGCCTGCGCCCGGCGTTCGGCCAGCGGCGCGTCACCCTCGTACATGAACGCGCCGACGTACCTGAACAACAAGGACTTACCGAACGGGCTGGGTGTCTGCGTCTCCACCTCCACCACGCGCACCTTGCGGGCGGCGATGTCCCGCAGCAGCCCGGTCAGCGCCGGCACGTCGAAGACGTCCCGCAGGCACTCGCGGACCGTCTCGAGCACGATCGGGAACGCCGGGTACCGGCTGGCCACCTCCAGCAGCTGCGCGGACCGCTGCCGCTGCTGCCACAGCGGCGTGCGGCGGCCCGGGTTGCGGCGCGGCAGCAGCAGCGCCCGGCTGGCGCACTCGCGGAACCTGGACGCGAACAGGGCGCTGGCGCCGACCTCGGCGGTGATCAGGTCGCCCACGTCGTCCGGGTCGAGCAGCGCGATCCCGGTGGGCGGCGGCTCGTCCGAGTCGGGCACCCGGATGATGATCCCGTCGTCGGTGTGCAGCGCCTGAACGTCCATGCCGCCGTACCGCTCGCGCAGCCGGGCCGCGATGGCCAGCGCCCACGGCGCGTGCACCCGGTCGCCGTACGGGCTGTGCAGCACCACCCGCCAGTCGCCGAGCTCGTCCCGGAACCGCTCCACCACCAGGGTCCGGTCGTCGGGCACGTAGCCGGTGGCGGCCCGCTGCTCGGCGAGGTACCTGATCAGGTTCCTGGCGGCCAGCTCGTCGAGGCCGGCCTGCTCCAGCTTGGCCGTGGCCTCCTGCTCCCCGGCCGCCGACAGCTCACGGCAGGCCGCCCCGATGGCCCGGCCGAGCTCGGCCGGCCGCCCCGGGGTATCGCCGTGCCAGAACGGCAGCTTGCCCGGCTGCCCGGGCGCGGGCGCGACCAGCACCCGGTCCGGCGTGATGTCCTCGATCCGCCACGAGCTGGCGCCGAGCACGAACACGTCGCCGACCCGTGACTCGTACACCATCTCCTCGTCGAGCTCACCCACCCGGCGCGGCTGTCTCCCGGTGTCCGAGGCCAGGAACACACCGAACAGCCCGCGGTCGGGGATCGTGCCGCCGCTGGTGACGGCCAGCCGCTGGGCACCCGGCCGGGCTCGGATGGTGCCCGCGACCCGGTCCCAGACGATGCGCGGCCGCAGCCCGGCGAACTCCTCGCTCGGGTAGCGCCCGGCCAGCATGTCCAGCACCGCCTCGAGGATCGGCCTGGTCAGCCCGCCGAACGGCGCGGCCTTGCGGACCGTCTGCTCGAGCTCGTCCACCAGCCAGTCGTCGACCGCCGTCATCGCGACGATCTGCTGGGCCAGCACGTCCAGCGGGGTGTGCGGGATCTTCAGCTCCTCGATCTGCCCCGACCGCATCCGCTCGGCCACCACAGCCGACTGGACCAGGTCGCCCTGGTATTTGGGGAAGATGATGCCGCGGGAGACGTCGCCGACGTTGTGCCCGGCCCGGCCGACCCGCTGCAGCCCGCTGGCCACCGAGGGCGGCGCCTCGACCTGGACGACCAGGTCCACCGCGCCCATGTCGATGCCGAGCTCCAGGCTGGACGTGGCTACCACGGCGGGCAGCCGGCCCGCCTTGAGCGCCTCCTCGATCTCCGCCCGCTCCTGCCGGGACACCGAGCCGTGGTGCGCCCTGGCGACCTCCGCGGGCGCGCCGGCGGCGGCGCCGGCCTGCGCCATGATCTCGGCCGGAACCCGCGCGCTCTTCGCGGTCAGGGCGGCTTCCTGGGCTTCCTCGGCGCGCTCGGCCGCGAGCTCGTTCAGCCGGCCGCACAGCCGCTCGGCCAGCCGCCGCGAGTTCGCGAACACGATCGTGGACTTGTGCTGCTCGATCAGGTCGAGCACCCGCTCCTCGACGTGCGGCCAGATCGACCGCCGGGGCGCCGCCCCCCCCCCCCCCCCCACCCCCCCCCTGGGGGCGCCGCGGGCCGGCGGGGGGGGCAGCGGGGTCATGTCCTCCACCGGGACGACGACCCGCAGTTCAATGCGCTTGGGGCTGGGCGGCTGCACCACGGTGACCGCCCGGGTGCCGCCGAGGAACGTGGCCACCTCCTCGACCGGCCGCACCGTCGCGGAAAGACCCACCCGCTGTGCTGGCCGGGGGGGGACGACCCCCCCAAGACCCCCCCCGCTCACGCGGGGGCTCCCCGCCCCCCCGTACCCCCCCGGCCCCCGCAGCGCGTCCAGGCGCTCCAGGGAAAGGGCGAGGTGGGCGCCGCGCTTGTTGCCCGCGACGGCGTGCACCTCGTCCACGATGACCGTCTCGACCCCGCGCAGGGTCTCCCTGGCCTGCGAGGTGAGCAGCAGGAAGAGCGATTCCGGGGTGGTGATGAGGATGTCCGGCGGCTTGCTGATCAGCTTCCTGCGCTCCTCGGCGGCGGTGTCGCCGGTGCGCACCGCCACCCTGATGTCCGGCTCGTCCAAGCCGAGGCGGTGCGCCGCGTGCCGGATCCCGGTCAGCGGTGCGCGCAGGTTCCGCTCGATGTCCACCGCCAGCGCCTTGAGCGGGGATACGTAGAGCACTCGGGTGCGCTGCTTCGGATCCGCAGGCGGCGGCACCGCCGCCAGCTTGTCGATCGCCCACAAGAACGCGGCCAGCGTCTTGCCCGAACCCGTCGGCGCGACGACCAGCGTGTCCTCGCCCTTGCCGATCGCCCGCCACGCGCCCGCCTGGGCCTGCGTCGGCTCGGCGAACGCCCCATCGAACCACGCCCGCGTGGCCGGCGAGAACCCGTGGAGTGGATCGGTGCCGGTAACGGAGGACTCTCTTGCCATCTACCCATAGTGCCTCGCCCCACCGACATTCCCGGCGGCCGTGCAGTAGTCTCGGCTGCACCCGGAACTCCGGGCCGAACGTGGCAAGGTGCCAGCATGAGGTGGTCCCGGCAGACGGCGCTGGTCGCGGCGGTCCCGCTGGCCGCGGCCGTCGTGCTGGCCGGATGCGGCGGTTCGCCCGGTCAGCCTCTGCCGACAGCGAAAAGCAGCGTCACCCGGACCGGGTCGCCCTCGGTGGCGGCCCCGTCGCCCACGGGAAGCCCGACGCCGCACGTCACCGCCAGCGCGTCCCCGACCGCCCTCCCCGTGGCCCCGGGCGCGGGCGCGCTGCCGCAGACCCGCGCGTTCCCGCGCACGGATTCGGTGGCCTTCCGGAACGCGATGGCCGATCTGTGGCTGGCGGTGACCACGGGGAACCCGCGCTTCGGGCTGCCCGGGTTCTTTCCCGTGGCGGCGTACAAGCAGGTGAAGGCGATCCCCAGTCCCGCCTCTGATTGGCAGGACCGGCTCTGGGGCGACTTCGTTCTCGATGTCCGCGCGGCGCACCGCCTGCTGGGCTCCGGCGCGCGCCTGGACCGGGTCATCGTGCCCAAGGCGTACGCGACCTGGATCTATCCGGGCGGGTGCCACAACGTGATCGGCTACTGGCATGTGCCCGGCGTCCGCGTCGTGTACCGCGAGCACGGTGCGGAACGATCGTTCGGCATCGCCTCGCTGATCTCCTGGCGGGGGGTGTGGTACACGGTACATCTCGGCGCCGTGCTGCGCACCGCCGTGACCGGGATCGTCGATCAGCCCGCCGCCGGCCCGGGCGTCCCCGGCCCGCCGGGCGGCTGCTGACCGAAAACCTTCCCGCGCCTATCGCGAATGCGCCGTGCGGCCATAAACTGCGCATAATCGCGCAGATAGTTTGCGCGTTACTGGGGAGGCCGATCTATGTCCAGGTACCAGCGCTGGAATGCCCTGCTCGATCTGCTGCCCGGCGACGGGCAGCTCACCGTGGCCGAAGCCGCCCGCACGCTGGGCGTCTCGGAGGCCACCATCCGCCGTGACCTGGATCAGCTGGCCAAGCAGCAGCTGGTGACGAGGACCAGGGGCGGCGCCACGGCCGGCCACGTCTCCTACGACCTGCCGCTGCGGTACAAGACCGCCCGGCACGCCTCGGAGAAACAGCGCATCGGCCGCGCGGCTGCCGCCCTCCTCACCCCGGGATCGTCTGTGGCGCTGAACGGCGGGACCACCACCAGCGAGGTCGCCCGGGCCCTGGCCACCCGGCCTGACCTGCAAGACGGCACCGGGGCGCCGGCCGTCACGGTGGTGACCAACGCGATGAACATCGCCAACGAACTCGCCGTCCGTCAGCACATCAAGATCGTGGTGACCGGCGGGGTCACCCGCGGCCAGTCGTACGAGCTGATCGGCCCGCTCGCCTCCCTGGTCCTGGCCGAGCTGACCCTGGACTGGGCCATCCTCGGCGTGGACGCGCTCGACCCGCGGACCGGGGCGACCGCCCATCACGAGGGCGAGGCGAGCATCAATCACCTCATGGCCACCCGCGCCGATCAGGTGATGATCGTGACCGACAGCTCCAAGCTCGGTCAGCGCGCGTTCGCCCGGATGTGTGCCACGGACGAGATCGACGTCGTCGTCACCGACCGGGACGCCCGCCCTGACCTGCTGGCCGGGTTCACCGAACGCGGCATCCGCGTCATCACCGCCTAGTTTCCGCCGCCCTG
>Ga0306924_10004157_pt1 | contig 14111 bp, 12 predicted proteins | sample sta12Can44000111_FD_203756 | JGI IMG/M metagenome (GOLD analysis project Ga0306924, IMG submission 203756) | Lab enrichment of tropical soil microbial communities from Luquillo Experimental Forest, Puerto Rico - statanox.12C.anox.44.000.111 (v2)... | ecosystem: Environmental > Terrestrial >... | reverse complement strand
GCGAGCAGCCGGCGGAGAGGTTGGGCAGCAGCACGCGCTTCGTCGGGTTCAGCACCTTGGCCGACTCGGCCATGAAGTGGACGCCGCAGAAGACGATGGTCGACTGCGCCGCCTTCTGCGCCTCGACGGCCAGCTGGAGCGAGTCGCCCACGAAGTCCGCGACCGCCTGGACCTCCGGCACCTGGTAGTTGTGGGCCAGGATGATCGCGTCGCGGTCGCGCGCCAGGGCGCGGATCTCGTCGTGCAGCTCGTGCGCGATGCCGGCCGACAGATCGCTCCCGGCGAGCGGATTCGCCACCGGGTCATGCATGGGGAGGACGGGCAGCGTCATGATGTCTTCACCCTGGCGCCGTGCGCGGGCCGGATCGAGCCCGTACCGGCGGGAAACAGGCGCCAGAACTCGCGTCGGACGAGGCCGACGATGGCGCCGCTCTTCGTGTGTCCGTGATAAGCGGCGACCGCCTCCAACATGGCCACGTCCTCGTCGGTGGCGGAGAAGCTGCGGACCTTGGCCGCGCGGCCGTTGCTCTTCTTCATAAATGTTATATAAGGTTTCGTTAGTGAGTCTATCCGACGTCACGCGGCCGCGCAACCCGGCGTCCATCCCGCCCTTGCAGCTCGCCGTCACCGCCGCCCTCGACGCCTCCTCGGCCGACCGCGACGTGGCCCGCGCCGCCGCGGCGCGTCACGGCCTGCCCTTCGCGCCGCGCCGCGGACGATCCCTGGCGGCGGTCGCGGAGCAGGCCGGCGCAGAGGCGCTGCTCGTCCTCTCGCCGCGCCGCTCGGCGCTGTTCGTGGACGGCGCCGAGCACCCGTGGCGCGCCGGCATGGCGGCGCTCCGGGTGAAGCGGCTGCTCTCGGGTGAGCGCGTGACGGTGGACGGCTTCCTCGACGCGGCGGGGCTCCGACCGGGGGACGCCTTGCTCGACGCGACGCTCGGGATGGGGATGGACGCCTTGGTGGCCGCTGCCGCGGTCGGGGCCGGCGGGCGCGTCGTCGGCGTCGAGGCCTCCCGGGCGCTGGCCGCCCTCGCGGCCGAGGGCCTGGCGCGGTGCGAGCTGGAGGCGGCCCGGCGCGTGGAGGTCGTGCACGGCGACGCGGCCGCGCTGCTGGGGTCGCTCCCGGCCCGGAGCTTCGACGTGGTGGTGTTCGACCCGATGTTCCGGTACGGCAGGGCGGCCGCGTCCGGCTTCGACCTGGTGCGGCGGCTCGCCGACCCGCGCCCGCTGGCGCCGGAGACGCTCGCTCGCGCACGGCAGGTGGCGCGGCGATGGGTGGTGGTGAAGGATGGCACGCCAGGGTGGGACCTGATCCGGCTGGGACTCCAGCCGATCCCGAGCGCGCGGGGGGCGAAGAAGATGTACGCCAGGGTGGAGGCGGAGGCTGGGTAGAGCGCGACTGCGACCGATTAACCCCCGCCCTTCGACTTCGCGCCGCTACGCGGCGCTACGCTCAGGGCGAACGGAAGGGAGCGCGCGGTCGGATGCGGCTCGCGCCGAGCAGCGCCCGCGCGCGCGGCGGCGCCATTGCGGAGCGCCGCATCGAGGACCGTGTTTGCCGGAACGCGCCATATTCACGGTAAGTGGCGGCGCGAGGACTGCCCGAGCGCTGCAGCGCGCCGCAGGCGCGAACTGCAGCGCGAGTTCCGCAGCGCCGCGAATGAGCCCGAAGTTCGCGCGTTCCGGCCCTTGGGAACCACGGCGGCGCGGAGCACGGGCGCCGACGCGCGCGCGGGCGCAGAGCGGCGCGTGTCACCCGCTTCGCGCCGGGCGCGCATGCGCAGGGGGGCGCCGGCTACGCCAAGGGCGTCGCTTCAGGCGAGGAGGGCGAGGGCTTCGGGGGGCCCTCGTGCATCTGCCCCGCCGGCAGCTTCTGGAAGAACGCTTCCGGATCCTCGAGCCGCAGCGCCTCGCGCAGCACCTCGTCGGTGTGCTCGACGACCACGATGTCGAGGCAGTCGCGCACCTTCTTCGGGATCTCGCGAATGTCCTTCGCGTTCTCCTTCGGGATGAGGACCTTCTTGATCCCGCCCCGGTGCGCCGCGAGGACCTTCTCCTTCAGGCCGCCGATGGGCAGGACGCGGCCTCGCAGCGTGATCTCGCCCGTCATCGCGACGTCCTTGCGCACGGGGAGCCGGCACAGCGCCGAGACGAGCGTGGTCGCCATCGTGATCCCGGCGGAGGGGCCGTCCTTCGGGATCGCGCCCTCCGGCACGTGGACGTGGATGTCCATGTTCTCGATGAAGCGCTTGTCGAGGCCCAGCACCTCGGCGCGCGAGCGAACGTAGCTCATCGCGGCCTGCGCCGACTCCTGCATCACCTCGCCCAGCTTGCCGGTGATCATGAGCTTGCCCTTGCCGGGCATCACCGTCGCCTCGATGGTGAGGAGCTCGCCTCCCAGCTCGGTCCAGGCGAGGCCGGTGGTGAGGCCGATCTGATCCTCCGCCTCGGCGGTGCCGTAACGGAAGCGCGGCGGACCCAGGAAGCGCTGCACCGCCTTCGGCCCGACGAGGTACTTCTTCTCGCGGCCGCTCTTCAGGACGTCCTTGGCGATCTTGCGGCAGATGCTCGCCACCTCGCGCTCCAGGGAGCGGACGCCCGACTCCTTCGTGTACCGGTGGATGAGCGCCTTCACCGCGTCGTCGCGGAAGGAGACCGACACGCCTTCCAGTCCGTTCGCCTCCACCTGCTTCGGCACGAGGTAGCGGCGGGCGATGGAGAGCTTCTCGAGGTCGGTGTAGCCGGCGATGCGGATGACCTCCATGCGGTCCTGCAGCGGACCGGGGATGCCGCTCATCGTGTTCGCCGTGCAGATGAACATGACCTTCGAAAGGTCGTAGTCGAGGTCGAGGTAGTGGTCGTTGAAGTTGAAGTTCTGCTCGGGGTCGAGGACCTCCAGCAGGGCCGCCGACGGGTCGCCGCGGAAGTCGGTCGACATCTTGTCGACCTCGTCGAGCAGGAAGACGGGGTTCCCCGAGCCGGCCTTCTTCAGCGACTGGATGATCTTGCCGGGGAGCGCGCCGATGTAGGTGCGCCGGTGGCCGCGGATCTCGGCCTCGTCGCGCACGCCGCCGAGCGAGATGCGGACGAACTTTCGCCCCATGCTGCGCGCGATCGACTTCGCGAGCGAGGTCTTGCCGACGCCAGGGGGGCCGACGAAGCAGAGGATGGGGCCCTTGATCTTGTCGACGAGCTTGTGGACCGCGAGGTACTCGAGGATGCGCGCCTTGGGCTTGCGCAGCCCGTAGTGATCCTCGTCGAGGATCTTCTCCGCCTCGGCGATGTCGAGCTTGTCTTCGGTGTACTCGTACCAGGGGAGGGTCAGGATCCAGTCGATGTAGTTCCGGACCACCGTGGCCTCGGCGCTCATCGGGCTCATCATCTTGAGCTTCTTGAGCTCCTTCTTGGCCTTGAGGGTGGCCTCCTTCGACATCTTCTTGTTCTTGATCTTCTCCTCGAGCTCCTGGATCTCGTTCTTGAACTCGTCGCGCTCACCCAGCTCCTTCTGGATGGCCTGCATCTGCTCGTTGAGGTAGTACTCCTTCTGCGTCTTCTCCATCTGCTTCTTGACGCGGGTGCGGATCTTCTTCTCGACCTGCAGGATCTCGATCTCGCCCTGCATGAGCTCGTAGAGCTTCTCGAGCCGCTTCTGCGGGCTCTCCGTCTCGAGGATGGCCTGCTTGTCGTTCAGCTTGAGCGAGAGGTGCGCCACGATCGTGTCGGAGAGGCGCGCCGGGTCGTCGATGGTCGAGACGCTCGTCAGCATCTCGGGTGGGATCCGCTTGTTGAGCTTGACGTAGGCCTCGAAGGTCGACTGCACCGACCGCATGAGCGCCTCGAGCTCGACGGTGCGCTCCACCGGCTCCTCGATCTCCTCGGCCTCCACCTCGAAGAACTTCTCGGCGGTCACGAAGCGGCGGACGCGCGCGCGCCGCTTGCCCTCGACGAGCACCTTCACGGTGCCGTCCGGTAGCCGGAGCAGCTGGATGAGCGTCCCGACGGTACCGACGGGGAAGATGTCGTCGGCGCTCGGCTCGTTCGTCTTCGCCTTCTTCTGCGCGCAGAGCAGGATGGTCTTGTCCGACGCCATCGCGTGCTCGAGCGCCGCGATCGACTTCTCGCGCCCGACGAAGAGCGGCACCACCATGTGCGGGAACACGATGATGTCCCGCAGCGGCAGCAGCGGCAGGCCGGCGACTCGGGGCTTGCCGTCCCGCTTGCCGTCATCATTGCGGAAGAACATGGGCATCGCGCGCTTCGCTCCTTCGGAAGGGTTCTGGTCCGACAGCTCCACACCCTAACAGCCGCAAGGGTCTACTTGTTCTCAGCCAGGCCCCCCGTCAAACGAGTTCGAGACGGAGCGCCCGGAAAAGCGAAGGCCGGGCGGCAGCCCGGCCGAGCGTCGGCACGAGGGGCTGGACGCCCTCCTAGGCGCTCTCCGCCTCCTTCTGCATGACCACCAGGGGCGCCTCGTTCTTCTCGATCACCTCTTCCGAGATCACGATCTCGCGCACGTTCCGCTTGCTCGGCACGTCGTACATGATGTCGAGCATCGCGGTCTCGAGGATCGCGCGCAGCCCGCGAGCACCCGCCTTGTTCTTGAGTGCCGCGCGCGCGATGGCGCGGAGGGCTCCCTCCGTGAACTTGAGCTGGACGCCGTCCATCTCGAGGAGCTTCTTGTACTGCTTCACGAGCGCGTTGCGCGGCTTGGTGAGGATCTCGATGAGGGCGCCCTCGTCCAGCTCCTCGAGGCTCGTCACCACCGGCAGGCGGCCCACGAACTCCGGGATCATGCCGAACTTGAGCAGGTCGTCCGGCTCCACGAGCGACAGCAGCTCGCCGATGTTCTTCTCGGTCTTCGACTTCACGTCCGAGCCGAAGCCGAGGCTCTTCCCGCCGATGCGGCGCTCGATGATCTGCTCGAGCCCGCAGAAGGCGCCGCCGCAGATGAAGAGGATGTTGGTCGTGTCGACCTGCAGGAACTCCTGCTGGGGGTGCTTGCGGCCGCCCTTCGGAGGCACGTTCGCCACCGTGCCCTCGATGATCTTGAGCAGCGCCTGCTGCACGCCCTCCCCCGACACGTCGCGGGTGATGGAGGGGTTCTCGCTCTTGCGCGCGATCTTGTCGATCTCGTCGATGTAGACGATGCCCTTCTGCGCCCGCTCGATGTCGTGATCGGCGGCCTGCAGCAGGTTCACGATGATGTTCTCGACGTCCTCGCCGACGTAGCCCGCCTCGGTGAGGCAGGTGGCGTCCGCGATCGTGAACGGGACGTTGAGGATCTTCGCCAGGGTCTGCGCGAGCAGCGTCTTGCCCGACCCGGTGGGGCCGAGCAGCAGGATGTTCGACTTCTGCAGCTCGACGTCGTCGACGCTGATGCGCGTCTCGATCCGCTTGTAGTGGTTGTGGACGGCGACGGCGAGCGTCTTCTTCGCGCGCTCCTGGCCGATGACGTACTCGTCGAGGATCGACTTGATCTCCGAGGGCCGCGGGATGCGCACCTTCTGGTCGCGCTTCTCCTCGCCCGCGATCTCCTCGGCGATGATGTCGTTGCACAGCCCGATGCACTCGTCGCAGATGTAGACGGTCGGCCCGGCGATGAGCTTCTTCACCTCCTTCTGCGATTTCCCGCAGAAGCTGCAGCAGAGGGTCTCGCGCTTCTCCAAAGGTCGCCTCCTGGCGTGGCCCGGGGGCCACCGGCGGCCCCGCTCTCATTCTACTAAGGCTTCTTGGCGTCCGCTTGCCCGGGGCGGTGCCGGTGGATGATCACGTCGTCGAGGAGCCCGTATTCCTTCGCCTCACCTGGGCCCATGAAGTAGTCGCGCTCGGTGTCCTTCTCGATTCGCTCGATCGGCTGGCCGGTGTGGCGCGCCAGGATCTCGTTGAGCCGCTGCTTCAGGCGCAGCGCCTCGCGGGCGTGGATCTCGATGTCGGTGCCCTGCCCCTGGAAGCCACCCGAGAGCTGGTGGATCATGATCCGCGCGTTCGGGACCGCGAACCGCTTGCCCTTGGCGCCGCCGGCGAGGAGGAAGGCTCCCATGGAGGCGGCCTGACCCAGGCAGATGGTCGACACCTGGGGCTTCACGTACTGCATCGTGTCGTAGATGGCGAGGCCCGACGTCACCGACCCACCGGGGCTGTTGATGTAGAGCGAGATGTCCTTGTCCGGATCCTCGGACTCGAGGAACAGGAGCTGGGCGATGATGACGTTCGCCACGTCGTCGTCGACGGGCGTGCCGAGGAACACGATCCGGTCCTTCAGCAGGCGCGAGTAGATGTCGTAGCTGCGCTCCCCGCGGTGCGTCTGCTCCACGACGTAGGGCATCGGGATGTAGGGCATGGGTTCTCCCTCGCCGACACGCGGCGACTACTTGAGGTTAGCCTCGGAGGTCAGGAAGGCAAGCGCCTTGTCCTCGCGGAGGCGGCTCTCGAGCGCGCGCCTCGCCTCGCCCCCTCGCAGCTCCTGCTGCACGCGCGCGATCGGCAGGTTGAGCTCGGTGGCGGTGCGTGCGAACTCGGCCTGCACGTCCTCCTCGGCCACCTCGATCTTCTCGAGGTCCGCGATCGCCTCGAGCAGCAGCGCGCCCTTCACCTGCAGCAGCGCCTGCTCGCGCAGGTCGGCCCGGATGCGGGGCAGGTCGAGCCCCATCTGCCGGAAGTCGAGGCCCTGGCGCGCGAAGCGATCGGCCGCGCCCTGGATCATGGCGTCGATGGCCCGCTCCACGAGCGCCGGCGGCACCTCGAAGTCGTTCTTCGCCAGCGCCGCCTTGACGAGCGCGTCCTTCAGCTCCGACTCGGAGCGGCGCTTCTCGCGCTTCTCGAGGTCCTGGCGGATGCGCCCGCGGACCTTCTCGAGCGTGTCGGCGCCCTCGATGCCGGCGTCCTTCGCCAGCTCGTCGTCCAGGCTGGGGAGCTGGCGGATCTTGAGCCCCTTCAGCGTCACCACGAAGTGGGCGGTCTTGCCGCGGAGCTGCGGGACGCGGTAGTCGGCCGGGAACGACTGGTCGAGCTCGAGCTTGTCGCCGAGCTTCTTCCCGGCCAGCTGGGTCAGGTAGCCGTCCAGGAACTCCCCCTGCTCGACGCGGGCGGTGACCCCCTCGGCGCGGTTCCCCTCGAACGGCTGCCCATCGATGGTCCCCTCGAAGTCGATCGTGCCGTAGTCGCCAGCCTGCGCCTCGAAGCGACCCTCGACGGGCACGAGCTGCGCGAGGCTCTCCTGCAGCTTGCCGAGCTCGTCCGACACCATCTGATCGGTCACCTCGACTTGCCTGCGCGTCACCTCGAGCTTCCGGTAATCCTTGGGCTCGAGCTTCGGCTTCACCTCGACGCGAGCCGTGAAGCGGAACGGCTGGGCCGCCTGCAGGCCCTGCTCGGCCACGTCGACCCGCGGCGGCGCCACCGCCTCGAGGGCGTGCTCCCGGACCGCGTCGGAGAAGGTGGCGCTGACGAGCTTCTCGACGACGTCGCGCTCCACCTCGTCGCGGAAGTTCCGCTCCAGCACCTTGCGAGGCGCCTTCCCCGCCCGGAACCCGCGCAGCTTCACGCGCCGGCCGAGCGCGGCGTAGGCGCGGTCGAGCTCCTGCGCGACGCGCTCCGGGTCGACCTCGACGGTGACCTTCTTCTCCACGGGGGAGACGGTTTCGACCTCGATCTTCATGGCTTCGTTCTCGCGACTGGGGTGGGAAAGGAGGGACCGGTAGGTACGTGCACGACCGCGTCCGGTCAAGGGAAATGGGCGGGGAGGGACTCGAACCCTCACGCCTCGCGGCACCGGATCCTAAGTCCGGCGCGTCTACCGTTCCGCCACCCGCCCCACATTCTGGAGAGGGGTTCGCCAAGGAGCCGCGGCCCCCTCGTGATCCCCGCTCACATCTCCGTGTACCACGCCGACGCTTCCGTGAAACACGCCTCGAAACCGTAGTAAAGGATGGCCCGTGGACGCCCAGCACCAGCACCCCCCCGAGGCCGCCTGCCCGCCGACCTGTCCCGGCTGGTCGGAGGGCGCGCTCCAGCTGTTCTCGTTGCAGCGGCGTTACGGCGACATGCTCGCCGCCTGCCAGGCCGCGGAAGCGGTCGAGTCGGTCATCGTGAATCCGGCCGTGCCCGCCGTGGAGCTGCCCGAATACCTCGGCGACGAGCAGCTCGTCAGGCTGAACCTCGTGGTCGGCCGCGACACGCCGGAGCTGCTGATGGACGAGTGGGGGCTGCGCTGCACGCTCACCTTCCGTGGCCTCCGCTGCGAATGCGCGCTGCCCTGGGCCGCCGTCCTCGCCGGCGTGCTGCGCCCGCCGCCGCGCCGCCGTCCCCGCTTCCAGGTCATCGAGGGCGGCAAGAAGGACGACGGCCAGTAGCCGCGGTCCCGCCGCTCGCGAAAACAAAACGGGGACCCGTCGCCGGGTCCCCGTTCTTCTTCAGTGAGCGCAGAAGGAATCGAACCTTCAACCTATGGATTAAGAGTCCATTGCTCTGCCAGTTGAGCTATGCGCCCGTACTCGCGAAGGGCCGCCGATCTACAACGAGCACTCCGCCGTGTCAACGGGTCCTGCGCGATGACGAACCAGCAACCTTGCGGCGGGGGACAAGCCCCCGCCCTACGACGAATGGGCGCCGTGCCGCGCCCGCGCGGGCGCGGAGTGGAACGGCTCGGGCAGGAGCGCGCCCGGAGGGAATCGAACCCCCGACCTGCGGCTTCGAAGGCCGACGCTCTATCCGACTGAGCTACGGGCGCACAAGAATGCGCACAAAGTGGGACGGCGATGAAAAGTTGGGGTGAGTGAAGGGGCTCGAACCCTTAACCCCCGGATCCACAGTCCAGTGCTCTACCGATTGAGCTACACTCACCGTAACATTTGGCGCGCCCGGAGGGAGTCGAACCCCCGACCCGCGGCTTAGAAGGCCGCTGCTCTATCCAACTGAGCTACGGGCGCACAGACCCGTCCGGAAACGCCACCATCCACCTTGTTGTCAAAGAGTCGGGGCGGCGGGATTCGGACCCGCGACCTCCTGCGCCCAAGGCAGGCGCGCTACCAGGCTGCGCTACGCCCCGAAAGTCGCGGCTGCCCCAGCCGCCCAACCAAGAGCGCTGTAACTAGCCTCAACGGCTTTTTTTGTCAAAGAGCCTGTGAAGGAATCCCCGGACCGAGCCAGGCGAGCGAGCCGCGACACCCACGCCGCGCAGGATCGAAGCGCGGCGCGGGTGCCCGGCTCGAGCATAGCCGGAGGCTGTGTGAGGGAGGAGCAACGACGCGATGCGACGCGGATCGCTCGCCTCGGCGACGGGAGGGGGTTCCTTCGCGGGCTCAACGGGCGAGCTGCTCCAGGATGGGCCGCAGGGCGCGAAACGCGGCGCCGCGGTGCGACAGCGCGTCCTTCTCGGCGGGGTCGAGCTCGGCCATCGTGCGCGGCGGGCGCCCGGCTGCACGCGGCGCGCGGAGCAGGTCCAGCTCCGCGGCCGGCAGGAAGAGCGGGTCGTACCCGAACCCGTTCTTGCCCAGCCGCACGTGGCCGATACGGCCCCGGCAGGTACCCTCGACCGCGGCGAGGATGCTCCCGTCCGGCGCCGCGAGCGCCAGCACCGCCACGTACGCCGCGTCGCGCACCGGCCCTTCCTTCCCCTCGAGAGCCGCGAGCAGCTTGTCGTTGTTGGCTTCGTCCCGCGTGGCGCGGGCGAGCTCGGGGCCGAGCTCGCGGTCCGCCACGCGTGGCAGCGCGCAGGCGGGGCTGGCGAAGCCGTCCTCGACCTCGGACCACCGCGCGGAGTACACGCCGGGCGCGCCGCCGAGCGCGTCGACGCAGAGCCCGGAGTCGTCGGCGAGCGCGTGCGCGCCCGAGAAGCGCGCGTACGCGGTCGCCTTCTTCTCGGCGTTCTCGCGAAAGGTCCGGCCGTCCTCCACCACCTCCGGCAGCGGCCGGCCGAGGTCCTCCGGCGAGAGCACGCGCACCGGCAGGCCCTCCACCATCCGCCGGAGCTCGCGCAGCTTCCCCGCGTTCGTGGTCGCGAAGAAGACCTCCACTACGACCTCGTCCCTTCGAGCGCCCGCGCCTGCGCCTCCTGGAGGCGCCCGATCCCGATGAGCGCGGCGTCGATCATCCGGTCGAGCTGCTCGCGGCGGAACGCCTTGCCCTCGGCGGTCCCCTGCACCTCGACCAGCTCCCCCTCCCCCGTGGCGACGACGTTCATGTCCACCTCGGCGGTCGAGTCCTCCCCGTAGTCGAGGTCGAGCCGGACCGCGCCGTCGAGGATCCCGACGGAGACCGCGGCCACGTGGCGCTTCACCGGCGAGGTGCCGATCTTTCGCGACGCCTTCAGCGACTTCACCGCCAGCGCGAGCGCCACGAATCCGCCGGTGATGGCGGCGGTGCGGGTCCCACCGTCGGCCTGGATGACGTCGCAGTCGACCGTGATGGTCCGCGGCCCGAGCTCGCGGAGGTCGATCGCGGCGCGCAGCGCTCGACCGATGAGGCGCTGGATCTCGAGGGTGCGCCCACCCTGCTTGCCCTTGGCCGCCTCGCGCGCCATCCGATCGTGGGTGGAGCGCGGCAGCATGCCGTACTCGGCGGTGACCCAGCCGGCGCCGGTCCCGTACACGTGCGGCGGGACCCGGTCCTCGACCGACGCCAGGCAGAGCACCTGCGTGTCGCCGCAGCGGATGAGGCAGGAGCCCTCGGCGTGCTTCGAGGCGCCGGTTTCGAGGGAGAGCGCGCGGAGGTCGAGGTCGCCGCGGCCGTTCGTTCGGGAGGTCATGAGGGCGGGCATCTTAATGGTGAGAAGGCGGGGGAGCTAGCGACCTCGACCGCGACGTGGTCACCTCGCTACGACCGCCGATCTCCACGCCGCGATCCCGTCCGCGATCGCGCGCGCCACCTCCTCCTGGTACGCGGGCGTGGCGAGCCGGCGCGCCTCGGCGGCGTTCGAGATGAAGCCCACCTCGAGCAGCACCGCCGGCATCCGCGCCCCCGCCAGCACGTAGAACGGCGCCTGCTTGACGCCGCGGTCCTCGGCGCCGACGCGGTGGACCAGCCGCTCGTGGACGGCGTAGGCGAGGCGCGAGCTCTCGGACAGGGCCTCCTTGTCGGCGAGGTCCTGCAGGATCCCGGAGACCGGGTCGCCCGGATCGTGCTCGGGCTCGCCGGCGAGGCGGTCCGCGTTCTCGCGCGCCGCCACCGCCGTCGCCGAGGCATCGCTCGCGTCGGCCGACAGGAAGTAGGTCTCGATCCCGTGGGCGTGGCCGCGCGCCGGACCAGGCATGGCATTGAGGTGGATGGAGACGAAGAGATCGGCCTTCCGCGCGTTGGCGAGCGCGGCGCGGGCAGCCAGCGGGACGGAGCGGTCCGCGTCCCGGGTGAGGAGCGCGTCTCCCCCCTGCGCCTTCAGCCGCGCCGCCACCCGGCGTGCGATCTGGAGCGTCAGATCCTTCTCGCGCAGCGCCGCGGGCCCGATCGCGCCGTCCTTCTCGCCGCCGTGTCCGGGGTCGACCACCGCCACGAAGGCAGGCTCCGCAGCGGGGTGGCCCGGTTCGGGCGCGGTCGCGGCGAGCGCCAGGGCGAGGAGCGCGTGGAGCACGCGCGCATTCTAGCTCGCCACGACCTCGATCCGGACATCGGACGCCGGCGCGCACTCCCCCACCAGCGCCGCCTGCACGCCCGCCTGCTGGAGGGAGGCGAGGAGAGAATCCAGCCGCTCCGGCGCGACGGCCGCGAAGAGGCCGCCGTTCGTCTGGGCGTCCGCGAGCATGAGGCGGAGCGGACCGTCGGCGGCGGGATCGAAGCGGACGTGGGGCGAGACCCACGCCAGGTTGGCGCGCGATCCGCCGGGTGCCACGTCCTTCTCCGCCAGCGCCCGCACACCCTCCAGGATCGGGACCGCGCGCGCGTCGAGGCGCAGCGTGACCCCCGAGCCCTGCGCCATCTCGAGGGCGTGCCCGAGCAGCCCGAACCCCGTGATGTCCGTGAGCGCGTGGACGGCGCCGCTCGCGGCGAGGGCCTCTCCGGCGGCGCGGTTCAGGGCGCTCATCACGGCCACCGCGCGGTCGACGACGGCGGGCTCGGCGACGCCGCGCTTGATGGCCGTGGTCACGATCCCGGAGCCGAGCGGCTTCGTGAGCAGGAGCCTGTCCCCCGGGCGCGCGCCCACGTTGCGCAGGATGTGGTCGGGGTGCACGAGCCCGGTCACCGCGAGGCCGTACTTCGGCTCGGGGTCGTCGATGCTGTGGCCACCCAGGATGGGAGCGCCCGCCTCGGCCGCGGCGTCGGCGCCGCCGCGCAGGATCTCGCCCATCGTCTCCATCGGGAGCTTCGCCACGGGGAACCCGACCAGGTTGAGCGCGAACAGCGGCCGCGCCCCCATGGCCCAGATGTCCGAGAACGCGTTGGCCGCGGCGATCCGGCCAAACAGGAACGGATCGTCGACGACCGGCGTGAAGAAGTCGACCGTCTCGACCACCGCCTCGGTGGGCGAGAGCTGGTAGACGGCGGCGTCGTCGCTCGTCTCGTGCCCGACGAGCGCGCGCGGGTCGTGGGTCCTGGGGAGGCGGCGCAGCACCTGCGCCAGATCCGCCGGGCGGATCTTGCAGGCTCAACCCGCGCCGTGGCTCAGCGCCGTGAGCCGCACCTGATCGTCGCCCGACATGGATGGAACCCTAGCCGCGCGCCTGCGCCGCGGCAAATCGAACGCCAGTGGCGCGCGTCAGAGAAGATGAGCCCATGATGCGCGCGCCACGCGGGTGGGGGTTCGGGGGAGGCGGCGCTCCGCCTCCCCCGGTAGGGCCCGCGGGGAGGGCCCGGGGCTTGCGGCTTTCTTGCAAGGCCCGGAGCCTTCCCCGCGAAGTGCCGCGGAGCAGACCTACAGTGAACTGGCTCTTCGCTTCTGCGGAGCGGCACTAGCCCGCCGCGACGAGGAGCCCGCGCTGGACGAGCTTCTCGAGCCGCTCGGCGACGGCCACATCCGGGAGCTGCGCGGCGTCGAGGACGCCCTCCAGCGTGCCGTGCTGGGCCGCGAGGACGAGCAGCGCCCCGTCGGCGGGGTCGAGCCCCTCGCTCGCGCCGGCCACCGCGAGCCGCGCCGGGAGGACCTCGCGCAGCCGCCGCAGCTCGTCGTGCTGCCGCATCGCCTCCATGAGCAGCGCCTCGATGGACTCGGAGATGGGCCGCTGGCCGGGAGCCGCCGGCCCGGCGGGCTTCAGCTCGAAGTGGCCGCTCTTCCAGCTCAGGAGCCGGTAGAAGCTCTTCTCCGGCGCGAGCTCCTCCCGACCGTCGATGACGCAGCCGACCACCCGCCCCTTGTCGAGGCGCAGCTCGGCCGCGTGCCCCGTGCCCTGGACGACGAGCACCCCGGTCTTGCGCGAGGTGCCGAACAGCTGCAGGAGGTCGGGCAACGGCACCTCCTCGATGCGCCCCTGCATGGCGGCGGCGCGACGCGGTTCGGCCGTCACCGAGGCGCGCTCGAGGCCGGCCCTCACCTCGTCGGGGCTCGGCGCCGGGACGGCGTCGCGAGACACGACCTTCAGGATCGACTGCCCCACGAGGATGCGGTCGCCCTCCGAGACGCGGGCGCGGGTGACCCGCACGCCGTTCAGGTACGTCCCGTTCGTCGAGCCGAGATCCTCGAGCACGAGATCGTCCCCCTCGTAGGCGAGGCGGGCGTGGCGGCGCGAGACGAGCTCCTCCGGCAGCAGCAGGTCCGAGCCCTGCTGTCGCCCGAGGAGCATGGGCCGGCTGGGATCGATCGGGACCACGCCCCCCTGGAAGCGGCCGGAGAGGAAGCGCAGCGCGAACGGTCGCCGTGAGGCCATCAGGAGGAGCGACCCTCGCCGCCGTCGGCGCCCGCCAGCTTGAGGTACATCTCGGCGCTGCGATTGCCCGGTGACACCTCGAGCACCGCCCGCCAGTGGAGGACCGCCTCGTCGCGGCGCCCGGCCGCCTGCAGCGCGAGCCCGAGCGAGATCCGCGCGGGCAGGTAGCCGGGGTTCTGACGGACGATCTCCTCGTACTCCGCGATGGCGAGGTCGCGCTCGCCCGAGTCGCGATGGGCGTTCGCCAGCTTCGCGCGGATGTCGACGAAGGTCGGGCAGAGCTCGAGCGCGCGCTGGTACTCGCGCACGGCCTCTGGGTAGA
>Ga0306924_10004156_pt1 | contig 14112 bp, 12 predicted proteins | sample sta12Can44000111_FD_203756 | JGI IMG/M metagenome (GOLD analysis project Ga0306924, IMG submission 203756) | Lab enrichment of tropical soil microbial communities from Luquillo Experimental Forest, Puerto Rico - statanox.12C.anox.44.000.111 (v2)... | ecosystem: Environmental > Terrestrial >... | reverse complement strand
GCCCACCGGCACGCGGCGGAAGACCACATCCGGCGGCAGCTTCGCGACCCATGCGCTCAGCAGCGGATAGAAGCGGGCGCAATGCGGACAGCCGTAGGAGAAGAACTCGACGACCTCGATCTTGTCGCGCTGGCGGGTCGGCTGCGGCGGTACCAGCGCCTGGAAGTTCTTGCCTTCCTCCAGCGCGGCGCGCGGCGCCTGAGAAAACACCAGCAGGGTCAGTGTGCACAGGAGAAAGGAGAGGGTGCGAACAGGTGTTGGCCGCGGCAGGGCGCGGTAGCAGCTAGGCATCGAGAGTTCCTTCCAGTCAGTAGTGGTCGTTGTTCAGCGCGCGGCGTGCGCGCGCGGCCCATTATTTCTCAATGACTCCGCGGCGGCATCTGGCCGCGGGCGCAGCCGCGCCGGTGCCGTCGACACGAACGGCGAGTCGCGATCGAAGAAACGCCACGGCCGCTGCGCCCACTCGCCAGCATAGTCGACCCCGATGCGTGTCGCCCGTGCGATGCGCACCGTCGGGCGTCGGCGCGGCTCCTCGAGCCACAGCACATCGCCGCGCAGATCCGCGCCGTTCAGGCGCCGGTCGATGCGCAGCGCCCGGCACAGGAGCCCCGGTCCCCAGGTGCGCCCGGTGAGTCCTGCGAGCGGCTCGAGTGCGCGCAGCAGCACCGCCTGCGGCGCGCCGGGGGGGCCGCTGATGACATTCAGCAGGTCCCAGAAGCCGTAGATGAAGTACACGTACGCATGGCCTCGCGGGCCGAACATCACCTCGTTGCGAGGTGTGCGTCCGCGGGCGGAATGCGCCGCGAGATCGTGCGGGCCGAGGTAGGCTTCGGTCTCGACGATGCGTCCCGCACGCACCGTGCGTCCGTCATCGTGCACGAGGTGCATGCCAATCAGTGCGCGAGCGACGGTGAGCGTGCCGCGTTCGAAGAAGCTGCGCTGAGGTTTACGACGGCGACTCACCGGATCAGAGACTAACGGAATTTCAATGCAATTGGCCTAAGGTGTCACATGCAGGCGGGGTCGCCTGCTGTACAATCAAGGATGTAGGGGCCTTTTCCCGGTGACTATTCGTCGACCCGCGAGGTACATGAAGTCCCTCCAGTGGAGTTTTGCTGCCGCGACCCTCGTGTTCGCTGGCTCGGCTCATGCGAGCCTCTATCCGCTGCCGCAGGACGGCTCGGCAGTGGTCGGGCGGGACTCGAACGTCACGACGGTGTACGAGGACACGCTCCCCGACATCGCCCACCGCTACAGCCTCGGCTACTACGAAATCATCCGCGCCAATCCCGGCGTGGACGTGTGGCTGCCGGGCGCGGGCAAACAGCTGACGTTACCCGGGCGCCACATCCTGCCGGCCGGTCCCCGCGAGGGCATCGTCGTGAACCTCGCCGAGCACCGCCTGTACTATTTTCCCAAGCCCCGTCCGCACGACAAGCCGATCGTGATCACCTACCCGGTGAGCATCGGCAAGATGGACTGGCGCACGCCTCTCGGGGAGACGCACGTCATCGCCAAGATCGTTCACCCCGCCTGGTATCCGCCGGAGTCCATCCGCAAGGAACACGAGAAAAACGGCGATCCGCTGCCGAAAATGGTCGGGCCGGGTCCCGATAATCCGCTCGGAGACTACGCACTGCGCCTTGCCGCCGGCCGTGGCGAGTACATGCTTCACGGAACCAACAATCCGGTGGCCGTCGGCATGGCGGTGACGCACGGCTGCATCCGGATGTACCCCGAGGACGTGGCGGCGCTCTTTGCGCTCATCCCGGTCGGCACCAAGGTGCGCCTGGTGAATGAGCCGGTGAAGGTCGCGTGGGTCGATGGCCGGCTGTTTCTCGAGGCGCATCCGCCGGTGGACGAGGAAGGACAGTCGGTCGCGCCGGATGTGCGTCAGCTGTCGCAGAAGCTTCGGCGTGTGCTCGGTGGTGATACCGCTGCCGTGCACTGGGATCTGGCGCGCGCCACGCTCAGTGAAGCCAGCGGCATGCCGACACTCATCGGACTCGGTGCCGCTCCCGCCGCGGCGAAGCTGCAGTCAGCTTCGACCGCATCGGCGCGGGAGCGCTGAGCACCTGCGAAATTTCCCGCGGCCGGCGCGCGCCTAGCGATCCGGCGAGCGCTTCTTCCTGCGCAGCGCACTGACGACGCCCAGCACCTCGGTCGCGCGTGCGGCCAACCCCAACGCCCCGCGAGCCCTCGCCAGCAGGAACAGCGCGTCACGCGGTCGCCGCAGCAGCATCAGCGCTCCGACGGCGACCACCCAGGCGAGCGGATGTCGCCGCTGCGATCGCAGCGCTCCGACAGCGCCGGACGCGGCGCCGCTGGCGAGGCTCTGCGCCCAGCGCCGCGGACCGAGCTGTCCGATCCGCCACGCGATCTCCTCGCGCTGGGCCTCGCACCGTGCGAGCAGCTCGCGGCGGCGCTCCTCGAGGTTGGTGAGACGCTTCATGGATCACCTCGCGCGCGCCGCTCGTCCTCGGCGAGTTGTTCGAACGATCCCTCGAGCGCTCCCGAACGGGTGCGCAGTGCGCGCGCCCCCAGGTAGCCGAAGATCGCAGCGAGCACGATGAACAGCAGCGTCCCGCCGAGCAGCGCGAGCACGCGGTGCGTGTTCCACAAGGCCGCGATCAGTGTCATCACGCCGAAGGCGAGGCCGAGCAGCGCGCAGGCTACCGCACTGACCGCCCAGATCAGTGAGCGCAGCAGCGCCCGCAGGTGGATCTCCAACTCCACTTCTGCGAGCTCGAGCCGCGTGTGCAGCGCCTCGAGCAGCGCCGCGAACAATCCCCGCACCGGCCCCGTGGCGGACGCAGCCTCACTCGCCTCGGGCAGCGGCGCAGACGCATCCATTATCTGTTGCGGCCCATGATGAGTCCCAGCAGCAGCGCGACGCCGCCAGCCGCGGCGACCGCCTGCCACGGGTTGTCGCGCACGTAGCTGTCGACATCGCGTGCGCGCGCGCGCACCGTGTCTTCGAGTGTGCTCAGGCGCGCGCGCAGATCCTGCAGCGTCGCCTGAGCCCGCTCCTGCGCATCGGCGCCGCCCGCGTTCGTGGTCGAGCGCAACAGTGTCTCGGCGTCGCTCACCAGCGCACGCAACTCCTCGGCAATCTGTCCACCACCATTCCTGTCGGTCATGGCCGTACCCCTTTCAGCCTGGAACTTCCTGCCCCCTAACCCAGCCCATGATTTACGCATATCCGCATTAAAACCGCGAGACTCGCGCGGCCACCTGCGCTACTCTCGACGATTGGAGTGCACCGCATGAGCGCGCCTCTTTCGAATCCGCTGCTGGAGCTGCACAAGCTGGGCGTGAGCGTCTGGTTGGATGACATTGGCCGCGGCATGCTCGATGACGGGAGTCTTGCGCGTCTCGTCCGCGAGGATGGCGTCGCCGGGCTCACGTCGAACCCGGCGATCTTCGCTCACTCCATCATGAACGATACAACCTACACGCAGCGCATCGCGCGGCTGTTGCCGACGGCATCCTCGGCCTCGGGGCTGTATGAGGACCTGGCACTCGCCGACCTGCAGGACGCGGCAGCGCTGCTGCGACCGCTCTACGACTCGACCCGCGGCGGCGACGGTTTCGTCAGCATGGAGGTCTCGCCGCACCTCGCCGATGACAGCGCGGGCAGCTTGAAGGAAGCGCAACGGCTGTGGCAACGCTTAAGCATTCCCAACGCGTTCATCAAGATTCCGGGCACCGAGGCGGGGTTGCCCGTCATCCGTGACCTGATCGCGGCGGGCATCAACGTCAATGTGACGCTGCTTTTCTCTCCCGACCGCTACCGGGCGGTGGCGCGTGCCTACCGCGACGGTCTCAGCCGGCGTGCCGCCGAGGGCAAGCCGCTCGCCACCGTTGCCTCGGTGGCGAGCTTCTTCCTCAGCCGCATCGACTCGGCGGTGGACAAGCTGCTCGATGGACTGGCGGCGCGCGGGCAGCCGGCGGCGCGGGCGTTGCGCGGCAAAGCGGCCATCGCCAGCGCCTGTCGTGCTTACGAGATTTTCGAGGAGACCACTGCCGAGCCCGCGTGGCAGGGGCTCGCCGACCGCGGTGCGCGTCCGCAGCGGCTGCTGTGGGCCTCCACTTCGACCAAGGACCCGGCCTACAGTCCCATCAAGTACGTCGAGGAGCTGGTGGTGCCCGGGACCGTCAACACCATGCCGCTCGAGACCATCAACGCCTACCGGCGACTCGGCCGTCCCGAGCTCACGCTCGAGCGTCATCTCGCCGAGGCGAGTGACGTCCGCGAGGGCCTCGAGCGACTCGACGTCGATCTCGAGGCTGTCTCGCAGCAGCTCGAGCGCGAGGGCGTGACGAAATTCATCGAACCCTTCGACAAGCTGCAGAAATGGCTCGAGGACCGGCGCCGCGGCCAGCGGCGCTCCTGAGCTCATTCTTTCCGCGGGGGACTCACGTGGACATCAAAGCCGTACGGGAGCGACTGCTCAAACGCCGGGACGAGCTGCGCCAGCGCGCCAGCGAGGCGAGTGCGGATCTGCGTCACGAGGCCGATCCGCTGTCCGCCGACTTTGCCGAGCAGGTGACGCAACGCGAGCACGATGACGTCCTCGGGGCAATCTCGAGCTCGGCCCAGGCGGAGCTGCAACAGGTCGAGGCGGCGCTCCGCCGGCTCGACTCCGGGCGCTACACGACGTGCGCGGTGTGCGGTGAGGATATCGAGCCTGAACGGCTCGGCGCGGTGCCTTACACCGACCGTTGCCGCACCTGTGCGGAAGGGGGCCGCCGGGCGACCGGTCGCGACGCGCGCGGCTGACGATGGCGACGGCTCCGGCGCCCTGCGGGGTAATCACCATTACGACCGACTTCGGGCACCAGGGGCCTTTCGTCGGCGTGATCAAGGGCCGCATCCTCACGCGATTTCCCGAGGCGCGCCTGATCGATCTCACCCACGAGATCGTGGTGCACTGGCCCGCCGAAGCCGGCTTTTGGCTCGCCCGCTCCTTCAACTACTTCCCGGCCGGGACGGTGCACATGGCGGTCGTCGATCCGGGTGTCGGCACCTCGCGCCACATCGTCGTGGCCCGTGCCGCGGGGCATTATTTTCTCGCCCCGGACAACGGCCTGCTCGCGCCGGTCATTGGCCGCACGGGCGAATCCTTCATCGTGCGCCTCGGAGCGCCGCAGCTCGCGCGCCTGGGCGTGCAGCGCCCGAGCGCCACCTTCCACGGGCGGGACATCTTCGCGCCGGTCGCTGCGGAGCTCGCCGCCGGCCGTTGCCGTGTCGAGGATCTGGGCGAGGAGGTGACTTCGCTCGTGCCCTCGTGGGTGGAGGACCCGACGGTCGACTCCCGCAGCGTCTCAGGCGTCGTCATCACGATCGATCACTTCGGTAACCTGATCACGAACATCGATGGCACGCTGATCGAGCGCTTCCGGCTGCCGCTGGTGCATGCGGGCAACCACGCGTTCCCGGTGCTCCGGACCTATGGCGACACCCGGCCCGGTGAGTATCTCGCCCTCGTCAATTCGTTCGGGGTGATCGAGATCGCGCGCGCCGAGAACAGCGCCGCGGAGGGCCTCGGTTTGAGCCGGGGGGCGCCCGTGGTGGTGCGGGATCGGACGGATCAGCCGTAAAGGGAGATCGCGAGGACTCAATACCCCGGTTCGCGTCCGCGCTTGCAGGCATTGAAACTGCAGCGCGGCCCCCCAAAAGTTGATCGCAGGCGCGAATCCGCTATAGTTCGCAGCCTCATGGTGCCACGTTTGGCACGTTAGCCATTGAATTAATTCAGGATTTACCCGCCAGATGTCGGAACGGGACAACGAGAGCTTCGATCTCGACGATGAATTCCTGAGCGGACAGCCCGAAGACGGCACGGATTACGACCGTCTGCTCGACCGCGTGGACAAGCGCGTCCGTAACCAGGGCAAGCGCGGCAAGGCTGCCTGGAGCCGGCTCGAGGAAGTGCTGGCCGACCGGAAGCTCGAAAAAGACCTGAAAGACTTCGACGACGACGAGCTATGAGCTAGAACCCCCCGGCCCTGAGGCGTTCCAATCGTAAGCGCTGGCGCAACTGCGGGCGCCCGTCGTCCGCGTCCATTCCGTCGCACCCGCCCGCAAGGACGTAAAGAGCAGTGACCCGTACGCCCTCGGCCTGGATGGTCCTGAAGTTCGGCGGCACGAGCGTTTCCAGCCTCGCCAACTGGAGCAACATTGCCCGCGTAGCGGCCGAGCGTGAGGCGGGTGGTGCGCGCGTACTGATCGTTCACTCGGCGCTTGCGGGCGTCACCGACCAACTGGGAAGACTGCTCGACACCGCGATCCGGGATTCGCCGGAGGAGGAGCTGCGCACGATCGAGCAGCGCCACTGTCGGCTCGCGGCCGAGCTCGGCGTGCCCGTGCCGCCGGAGGTCGAGAGGCAGCTCGCGGAGCTGCGCGAGATCGCGGCCGGCATCTCCATGGTGCGGGAAGTGAGCGAGCGCACCCGCGCACGCGTCATGGCGGCGGGCGAGCTCCTCCTGACTCCGCTGGCAGTGCAGTTTCTGACCTCACAGGGGCTGCGGGTCCAGTCGGTCGATGCGCGCACCCTGCTGCGTGCCGAGCGGCAGGCCGGCGCCGCGCGCGGGAGCGTGCTCTCCGCCGTTTGCGCTTTCGCGCCCGAAGCCGCACTGCGCACGCGGCTCGAGGAGGGAGCGCCGATCACCGTTACGCAGGGTTTCATCGCGAGCGACGACGAAGGCCAGACGGTGCTCCTCGGCCGTGGCGGTTCCGACACCTCCGCGGCTTATCTCGCGGCCAAGCTGTCGGCGCAGCGGCTCGAGATCTGGACCGATGTGCCCGGCATGTTCAGCGCCAACCCGCGCGCGACGCCGAGCGCGCGCCTGCTGCGTACGCTCCATTACGACGAGGCGCAGGAGATCGCGACCAGCGGCGCCAAGGTGTTGCACCCGCGCTGCATCCTGCCCGCGCGGCAGTACGGCATCCCGCTGCACGTCTATGCCACTCAGGCGCCCGATCTCGAGGGTACGGTGCTCTCGGCCGAAGGCAGCGATGGCAGGGCGCAGGTGAAAGCCGTCTGCACCAAGAAGGGCATTACGCTCGTCTCGTTGGAAAGTCCCGGCATGTGGCACCAGGTCGGCTTTCTCGCCGACGCCTTCCAGGTGTTCAAGCAGCACGGCCTGTCGGTCGACCTCGTGTCGACCTCCGAGACCAACGTGACGGTGTCGCTCGATCCTGCGGCGAACGCGCTCGACAACGCCTGCGTCGCGGACCTCGTCGCCGACCTCGCACGGCTCTGCCGGGTGCAGGTGATCGGTCCGTGCGCGTCGGTGAGCCTGGTCGGACGCAACATTCGCGCGATCCTGCATCAGCTCGGCGGCGCCTTCGAGTTCTTCGAGGAGCAGAAGATCTACCTCGTGAGCCAGGCCGCCAACGACCTCAACTTCACCTTCGTGGTCGATGAGAACCAGGGTGATCGCCTGGTGACGCAGCTGCACGAGCTGCTCATACGCCCCGTGCCCGGGGACAAGGTACTCGGTCCCACCTGGCAGCAGCTGTTCTCGCGGCCTCCTTCATCCTCGGCCGGTGCGACGCCCTGGTGGCGCGTGCGGCGCGAAGCGCTCCTCGAGGCGCTCGGTGATAAGGACGCCGCCTTTGTCTACGATCTCGGGGTGGCACGAGTCACCGCACGCTCCCTGTGCACGCTCGGCTCGCTCGCCCGCGTGCACTATTCGATGAAGGCCAACCCGCATCCGCAGCTGCTGCGCGCGCTGCATGAAGAGGGCATCGAGTTCGAATGCGTCTCGCGCGGCGAGGTGGAGCGCGTGCTCGAGCTCTTTCCAGCCCTCGAGCGGGAACGGATCCTCTATACACCGAACTTCGCACCGCGGGCGGAGTACGCCTGGGCGCTGGCCGCCGGCGTGCGAGTGACGGTCGATAACTCAGACGTTCTCGCGGCGTGGCCGCAGCTGTTTGCGGGCCGCGAGATCTTCGTCCGCGTCGACCCCGGGGTCGGCCGCGGTCACCACGAGCACGTGCGTACCGCCGGCAGCCGCTCGAAATTCGGCATCCCGGTCACCGAGCTCGGTGAGGCCGCGCGGCTCGCCCGCGCGTGCGGCGCACACGTCATCGGTCTCCAGGCGCACATCGGCAGCGGCATCTTCGACATCACCAGCTGGGAGCACACGGCGCGGTTACTCGCGGCGGCAGCGGCCGACTTCCCCGGGGTACGAGTCATCGACGTCGGGGGCGGATTGGGAGTCCCCGAGCGGGCCGAGCAGCCCGGCGTCGATCTCGTGGGCCTCGACACGCTCCTCACGGCGGTCCGTGCCGGGCACCCGCAGCTGGAAGTGTGGCTCGAGCCGGGGCGCTACCTCGCCGCGACCGCCGGTGTGCTGCTGGCGCGCGTTACGCAGCTCAAAACCAAGGGAGGAGTGTGCTTTGTCGGTATCGCCACCGGCATGAACTCGCTCATCCGGCCGGCACTCTATGGCGCACACCACGAGATCGCCAACCTCACGCGGCTCGATGAGCCGGCGACCGAGCTCGTGAGCGTCGTCGGTCCGATCTGCGAGAGCGCCGACGTGCTCGGGCACGATCGGCTGCTGCCGCCAACCCGCGAGGGCGATGTCCTGCTCATCGCCAACACCGGCGCCTACGGCCACACGATGAGCTCGCACTACAACCTGCGCGCGCCGGGTGAGGAGCTTCTCCTCTGAAGCGCGCGCTGCTCCTCATCTTCGGCGGGGCGATTCTCGCCGCACTCCTGTATGCGTGGTACCTCGATCGCCTCGTGGTGACGCAGTTCGAGGGGCGCCGCTGGACGCTGCCGGCGCAGGTGTACGCCTCGCCGCTCGAGCTGTACGCAGGCCTGAAGCTGACCTTGCCTGAGCTCGAGCACGAGCTGCAGCGCCTGCACTACCGCCGCGCCGACCGGCCGGATCATCCCGGGACTTATCGCGTGGCCGGCGAGAACGTCGATGTGGTGCTGCGCCCAGTACGCTTTGCCGATGAGACGCGCCCCGCGCAGGCCCTCTCGATCACCACCGGGGCAAAGGGCCTCGAAAGTCTGCGTAATGGCGCCGGTCGCGAGCTGCCGGTACTGCGACTCGAGCCGCTCCTCATCGGCAGCATCTTCCCGAGCCACGGCGAGGATCGCATCGTCCTCTCCCCCGAGGAGGTGCCGCCGCTCCTGCCCCAGGCGCTGAAGGCCGTCGAGGACCGGAAATTCGACACCCACCACGGCGTCGATCCCGCAGCCATGCTGCGCGCGGCGTGGGTCAACCTGCGCGCCCGCCAGATCGAGCAGGGCGCGAGCACCCTCACGCAGCAGTTGGTGCGCAGCTACTTCCTCAGCTCGCGGCAGACGTTATCGCGGAAGCTCCGCGAGGCGGTCATGGCGATGGCGCTGGACGCGCATTTCACCAAGGCCGATCTCATGAACGCCTACATCAACGAGATCTTCCTCGGGCAGGACGGCGACCGCGCCATTCACGGTTTTGGCCTCGCCAGCCAGTTCTACTTCGGCAAACCCCTGTCCGAGCTCGACCTGTCGGAGATGTCGCTGCTGGTCGCCATCGTGCGCGGGCCCTCCTACTACGATCCACGACGCCATCCGGAGCGTGCACTCGCCCGCCGCAATCTCGTCCTGAAGCAGATGGCCGAGCAGGGCGTCATCAAGCCGGCCGATGCCACCGCGGCCGCGCGTCGGCCGCTCGGAGTCACCGCGCGACCCGCGGGCGCCTATTACCCCGCATACCTCGATTTCGTACGCCGGACGTTGCGCCGCGACTATCGCGATCAGGACCTGACCGAAGCGGGGCTGCGCATCGACACGAGCCTCGAGCCACGCGCGCAGGATGAGGCCGAGCGCGCGCTCGAGCGCGAGCTGGCGCGGCTCGATCGGCAACACAAGAGCCGCACCGAGTCTCTCGAAGGTGCTGTGGTCGTCACCTCGCCCCAGAGCGGCGATGTGATCGCGATCGTCGGCGGGCGCAATGTCGGTTACGACGGCTTCGACCGCGCGCTCGATGCACACCGCTCGATGGGGTCACTGGTGAAGCCCTTCATCTATCTCACCGCGCTCGAGAGCGGCCGCTACAACGCCACCACCGTCGTCCAGGATGCGCCTGTCGACGTGAAGCTCGCCGGCGGCAAGCACTGGACACCGGAGAACTTCACGCACGAGGTCTACGGGACGGTCCCGGTGGTGCGTGCGCTCGCCGAGTCGCTGAATCTCGCGACCGTCGGGGTGGGACTCGACCTGGGTCTGCCCAAAGTTGCAGAGACGCTGCAGCGCTTTGGCCTGCCGCAGCCGCCAGCGCAGGTGCCGGCGATGCTTCTCGGCGCAGTCGATGTAACCCCCGTCGAAGCCGCGCAGCTCTTCAATGGTCTCGCCAACGGCGGCTTCCGCAATCCGCTCCGCGCCGTGCGCGCGGTGATCAGTGCCGACGGCAAGCCGCTCAAGGCGTTTCCGCTCGAAGTGACACCCGTGGCCTCACCTGAGGTCATGTATCAGCTCAATCGCATGCTGGTGCTCGTCATGGATCACGGTACGGGGCGCTCGGCGCGCGCGCTGTTGCCGCCGGAGCTGGTAGTAGCCGGAAAGTCCGGCACTTCCTCGGACTTTCGTGACAGCTGGTTCGCAGGTTTCTCCGGCAGCCACCTGGTCGTGGTGTGGGTGGGCTACGACGACAACGAGCCGACGGGGTTCACCGGCTCCGCCGGCGCACTACCGGTATGGGCGCACGTCATGGCGGGGCTTGGCACGAGCTCCTGGAATGCCACGATGCCCGAGTCGCTCGTCGAGGTTCACATCGAATACCCGACGGGGCTGCGCGCGGTTCCAGGCTGCGCAGCGGACATCGTCACGGTCGCCGTACCGGCGCAGGCAGCCGTGCCGCCGCACCCCGGCTGTGGCTTCCCCGAGGGAGCCTCCTCCAAGTCCGCGGGCCTCCTCGACCGCGCACAGCAGTGGCTGCGCCGTGTTCTGCGTTGAAGAGCCCGGCTGAAGAGCGCGGTGCCCGCGGCTATCATTCCCCGCATGCATTCCCGACCGCTGGTTACTGCCCTGATCGCCACCGCGGTGTTGGCCGGATGCACGTTGTTCCGGCCGCCGCCGCCGGTTGCGCCAGGCAGCAGTGGTACGCAGGCCGGCACCTCGCAACCCGCGCAGCCGGCGCAACCTGCACCACCGGCTCCGCCGGCCGCACCCGAAGTGCCCCCTCCGCCACCGGCGGCGCCGCCGCGGCAGTTTCACCTCGGCTCAGCCACGAGCGCGCTCGTGGCCCAGGCTCACCAGCAGGCCGCCAGCGGCGACACGGTGCAGGCGGCGGCGACACTCGAGCGTGCGCTGCGCATCGAGCCCGAAAACCCGCTCGTGTGGATCGAGCTCGGGCGCGTGCGGCTCGCGGAGAACAACCCCGCGCAGGCCAATGCCATGGGCCGCAAGGCACTGGCTCTCGCGACCGGAGACCCGTCCGCGCAATCCTCCGCGTGGCATCTCATCGCCGATGCGCTCCGCGCTCGCGGCGACAACGCGGGCGCTGCGGAGGCGGACGGCCGCGCGGCAAGCCTCGCGCCGCACTAACCTTCTCGGGAGGGCACGACCGTCATCGTCCCCACGGGAATGAACGGCACGAGACGCATATCAACATGTTTACATGCGGTTCGATGGACCGCGCGCTGGGGACGGCCCGCGCGGCAACGCCCGCGTCAGGCCGACGAAGGCTGCGGTGCCGGAGGCGGTGCAGGGGGTGGTGGTGCTCGCAGCGGTGCGCGTCGCCACAGGCCATCGCGCATGAATATCTGCCACGCCCAGCGGGTCCAGCGGGTGAGGGCGAATGACAGCCACAGCGCCCAGGCGAGCATCGCGAGCTTGTACCACCACAGAGAGATCGAGAGAACGCCCGGCGTGGGGAAATACTCGGCGCTCTGGTCGACGAGCCAGTTGAGCTCGCCCGCCTTCCCCGCGGGCTCGATGCGCATGTCGGGCTGAGCCAGCAGTCCCTGCGGAACCGCGGCGACGACCGCCACGATCGCGGCGACAGCAAGGAGCACCGAGACGAGCTGCAACAGGTTGAATCGACTCCGCCCGCTCACCGCCGGCTGGCGTGAGCGCCATTGGAACACTGCGACGAAGACCGCGAACAACCCCAGGACGGACCAGGAGAACGTCGACAACCCGAGCCCGAGCAGCAACCAGTCCCGTGCGGGGAGCGGCGTGACCGACGAGCGCCCGATCCACCATGCCGCGACGATGAACACCAGCAACTCGCCCCAGTACAGGATCGTGGGTCCGACTCCCGGTCCGAAAGCGTAGAGGATCCAGCGATCCTCGGGGAGTTGCATCGAGAGGTGCAGATTGCTGGCTGGCGCGGCCTGAGCCACCGTCGGCGAGCGGGTGATGACGTGCACCCCGGCAGCGGATTGCCAGTCGACGGTCCAGGTATGCGCTCCCGGAAGCGCTGACAACGACAGCTCGCCGTGTTCGGGCCGCAGTGCCAGAGGCCGGCCATCGCTCAGCACCCGGGTGACCACTGCATCTGCCGGGATTTGCAGGGATTGGCGGCCGCCCTGGGTGCTGCGGTAATGCAGCTCCAGTGTCGTGTCGCTCGAGCGCTTGCCGACGACGGTCCGCAGCGCGGCGCTGTCGAATGCGAGCGTGCCGCCTTTCGAGGCGGCAGGTCGCGTCACCTTCACGGTGAGCCGCTCGCCGGGCCGCGGGTAGAACTCGGAGATCCAGACGCCGGTCTCTTCCTGCGGTGCCACCGCGGGAGTGCCGCTGAAGTCGGCGTGCCAGGTGGGCGCCACCTCGAAGCGCCAGCGCTCGCTGTAGGAGCTATCGCGAGTCGCGACGAGCTCGAGCTGATCTGCGCGTGGCAGGATCGAGGCGAATGCCTGGTTTTCCACGTCCGCTCCCAAGCCGACTGCGATGTTGCCGCCGCTCACTTTCAGGCTGGGAGTTGTGACGGCCTCCCCGGCGAGCAGTGGCAGGGTGACGGTGAAAGGCCCGGACTTTGGCGCCACGCGCGCGATGTTGGTGTCGACCGTCCAGTCGTGCGAAAGATGAAAGAGCCGGTCGACGACGACGAAGGGCGGAAACTCTTCCTGCCTGGCGACGGCAGTCCCGTCGCTCGCGCCCGCGACGCGCTTGCGCACGAGCTCCAGCGCTCCGCTCATCAGGTGCCGGTCGGCCACCCCGCCCACATCCCAGTCGGTGACGTGCACGTCGATGACGTGTGGGCGCGCAGGGAATGCGAGACTCAGCGCGTCGATCTCGCCGAGAGGACCTTCGACCTGCACGAGGTGGCGACCGCGCGGGATGCTCACGTAGCGTGTGCCGTCGGGACTGCGCTGCACCCAGCCCGCCCCCGCACCGTCCACCTGCACGAGATCCGGAGTCCAGTTCGGCTCCGCCCCGGGGATGGCGAGCCCGACAGCATCGAGCGCGCTCACAGTGAGCACCACACGCAGCCTTCCCGCGGTGAGGCTCACGTCGGCAGCCTGCACCGCGGCGCAATCCGGGGAGCACCGGGGTGGGGCGAGCAACTGCGTGCGCAGCTCATCGATGAGCGCGGGGGCGGGGGTGCTCTGAGCACGTACGGTCGGAAGCGCGCCGAACGTGAGAGCGACGCCAACGAGTGCAGCGGCGATCGCCGCGGGCGGTCTCAGGCGCCACCACCGGGGCAGGGCCGGTAGCCCCCCTCGGAGGATCTCGAAGAAGAGGAGAGCCGAGAATGCGACGCCCAACAGGCGCCAAACCCTGGTCATCCAGGGCGGACTGATGAGGAAGCGCGCCGTCGCGTTCTCTTCCACCGCCCCGCTCCAGGAGTAGGGGTAGACGTTGTAACTCCAGGACGGCACACCGGGTCCCGCCTGCACGAGCGCGCCGGGCTCGTAGCGCGCAGTCTCGGCCCTGTGGGCGCCGGTCACGATGACCTCTTCGCCGGCCGCCGATATCGAGAGCGAGGCCGCCGGCGCCGAGAGGGAGGCCGCCGGGCTCGCCCCAGAGAAGCCTTCCACGGCCGTGGAATCCCGCTCACGCTTCCCCAATTCCGCCACGGCGTTCGCCCGGATGCGCGGTGCCGCGAGTGGCACACCCGCGATGCCGCCCGGCAACGACCCCGTCGGGATTGCCTCGA
>Ga0306924_10004154_pt1 | contig 14114 bp, 14 predicted proteins | sample sta12Can44000111_FD_203756 | JGI IMG/M metagenome (GOLD analysis project Ga0306924, IMG submission 203756) | Lab enrichment of tropical soil microbial communities from Luquillo Experimental Forest, Puerto Rico - statanox.12C.anox.44.000.111 (v2)... | ecosystem: Environmental > Terrestrial >... | reverse complement strand
GGCACCGGCGACGTACTGGAGCCCGAAGCAGGCATCGCCGGCATCGGCTCCGGTGGCAACTACGCGCTCGCCGCCGCCCGCGCGCTGCTCGACGCACCGCTCGACGCTGAGGCAATCGTGCGCAAGTCGCTCGATATCGCCGCCGACATCTGCGTCTACACCAACCGCAACGTCACCATCGAATCGCTGAAATCCTGACACGAGTGCTGAGTTGACCGACTTCTCCCCGCGCGAAATCGTATCCGAACTCGACCGCTACATTATCGGCCAGAACGACGCGAAGCGCGCCGTCGCTATCGCGCTGCGCAACCGCTGGCGCCGCCTGCAGCTCGACGAGAAGCTGCGCGAGGAAGTGCTGCCCAAGAACATCTTAATGATCGGCCCGACCGGCGTCGGCAAGACTGAGATCTCGCGCCGCCTCGCCAAACTCGCCGGCGCGCCGTTCCTAAAGGTCGAAGCCACCAAGTTCACCGAAGTCGGCTATGTCGGCCGCGACGTCGAACAGATTGTGCGCGATCTCGTCGAGATTTCCATCGCGCTCACGCGCGAGCGCAAGCGTAAGGACGTGCAGGCACGCGCGGATAAGGCGGCGGAAGAGCGCGTACTCGACGCCCTAGTCGGCCCGGGCGCGAGCCCGGCGACGCGCGAAAGCTTCCGCAAGAAGCTGCGCGCCGGCGAGCTCAACGACAAGGAAATTGAGATCGAACTGCAGTCGGGCACCAGCGGGCTGCCAATGTTCGAGATTCCCGGCATGCCGGGCGCGCAGATGGGTGCGATCTCCATCGGCGACATTTTTGGCAAGCTCGGCGTCGGTAAGCCAAAGATGCGCCGCGTCACCGTCGAGCAATCGCACGATCTGTTGGTCAACGAGGAATCTGACAAGTTGCTCGACAACGAGCAGGTAATCCAGGAGTCAATCCGCGCTGTCGAGCAGAACGGCATAGTGTTCCTCGATGAAATCGACAAGATCGCCGGCCGCGAAGGCCGCATCGGCGCCGACGTGTCGCGCGAGGGCGTGCAGCGCGACCTCCTGCCGCTGATCGAGGGCACCACCGTCAACACCAAGCACGGACCGGTGAAGACTGACCACGTGCTGTTCATCGCTTCCGGCGCCTTCCACATCTCCAAGCCGTCTGACCTGTTGCCCGAGCTGCAGGGCCGCCTGCCGATCCGCGTCGAGCTCAAGGCGCTTACCCGCGACGATTTTCGCCGCATTCTGACCGAGCCCGAAGCCTCGCTGATAAAGCAATACGTGGCGCTAATGTCGACCGAAGGCGTGACGCTCGAATTCGCCGAGGACGCCATCGATGCGCTCGCCGACATCGCGGTATCGGTTAACACCGCGATCGAGAATATTGGTGCGCGTCGGCTGCAGACGGTAATGGAGCGCGTGCTCGACGACGTGTCCTACCGCGCCTCCGATCTCGGCGGGCAGACTGTGAAGATCGACGCCGATTATGTACAGAATCACATCGGCGATCTCGCCAGGAACACGGACTTAAGCCGCTTCATCCTATAATTGCCCCGCGTGTAGCCATTCTCGATCATCGCTTTGGGGGCTCACCACCATGAAAGCCGTTCGTCTGTTCGAGTTCGGCGGGCCGGACAAGCTGGTTTACGGCGATTATCCGATGCCGGAGGCCGGTCCGGGCGACGTGCTGGTGAAGGTGCTCGCCACCTCGGTATCACGCTGGGACCTGAAATACCGCACCGGCGAGGTGCACGAATTCTACGGCAAGGCGACCGGCCATCACGGCGGCATTGCCGGCCGCAAGCCATTCCCGATGCCGATGCAGCTCGGCCGCGACGCAGCCGGCGAAGTTGTATCGGTCGGTTCCGCGGTGTGCGAGCTCAAGCCCGGCGACCGCGTGGTCGGCCTAGCGCATCCCGACAATCCGCGATCAAGCCCGGCCATCCGCGACCTCGGTAATCTGTCGACCGGGGTCGACTTGCCGGGCCACACTATGTTCGGCGCCTACGCGCAATATGTGGCACGTCCGGAACGCTATTGGATCAAGACCACCGTCGATTTCGATCAGGCCGCGGCTTCCATGTGGGCCTGCGCTACCGCGCATCACGTGGTGGCCAGGCGTCTCGGCGTGCACATGAACGATACGATTCTCATCACCGGTGCTTCCGGCGGCATGGGTACCGCCACCATGCTAATGGCCAAGCTCGCGGGCTGCACGGTGATCGCCACCACGCGCAACGCGATGAAGGCGGATCCGCTCAAGCGCCTTGGCGCCGACCTGGTGGTGGTAACCAGCCGTCCGGATACGGCGGCGCAAATCTGGGAATTCACCCGTGGCGAAGGCGTCGACGGCGCGGTGGAATACACCGGCGCGACCGAACTGATGCAGTTGTGCATCGACATGATGCGACTCGGCGGTACGTTCTGTCCGGTCGGCGGCGAGATGAAGGAGATTCCGCTGCGTGTGATCGACGTAATCGGCAAGGAGCTCAATGTCCACGGCGTCCGCGGCTCAACGCGCAACGATCAGCGCATCGTAGTGGAGCTTCTGGAAAAGGGCCGCCTCAAGATGCCGATTTATGCGACGGTGCCGCTGTCCAAGGTCGGCGAAGCGCACAGGCTGCTGGAAGAGGCGCCTAACCTGATCGGCCGCATCATATTGCACCCCTGGGCAGACTGACCTGGCGCTATTTCGACTTCATGCAATTTATTTTGGATTGCTCTTGATGTTGTTCTGCGCTGAATCGGGCGAACTCATACTCTGGGACGCCTGAGATATACGCATCAGAAAGGCTCTGCCTACCCCTTAATGGTTGCGTATTTGGCGGTGCCTGCGTAACTGGCTGCGGCATTCAACAGAAATCCAACGCGCCCCTCGCATCAAATTTGCGACGTGCGCTTTGAATGGCCGCCCAGCCCTGGGGTCGAGACCGGCACCATCCACTTGTCGCCGACGGCGCCAGGACTCCCGCTGACTGCGCGGCAATCCTCGGGTACATACAAGTTACCTTGTATCGCCGGTGTGCCTTCTTGCGGACTAGCCCTTGCCATCTATCTAGCCCTGATAACAATCCGTAAGCTGGAGCAAAGAGGCCCCGATGGCGAAACTCGAGCTTGACCTGATCGTCGGTAACAAACGGCGCTGATCAATCAACTGCAAGCAGGCGCCGACCTGTAACCGACGAGAGCGTTTGCAAGCTCTCAAGTCGTTCGTGGACCAGTTCTCGATCTTTCCCACCAGGTTTGCAGGCGCGCGCAGAGCGCGGCGTATAGAGAAAGGCCATCGTCATGTCCATTCGACCGGTTCGCGACATCGCGCAGTCCAAGCCCACCATTGAAGGCGCTGGCGTCAGGTTGCGACGCGCGTTCGGCTTCGGCAACACAACCGAATTCGATCCGTTCCTGCTGTTGGACGATTTCCGCAACGACCGTCCGCAGGACTATCTCGCCGGATTCCCGTGGCACCCTCATCGCGGCATTGAAACCATCACCTACGTACTTTCCGGGACCGTCGAACATGGCGACAGCCTGGGCAATCGCGGCCTGCTTGGCGCCGGCGACATCCAGTGGATGACCGCAGGGCGGGGCATCATGCACCAGGAAATGCCGCGGGGTGATGCGCAAGGCCGTATGCACGGTTTCCAGCTTTGGGCCAACCTTCCGTCTTCACTGAAAATGACGGCGCCGCGCTATCAGGATGTTAAGGCTGTGGAGATCCCCGAAGTTGTCGACGACGATGGCACTCACGTGCGCGTTATTTGCGGCGACTTCTGGGGCAAGAAAGGCCCAGTCGACGGCGTCGCCGCCGATCCACGCTATCTGGACGTCTTTGTGCCGGCCGGCAAGCGCAAGACGCTGAAGGTCGAAGTGGAGCGGCATGCCTTCGCCTATGTGTTCGAGGGCGATGGCTCGTTCCGCGCTGCTTCCACGCCGCAAGGCGTGCTCACCGAAAAGCAGATCGATGGCAGCGAGGTCGTCATGCGCGAGCGTATCGGTAACCGCTCGCTTGTCCTGTTCGACTCCGGCGACGAGATAACCGTGCAGGCCGGCGCGCAGGGTATTCGCTTCCTGCTCGTGTCCGGCAAACCGATCAAGGAGCCAGTCGCCTGGTACGGGCCGATCGTGATGAACACGCAGGTCGAACTCCAGCAGGCGGTGAACGAGTTGCGCAACGGCACCTTCATCAGGGCCGAGTGATTGGTTGTCAGGCGCGGGCGCGCCGTACCCACACGTAAAGCGCGCCCTCGCCACCGTGCGCGGCGTGCGCGCCCTGGAAACCGACGACGTAGGCGCGGAATTCGGACGCTTCGAGCCAATGCGGCACCTGTCGCTTCAGCACGCCACGTTCCCCCTCGCCGCGCACCCCTTTGCCGGTGATCAGCAGCACTACGCGCGCGCCGCGCATCTGCGCATTACGCAGAAAGCGCAGCAGCACCGCGTGCGCCTCATTTTGCGTGAGGCCGTGCAAGTCAAGCCGGGCGTCGATCGCGAGTTTGCCACGAGCAACGCGCTGCCGTAAGCGGCGGCCGAGCAGCGCGAGCGGCACGTCCGGTGCCGGCGCGGCAGAAGCTGCCGTCGCGCGCGGCGGCTGCACGACGTCGCCATGGCCGGCGACCTCCTGATCAAGCCTATTGGGCGTGATCGCGTGCAGCGGCTTGATCGCCTTCGTGACGGCCGCCCACAGCACGCGTTCTTGCTGTGAAAGAACGCGCCGTCGGCTGCGCTCACTCATCGCTGCATCTTGGGAACGGAGGCGGTGGCCGCGGGCGTCGCTTCCGAGACGATTGCCTGCGGCCGCGGGCGGGGCAGCGGAATGTTTTTAGCGGGTTCGGGCGTGGTGCCAGTTACGGCCACGCCCTGCGGCACCAACATCACGAACTGCCCGTGCTGCTTGATGCGGCCGGCGATGTGGCTGACCTCCTGGCCGTGACCGAAATAAATATCTGCACGCGCCGGCCCAACAATGGCCGAGCCGGCGTCCTGCGCGAAAAGCAGATGGCGGAACATCGTTTCTGGCTTCTCGCTTTCTATCGGGAATTGCGCGTCTATCCAGATCGGCGTGCCGTAAATGTGAATGTTCTTGTCCACTGCCAGCGAGCGCAGCGGCGTGAGCGGAATGCCCTGCGCGCCGATGCATTCGTCGTGCTGTCCGAGCGGCGTCTCCTGAAAAAACACGAAGGAGCGGTTCTTGCGCCGCAGCTCTTTTCCCGCTGTCGGGTTGGCCTCCATAAACTCGCGGATCTTGTCCATCGACATCTCTTCCTTGGTGTAAATGCCTTCATCGATCAGGAATTTGCCGACCGGTGTGTAGGGCGCGCCGTTGCTGGCAATGTAGTTCAGCCGAAGCAATTGTCCGTTGTCGAGCTTGACCCGCGTCGATCCCTGGATCTGCGCGAAGAATGCATCGACCGGATCCTTGACATAACAGATTTCTAAGCCCTTGCCGGCGATGGCGCCGTCCTCGATGTCGGTGCGGCTGAGATTGGCGAATACCTTGCTCTTGTGCGCGCGCATCGTCGCTGTGGGCGCGGCGTAGATCGGCACCGTGTATTCGTCGCTCGGGTAGCGCGAGCCATCTACCTCGGTCTCGTAGTAGCCGGTGAAGAACCCCTCGGTTTCGCCCTGCGGCGCGATACGTGCCGGGTTGAAATTGGCCTCAAAGAAGGCGCGCGCCTTGTCGCGGTCAAGCGGACCTACAGCTTTTGCACGCTCGCACACTTTGAACAGCGCGCCATACAACGGATGCATTCGCCGCATTGCCGGCGTGCCTTGCAGGATGGCGCCGCAGCTTTTCTGGAACGCGTCGAAGGCGGCGGCGTGATCGTCGTTCTGCCAGCCGGGCATGGCGGCAAAGCTAATGGGTTCTACCCGCGCTCTGTGCAGTTTGATTTTGTAGGCGCTCGCGGGCGTGCTCGCGATCAGGCAAAACGCCAGGCCGACACCGATCTGCGAGCGCGGTGGCGCCATTCGTTCAGTGCCCGGCTTCGGTAGCGACTAGCCTCCAGTTCGGGTCGCGCGAGGAGAGATCGCGGGCGAAAGTCCAAACGTCGGTAACGTCGGTCACTCGCTCGGCATTGCCGTCGATCACATTGCCGTTCTTGTCGCGCGTCACCGAAACGAGCTTCGAGTGGAACGATACGGTGAGCTGGGCGCTGCGCCCACGCAGTTCCGCGGCGGTAATATCTGCGCTGTCGATCGAGACGAAACGAGTCTCCACCAGCTCGCCACGCTTCTCGCGCTCGTTAATGGCGGATTCGAAGCCGTCATAGACCTCGCGTGACAACAGATTGCGCAGCGTGCGCCGGTCGCCCTCGGCAAAGGCGTTGACGATCATCTCGTAGGCGGTGCGCGCGCCAGTGAGGAAGTGCCTGTGATCGAAGTTGGGGTCGGCCGCGATGATCGCGTCGAGTCCGGCCGCGAGCGGCGTGCCGGCTTCGGCAACGCCCTTCCAGCGCTCGCCCGGCGCCACTGTCTCGGCCGGCTTGGGCGCGGCTTCCGGCGTGCGGTTGGGTAGCGCGACCACCTTTTCCGGCGCCGGCCGCGCCGTCTCGCGTGCGGCATAGGGGTCATAGGGTGGTCGCTCACGACCGGTGCGCTGACCCAGCACGCTGCGCAGGCGCAGGAAGATGAAGACCGCGAGCGCTAGGAATATGATGGTATAGATGTCGAACACGTCTCGCATACTTTCGGCAGCCTAGCGGCAGATCCGGCCTTTGCCGGATCGACAGATGGTAACCGGCTCTAGCGCTATTATTAGCGCTATTATTTAAGTTCTTTTCCGCGCCAATCCATAGGTTCTGCGACCGCTTAATTGTGCTTCGCGAAAGCTTAAACGATCGGGAAGCCTCCGCCAACCTCGGTTAACCAGAGAAATACCAATGAATGTGGCAAAATGGCCGCTCCCCCTGCACTCCTGTTCGTGGAACCGGCGGTGCTCATAGCTGTGGGGGATGGCATCGGTTTTCTGCCGAAATATTGCAGTTGGTCGCATCGCTGGCTGGCGTGCTGGTGTGAGCCATGCCTGCAGCATCACGTCGCTTGCATTGGAGTAGCCCTTGCCGACGGGGGCAACGGTGCTGCAAACCGACAGAGCTGGCCCTCCTCTGGGCGGGATTCTGCTGTTCACTCCGCGGTTTATAGCCGACGTCCTGGGCCTGCTTGTGTCGCTACAGCGGCTGCACGTTGCCAGGAAACCGAGGCCGGCGCACGGTCACGCCCCAGCGTTCCAGCGTTGCCACAGCGTGACGACGAGCATCGCGCTCCTCCAGTCGCGCGTCCTTGTTCGCCCAAACCCGCTGTGTTAGCCAACCGCCGCAAATCCCAACGTCGCGGCGAGGAGTTCACATGACGACAACCAATGGCGGGGCTACCTCCGGCGGGGCTGCCTCCAGCGCGGCCCCTCCCCAGCCGCAACTCCATGTGGTGGCGCAGTACATCAAGGATCTTTCATTCGAAAATCCGAACGCCCCGCAATCGTTGACGCCCGGCACACAACCGCAGCTCGGCATCCAGATCAATGTCGGCGCCAAGCCAATGTCGGACACCGACGTCGAGGTAACGCTCAAGCTCGAGGGCAAGGCCGAGAATGCCCTCACTCTGATCTTCCGCTTTGAGCTAGAATACGCGGGCGTGTTTCGCATTCAGAACGTGCCGCAGGAGAGTTTGAACCCGATCGTGCTGATCGAGTGCCCGCGGCTGCTTTTCCCCTTCGCCCGCGAAGTGGTCGCGAGCACGGTGCGCAACGGCGGTTTCCCCCCACTACTGCTCGATCCGGTGGATTTCGCTGGCCTTTACCGTCAGAAGATGAGCCAAATGCAGAGTGTCGGGGGCATGCCGATGCAGCCGAGCTAATCGTTAGACGGCTTCCGGCAGATACGCCTTCCACAACGCATTCTCGCCCAGCGTCGCGATGAACTTGCGATGCTCTTCGCGCTCAGCGTCGCTGAGGCGCAGCGGCAGCGCGATTGCACGCTCGCGCCGCACGGCTATGGTTTGGCCGTCCATGCTGAGACGTTCACCGCCTTCCGCCAAGCCAAGCTGGGCTTGCCGCGCGCCGATCAGTTCCAAATAGACCTCGGCGAGGATTTCCGCATCGAGCAGTGCGCCGTGATTGGTGCGGTGCGAATTGTCGATGCCATATCGCGCGCAGAGCGCGTCGAGGCTGTAGGGCCCAACCGAATGTTTGCGCCGCGCTAAAAATAAGGTGTCGACCAGCCGTTCGCGCGCGATGACCTCCCGCTCCGCCCGCTTGAGCTCGGCGCACAGGAAGTTGTGATCGAAGCCGGCGTTGTGGATCACTAGGGGAGCGTCGCCAATGAAATTGAGAAACTTATCGGCGATATCGGCAAAGCGCGGCTTGTCCTGCAGGAAGTCCGTCGCCAGCCCGTGAATAGCGAAGGCTTCCGCTGGCACTTCGCGCTCCGGATTGAGATAGCTGTGGAAGGTCACGCCGGTCGGGATGCGATTGAGCAACTCGATGCAGCCGATCTCGACCAAGCGATGCCCCTGTACCGGGTCAAGACCAGTGGTCTCAGTATCGAGGACGATCTCGCGCATCAAAGTCTCGTTCGCCGGAGAATCAATTCTGAGCCCGTTTCACCATTGCGCTAACGCGCTTGAGAATATCGCGCACCTGCGCGCGAGCGTGCTCGAAACTTTTCGAGGTATCCACCACAAAATCGGCGCGCGCGCGCTTCTCCGCGTCGGAAACCTGGTTGGCCATAATGGCGGCGAGCTTCTGCTCACTCATGCCGGGCCGCTCGAGGGCCCGGTTGAGCTGCATTTCCGGCGGGGCCGAGACCACTACCACCGCATCGCAGCACTCGTCACCGCCGATCTCGAACAGCAGCGGAATGTCGAGCACAGCGATAGCGGCGCCGCTTTTTTCCGCCTGGCTGATGAAGCGCTCGCGCTCCCGATGCACCAGCGGATGCACAATGGCCTCGAGCCGCTTGATCTTGGCCGGATCGCCCAGCACCCGTTTCGCGAGCTTTTCGCGATCGACCTTGCCGTTGACGGTGGTACCTGGGAATGCCGCCTCAATCGCCGCGCTGGCTTCTCCGTCATAGAGCTTGTGCACCACAGCGTCGGCGTCGTGCACCGGTACGCCCTCCTCAGCGAAGAATTTCGCCGTGGTGGACTTTCCCATGCCAATCGAACCGGTCAGGCCAAGGATGAACATTGCCTACCCATCGACAAGGCTGTTTTTCCGCAGGAACGCCAGTAGCGGCAGCAACGGTAAGCCGAGCACGGTGAAATAGTCACCTTCAACCCGCTCGAACAGATGGATGCCGATCCCCTCCAGTTGATAGCTGCCGACGCTGGCCAGCGCTGTGGCATCAGCCATCTCCAGGTAGATGTCGAGAAAACGGTCAGACAAATCTCGCATCGTCAGCCGCGCGCTATCGACGCAATCGAACATCACCTCGTCGCCGCACACCACCGCCAGCGCCGAATGCAGCTCGTGGGTTCGGCCGCGCAACGCACGCAGTTGCTCGGCCGCCTCAGCACGGTTCCTCGGCTTGCTGAAACGCGTGGCACCGCGCGCCATTGTCTGATCGGCGCCGAGCACCAGCCGACCGGGTAATGTTTTCGCCACCGCGTCGGCCTTGGCGCGAGCCAGTAGCTGGGCGCTAGCCGCCGCATCAAGCGTGCCGGCTTTGGCTTCGATCGATCGCTCGTCGATCTGCGCCGGCCTGATCTCGAAGCGCAAGCCGGCGGCTGCCAGTATTTTGCCGCGGGCTCCGCTCTTCGACGCAAGCACCAGCGGTTGCGGGGCAAGCCAGAGCGGCATGATTATGTCGCCGGATGCCGACGGCGTTCGCTCAATAGCTTCACGACCGCTGCGGCAGTCTCCTCAATCGAGCGGCGCGTCACATCGATCGACGGCCAGTTGTGCGTCGTGCATAGCCGACGTGAAAATGCCACCTCCTCAGCTACCGCTGCCTTGTCGATGTAGCGGTCGTCGTCGCGGTGCGCCTTGAGACCCAAGAGCCGGTGCTCGCGAATCTGCACGATGCGCTCGGGACTGGCATAAAGTCCGACCACCAGCGGTCTAGTGAGCTTCTCCACCGCTGATGCCAGCGGTACGCCCGGTACCAGAGGCACGTTGCCGGTCTTGATGCCGCGGTTAGCGAGATAGATCGAGGTCGGCGTTTTCGAGGTGCGAGAAACGCCGACCAGCACCACATCGGCCTCCTCCAGTCCTTCCACATGCTGGCCATCGTCGTGAAACATGGTGTAGTTGAGTGCATCGATGCGGTGGAAATATTCGGCGTTGAGCACATGCTGAGCACCCGCGCGGTGAATGGTCTCAGCACCGAGATAGGATTGGAACAGGCGCAGTACCGGTCCCAGCACCGACATGCACGGCAGCGCTAATTCGCGACACTTGCTCTCAAGCGTCTCGATCAGATCCTCTTCAAGCAGTGTGTAAAGCACCAAGCCCGGCGACTCGGCGATTTCCGACAATGCGTGGTCAAGCTGTTTCTGCGACCGCACCATCGGATAGAGATGCTCAACTGGCGACACATTGGCATACTGTGCCGCCGCTGCGCGCGCGACTGTGATCAGCGTTTCGCCAGTCGCATCGGAAACCAGATGGAGATGGAAATAGCCTGTGTCAGGCATCTGTACAGCAACGGAACCCTGTGTGGATTAGGCGGGAGAAGGCCACGGGTTTGTCTCCCATGCAAGCTACCCACGTGTACAAATTCAACTTCCGTCCACATTGCTGGCCACGGGAGGATCGCGAGGCGGAAGTCAAAAATGGACAGGGAAATGTGGAAGAGCCTTTGGGGACAAGTGGGGATAGTTTGCCAAAACGCCAGTTAATAGCGCTTCTTTATGGTGGATGGCAAACGGCCGCATAAAGCGCGATTCTGAATCTAGGCCTTCCGGGTAGTGGACAGACTGTTGATCGGCAGACATGAGTCTAATCCACGTTCTAATAACTACTACAAATAAAGATTATTAGAGACGCTATGGAAGAAGCTGTCAGAAATAGTGCTACGGGGACAAAGCCGTTGCTACGTGTTCTTGAGCGGGAACGTCAGAAAATCCCGCCTGTATGGATGATGCGTCAGGCAGGCCGCTATCTACCAGAGTACCGTGCGGTACGGGAAAAAGCGGGAAGCTTTCTCAACCTTTGCTTTAATTCGAAATTGGCGGCTGAGGTAACGCTGCAGCCGGTACGTCGCTTCGGCTTTGATGCGGCGATCCTGTTTTCCGATATTTTGGTGGTCCCGCTCGCACTCGGCCGCAAAGTGGAATTTGGGGCGGGCGAAGGACCTAGGCTTGAGCCTCTAGCGGATGGCGAGGCGCTGGCAGCTTTGCGTGAAAGCATCGATCAAGAGATGTTGATGCCGGTTTATGAGACCGTTGCGAAGGTTAAGGCAGGGCTTGACAGCAAAACGGCACTGATCGGGTTTTGCGGTGCGCCGTGGACGGTGGCGACGTACATGGTGGCGGGTGAGGCAACACCAGATCAGGGCCCGGCGCGGCTCTTTGCCTATCGAGATCCCGATAACTTTCAGAAGCTGATCGATCGGCTTGTGCGCGCCTCGACGGATTATCTGGTCGGACAGTTCAATGCTGGCGCTGAATGCGTACAGATTTTCGATACCTGGGCAGGTGTGCTTGGTCCTAAAGAATTTATGCAGTGGTGTATTGAGCCAACCGCGAAAATCATCAAAGGGCTACGGGAACAGGTACCTGGGGCGAAAGTTATTGGCTTCCCACGCGGTGTGGGGTTTCAGGCATGGTCTTATGCTAAGTTGACTGGGGTCAGCGCTGTTGGGTTCGATTGGACTTTCGATCGCGAGGTGATTGCGGAGAAGTTTCAGTCAGAGCTACCAGTGCAAGGTAATGTCGATCCGGTGGCACTCCTGGCTGGTGGTGCTGCGCTCACGCGTGAAATCGACGATGTGCTGAAAACGCTCGGGAAGGGTCCGCTGATCTTCAACCTCGGTCACGGGATATTGCCCGAGACGCCGATCGCCCATGTCGAAGAAATGCTCAAGCGCGTGCGGGGCTGATGTACCATCAAAGCGTTGCACGTCATCGCAGTCGTCGTCTGGTGGCTGGGTTACTCTCCTGCCACGGCTCTTTTCCTATGACGCTGATGCTACGCCTGGCTGTGTGCATTCGGGGAAACTTCAAGGTGATGGAATTACAGCTCTACAAGTTGATCCTGCTGCCGACGATAATCGCCACCTGGCTGGCCGGTCAGCGCTGCCGGGTTTCGCACTGAGCTCGTGGGTTAATGGTTTCCGCCACGTCCGTAATAAGCGCCAAAATAATTCTCTCGTATTATCAATGAGATACCGACGATTCTACCGATCTTGATCGTTGTCCTGGCGACTGCCAAGCCCTTCTGACGGCAGCATTTTTTCGTGCACGGCAGCTGGCGCCTCTTGCGCGGAAACGCCACTGACAATATGTTGTTGCAATCCCCACCGAACGCAGGCGGATGCAGTAGCGTTCCGGCACCCTAATGTTTGGGCCGGTCGCAGCATCGGGTTCCGGGCCTTTTCCAAAGCTTCCTGTCACCCCAGACCTGCGATCTTTCTCTAGTCAACCGGCCATGAGTCGTAACGCTTTTTGGGACTCTACCGGTTTCTCTCCCAAGGAAAACTACCCCCAATGCGGGAAATGAAACTCCAAGACCTGAAGTCCAAAACCCCTCCCGAACTCGTCGCCTTCGCTGAAGAGCACCAGGTTGAGAACGCCAGCACCATGCGCAAGCAGGAGCTGATGTTCGCCATCCTCAAGCAGCTCGCGACGCAGGAGATTGATATCATCGGCGAGGGTGTCGTCGAGGTGCTGTCGGACGGCTTCGGCTTCCTCCGCTCTCCGGAATCGAATTACCTGTCGGGCCCCGATGACATCTACGTCTCGCCCAGTCAGATCCGCCGTTTCGGCTTGCGCACTGGCGACACTGTCGAAGGCCACATCCGCTCGCCTAAGGAAGGCGAGCGTTACTTTGCGCTGCTCAAGGTCAACACCCTCAATTTCGAAGACCCGGAGAAGGCGCGCCACAAGGTTAACTTCGACAACCTGACGCCTCTATATCCCGACGAACGACTGCGGATGGAATACGAGGATCCGACCAAGAAGGATCTCTCCGCCCGGGTCATCGACATTGTGGCGCCGATCGGCAAGGGCCAGCGTGCGTTGATCGTGTCGCCGCCACGCACCGGAAAGACCGTGCTCTTGCAGAACATTGCGCACTCGATCACCGCTAACCATCCGGAGTGCTATCTGATCGTGCTGTTGATCGACGAGCGGCCGGAGGAAGTCACCGACATGCAGCGCTCGGTGAAGGGCGAGGTCGTGTCCTCGACCTTCGACGAGCCGGCCTCACGCCATGTGCAGGTCGCTGAGATGGTGATCGAGAAAGCCAAGCGCTTGGTCGAACACCAGCGCGACGTGGTAATCCTGCTCGACTCGATCACTCGCCTCGGCCGCGCCTACAACACTGTAGTGCCCTCATCCGGCAAGGTGTTGACCGGCGGGGTGGATGCTAACGCCTTGCAGCGCCCAAAACGTTTCTTCGGCGCCGCGCGCAACATCGAGGAGGGTGGCTCGCTCACTATCATCGCCACCGCACTGATCGACACCGGCAGCCGCATGGACGAAGTGATTTTCGAAGAGTTTAAGGGCACCGGTAACTCGGAAATCATTCTCGATCGCAAGGTAGCCGACAAGCGCACCTTCCCGGCGATGGACATCACGCGCTCCGGCACCCGCAAGGAAGAACTGCTCACCGATCCGGCGGTGCTCAAGAAGATGTACGTGCTGCGCCGCATCCTCAATCCGATGGGCACTATGGATGCCATCGACTTCCTACTCGACAAGCTGCGCAACACGAAGAACAACGCCGATTTCTTCGAGAGCATGAATACCTAGGCGGACTGCGCGGCCGTCCGGTCGAAGCGGTGATCACCGAACACGTACATTTGTACTGAGCAGGCGCACGCGCTGCTCGCCGAGCGCAGGGTGACGGAGACCTCCGGCTTCTGGACGTTCAGCGGATTCCCTCGCCGTCAAGCGGGCGCCTGCGCATCGCCTCGACACGGGACGAGATCTGGCTTGCCTCGCTGACGGGGAGCGAGCAGGTCGCGCCGACGCAGATGAAAACCGC
>Ga0306924_10004153_pt1 | contig 14115 bp, 10 predicted proteins | sample sta12Can44000111_FD_203756 | JGI IMG/M metagenome (GOLD analysis project Ga0306924, IMG submission 203756) | Lab enrichment of tropical soil microbial communities from Luquillo Experimental Forest, Puerto Rico - statanox.12C.anox.44.000.111 (v2)... | ecosystem: Environmental > Terrestrial >... | reverse complement strand
ATCCCGGTGAACTGCTCGGCGATCGCCGAGACGCTCATCGAGAGCGAGCTCTTCGGCCACGAGAAGGGGGCCTTCTCCGGCGCCGACCGGCTGCGGAAGGGCGCCTTCGAGGAGGCCGACGGCGGCACCATCTTCCTCGACGAGATCGGCGAGCTGCCGCTCGACCTGCAGCCGAAGCTCCTGCGCACGCTCGAGCAGGGCGAGGTGAAGCGGGTCGGCGCCTCCCGGCCGATCACCGTGAACGTGCGCGTGGTCGCCGCGACGCACCGCGACCTGCGGGCCGCGGTGCGCGCGAACCGGTTCCGCGAGGACCTCTTCTACCGGCTCTGCGTCGTGCCGCTCACGATCCCCCCGCTCCGGCAGCGCCGCGCCGACGTCCGCGCGCTCGCCGAGGAGTTCCTCGACCGCACCGCGCCGCGCGGGCTGCCGCTCCGGTTCTCCGAGGACGCCTACCGCAAGCTCGAGGACTACGACTGGCCGGGCAACGTCCGCCAGCTCAAGAACGCGGTGCTGCGCGCGTTGCTCTTCCGCGGCGAGGGGCTCGTCGTGGGCCCGGGGGCGATCGCCCTCGAGGACACGCGCACCGCGCCCACCGCGGGCGGGGACGACGACACGCTCTACCTGCGCGGCCTCACGCTCGAGGCGATCGAGCGCGAGGCGATCCGGCTCTCGCTCCGGCGCCACAAGGGGAAGCGCGCCGCGGTGGTGAAGGAGCTCGACATCGCGAAGAGCACGGTGATGAAGCGGATCGCGCAGTGGGGGCTGCAGCACGAGGGCCGCCCCGGCGGCGCGCCGCCCGACGAGGATGACGAGTAGACCTCACTCCGCGACGGCCGTGGCCACCGGCCCGGGCGCCGCCTTCCGCGCGCCGCGCCCCACCGCGAGCGCGAGGAACGCCGCGAGCACGCACACGGTGCCGGAGGCGATGAACGCCGCGCGGTAGTCGCCCAGCTCGGTGCGCACGAGCCCGGCGCCGAGCGCCGCGACCCCGGCGCCCACCTGGTGCGCCGCGAAGATCCAGCCGAAGACGATGGGCGCGTCGCGCTGGCCGAACGCGTTCGTCGCGAGCCGCACCGTGGGCGGCACGGTGGCGATCCAGTCGAGGCCGTAGAACACGGTGAAGGCGTTCAGGCCGGGACCGGCCTCGCGCAGCGCGTCGGGCAGGAAGATGAGCGAGAGGCCGCGGAGCGCGTAGTAGGTGAAGAGCAGGCGGCGGCTGTCCCAGCGGTCGGTGAGCCAGCCGGAGAGCGTGGTCCCCACGAGGTCGAAGATCCCCATCGTGGCGAGGAGCTTCGCCGCGCGCACCTCGGGGATGCCGTGGTCCATGCAGGCGGGGATGAGGTGCGTGCCGATGAGCCCGTTCGTGCTCGCGCCGCAGACGAAGAAGGTGCCGGCGAGGAGCCAGAAGTCGCGGTGCTTCGCGGCGCGGGCGAGGGTCCGCACCGCGATGACGGCGGGGTTCGCCTCGCGCGGGGGCGGCGGCCCCTCGTCCTCCGTCGCGCCGTAGCGCCGGAGCCCCACCGCCGCCGGCGACTCGCGCATCACGAGGAGCACGAGCGGCACCATGAGGAGCGCGCCGCCGGCGACGATGTAGAGCGCCGCGCGCCAGCCGTCGTCCTCGGCGACCTTCGCGAGGAGCGGGAGGAAGAGGAGCTGCCCCGTGGCGGTGCTCGCGGTGAGCGCGCCGAGCACGAGGCCGCGCCGGGAGTGGAACCAGCGGTTCACCACCGCGGCCCCGATCACCATCGCCGCCATGCCGGTGCCGGCGCCCACGCCCACGCCCCACAGGAGGAAGAGCTGCCACGGCGCGCGCATGAAGGTGGCGAGGAGGAGCGCCGTGGCGAGCGTGCCCATCGCGAGCGCCATCGTGCGGCGAACGCCGATGCGCTCGGCGATCGCCGCGCAGAACGGGCCCATGAGCCCGTAGAGGAGGAGGTTCACCGAGATGGCGCCGGAGATCGTCGCCCGCGACCACCCGAGCTCGCGCTCCAGCGGGACGATGAGCACGCCCGGAGTCGCGCGGATCGCCGCCGACACGAGCAGGACCACGAAGGTCGTCCCCAGGACCCACCAGGCGTAGTGACCGCGGCTCCTCACGAAGGCCTCCCGTCGGCGCTCCAGCTGCCTGCTGCCACACGCTCCCGCCCGCGCCGCTCCATCCCGGCGGGGACGCGCCTGCTGGTGTACCTGCACTGCGCGTCCGCGCGCATCCACATCAATGCATACGTGCTATGCATCGATGCATGGCCGAGTGGGACGACCTCCGCTTCCTCCTCGCGGTGGTGCGCGAAGGCTCCTTCAGCGCGGCGGCGGCCCGCCTCGGCGCGAGCCAGCCCACGGTGTCCCGCCGGATCGCCGCGCTCTCGCGGCGCCTCGGGACCGCCCTGCTGCGGCGCGAGGGCGGCCGCTACGTGCCCACGCCGGCCGGGCGGAGCGTCGCCACGCGCGCCGAGGCGATGGAGCGCGAGGTCCACGCCGTCGCGCGGGATGCAGATCGGCTCGACGAGCGGCCGCAGGGCGCCGTGCGCCTCACGGCGCCGGAGGGGCTCGGGATCGCGGTGCTCGCGCCGCGCCTCCAGGCCTTCCGCCGCGACCACCCCGGGATCGACCTCCTGCTCGTGGCGGAGCACCAGGTGGTGAACCTCTCGCGTCGCGAGGCCGACCTCGCGCTCCGGTTCGTGCGGCCGCGCGAGCGCGACCTCGTGGTGCGCCGGGTCGCGAGCGTCCCGTTCGCCGCCCACGCCTCCCCCAGCTACCTGCGCGATCGGCCGCGCGCGCCGGGCACGCTCCTCGAGGATGACGACCTCGTCCTCCTGCACGAGGATCTCGAGCGCTCACCGGAGTCGGCGTGGCTCCGCGCGCGGGTGCCGCGCGGCCGCGTGCGCGTCCGGGTGCGGACCACGCTCGCGCTCGCGGCTGCGGTCGCCGCCGGCGCGGGCGTCGGCGTGCTGCCCGAGTACCTCGGCGACACGCCGGGCCTGGAGCGGCTCGACGGGGCCGACGCGCTCGCGCGCGACCTCTACCTGGTGTTGCCACGCGCGCTCCGCGCCACCGCGCGGGTGCGGCTCGCTGCGCGCTTCGCGATGGATTGCGTGACGGGCGGCCGCGCCTGATCGGAGGCCGCGTCGCGGGCGAGGAAGGCGGCCCGCGGACTACTTCTTCTTCGCGCCGGCCTTGGCCTTGGTGGGCGGCTGGAGCTGAGCGAGCCGCGTCTTCGCCGTCTTGGCCGCGGGCGTGCCCGGGTACTTCTGGCCGAGCTCGCGCAGCACGCCCACCGCCTCGTCGCGCATGTTGAGCGCCACGAGCGACTCCGCGGTCTGCAGCATCGCGTCGGGCGCGCGCTCGGAGCGCGGGAACTCCTGGGCCACCTTGCCGTAGGCGAGGATCGCCTCGCGGTGCTTCCCGTCCTGCGCGGCGAGCTGGCCCTGGCGGTACTGCGCCTCCGCCGCCGCCGGGTCCTTGGGCCAGCGCTTCGCGAGCTCGTCGTACAGCTCGCGCGCCACCGCCTTCTCGCCGGCCTGGTCCTGCTCGCGCGCGAGCGCGAGGAACGCCTGAGGCTCGTTCGGCTTCTTCAGCTGCTCGATCTTCCGCTGCGCCTCGAACTTCTCGAGCGCGCCCGCGCCGCGGAGCGCGGCGAAACGGGCGTCGCTCTCCTGCTTCGACTGGCCGAGCGCCGCCTCCATCTGCTGGAGGCGGTGCTCGCTCTCCTCGATCTGTCCGCGCAGCTGCGCGAGGTCCTGCTGGAGCTGATCCTGCCGGGCCACGACGTCGGCGCCCGACCGGTGCGCGGTGGCGTTCAGCTCATCGAGCTTCTTCTGCACCTCGGCGATCTTCGCGTCGGCCTTCGCGACCCGGTCGCGGACCAGCTCGCGCTGCTCTTCGAGCTGGCGGGCCGTGATCTGACCCTCCTCCTCGAGGCGGTCGATCCGACGCTCCATCTGACGGCCGCGCTCGGCGGGCACCCAGCACCCGGCGAGCGCGACCATGGCCGCTGCGCAGAAGAGGCTCCGCATCTACTGGGCCTTCAGCTCCGCGCGGCGGTTCTGCTGCCAGCAGTCCTCGGTGGACTGCGTGCAGAGCGGCTGCTCCTTGCCGAAGCTCACCGGGTCGAGCGACTTGGCGTCGAGGCCGAGGTTCGTGAGGTACTTGCGCACCGACTCCGCGCGACGCTGCCCGAGGTGCTGGTTGTACTCGCTCGTGCCGCGCTCGTCGCAGTGGCCCTCGATCGTCACCTTCTTCGGCTTCATCTGCTTCAGGCAGTCGGCGTCCTTCGCGAGCGTGTCGCGCGCCTCGGCGGCGAGGGTGGCCTCGTCGAAGCCGAACTGCACGCGCTGGAGCTGGCACACCGGCGCCGCAGGCGTCGACTCGACCGACACCGGGCCCTTGGGAGCAGCCACCCCGGCCACGCAACGGCCGGCCTCACACGCACGGCCGCCGGAGCACGGGTGCGTCTCGTCGCACTCGACGCGCGGCGCGCACTTGTTCTCCTTGCAGGCGAAGCCGGCGGGGCAGTCCGGGTCCTTCGCGCACTCCTGGCAGTGGCCCGTGACGCAGACCTTCCCGAAGCCCTCCTGGGCGGCGCAGTCCTTGTCGGACTCGCAGTTGCCGCCGGTCGGCTTCTTCGGGCAGCCGGCGAGGGCGAGCGCGAGGAGCGGCAGGGCGACGGTGAGAACGCGGCGCATCGTGTGGAACCTCCGAAAATGGGAACTGCTGGGGGTAGGGAAACTGGAGGTCTATGCGCCCCGTTCGCGACCGGTGTCAAAGGAAAAACTCGTGACGACTAGCCCTGGAATGTAGGCGGCGCCCGGCTGTTCCTGTTGGTTCGGCCCCCCAGGCCTTGAGCCTCCCTGCCATGGGGTCTAAGGTTTCCGGCCTTCCCGTGGACACACCCGTCGATCGGCTCTTTCTCCCCGTGACCTCGAACGCCTCCAGTAGCCGCCCGCGCGGCGCGGCCCGGCTGCGCACCGGCGCCGTCGCCGCCCTCGTCCTCGCCCTCCTCTTCCTCGGGGGCGGCGGGTTCGTCGCGCTCTCGGGGAAGGCGCTCCCGGCCTTCGACACGCTCAAGGACTACCGGCCGCTCGTCGCCACCCGGGTGTACGGCGTGGACGGCACCGAGGTGTTCCAGTTCGCGCGCGAGCGGCGGACCGTGGTGCCGTTCGCCGAGATCCCCGACGTGATGAAGAGGGCGGTGCTCGCGTCCGAGGACGCCGGCTTCTACCACCACGAGGGCGTGAACTACCTCGCCATCGCGCGCTGCGCGGTGAAGAACGTGCTCCGCGGGCGCACCACCTGCGGCGGCTCCACCATCACGCAGCAGGTGGTGAAGACCTTCCTGCTCACGCCCGAGCGGCGCATCTCGCGCAAGGTGAAGGAGCTCATGCTCGCGCGGCGGCTCGAGCAGAACCTATCGAAGGACGAGATCCTCTACCTCTATCTGAACCAGATCTACTTCGGGCACCGACGCTACGGCATCGAGGAGGCGGCCCGCTTCTACTTCGGGAAGAGCGTCCGGCAGATCTCGCTCGGCGAGGCCGCGCTGCTCGCGGGGCTCGTGCAGTCGCCGGAGCGGCTCTCTCCGATGAAGCACCCCGCGGCCGCGAAGGAACGGCAGAAGTACGTGCTCCGCCGGATGGCCGAGGAGAAGTTCATCACCGAGGCTGCGGCCGAGGCCGAGGCGAAGCGGCCCATCGCGGTGAAGCGGCAGGCCGAGGATCCGCCGGGCGCGTGGTACGCCGACGCCATCCGCCGCCAGCTCGACGACCGGTACGGCGCCGAGCGCGTGGAGACCGACGGGCTCACGGTGGACGTCGCGATGGATCCCACGATGCAGAAGGCGGCCGAGGACGCGCTGGAGTCGCAGCTCCGCGCGGTGGACAAGCGGCAGGGCTGGCGCGGCGCGCAGTTCCACCTCGACTCGGCGCAGGTGCAGGCGGCGCTGCCGCTCTGGCGCGATCGGCTCCACGCGGTGGAGGCGCGGCCGGGCGAGGTGGTGGTGTGGGATCTCGCGCGCGCCCCGCGCGACGAGGACCAGGTGGAGGAGGGCGACCTCCGCAAGATGGCGCGGGTGCGGCGGCTCGAGCCCGACGGCATCTACGCCGGCCTCGTCACCGCGGTGTCGCCGACGCAGGCCACCATCGACCTCGGAAACGCGGTGGGCACGATCCCGCTCTCCACCACCGGCTGGGCGCGCAAGTTCAACCCGACCTCCGGCACCGCGGTGCCGAAGCGGATGCAGGACGTGCTGCGCGCCGGCGACATCGTGCAGGTGCGCGCGGTCGGGGGGAAGGTCTCGCCGGCGGACGCGGCCCTCGCGAAGCGCCCGATCGCGCTCGCGCTCGAGCAGGTGCCGCGCGTGCAGGGCGCGCTCGTCGCGATCGACCCCGCTACGCGCGGCGTCCGCGCGCTCGTGGGCGGCTTCGACTTCGCCACCTCGCAGTTCAACCGCGCGTTCCAGGCGAAGCGGCAGCCGGGCAGCGCGATGAAGCCGTTCGTGTGGGGCGCCGCCGTGGAGTCGCGCCGCTTCACGCCGGCGACGCTCGTCTACGACACGCCCGACGTCTACCGGGACCCCTGGACCGGCAAGGAGTGGAAGCCGCAGAACTTCGAGCGCGACGAGTACGACGGGCCGATGCTGCTCACGCAGGCGCTCGCGCACTCGAAGAACACCGTCGCGGTGAAGCTCGTCGACGGGCTCGGGGTCGACACGGTGATCGGCTTCGCGCGGCGGCTCGGCGTCACGAGCGACCTGCCGAAGCAGCTCTCGCTCGCGCTCGGCACCGGCGAGGTGACGCCGCTCGAGCTCGTGAACGGCTACGCCAGCATCGTCGCCCGCGGCTTCCGTGCGGAGCCCGTGATGGTGCTGCGCGTCCGCGACCGACAGGGGCACGTGCTGGAGGAGAAGACCCCGGCGCGCCCGCCGCCGCTCGCGCCGGTCGCAGCGGCCGCGGTGCAGCCCGCCTCGCTGGCGCTCGCCCCGGACGACGAGGCGCGTCCCCCGCCCGAGAACGCGCAGGCCGCCGCGACCGCCGGCGCGCAGCCCGTCGGCGCGGCGACGGCGAGCGCCTCGATCCCGGAGGCCGGCTGCGAGCCCGCCGTGGCGCACGTCCTCACGGCGATGATGCGCGACGTGGTCGCCTACGGCACCGGCGGCGCCGCGCGCGCGCTCGGGCGGCCGGTGGCGGGCAAGACCGGCACCGCGCAGGATCACCGGGACGCCTGGTTCGTGGGCTTCAGCCCCGACCTCGTCGCCGGCGTGTGGGTGGGCTTCGATTCCCACGAGCCTCTCGGGCCGCGGGAGACCGGCGCGGTCGCGGCCCTCCCGGCCTGGATCTCGTTCATGCAGGCGTCGCTCTCGCGGCGGCCGGTGCTCGACTTCGAGGCGCCGCCCGGCGTGGAGCTGGCGCGCGTGGATCCGCGGAGCGGGCTCCTCGCCCCCGACCCGGCGCCGCCGGACGCGCTGCTCCTGCCGTTCGTCTCTGGCACCGTGCCGACGCAGCGCGCCGGCGAGGTTCAGGCGAACCCGCAGAACTTCTTCATGGAGTGAGCGCGCGCGGGGCGTGCGCCGTTCCCGCCGCCCCGGAACGACCGGTCTCGTGCGTGAGCGCGCTCGCCTCGCGATCTCCGCGGCGAGGGGCCCGGCGCTACCGCACCTACGGCGCTCGACCGCGGCGCTACCGCACCGGCGTCGCGCGGACCGCGGCCTTGCCGTCCTTCACGTAGACCTGGAACCGCACCGTCCGGCAGCCGTACTTGTCGATGAGCTGGTCCCTGTTCTTCTGCAGCCTCGTCCGGAAACGCTCGAACGACACCGCCGCTCCGCCCTCGCCGGTCTCGCCCCGCACGCGGAGGAAGTCGTCGAAGACCATCCGCCAGTGCGACTCCTCCTCCTCGGCGAGCGACGCGCCCGCCGGGGAGACCTCCGGCCCGGCAGCCGGGGACGTCATCTCGGCGGCAGGAGGCGGCGGCAGCTCCGGGATCACGCCCGGAGCCGGCTCCGGCGCCGGCGGAATGGGCTCCGGCTCCGGCGCGCGCTTCGGCTCGGCGACGAAGGGCGCCGCGACCGGCTCCGAGGGGACCGGCTCGACGGAGGCCCCAGCGAGCGCGGCCGGCGCCGGCGCCTCGGCTGGCGACGCGGACCAGGCGGCCGTCGCCTCCGGCTCCATGACAGCGGCCGGGCTCGGCGCCGGCGGCGCGAAGATGGGCTGCGTGCCGGTCTCGACCGGAGCAGCGGAGGGCTTGGCCGCCGGCTTGGCCTCGGAGACCCAGAAGCCCGAGGCGGCCTCGGCGGCGCGGTTCAGCGCGCTCGCGAGCACGCCGGCGCTGCCGGCCAGCACCGGCGCGCGGGCCTTGAAGTCGCCGCGGTTCACGCGGTCGGCGGCGTGGAGCAGCTCGCGCGGGATCGCGCGTCCGCCCTCGTCGCTCATGAGGAGCCCGAGCACGACGCCGAGGACGAGCAGCACGGCGAGCACGATGAGCGACGCGACCTGATAGGTGGCGAGCCCCACGAACAGAGGCGCGGCGGCGAGCGAGAGCACCACCACGACACCGGGCGCTCCCTCGAGCGGCACCAGGTAGGCGCGGGTCTCGGGCGCGGAGGTGAAGAGGAGCGGCATCGCCGGCAGCGACAGGTACCCCTTCACGGGGCCGAGGCGACCGACATCGGCCACGCGCCGCGGCGGCTGCACGGCAGCGGCCGCGATCTCGCGCGGCGCCTCCGGGCGGACGGACGTGGCCACCGGCTTTCCGTCGACGACCACCGTGGCCTCCACGCCGGACGCGGCGCGGAGGGCGGTCACGAACCCGACGTCCAGGGGCAGCCCCACCAGGACGGCCGCGCCCCGGCCGGCGGGCACGCCGGCCACCGACCACACGCGGTCACCGGCGCGCGCGAAGCCGTCGCGGCGCACGCCGCGCTGCGGATCGGCCACGATCGGAGCGCCGTCCGGCAGCGACACCTGCTGCCCCGACGCACGGATCGCGACGCCCTGTGGCCCGGCGACGCCGACCAGCAACGCCTTCGGATCGAGCTTCATCGCCTCGGCCGCCGGGCGGATCGCGTCGTTCGCAGCGGAGAGCGGGTCGGGGCTGGCAACGGCCGGCGAGCGGGATGCGGCCTCGGCGAGCGCGCCCGCGTCGGCGGCGAGCAGGCGGCTGCGGCCCTCGAGCAGGGTAGCCGCCGCGCGGAGGTCGTGGTCGAGCTGGGCGAGCGAGCGGGCGCCGATCCACCCGGAGACGAAGTACAGGTTCCCGAGCCCCACGACGAGGAGCAGGACCACGTAGCCCCAGAGCCTGAGCCTGTTCATGCGCCGGTTGTAGCGTTTCGTCTCGAGGGGGTCAAAAAACGCTGGAGTACTGCCGACGCGCGACAAACCGGCGTTGCGTGAAGGTTCGCGCCGGCTCGACCTCGCCCCCTACATGCAGCATACTTCCGGCCCGTGCCGAAGCGCCGAGCGCCAGCGCCCCCGCCCGATGGGATCCTCACCCACCTCGGCGGAAAGGTGCGCGCGCGACGCGGATCGCTCGGCTGGACGCTCGCCGAGCTCGCGGCCCGCTGCGGCATCTCCCAGCGCTTCCTCTCCGACGTCGAAGCGGGGCGGGCGAACATCTCGATCGTGAACCTCCAGGCGCTCGCCCGCGCGATGGGTACGAGCGCCTCGGAGATCCTCGCCGGTGCACCCACCGCCGACCGGCGCGGCTGCATCGTGCTCCTCGGGCTCCGCGGCGCCGGGAAGTCCACCATCGGCCCGCGCCTCGCCGCGCGGCTCGACCTCCCGTGGTTCGAGCTCGACGGTCTCATCGAGGCCGAGGCCGGCCTGTCGCTGGGCGAGGTCTTCGCGGTGCACGGCGAGCGCTGGTACCGGCGGCTCGAGTTCCAGGTGCTCCGCCGCTTCCTCGACCAGAACGAGCGCGCGGTGCTCGCCACCGGCGGCGGCATCGTCACGGCGTCCGACGCGTTCGACATGCTGCTGCAGCGCTGCACCACCGTGTGGCTGCGCGCCCGCCCCTCCGATCACCTGGAGCGCGTGCTGAAGCAGGGCGACGCGCGCCCCGGCGCGGGCCGCCTCCACGCGATGGCCGACCTGCGCGCCCTGCTCGCCGAGCGCGAGCCGCTCTACTCCAAGTCCGACCTCGTCATCGAGACGTCCGCGCTCGGCATCGCCGGCAGCGTGGAGGCGCTCGTCCAGCAGATCCGCTCGCGCGAGGCCTCCACCGCGCGGGCGTGACCACGCACGACCAAGCGCCTGGATTCACTGTAAGTGTCTGCTTGACCGATCCCTCCGCGGGGCTTACAGCGCAGGGATGACCAAGCTCACCGCGCTGCTGGCGCTCGCGCTCGCCGTCCCCGCTGCGCGCGCCGACGAGGGCATGTGGACCTTCGACGGCTTCCCGAAGGAGCGGGTCGCGAAGGCCTACGGCCTCACGCCCAGCGACGCCTGGCTCGATCACGTGCGCCTCTCCTCGGCGCGGCTCGCCCAGGGCTGCTCCGCGAGCTTCGTCTCGCCGGACGGCCTGGTGATGACGAACCACCACTGCGCGCACAGCTGCATCGAGCAGCTGTCGACCACGAAGAAGGACTTCGTGAAGAACGGGTTCCTCGCCCGCACGCTCGCGGACGAGGTGAAGTGCCCCGCGCTGGAGGTGAACCAGCTCGTCGGGATCACCGACGTCACCGCGAAGGTGAACGAGGCGACGAAGGGGCTCGACGGCAAGGCGTTCCACGAGGCGAAGCGCGCGGCGACGGCGAGGCTCGAGGCGGAGTGCCAGACCTCCGACGCGCTCCGCTGCGAGGTGGTCCCGCTCTTCGGGGGCGGCCGCTACGACCTGTACCGCTACCGGCGCATGCAGGACGTACGGCTCGTCTTCGCGCCCGAGCTCGCCATCGCCGACTTCGGCGGCGACCCCGACAACTTCATGTTCCCGCGCTTCGATCTCGACCTGGCGTTCCTGCGTGTCTACGAGGGCGGGAGGCCGGCGAGGCTCGACCACTGGCTCCGCTGGTCACCCGCCGGCGCGAAGGAGGGCGAGCTCACCTTCGTCTCCGGCAACCCCGGCTCCACCGCCCGGCAGCTCACCGTGGCGCAGCTCGAGTACGAGCGCGACTTCGCGCTCCCGGAGCGGCTGATCGAGCTCGCCGAGTACCGTGGGCTCCTCACCGAGTACCGGCGCCGCGGCGCCGAGGAGGCGCGCCACTCCAGCGATCAGCTCCTCTACACGGAGAACTCCTTCAAGGCCCGCAACGGCCGCTTCGACGCGCTGCGGGACCTGGTCTTCTTCGGCGGGAAGGCCGACGCCGAGCGCGACTTCCGCGCGCGCCTCCTCGCGAAGGATCCGGCCCGGTCGAAGGAGGTGGAGGCCGCTTACACCGCGATCGCGGGGGCGCAGGACGTGATGCGGACCCTCCGCGTGCCGTACCGGTGGATCGAGCAGCGCAAGGGGTTCGACGGGAAGCTCTTCGGGTACGCGCGTGAGGTCGTGCGCGGCGCCGAGGAGCGCACGAAGCCCAGCGAGGCCCGCCTCGAGGAGTTCCGGGACTCCGCGGTGCCACAGCTCACCCAGCAGCTCTTCTCCACCGCGCCGGTGCACCGCGAGCTCGAGATCCTGCGACTCACCCACGGCCTCACGAAGCTGCGCGAGAAGCTCGGCGCCGACCACCCGCTCGTGCGCCGCGTGCTCGGGAAGCGCTCGCCGGAGGAGGTCGCCACCGCGGCCGTGAAGGGCACGAAGCTCGCCGACGTGGCGTTCCGCAAGCAGCTCTGGCAGGGCGGCAAGCCCGCGGTGGCCGCGGCGATGAAGGATCCGATGGTCGCGCTCGCCGCGCTCGTCGAGCCGGACGCGCGCGCGGTGCGGACGCGCCACGACGACGAGGTGGAGGCGGTGGAGCGGAAGGGCGGCGAGGTCATCGCGCGCGCCCGCTTCGACCTCGACGGCGCGTCCACCTACCCTGACGCGACCTTCACGCCCCGCCTCTCGTACGGCCAGGTGAAGGGCTGGGTGGAGGACGACGGCCGCCGGGTGGCGCCGTTCACCACCTTCGCGGGCGCCTTCGAGCGGAACACCGGCAAGGACCCGTTCGCGCTGCCGGCGAGCTGGCTCGCGTCGCGGCCGCGGCTCGACCTCGAGACCCCGCTGAACTTCGTGACCACGAACGACATCATCGGCGGCAACTCCGGCTCGCCGGTGGTGAACGCCCGGGCCGAGGTCGTGGGGCTCATCTTCGACGGGAACCTCCAGTCCCTCGCCGGCGACTACGGCTTCGACGAGCGCGTGAACCGCGCGGTGGCGGTGGACTCGCGCGCGATCATGGAGGCGCTCTCCCGGATCTACGGCGCGGACCGGATCGTCCGCGAGCTCCGCCCGCCGGCGCATGCCGGCGCGGGCCGGCCGGGAGCCGCCGCGCGGTAGCCGCTCGCTCGCGCCCGGTCCCCTCCGGGCGCGGCGGGCGGTCAGGGCCGGCGTCGGGTGGGACGTCAGGCGTCCCGCGGCACCGCGATCATGCGCTCGAGCGCGCGGCGGGCGCCGGCGGCGACGTCGGCGTCCACGTCCACCTCGTGCTTCCCGCGCCGCAGCGCGTCCCGCACCATCACGAGGTCGATCATCTTCATGTACGGGCAGTGCATCCGGCAGCCGATGCAGCCGTCCGCGATCACGAACTCGCGATCCGGCCAGCGCTTCCGGAGCTGGTGCACGATCCCGTGCTCGGTGGCGACGATGAAGGTGTGCGCGTCCGGGTGCTTCGCCACCGCGCCAATCATCGCGGTGGTGGAGCAGACCTCGTCGGCGATCGCGACCACGTCCTCGCGGCACTCCGGGTGCGCGATGATCACGGCGTCCTGCTTCTCCTTCTTCAGCCGGGTCACGCTGGAGGCGCGGAGCACGTCGTGGATCGGGCAGCAGCCGTCGTAGACGACGACCTCCTTCTCCGGCACCTGCTTCGCCACCCAGTGGCCGAGGTTCCGGTCGGGCGTGAAGAGGATCTTCCGCTGCGGGAGCGACCGCACCACGCTCGCCGCGTTCGCGCTCGTGCAGCAGATGTCGGAGAGCGCCTTCACCTCGGCGGTCGAGTTCACGTAGGTGACCACCGCGTGGTCGGGGTAGCGCGCCTTCCAGTCGGCGAGGGACTCGGCGGTGATCGAGTCCGCGAGCGAGCAGCCGGCGGAGAGGTTGGGGAGCAGCACGCGCTTCGCCGGGTTCAGCACCTTCGCCGACTCGGCCATGAAGTGCACGCCGCAGAAGACGATGGTGGACTGCGGGACGTTCTGCGCGTGGATCGCGAGCTGGAGCGAGTCGCCGACGTGGTGGGCGACGCGCTGGACCTCGGGCACCTGGTAGTTGTGCGCGAGGATCACCGCGTCCTTCTCGGCCGCGAGGGCTCGGATCTCCTCCTCGAGGTCGCGGATCTCCGGGGCGGAGAGGTCGCTGCCGGCCGTGGGGCAGGCGACGGGATCGTGGATGGGGGCGATGGGGAGGCTCATGAGGTCTTCACGCGGGCGCCCTGGGCGGGCTTGATGCCGGTGGTGCCGGCGGGGAACAGCCGCCAGAACTCGCGGCGGACGAGGGCGGTGATGGTCGCCGACTTCGTGAAGCCGTGGTAGGCGGCCACCGCTTCCAGCATCGCCACGTCGTCGTCGGTGGCCGAGAAGCTGCGCACCTTCGCAGCCCGGCCGGCGGTCGGCTTCTTCATAACGTTTATATAATTTTAGTGGGTGGGGCCGAGGGGCGCAAGCCCTCCCCCCGGCCTGGGCAGCCGGGGGTTAGGATTCCCCCGTGCGCCTCGCCGTCACCACCTCGCTCCACCGCGACGCGTCCGAGGCCGCCGGCCGCGCGGCGGCCGCTCGCCACGCCCTCCCCTTCGCGCCCCGGCGCTCCACCCTCGCCGCGACGGCCGCCGAGGCGCGCGCCGACGCGCTCCTCGTCCTCTCCCCGCGCCGCGCCACGCTGTGGCTCGACGGCGCCGAGCAGCGCTGGGATCCGGGCATGGGCGTGCTGCGCGCGAAGCGGCTCCGCGACGGCGAGGTCACGACGCGCGACGGCTTCCTCGACGCCGCCGGGATCCTGCCCGGCGAGGCGGTCCTCGACTGCACGTTCGGCCTCGGCGCCGACGCCCTCGTGACGGCC
>Ga0306924_10004152_pt1 | contig 14118 bp, 7 predicted proteins | sample sta12Can44000111_FD_203756 | JGI IMG/M metagenome (GOLD analysis project Ga0306924, IMG submission 203756) | Lab enrichment of tropical soil microbial communities from Luquillo Experimental Forest, Puerto Rico - statanox.12C.anox.44.000.111 (v2)... | ecosystem: Environmental > Terrestrial > Soil... | reverse complement strand
AAGCTGGCGCAGACAGGCAATGCCTTGCGACGCGAAGGCTTCGTTGAGTTCGATCAGATCGAAATCGCTGATCTTGCGGCCGAGCCGTTCCATCAGTTTGCGGGTGGCCGGCACCGGGCCGATGCCCATGATACGCGGCGGCACCGCGGCCGAGGCGAGCCCCAAGATCTTCGCGCGCGGGCTCAGTCCATACGTGTTGACCGCAGCTTCGGAGGCGACAATCATCGCGGCCGCGCCGTCATTGACGCCGGAGGCGTTGCCGGCGGTCACGGTGCCGGGATTGCGCACGATCGGCTTCAGCTTGGAGAGCCCCTCCATCGTGGTCTCCGGGCGCGGATGCTCGTCCGTGTCGACGATGATCGGACCGGCCTTGCCCCCCGACACCGAGATCGGCGTGATCTCGTCGGCGAAATAGCCGGAGGAAATCGCCTTCCCCGCGCGCTGCTGCGAGCGGATCGCAAACGCATCCTGGTCGGCACGCGAGACCTGGAACTCTTCAGCAACGTTCTCGCCGGTCTCCGGCATGGCGTCGACGCCGTACTGCGCCTTCATCAGCGGATTGATGAAGCGCCAGCCGATCGTGGTATCAAAAATCTCGGCCGAGCGCGAGAAGGCCTCTGGCGCCTTGCCCATCACAAAGGGCGCCCGCGTCATCGATTCAACGCCGCCGGCAATCGCAAGATCGATCTCGCCCGAACGGATCGCGCGCCCCGCGGCGCCGACGGCATCCAGGCCAGATGCACAGAGGCGGTTGATGGTCTGTCCGGGAACTGTTTCAGGCAAACCCGCCAGCAGCAGCGCCATGCGCGCGACATTGCGGTTGTCCTCGCCGGCCTGGTTGGCGCAGCCGAAATAGACTTCATCGACCCGCGACCAATCGAGCTTGGGATGCTTCGCCATTAACGCCTTAATCGGCGCTGCGGCCAGATCGTCGGCGCGCACTTTCGCCAGCGCGCCGCCGAAACGGCCGATCGGGGTTCGGACGGCATCACACAGATAGACATCGCGCATCAGCTTCCTCCTTCGGGGCCGCGTTTCCGCCGTTGGGTTTGGTTGCAAATTGATAGCGGTTTTAGGAGCGCGCCCAATTGAGGTCAATTGATGCTTTTGCATCTGGAAACTGCAGCTTCGCCGAAGGCGCCGCTCAAGCCATCTGACGGCGTGGAAAACCACCTTTGCGGCCGCAAAGCGATAGGAGGGATCGGCGAAATTGGCTAGTTTGCGCCTGCCATGAGTATCCAGCCCTCCCAACTGCCCGCGCCACCGCCCGCTGACGTTCCGCAAGCGGCCGAGACAAGCGCGCGCGTCACGCCGATGATGGAGCAATATCTCGAGATCAAGAGCGCCCATCCTGGGTTGCTTCTGTTCTATCGAATGGGCGATTTCTACGAGCTGTTCTTCGAGGACGCCGAGATCGCCTCGAAGGCGCTCGCCATCATGTTGACTAAGCGCGGCAAGCATCAGGGCATGGATATCCCGATGTGCGGCGTGCCGGTCGAGCGCGCCGACGATTATCTGCACCGCCTGATCGAACAGGGCTTTCGGGTCGCGGTCTGCGAGCAGGTGGAAGACCCGGCGGCAGCGCGGGCCCGCGGCTCAAAGAGCGTCGTGCGCCGCAATGTCGTGCGGCTGGTGACGCCGGGTACGCTCACCGAAGACACGCTGCTCGACGCCCGCACCAACAATTACCTAGTTGCGATCGCGCGCGCCCGCGCCTCGTCCGGCGGCGACCGCTTTGGACTTGCCTGGGTCGACATCTCGACCTCCGAATTTATGGTGACGGAATGCGCCGCCAACGAGCTGCAGGCGACCTTGGCACGCATCAATCCGAACGAAGCGATCGTCACCGACGCACTTTATGGCGATAGCGAGTTCGGCGCGCTGCTGCGCCAACTGCCAGCCGTGACACCCTTGACCCGCGACGTGTTCGACAGCTCCACCGCCGAGCGGCGGCTGTGCGACTATTTTGCGGTCGCGACCATGGACGGGCTCGCCGCCATGTCGCGGTTGGAAGCAACATCGGCGGCTGCCGCCGTCACCTATATCGACCGGACACAGGTGGGCAAACGCCCGCCGCTGTCGCCGCCAGCTCGCGAGGCCATCGGCACCACCATGGCAATCGATCCCGCAACCCGCGCCAATCTCGAATTGACGCGCACGTTGTCCGGCGAACGGCGCGGCTCGCTGCTCGATGCCATCGATTGCACGGTGACGCCTGCGGGCTCGCGCCTGCTCGCACAGCGTCTTGCCGCCCCCCTAACCGATGCTGCCGCGATTGCGCGCCGGCTCGATGCGGTCTCAGCCTTTGTTGCCGACAGCGCTCTGGGCGAGGACATCCGCGCCGTCCTGCGCGGCGCACCCGACATGTCGCGGGCCCTGACGCGCCTCTCCGTCAGCCGCGGCGGCCCGCGCGATCTCGCCGGCATCCGCGACGGCATTCTGGCCGCGGATCAGGCGCTCGCCAGACTCGAGGGGTCGGAGCAGCCGCCGTCAGAGATCACCGGCGCAATTGTGGCGTTACGCGCACCCCCGCGCCCGCTCGCGCAAGAATTGGCTCGCGCGCTTGCCGAGCAATTGCCGCCGAGCAAACGCGACGGCGGCTTTGTGCGCGAAGGTTACGAGCCGGCGCTCGACGAGGCGCGCAGCCTGCGCGACGCATCGCGGCTTGTGGTCGCAGCGATGCAGGCCCGCTATGCCGGCGACACAGCTATCAAGGGGCTCAAAATCCGGCACAACAATGTGCTCGGCTATTTCGTCGAGGTCACGACGCAGCACGGCGACAAATTGATGGCGCCGCCGCTCAACGCCACCTTCATCCACCGCCAAACCCTGGCCGGCCTGGTCCGCTTCACCACCGCCGAGCTCGGCGAGATCGAGGCCAAGATTGCCAATGCCGGCGAGCGCGCGCTCAATCTTGAGCTCGAGATCTTCGACAAGCTTTGCGCGCAGGCGCTTCTTGCAGGCGACGACGTCCGCGCCGCGGCGCAGGCGTTTGCGTTGCTCGATGTCGCGACCGCGCTCGCCAAGCTCGCAATCGACGACAACTACGCGCGGCCCGTGGTCGATTTTTCGCTCGGCTTTGCCATCGAAGCTGGTCGCCATCCAGTGGTTGAGCAGGCCTTGAAGCGCGACGGTGCGCCCTTCATCGCCAATACGTGCGACCTGTCGCCGGCAGCGGGCCAGACATCGGGCCAGATCTGGCTCCTCACCGGTCCGAACATGGCTGGCAAATCGACCTTTCTGCGCCAGAACGCGTTGATCGCGTTGCTGGCCCAGATTGGCTCATTCGTGCCGGCAGGCCGCGCCCGGATCGGCATCATCGACCGGTTGTTCTCGCGCGTGGGCGCAGCTGATGACCTCGCGCGCGGCCGCTCCACCTTCATGGTCGAGATGGTCGAGACCGCGACGATCTTGAACCAGGCGAGCGAACGCTCGCTCGTGATCCTCGACGAGCTCGGCAGAGGAACTGCGACCTTCGACGGCCTCTCGATCGCCTGGGCCGCGATCGAGCATCTGCATGAGACGAACCGCTGCCGGACGCTGTTCGCCACCCACTATCATGAGCTGACCGCACTCGCTGCGAAACTGCCGCGGATGTTCAACGCGACCGTGCGCGTCAAGGAATGGCATGGCGAGGTGGTGTTCCTGCATGAGGTACTGCCAGGCTCGGCCGATCGCTCCTACGGCATCCAGGTCGCGCGACTCGCAGGGCTTCCACGCGCCGTCATCACACGGGCGAAGGCGGTGCTGGCAAAACTGGAAGCGCAGGATCGAGGTCAAACGGCGCGGGCGCTCGTTGACGATCTGCCGCTGTTTGCGGTCCCCTCGCGCGTGGCCGCCGACGTCGTGCCGCCCAGCGAAGCCGAGCAGCTCATCGCGGCGATCCAAGCGCTGCACCCGGACGAAATGTCGCCGCGCGAGGCGCTGGAGGCGCTTTATCGCCTCAAGCCTCTCGCGGGCAAGGTGGCAACGTGAATTTTGCAGCAACGGTGCTGGTGTGGCTCGCGTTGCTGGCCGGCCAGCAGCCGTCCCGATGGTTGGCTGCGGGTGATCATAGGTCCCGCTTGCGCGGGGACCACACTGCAGTGGCGGCTCACACACACTTCATCGATACCGACACCTGCGGACCGTTCCTGATGGTCTGATAGACCACGCAATAGCGCTCGGTGAGTTTTAGCAAAAGATCGAGCTTGTCCTTTGGCGCGTCGGTCGCGATCTCGAACCGCAGACGCATTTCGGCAAAGCCAACCGGCGCCTCCTTGTCGACGCCGAGCGTGCCACGGAAATCGAGATCGCCCTCGGCGATCACATTGCCGCTCTTGATCGGCACCTCGATCGCGGTCGCCACCGCCTTCAACGTCACGCCGGCACAAGCAACTAGCGCCTCCAGCAACATGTCACCGGAGCAGAGTTCCAGACCCGACCCGCCGGACGCCGGATGCAACCCCGCGACCGCGAGTGCGCGGCCGGTCTCGACCTTGCAGGTGAGCCCTTCACTCTCGAGCGAGCCCTCGGCTTTCAGCGTAATCACGGCAGCCGCCGGATCGGATTTGTAGCGTTCCTTGATTGGGCCCTGCAGCGCGCGGAGTTCGGCGGCATCCATTGTTGCTCTCTCCCTTGGTCTTCTTCAGCGCGGATGTAATCCGAAACGCTCGCCCCTGTCACCACGCCATCGCCGGTCCCGGCCCGCTTCAGACCTGCGGTTTGGGTTCGCTGCGATCGCGCGAGCGGTCGTACGTTTCCGAGCACCCGGTGCAATAACAGAATGATCCTTCCGGAACCGCTCGCGGCCAGGAAGATGTGCGAATCGGTGCCGCACGTCACTGCTGACGCTTGCCCTTGAGATCAGCAACAATTGCCATGTTCAAGTTCCTGGTCGCCACCAGCGCCGTCCATGCGGGACGCGAAAGGATGGTGATCGACTTGATCGGGTTGCGGTTGATTTTCGCAACCAACGCCGACGAGCCCGCGGTCGAACCGAAGTAGATCGAGCCGACGTTGAAGAATTCCAGCGCCTTGTTGGAACCCGCCGACTGCAGCCAGACGATGGTGATGCCGGCTTTGGCGGATTGCCTTTCGAGCAACCGCTTTTTGCTTCATGAGCAGCGAAACTGGATTGTAGGTCGCCCGGCCGAGGACGGATTTTAGTTAGCGCCTCGGCTGCGACCAGCTATCGGGCAGCACGGATCCACATCACCGAGACCAGGCCAACACCATCCCGGCCTGCCATCGGCGCCCTCTGCCGCGAGATCTAAAAGAAGTCCGCGTTATTTCAATGCGTTAGATCTTGCGGTCGATGAGACAATGCTGCCGCATACAACCGCCGTGGCGAGAACATTTTTGCCGCAAGACCGCGCCACGGCAGCATCCGTTTCCTATTGAAACTTGACAATGCCGGGTGACAGCGACGTCTCCGTTCGATACCGATGATGCCATGGACGTTTTGGTCACCCATCCAAAGCACGGTGCCGATTCCGCTTTCGACACCGCCCGCATTGCGGCCGCAGTCGAGGCGCTGGCTGAAAAGCACGCAGGCCGCGAGGACATGTTTCGCTCCGCGGTGGCGCAGCTTCTCAAAGCGGAACTGATCGCGGCGCGGGCCACTGCGCAAACCGTGCTGCTGAGGGACCGTCACGGCCGGCGTTGCGCTGAACGGCTGTGCTTCGTGCAGGACGAGATCATCCGCATCCTCTTTGCAGTGGCGACACAGCATCTCTACCGCTCGCCGATTCCTTCCGGGGCCGAGCGCATGGCGATCGTCGCGACCGGCGGCTACGGGCGCGGCCTGATGGCCCCCGAGTCCGACATCGATCTGCTCTTCATCCTGCCCTACAAACAGACCGCCTGGGGCGAACAGGTCGCGGAAGCCATCCTCTATTGCCTGTGGGACATGGGGTTGAAGGTCGGCCACGCCACCCGCTCGGTCGACGAATCAATCCGCCAGGCGCGCGGCGACATGACCATTCGCACCGCGATCCTGGAGACGCGCTTTCTGACCGGCGACAAGCCGCTCTATGGCGAGCTGGTGGCGCGCTTCGACAAGGAGGTCGTGCAGGGGACGGCGGCCGAGTTCGTCACTGCCAAACTTGCGGAGCGCGAGGAACGGCACCGCCGCGCCGGCCAATCGCGCTATCTCGTGGAGCCCAACGTCAAGGACGGCAAGGGCGGGTTGCGCGATCTGCACACGCTGTTCTGGATCGCGAAATATGTCTACCGCGTGCGCGAGACCGACGAGCTTCTGGAACGTGGCGTGTTCGATGCGCAGGAATACCGCATCTTTCGCCGCTGCGCTGATTTCCTGTGGTCGGTCCGTTGCAACCTGCATTTTGTCACCGGCCGCGCCGAGGAGCGACTCTCCTTCGACCTGCAGCGAGAGATCGCGGTTCGGCTCGGCTACACCTCGCATCCCGGCTTGCAGGACGTCGAACGCTTCATGAAGCACTACTTCCTGGTCGCAAAGGACGTCGGCGATCTGACCGCGATCCTGTGCGCCAAGCTCGAGGACGGGCAGGCCAAGCCCGCGCCGGTGTTGAGCCGCTTCATGGCGCGCTTGCGGCCCGGCATGAACCGGCGCCGCGTGCCCGACGGCGACGACTTCATCGTCGACAACAACCGCATCAATCTCGCTGCGCCGGATGTGTTCAAGCACGACCCGGTCAATCTGATCCGGATCTTCCGGCTCGCACAGAAGGACAACCTCGCCTTTCACCCGGACGCAATGCGCAACGTCACGCGGTCGCTAAAACTGATCAATCCCGAGCTGCGCGAAAATCCCGATGCCAACCGCATGTTCATGGAGATCCTGACCTCGAACGACGCGGAAACCGTGCTGCGACGGATGAACGAAACCGGCGTGCTCGGTCATTTCATCCGCGCCTTCGGCAAGATCGTATCGATGATGCAGTTCAACATGTACCACCACTACACGGTGGACGAGCATCTGATCCGCTGCATCGGCTTCCTGCAGGAGATCGAACGCGGCAATAGCGGCGAACTTGCGATGGCCAGCGATCTGATGCGCAAGATCCGTCCCGAACATCGGCCGGTGATCTACATCGCAGTCTTGCTGCACGACATCGCCAAGGGTCGGCCCGAAGACCATTCGATCGCCGGCGCGAAAGTGGCGCGGCGGCTGTGCCCGCGGCTCGGCTTCTCCGCCGCCGACACCGAGCTGGTCGCCTGGCTGATTGAGGAGCATCTGACCATGTCGATGGTCGCGCAATCGCGCGACCTCTCAGACCGTCGCACCATCGAGAACTTTGCAAGCGTTGTGCAGTCGGTCGAGCAGATGAAGCTGCTGACGATCCTGACCACGGCGGATATCCGTGGCGTCGGGCCCGGGGTATGGAACGGCTGGAAGGCCCAGCTGATCCGCACGCTCTATTATGAAACCGAACCTGTGCTGACGGGTGGCTTCTCGGAGGTGAACCGTGCACGCCGCATCGCCGCCGCGCAGGCCGAATTCCGCGCCGCGTTTGTCGATTGGCCGGAGGCCGAGCTCACCGCCTATATCGGCCGGCATTATCCGGCCTATTGGCTCAAGGTCGAGCTGCCGCGAAAGATCCGTCAGGCTCGCTTCACTCGCGCCAGCGAGCAGGCCGGCCACAAGCTTGCGATCAATGTCGGCTTCGATGAAGCGCGCAGTGTCACCGAGCTGACGATCTGGGCCGCCGACCATCCCTGGCTGCTGTCGATTATCGCTGGCGCCTGCGCCTCCGCCGGCGCCAACATCGTCGACGCCCAGATCTACACCACAACCGATGGCCGCGCCCTCGACACCATTGCGATCTCCAGGGAATACGAGCGCGACGAGGACGAAGGCCGGCGCGCCACGCGGATCGGCGAAATGATCGAAGCCGTGCTGGAGGGCAAGCTGCGCCTGCCTGAAGCAGTGGCGCGGCGCGCCGCGAACCGCGGCAACAAGGTGCGCGCCTTCGCAGTCGAGCCGGAAGTCGACATCAACAACCAGTGGTCGGAGCTCTATACAGTCATCGAAGTCTCCGGCCTCGATCGGCCCGGCCTGCTCTATCAGCTCACAGCCGCGCTCTCAAAGCTCAATCTCAACATCGCCTCCGCCCATGTCGCAACCTTCGGCGAACGCGCCCGCGACGTGTTTTACGTCACCGACCTCTTGGGCGCGCAAATCAGCGCGCCGACGCGGCAGGCGGCCATCCGCAGCGCGCTGTTGCATTTGCTTGCCAATGACGAGGCGGCGGAGAAGCCGGCGGCTTGAGGCAAGACCATCGTCAGTCCAGCGTTTTGCGATCGCATCAGATGGCCGCGGCGGTGACGCCCCAGGTGAAGCAAACGATGGCGCCATGGCGCGTTGACGGCAACAATCCAACTTGTCTTGCCGCTTCTCCGAGGCCTGGTCCACCCGACATCCGGCCTTGCATTTCAGATCGAGGTTTTCTTGCTGCTTGACATGATCGCGGCTGGCAGCTTTGGCGCGGTGACGGCGACCCTCACTGTGCTGGCGTCAGGCGCCACCCTTGCGCTCATTGAGCCCGCCCATTTCCGACCGGCACCATCTTGCATTGCGAGATCGGTTCCGCCACACTCGCCCGCAAGCAGTGGACCATCGACAAATCACCACTTCAAAGGGACGCAAACGACACGAGGAAGGGGCTTCTCGGTCTGGCCACAGGTGCAGCGCTTGCCATCGCGCTGTCGGCATCGCCCGCAGCGGCGCAGAAGAAATACGACACCGGCGCATCTGATACCGAGATCAAAGTCGGCCAGACCGTGCCATTCTCCGGACCGGCATCCGCCTACGCCACCATCGGCAAGGCTCAGGCCGCCTACATCAAGATGATCAACGACCAGGGGGGTGTAAACGGCCGCAAGATCAACTTGATCCAGTATGACGACGCCTATTCGCCGCCGAAGGCAGTCGAACAGGTACGCAAGCTGGTCGAGGGGGACGAGGTGCTCCTCACCTTCCAGATCATCGGCACGCCATCGAACGCGGCCGTGCAGAAATACCTGAACTCCAAGAAGGTGCCGCAGCTCTTTGCTGCCACTGGAGCGTCGCGCTTCACCGACCCGAAGAATTTTCGGTGGACGATGGGTTTCAACCCGAACTACTTTGTCGAGGGCCGCATCTACGGCCAGTACATCTTGAAAGCGCATCCGAACGCCAAGATCGGCATCCTTTATCAGAACGACGATCTTGGTAAGGACTATCTGAACGGCATCAAGGCCGGCCTTGGCGACAAGGCCGCCAGCATGATCGTGGCGGAAGCCTCCTACGAAGTTTCCGACCCGACCATCGATTCGCAGATTCTCAAGATCAAGGACGCCGGCACGGATTTGTTTTTCAGCGCTTCGACGCCGAAGCAGGCGGCGCAGGCAATCAAGAAGATCGCGGAGCTCGACTGGCATCCAGTACAGATCGTCGACATTAACGCCACCTCGGTTGGCGCAGTGATGAAGCCGGCGGGGCTTGAGGCCGCCAAAGGCGTGATCAGCGTCAACTACGGCAAGGATCCGCTCGATCCGACCTGGAAGGACGATCCCGGCCTGAAGCGCTATTTCGACTTCATGGCAAAGTACTATCCAGACGGTGACAAGGACTCGAACTTCAACACTTATGGCTATGCCACAGCACAGCTGCTGGTTCACGTGCTCAAGCAGTGCGGCGACGACCTGACACGCGAAAACGTCATGAAGCAGGCCGCCGCGCTGAACGGCGTCTCAACCGACATTGCGCTGCCGGGCATCAAGGCTACCACCTCGCCGACCGACTATCGCGTCAACAAGCAGTTGCAGATGATGCGCTTCAACGGCGAGCGCTGGGAGCTGTTCGGGCCGATTCTCGAAGACGCCGGCGCCGCAGGTTAAGTTCACCCGCCGACCGATCGGATGATGTCGTCATAGCTGGCTTGCCGCTTTGACAAAGGCGTCTGTGACCAGGCCTATTGGTGCGTGGACCAGGGCTTGGCTCAGACTTGAGCCGGCCATCCATGCCGTTGGCAAGAACTTTGCTGGGGACTGGGTTGGCAGCTCCCAAAGGTCTTACCCACCGCCAGCACGGCGTGGCGAATCAGGCGGGAACCCTCGAGCGCCGCCTAGCGGAACCAAAAACAGAGGAACGGCGTTGCTGTCTCGGCGTCTTGCAATCCCGAAGGAAGTTCTCCACCGCTGTTGGGCATTCGGCGACGCATTCCAGCGCGCTTTGATTGCCGATGCCGTTGGCTTTTGGCCTGCCGCATATATGCGTTTTTATACTCCGCCAGCCTCTGTTGTAGGCAAGTGCTGTTCCACAGGCGCGGCGGAAATAAGCGTCTTGCTCTGCAGCGCGATCGAGTGTGATCGCGTGGCCAGGATCATTTCACGTCCGCCACTTCGTTGAGTTTTTTCGATCATGGCGCAGCCCGTAAGGGCGAGCGGAAAAGCAGTGAACGATCCTCAGCAGGTCTTGAACCATCTCCTTTTCTGGCGAGAGTTATTCCAGGTTGAGCCCACGCAATTCGTCCGGAGCTCGCAACAAAAGCGCTCGAAACCAGGACAACTAATGCTGCATTAACCTTTGCGTAACCGGCCCTTAAATTCCCGACGATAGCCTGCAGCGGGGGCAGCTTGCTGGCATATCGCATATGGCGTGGGGACGGAAAAAAGGCGGCGTACGCAAGGAGCCGCAATTTGGGCTTGCGGCCGCGCTTGCCGATTTGCGCCTCGATCCAAAGGACCGCATCCCAAGCCCCGAAGAGAAACCGAAAAAGCCCGCCGCCAAGGGCAAAATCGTCGAAGACGAGGAGGACGCCGGCCCACTGCCTCGCCCGCCGCCACGTGAGCGCAAGGTTCGCGGGAAAAGCATGACCCGGCGCCGATCAAGGTCGCGCTCGCGCATCAGCCTGTTGCGCCTGCTCTACTGGGGCGCGGTGCTGTCGCTGTGGGCGGTCATCCTTGGCGTCGGTCTGGTCATATGGGTCGGCGCGCATCTGCCGCCGATCCAATCGCTCGAAATCCCCAAGCGTCCGCCGACCATCGAAATTGTCGGCGTCGACGGCAGCGTGCTCGCCCAGCGCGGCGAAATGGCCGGCGCCAATATCGCGCTCAAAGACCTTCCCCCCTACCTGCCAGAGGCCTTTATCGCGATCGAGGACCGCAGGTTCTATTCTCATCACGGCGTCGACCCCTACGGCATCTTGCGCGCAGCACTGACCAATGCGCTGCATCGGGGCGTCTCCCAGGGCGGCTCGACCCTGACCCAGCAGCTCGCCAAGAACCTGTTCCTGACGCAAGAACGCACGCTGCAGCGCAAGCTGCAGGAAGCAGAGCTCGCGATCTGGCTGGAGCGCAAATACTCCAAGGCCGAGATCCTCGAGCTCTACCTGAACCGCGTCTATTTCGGTTCCGGCGCTTATGGCGTGGAGGCCGCAAGCCAGCGCTATTTCGGCAAGTCGGCGCGCACTGTCTCACTGACCGAAGCCGCCATGCTGGCGGGCCTTGTCAAATCGCCCTCGCGGCTTGCGCCAAACCGCAATCCTGAAGGCGCCGAGAAGCGGGCGCAGACAGTTCTCGCCGCCATGGCAGAATCGAAGTTCATCACCGAAGCGCAGGCGCAGGCCTCGATTGCCCATCCCGCGATCTCGGTAAAACCGGCCGGCGCCGGCACCATCAACTACGTCGCCGACTGGATCGGCGAGGTGCTTGACGATCTCGTCGGCCAGATCGAACAGTCGATCGTGGTCGAGACGACGATCGACCCGAAACTGCAAAGCGTGGCCGAGGCGGTCGTGATCGACGAGCTTGCCGCAAAGAGCGCGAAGTTCAACGTCACCCAGGGCGCGCTGGTGGCGATGAGCGCGGACGGCGCCGTGCGCGCGATGGTCGGCGGCCGCAATTACGCCGAGAGTCAGTATAACCGCGCGGTCACCGCCAAACGCCAGCCGGGTTCGGCGTTCAAGCCATTCGTCTATCTCACCGCGATTGAGGCCGGGTTGACGCCGGAGACGATCCGCCTGGACGCCCCGCTCGACGTCAGAGGCTGGAAGCCAGAGAACTATAGCCACGAATATTTCGGCCCGGTGACGCTGACCCAGGCGCTGGCGATGTCGCTCAACACGGTCGCGGTGCGACTCGGGCTCGAAGTGGGGCCAAAGAACGTGGTGCGCACCGCGCACCGACTCGGCATTTCCTCAAAGCTCGAGGTCAATGCCTCGATCGCACTCGGCACCAGCGAAGTCTCGCTGACCGAGCTGGTCGGCGCCTACGCGCCGTTTGCCAATGGCGGGCTTTCCGTCTCCCCACATGTCGTAACCCGGATCAAGACCCTGGACGGCAAGGTGATCTACTTCCGCCAGAAGGATGAGCCCAACCAGGTGATCGAGCCGCGCAATGTCGCGATGATGAATGTAATGATGGAGCAGACGCTGATCTCAGGCACCGCGCGCAAGGCCGAAATCCCCGGCTGGATCGCCGCCGGCAAGACCGGCACCAGCCAAGATTTCCGCGACGCCTGGTTCATCGGCTATACCGCCAATCTGGTGACAGGGGTCTGGCTCGGCAATGACGACAACTCGCCGACCAAGAAGGCGACCGGCGGCGGCTTGCCGGTGGAGGCCTGGACCCGCTTCATGCGTGCGGCGCATCAGGGCGTGCCGGTTGTGGCGCTACAGGCCGCGCAGACTGGCCAGTTCTCTAACCTCGCCCAGATCGCCTCGCAAATCACCGCGCCGACGCCACCCACGCCGGTGAACAGTCCCAGCCGGGCGCCGCCGGCTCGCGCGGCGGTGCGGCCCGAGCCCGCGGCTGGTCTTGATGGCTGGCTGATGGATCGACTGTTCGGGCGGGCGCGCTAATCTTCGACCCCGTAGCGATGCAGATCGTTGCCAGAGGTGTCGAGCCACCTCTTGGCGCGCTCGACCGAGGGGCAAATGCGCGCCACCACCCGCCAGAATCGCGGCGAGTGGTTCATCTCGACCAGATGCGCGACCTCATGGGCGGCGAGATAGTCGAGCACAAAGCCAGGCGCGAGAATCAGCCGCCAGGAGAACGACAGCGAACCGGCGAAGGTACATGAGCCCCAGCGGCTCGATTGATCGCGGATCGAGAGCCGCCTCACCCGCACGCCGAGCGCCTCGGCATAGGCTTGCGCGGATTTCTGCAAATCGCGGCGCGCTTCCCGCTTCAGGAAATCACGCACACGGCGATCGATGAACTCAACCTCGCCGGCGACGCAAATGATCCTCTCGCCGCTGTCGCGCGTCTCGGTCCACACCGTGCCACGCGCGCCGGCGCGATGCACGATCCTGTGCGCCGTGCCACGCAGCGGCAACACCGTGCCGGACTGAAAGGGTGCAGCTTTCGGCAATCGCCCAAGACGCGCCGCAATCCACCCCCCGTGTAGCTGCGCAAAGTCCCTCGCCTCAACGATGGTGCCGCGCGGCGGTATGGTGAGGATCGCCTCGCGATCGGTCGGATGGATGCGCAAGGTGTAGCGCCGCGCGCGCCGGTGCCGTCGCAAGCGAATCGCAAAGACTTGCGAGCCATGCTTGACCAAAAGAGTCGCGGGTTCGGCAGGGCGCCGATAGAGGAGCGCACGGGTGGCCATGTCTGTAATTCCGGGGAGAAGCCGTTCGCGCGGATTCTGCCATATCCGCCTCCACGGAAATCGCTCGCTGCAAAAACAAATCATTTGCCCAATATACAGGGGCTTGGCCGCCGTCAGACCCTATAGAATGGGTCCGGAACCGCTCTTTTGAGGTGGAACAGGCCCAAAAAAGGTATCCCAAGAATTGAAGTGTAACTCACTCCTTCCAGGAACCGAATCTGTGCGCCGTTTTGGCCGTTTGCGAAGCAAGGGGCCAAGCCGGCCCAACAGGTTTTGCCGTTGCTTGCGGTGGATTCGCACAAGATTGGCCTGACTTCGCTACCTATTCAGCGGCGAGCGCAAGCCGAGACTTCGGATTCGCTGCCGAAATCAAAAAGTCGCTGATGCGCGGCACGATTTCCGAGCGGAAGCGGGAACCGTTGAACACGCCATAATGGCCAACGCCTTTCTGCACGTAATGAATCCGGCGATGATCGGGGATTGAAGTGCACAAGGCATGCGTCGCCTCGGTCTGGCCCAGCCCGGAAATGTCGTCGTGCTCACCCTCGACTGTCATCAGC
>Ga0306924_10004146_pt1 | contig 14123 bp, 9 predicted proteins | sample sta12Can44000111_FD_203756 | JGI IMG/M metagenome (GOLD analysis project Ga0306924, IMG submission 203756) | Lab enrichment of tropical soil microbial communities from Luquillo Experimental Forest, Puerto Rico - statanox.12C.anox.44.000.111 (v2)... | ecosystem: Environmental > Terrestrial > Soil... | reverse complement strand
AAACACGATGTAGTGCAGACCTACCCTCTTGCGGGCCAACCAGGGCTGGTGACAGACTCGGGCCCAGATGTTCCTGCGGCCGCATCAACGAGACAAGGACGGAAAAGAGCACACATACTGGTCGCTGGTCGAGACGGTGCGCACTCCGGATGGTCCTCGCCAGAAGACGCTTTGCTATTTGGGCGAGCTGAATGGCTCGGCTCAGGCCCGGTGGCTGAAGACCATCGAGGTATTCAACGAAGAGGGGGAAGCGCAACAACTCAAATTATTCCCCTCGCATGTGGAAGTGCCGGAGAACGACCCCGAAGTGGCGCGAGTCCTAGTGAACCGCGTCCGCTTGGAGCGAACGCGACAATTCGGGGCCGGCTTTCTGGGCTGGGAGTTGTGGAAGCGTCTGGAGCTGGATGAGTTTTTTGAGCAGACGGTGGATGGGGATGCGGCGGATGTGCCGTGGTCGCGGGTGACGGCCGTGCTGGCGATCAATCGGCTGTGCGCTCCGGGCAGCGAGTTGGGGATCGAGGAGCGCTGGTATCCGGGCACCGCATTGGATGATCTGCTGGAGATTGAGGACGGCAAGATCAACGATACGCGCCTGTATCGCTGTCTAGATCGGATCCTGCCGTACAAGACGAAGCTGGAACAACATCTGAAGCAACGCTACGGAGAATTGTTCGGGGCCGAGTTCGATGTGCTCCTCTATGACCTGACGAGCACCTACGTGGAAGGAGCGGCGGAGAAGAATCCGATGATGAGGCGAGGGTACTCGCGTGACCACCGCCCGGACTGCGAACAGATGGTGATTGCACTGATTGTTAACAACGAGGGCTTTCCCTTCAGCTATGAGACGTTCGACGGCAACCGTGCCGATGTGACGACCATGGAAACTATCCTGCGCATGGTGGAGCGTAAGTACGGCAAGGCACGGCGCATTTGGGTATTCGACCGGGGCGTGGTGAGCGAGGAGAACCTGGCGGCCATTCGCAAACGAGGCGGGCAGTATCTGGTGGGCACGCCACGTAGTCAGATGAAGCGGTTGGAAAGCGAGCTCTTACAGGAGAACTGGACGCGGGTGCGAGAGGACGTGGAAATCAAGCAGATCGCAGTTCCGCAGGGAGAAGAGACCTACATCCTGTGCCGCACGTCCGGCCGGCAGGAGAAAGAGAAAGCCATTCGCGAGCGCTTTTGCACGCGTCTGGAGAAGGCTCTGCGCGGCTTGGAGAAAAACATCGCGCAGGGCCGACTCAAGGACCGCTACAAGATGGAGCGAAAACTGGGCCGAATTCAGGAACGCTATCCGCAAGTCAATGATCTGTACCAAGTGGCGCTCGAAGATACGGCCGCAGGCCTACGCCTGGCTTGGGAGATGAAAGCAGAGCGGAAGCAGTGGCGAGATCTGCGAGAAGGAGCGTATCTGTTGCGCAGTAACGTGCAGGCTGACTCCGCCGAGGAGCTGTGGTCGAAATATATGCAATTAACGGAGGCGGAAGCCGCGTTTCGCGTGCTGAAGAGCGAGCTTCAGATCCGGCCCCTGTTTCATCAAAAGGAGCCGCGGGTTAAGGCCCACGTAATGGTGGCCTTTCTTGGCTATGCCCTCTGGGTGACGCTGAAGCACCTGCTCAAACGTCGGCCGACGATCGCTCCCCAGCCTTCCACCAGCGGAGTGAACAATGCGCAACCGTTGTCGCCCATGAAGGCTCTGGATCTCTTATCCAAACTGCAGAGCGCCGACATCGTCCTCCCCACGACCGACGGGCGCGAGATTCGCCTCCGCCGCGTTTCCGAGCGCACGTCGGAACAAGAATCGCTCCTTGATCAGCTCGGTCTAAGCGTTCCAGAACGGCTGAAATCCTATTCCAAATGTAGTGCAGACTTTGCCACCGCTTGAGCTGATTCTGACGGGGTTAGGCTGCTTTGCGACCGTGTCGTGTGGAGTCGAGAACAGGCGCAGTGGCGGTAGCCTCCCGGTGGCGTTTGGCGCAGCTTTCGCGTCGCCGCCTCAGTCCGGTTTGACATGACCCTGTTTCCTGTTCCCGCTCATCGCACCGGACGTGCGGATCTCCCGCATCCGGCGCTCGGAGAAAGCTCACGATTTCGCCCACGGAAGGCTAGCAGCGGTCTTGGAGAGACTGACTAAGCCGTACACCTCGTAGAAGGATGCTGTCGGGAAACATTTCGTCCCCGGCCATCCTACTTTGTGCTTAGCGCATAGCCACTGACGCAGCCGCTTACGGGTATGTTGATCCACCGCTTGGTAGGCTTTGCTGACTGGACCGAGGCAGAAGTAGTTCGCCCACCCACGTAACATCTGGTTGAGCTTTCCCACTACTTCCTCCACGTCCAGTTGGGTTTTATTCCGTCCGGTCTCGTTGCTAATCGCTGCACAGATGCGTTGCACCCGTTTCTTCGACGGGACCGTGCCCAAATAGGCCCGGCCTGTCTTCGTCGAGTAGCACCGTCCAAACGTATACCCAAGAAAGTCGAACTTCTCTTCTGGTAGCTTACAGACCCGCGTCTTCGTCTCGTTCACCGTCAGCTTTAGCTTGGTCATCATGGTCCGCGTCGTGGCGAGAGCTTCTTCGGCTTTCCCACGGCAGCAGATCACGAAATCATCCGCGTAGTTGACGATGCGCGCTTGGAGACGCTTCTCGTGCCCCAGCTTCTTCCACCCGAGCACGAACCGACGCATGTACACATTGCTGAGCAGCGGGCTGATCGGAGACCCTTGTGGAGTCCCACGGCCTTCGTCCCGATTCCGCGTACTCCGACGCTTGTTCCCGCGTTCATCCGTTTCTTCAACCGGAGCATCGAGCCACATCTTGATCAGATGAAGCATGGCCCCGTCGACGACCCGGCGAGCAACCGATTTTAGAAGCTCGGAATGCGGGAGAGAATCGAAATAACTGGAGAGATCTGCGTCGACAATTTGTCCATGGCCGGTGTTGATCAGCTTGTGGACGTGTCTGACTGCGTCCAGTGCGCTGCGGCCTGTCCGATAGGCGTATTGCTCGGGCTGCAGGTCGGCCTCGAAAATTGGTTCGAGAACCAACACTGCCGCCATTTCCGCGACTCGATCTTTGATCACGGGAATTCCGAGAGGACGCTTACCGCTTCCGCCGAGCTTGTTGATCATCACCCGGCGTACCGCTTGCGGTTGATAAGTTCTACTTTTCAGCTCTTGCGCCAGTTCACTCAGCCATCGCTCCACTCCGTACGCCTCGACGTCCTTGAACTCCTGGAGGTCTACGCCCGCTGCTCCATCATTGGCTTTGCAGCGGTCGTAGGCGTGTGCCAGTACGTCCTTTCGGTACATCTTGTCGTACAGCGAGTAGAAGCGATAGTTGGGCGATTCCTTCGCTTTTGCGTGTAACGCCGTCTGCAACTTCTGAACGCTTGCTGGGGTTGTTAGGCTCATCGCCAATCCCTCCGTCTTCGTTGCTTCTTGCGTTTGCTTTCAACTGAGGCCCCTTCCCTCCACCGGCGTTACCCGGCTTCATCGGTACTAAGGGCTTCCCGCCACCCCATACAGCCCAGCCTGTCCCTCGCGGGTTGCCGGTTGATCCCAACTGCGATCACCGTATGGGGCTTCCCGTGTTGCGCTCGGTCCCCTCTGCTTGCATGCCGTCGCCAATACCCCGGCAGGGCTGATGGAACTTGTTCGCTCGTGCTATTCCACCAACCTCGGCCTTCCCTCGATCGTCGACGGGTCGGCTCCTGCGTTACCGGTTTCGGGGCCTGCACAGCGTTCACGCAAGTTACGGCCTGCACGCTCGCCAGGTCGCCAAGCGACCCTCTGCACCAGAGGCTTCAGCAGTCTCGTTGCCTCCACTGCTGCTCTGATTGCTACCGGGTGGAGCGAACCAGTTCCCGGGTGGGCTTTCTCCCACTGTGGACCAAGCATCTTTCACGGCGCACGACGAATTTCGGCTAATGCGGGTTGGAGTCGGCCCTGGGGAGTTGCTTCTGCTCCGCAGCCTTTTTCGCGACCTCTTCGCGCATCTGAGCGGCGCGGAGTCCCGCCGGGCTTTTGGGATCGAGCTTAAGATAGGCATCGATATCGGCGAGCACCGCTGCATAATTTTGCTGGTGCATGTGAATGTTTGCGAGGAGCCGGTAGGTATCCGGGGCATTCGGTGCAAGAGTCTTGGCGCGCTCGGCCGATCTCAGGGCCAATTCGAAATGATTCTGGTTAAGGTCGAGTTTGCCTAATTCGTAGAAACCCATCCAGGAGTTAGGATTCAGTTGGATGCCCCGGCGGAGAGCTTTCTCGCCCCCGTCCAAATCTCCCTTCTCGACAAGAAGCGTGCCTAAACCGACCTGCGCCTCGCCGTAGGTATCTTTGCTGACTTCGATGGACTTGCGAAAGCTACTCATTGCTTCGTCTGGCTTGCCCATGGTGACGTACGCCATAGCTATATCGGAGTAAGCTTCGTAATAGCCGGGAGCGTTGGAGATGGCCTGCTGAAAATCCTTCAATCCAGCTTGCGGATTCTTGTCCGCATAGAGTTTCTTCCGCCCCGAGGCTACAAGGTTACGGGCTGACTCTGGCATAGACAGTTCGTGCGCGGAGACTGTGGCGCCAGCCGACGCAGGGCCTGTCTCTTTTGCCAGAGGCTTCATGTAGATGGTCATGCCGCGGTCGGACATAAAGCTCAGGTCCAGGTGAATCTCTTGCCTCTCAAACCCGTTGGCCTCGAAAGTAATAATGTAGGGACTGCGCTGCAGATTGCGGAAGGAGAATTCGCCTGAGTCCAGAGTTGTGGCCTCCTCGCGTAAGTTGCCGCCCGAGTCGCAGAGCCGCACCATCACGTGCTGAATACGCTGGTTCTGTCCTTCCGAGAGCACTACACCGCTCACGCTGACCGTGTTGCGGCTAACCTGAGGCAGAACCGCAGCGGGCAAAAACAAAGCCAAGAGTGAAAAAGGAAGCAGCTTCAGCAGAGGCCGCATGAATCACCCCGTGGCAGGCCGGTTCAGGGCAGTATACTCCTGAGCGGGATTCAGTGACGCTTAATTTGGCTTGGCCCATGGAGAAGACTCACGAAGCAGTGGGGCAGCGGATCGGCCGAGCCGAGCGAGGCCGAACGAAGACGTAATTACGCCTAAAATGATAGGCTCGGACGAAAATGGCCGGCCGAGATTGCGCTTCCGCAGGTAATCAAGGCGCCCTTCAAGACGTATAGTTCTAGTAAGCCGCAAATCGACGGAAACCGCATGAAGCGTGGGTCAACACTACATTATTGGGGCGAAGCCGTATCCATTGCCGCGGCCAGCCTGTGGGCGCACAAGCTGCGCAGCGTGCTGACGCTGATTGGAGTGGTGATCGGAGTGGCAGCGGTAATCGCGGTGGTGAGCCTGATCAATGGCGCGAACCACTATGTGGCGACGAAGGTGTTCAACCTGGGTGCCGACGTGTTTGGCCTGGCGAAGCAGCCGTCGATCATCACCAATGTGGATGACTACCTGGAATTTCAGAAGCGGAAGCGGATTACGTATGAGGACTACGAGGCGGTCGAGACGCAGTGCAAGTCCTGCAAGGAAATCGGCGCGTCCCTCGGGGGGCGGGTGGAGATTCGAAGCGGGCTCAATTCGTTGAAGGATACAAACCTGAGAGCGTGGACGCCGCAGATGGCGCGGCTGTACGACGTGGATTTGACGGAAGGCCGGCACATAACCGACGCCGATGTGCACGCGGCGAGCCCGGTCTGCGTGATTGGAACAGACATCGCAGAGAACCTGCTGCCGGGGGTTGATCCGATTGGAAAGGAAATCCGCTGGAACAACATTACGTGCCAGGTCATCGGGGTTGGAAAGAAGGAAGGCTCGAGCCTCGGCAATTCGCTCGACAACTGGATCATTCTGCCGCTGACCACGTACATGAAGGACTACGGATCGCAGCAGGATTCGTTGCGGGTGACGTCGCGGGCGAGTTCGGCGGCGAAAATCCAGGATTCGGTGGACGAGGTGAGGCAGATCATGCGCGGGAGGCATCACCTGCCGTACGATGCGAAAGATGATTTTTCGCTCGAGACGAGCGATTCGTTCCTGTCGTTGTGGAAGGACATCAGCCAGTCGTTCTTCATGGTCACGATTGCGATAGCGTCGATTTCGCTGGTGGTGGGCGGGATCGTGATTATGAATATCATGCTCGTGAGCGTGACGGAGCGAACGAGGGAGATCGGGATTCGCAAGGCCATGGGAGCGAGACGGAGCGACATCCTGATGCAATTTTTGATCGAGTCTTCGACGGTGGCGGTGGTGGGAGGCGCACTGGGAGTAATCCTGGGAGTGATGGCGGCGAAGCTGGTGTCACTGGTGTCGCCGCTGCCGAGCGCGGTGCAGTTGTGGTCGGTGCTGGGAGGGCTCGGGGTGGCGTTGAGCGTAGGCCTGTTTTTTGGGACGTATCCGGCGTCGAAGGCAGCCAAGCTCGACCCGGTAGAAGCGTTGCGGTCGGAGTAAAGAGCCAGATGGCGTCGATCAGCAAAACATTGCCGCAGAGCCGGGCGCTGCCGCTCCGGAAGCTGGTGGCGCGCGGCAAGGGAATGGAGTCCTGGGAACAGGTAGTGCTGGCGATGGACACGCTGTGTCAGAATCCGTTGCGGTCGGCGCTGACGATTCTGGGAATCGTGATCGGGATTATGACCGTGATCACGGTGAGTTCGGTGATCAATGGGCTGAATGACAATGTCCTTGGAGGGATTCGGGAGCTCGGATCGGACACCATCATCTGTTACCGGTTTCCATGGGCATCGCTGTCGCGGCCGCCGAGCGAGTGGTTCACACGCAAGGAACTGGAACCCCAGTGGGCGGACGACATGGGGCACTTGCCGCATGTGCTGGCGGCGACGCCTTCGTTGAGGATTTTTCAACCGCAATTCGGGTCGGGAACCTCGGACGTGCGACGGGGCACGTTCCGAGCGAAAAACGTGATCCTGCAGGGCAATTCGCCGAGCATCTCAAAGATTTTTGATATCAAGGTGGCCTCCGGCCGCGAGTTTAACGACACCGACGCGGCGCACCGCGCGCCGGTGGTGCTGCTCGGGTACGACACGGCGAACACGTTATTTCCGGAGGGAGCGGCCGGGGCCATTGGGCAAGAGGTTACGATCGATGGCCAGCTCTTTACGGTGATAGCGACATTGCAGAAGCGGCGGCAGGGACTTTCGGGCAGCTCCAATCCGGAAGACAACATCGCGATCATGCCGGTAACCACACTGCGGAAGCTTTATCCGAACAAGAAGGATTACGTGATTTTTGCGAAAGCCAAGGATCCAAAGCTTGTGGCCGAAGCGGTGGAAGAAATCCGGGATTTGCTGCGCCGGAAGAGACGATTGAGCAACGACAAGCCGGACGATTTTGCGCTGTTTACTTCGGATTATTTTCTGGATCTGTGGAACAAGATCAGCTACCTGATTTTTGTGCTGATGTTCGCGGTGGCATCGGTGGGATTGCTGGTGGGCGGAATCGGCGTGATGAATATCATGCTTGTCTCGGTGACGGAACGAACGCGGGAAATCGGGGTGCGGAAAGCGATTGGGGCGAAAAGGGGGAACATCCTGCTGCAATTCCTGATTGAGGCGGTGACGCTGAGCGCGTTGGGAGGAGTGCTTGGAGTGGCGCTGGGGGCCGGGTTGTCGTTGCTGCTGCACTACGGAGCCAATTTTCCTGCCGTGTTGTCGGTGTTTTGGGTGCTAACGGCGTTGGTGATGTGCGCGCTAATCGGGATTGTGTTTGGAGTGTATCCGGCGTGGAAAGCGGCGCGGCTCGATCCGGTGGAGGCGCTGCGGTACGAGTGATCCGATCAGCGGGCAGCAGGACTCCGTGGGCCACGGCCCGCCTCGGAAGGTTGGCCTATAAAGGCGAGCTAGCGGGCGGCGCTGACGGCGGGAGCGGCGGCGAGACGCTTGAGAGATTCGGTGTAAGGGGCAGTCGCAACCCCGCGTTCCGTGAAAATCGCCTTGATGTAGCGATTTGGAGTGACGTCGAAGGCCGGGTGCGCCGCGTCTACGTCCGGGGCGATACGCACGCCTTGAATGTGGGTAACTTCAGTGGCGGCGCGTTCTTCGATCGGGATGTGCTCGCCGTCTGGGATGGATAAATCAAAAGTCGAAATGGGAGCGGCGACGTAGAAGGGGACACGGTTCTCTTTGGCCAGGACCGCGATCTGGTAGGTGCCGATTTTGTTCGCGGTATCACCATTGGCGGCGATGCGATCGGCGCCGGTGACGATGGCGCCGACTTTGCCGGACTTCAGAAAGTGGCCGACCATGTTGTCTGTGATGAGAGTAAGAGGGATGCCGCCACGATGCAGTTCCCAGGCGGTGAGACGGGCGCCCTGGAGATAGGGGCGCGTTTCGGGCACGAGAACGTGGAGTTTGCGGCCCTGTTCGAAAGCAACGCGGATGACGCCGAGCGCGGTGCCGATGCCGGCGGTGGCCAAAGCGCCGGCATTGCACTGGGTCATGACCTGTCCTTCTTTGGGCATGTATTCGGCGCCGAAACGGCCGATGGCTTCGTCAGTCGAGAGTTTTTCGAGATGAACATTCTGTGCTTCGGTCACGAGCGCCTTGCGGATCGCCGGCAGGTCTGATGTGCATTGGAGCAGTTCGTTGAAGCGGCGCTTCATGCGCTCGAGGGCCCAGAAGAGATCGACGGCGGTGGGACGAGTCCTCGCGAGCTCTTCGCAGATCGCGGTGAATTCGGATTTCAGCTCGGCGACGGAACTGGCCCGTGATTTCTGAACGCCGAGGGCCACCCCCATGGCGGCGGCAACACCGATTGCGGGCGCGCCGCGAATGACCATTTCGCGGATGGCTTTGGCTACGTCGTGATAGTCGGTGTAGGTGTAGCTGATTTCCTCGGCGGGGAGGCGGCGCTGATCGAGCATGACCACGCCGCGTTCGGTCCATTCGATGGGCTGGGCTACGTACATTCTGTGGTGTTCTCTCTCCTGTCGCAGCAGGCGGGCAGGTTTCCGCCCCAAAGCAGCATTCGAAAATACAGCTTCTATTGTAGCGAAGAGCTGCGGCGGAAATGAAATCGTCAGCGGTCGACGGGAAGCTTACTAAAACCATGCGTGCCGAGGATGGCGAAGAACGAGATGAGGGAGTTGTAGCCAAGGTGCATGAGGTAACTGGCAAAGACACTGCCGGTGCGGGCCCGCACGAGGGTAAAGATGACGCCAACCATAATGAGAATGGCCACAAGGCTCCAGGTCCAACCGAGTTGGGCGCCGTGCATGAGACCGAAGAGCAGGCCGGTCAGGAAAATTCCGGGCCAAACGCCGAAAGAGCGGGCAAAAAGGGGGTACAGGTAGCCGCGGAAAAGGGTCTCCTCCACGAGAGGAGCGACAAGGACGGCCATGGCCATGAACATGAGGGCAACCTGGCGGTACTTGAAGAGCTCCTCCATCGGAAGATTCTCGGGAGTTTTCATGCGGGCGGACAAGAGCGCGACAAAAAGAGACAAACCGCAGCCGGACGCAAAGTAGACGAAGGGATTGCGAGGCAACTCGCCGGTACGTTTTTTGAGCGAGCGCCAACCAAGCGATTCCCAAAAGGAGCGCCCGCGGAGGAGCGAGAGCGTAACGTAGAGGAAGAAGAAAATTGCGGCGTACCAGATCAACATGCTGCCAATGGCAAACTGCGGCTTGGAGAGGAGATATTCCTGGAGCTGGGAAGTGGTCAGGTGTTTGTTCCTCGGAACGTAGTGAGCGGCCAAGACGCCCTGAATGAAAATCAAGCTGGCAAAGCCGAAGAAGATAAACAAGACGAAATGGGGCCAGGACCAGGTGATCTGCAGATCTTCAGGATAGGCGCGGACGGTCGGAAGGAATGGAGCTTCCTGCTGGGGGAGGGCTGAACTATCTGCAACGGGCACAGGTTCCGGAAGCAACTCTTTTGCGGGCGAGGGATCGCCCGGGGACGCCGGGTCTTGAGGCGATTGGGGGGTCTCGTCAAACGGATTCATCGTGAGGCGCGCTTTCCCGGGCCGGGCCACCCGGAGACGAGAGCAGCAGCGAGTAGCGGCAATAGAAGTTCATGGTGACCTGTGACGGCATAGCCCTTGGACTTGCCGTCTTTCGCCCCTTTCCCTGGCATGGTTGGCCGGCTGACCACATTTTGGCGCGGGCGGTAGTGCTGAATAAAGTCGAAATTGGCAGTGGTGATGGGAACGAGAGGGATGCCGAGGTTGCGGACCACGGAGACCGCCTTGAGAAAAACTTCGGGAAGAATGACGGCGGAACCCCAGTTCAGATAGACACCGCCGTCATGCATGCGCTGGACGAGGGCGCAGAAAAGGCGGAAGTCGTAATGGGAGGCAGCGCCGAGAGCAGCGCCGTCAACGGCAGGATGCATGTGGGGGACATCTGTGCCGATGGCAAGGTGAATGGTAACCGGGATTTTTTGCGAGTAAGCGGCAATGAGCACGCTCATTTCCGGATGCCTGGGCTCGAGCATGCCGCTCGTGAGGTATTGCCCCGCGGCTTCGCCGTAGCCCATGCGGACACGATGAGCGAGCTTGGCGATTTCGTTTAATTCCAAGCCGGTTTCCCGAGCCATGCCGAACTGACCTTCGCCGAGGGCGGCTTCGACGTCTTCGGAAGTCGTGCCGGCCAGCGCGATTTCGAAATCGTGGATGAGGGCGGCTCCGTTCATGGCGATCCCGGAGACGAATCCGTTTCGCATCAGATCGATGAGCACGGGACCAAGGCCGACCTTGATGACGTGACCGCCAATTCCCCAGAGGATGGCGCGTTTGCGCTTGCGAGCTTTTTGGATGGAGGCGGCGAGGTCGCGGAGATCTTTTGCGGCGAGGATGGAGGGGAGAGAGTCGAGAAATTTCGTAAGGGAAGAGGCGCGGCCGGAGGGTTTCGAGAAGTCGCGAACGGTAACCTTGCTTTTGCGGGTAGCCAGCGGATAGGTGTGGACGCCGCCGAGGGTGATCGGCTGGATGGGATAGAGGCTCATTCGGTCTATTTACTGTACGGGGAACGATGGGCTGGCGCAAGTGCGGGGGAGGGCGCGATTTATTTGAATGCTGCGGAAGCACGGCGTTTTGACAGCAGAGCGGAGGCGACTCGGTCGAACGAGATGACGGCAAAACCGCACCATATCAGCAATGTCATTTGAGGTCGCCGTTCGAGTGGCCGTTGGAGGGGGGCTGGAGGCCGAGAACACGGGCGAGGGCCTGGCCGGTGTAAGACTTCTTGGCCCGCGCCACCTGTTCCGGGGTGCCTTGAGCGACGACGCGGCCCCCGCCCTGGCCACCTTCAGGGCCCAGATCGATGATCCAGTCGGCTTGTTTGATGACGTCGAGATGGTGCTCGATGATGAGTACGGTGTTGCCCAGGTCGACAAGGCGCTGGAGGACGGCGAGGAGTTTGCGGACGTCGTCGAAATGCAAGCCGGTCGTGGGTTCGTCGAGGATGTACATGGTCCGGCCAGTCTGGCGCTTCGAAAGCTCGCGAGCAAGTTTGATGCGCTGGGCTTCGCCGCCCGAGAGGGTGGTGGCGGATTGGCCGAGTTGCACATAGCCGAGACCCACTTCGACGATGGTGGCGAGCTTCTGCTGAATGTGAGGAATGTTTTCGAGGAGCTTGAGGGCGTCGCTGGCGGGAAGGTTCAGGACGTCGTTGATGCTGTGCCCTTTGTAGCGAACGGCGAGTGTTTCGGAGTTGTAGCGATGGCCGCGGCAGACTTCGCAGGTGACGTAGACATCCGGAAGAAAATTCATCTCAATGCGGCGCAGGCCCTCGCCCTGGCAAGCCTCGCAGCGACCGCCTTTGACGTTGAAGCTGAAGCGACCGGGACGATAGCCGCGCTCGCGGGATTCCGGGAGCATGGCAAAGAGTTCGCGGATTGGCGCGAAGACGCCGGTGTAGGTGGCCGGGTTCGAACGAGGAGTGCGTCCGATGGGGGCCTGGTCGATTTCGATGACTTTATCAATGTGCTCGATGCCGAGGAGCATGCGGTGAGGGCCGGGCGGCTCCATAGAGCGATAGAGTTTCTGGGCGAGGGCACGATAAAGAATGTCGTTCACGAGGGTGGACTTGCCGGAACCGGAAACGCCGGTCACGACGGTGAAAAGGCCTAACGGAAGGGAAATGTCGACGTCCTTCAGGTTGTTGGCGTGCGCACCGAGAATCTGGATGGCTTTTCCGTTCGGGCTGCGGCGCTTTTCGGGGACGGGAATTTGGGCGACGCCTGAAAGATAGCGGCCGGTGAGAGAGTCGGGAGCTGCGGCAATTTCGTCGGGCTTGCCTTTGGCAACGAGGTGGCCGCCAGCGTTACCCGCGCCGGGGCCAAGGTCGACGACAAAGTCGGCGCGGCGGATGGTGTCTTCGTCGTGCTCGACAACGAGGACGGTATTGCCGAGATTGCGGAGTTGCTCGAGGGAGTGAAGCAAACGGTCATTGTCGCGGGCATGCAGGCCGATGGAGGGCTCGTCAAGGACATAAAGGACGCCGCGAAGACGCGAGCCGATTTGCGTGGCCAGACGAATGCGCTGGGCTTCCCCGCCGGAAAGCGTGGCGGCGGAGCGTTCGAGGCTGAGATAGCCGAGGCCAACGGCCAGGAGAAAATCGAGGCGCTCACCAATTTCGGCAAGAGGGCGGCCGGCGACTTCTTTCTGACGAGGCGCGAGTTGCGAAAGAATCTTGTCGACGGCGGGGCGAGCGTCACTAAGCGCCAGAGCGGTGAAATCGGCGATGGACCAGCCGGCGAGCTTGACCGCGAGGGATTCCGGCCGCAGGCGCCTGCCGAGGCACGCGCTGCAGAGGGTGGCGGACATGTACTGGGTCATCCATTCGCGATAGGAATCGGAGTTGGACTCTTCGAAATTGCGTTCGAGGAATTTCAGAATGCCGTCGAAGCGAAAGCCTTTGTCACCGCTGGAAGACTTTAGAGCCGCGTCCGATGTTTTTTTGCCGCCAGACGGGGGATAGCCATGGAGAAGAAGGTTCTGGACGCGCGCCGGATATTTTTCGAAAGGGGTGTCAAGGTGAAATCCATGGGCGTAAGCGCCGAGTTCGAGGGTGCGCTTGAGGATTGTAGAGCCGGAGCCGGGTCCGAGGCCACCGTCGAAGAGCGGCCGAGTCCAATCGACGATGACTTTGGCGGGATCGAAGTCGTATTTTGAGCCGAGTCCGTTGCACGCGGGACAAGCGCCGTAAGGCGAGTTGAAACTGAAAGAGCGGGGCTCGAGTTGTGGGACGGAGAGACCGCAGTCGGGGCAGGCCAGTTTTTCGGAGAAGACGTGTTCTTTGCCGCCGACGACCGCGACCGTTACGAGTCCTTGCGCGAGTTTGAGTGCGGAGGCGATGGACTGTTCGAGGCGCGAGGCAATTCCCTGCTTGACGAGCAAACGGTCGATGACAACCTCGATGGTGTGATTCTTGCGCTTGTCGAGGACGGGAATTTCGTCGAGGGGCAGGAGCTCGCCGTTAATGCGGACGCGAACGAAGCCGTCCTGCCCGAGCTTTTCGAGTTCCTTGCGGTAAGCGCCCTTTCGCCCGCGGACAATCGGGGCGAGGATCATGATGCGGTCGTCGGGCTTCGACAGTTCGCCGTGAAGAATAGCCTGAACGATTTGTTCGCTCGACTGACGAGTGATGGGCTTTCCGCACTTGGGGCAGTGAGGGACGCCGACAGAGCTGTAGACTACGCGGAGATAGTCGTAGATTTCGGTGATGGTGCCGACAGTGGAACGCGGAGAGCGCGTGGTGGTTTTCTGCTCGATGGCGATGGAGGGGGAAAGGCCCTCAATGACGTCGACTTCGGGTCGTTCCATCTGGTCGAGGAACTGGCGGGCGTAGGCAGAGAGGGATTCGACGTACCTGCGCTGGCCTTCGGCGTAGATGGTGTCGAAAGCGAGAGAGGATTTGCCGGAACCGGAAAGTCCGGTAATGACGGTGAGGGAGTTGCGAGGGATTTCCAGGTCGATGTTCTTGAGATTGTGCTGCCGCGCGCCACGCACAACGAGTTTCGTCAGTCCCATAGGCGGATGCGGCTCCCTCCACAGGCACCCCAGCACTCAGGCACACCAAGACCAGGGTAACCTCCCACGGTAGCAGGAGACGGTAGGAGGGTCAAGGAAGGCCGTTAAGTCTATTGTTGATAGCTGGT
>Ga0306924_10004145_pt1 | contig 14125 bp, 10 predicted proteins | sample sta12Can44000111_FD_203756 | JGI IMG/M metagenome (GOLD analysis project Ga0306924, IMG submission 203756) | Lab enrichment of tropical soil microbial communities from Luquillo Experimental Forest, Puerto Rico - statanox.12C.anox.44.000.111 (v2)... | ecosystem: Environmental > Terrestrial >... | reverse complement strand
GACGGCAAAGTCTACAAAGCAACGATGAAGCTTTCTCCGGACGGACAAACGCTCATCGTGCGCGGCTATGTCGGCTTCGAATTGCTGGGCGAAAATCAATATTGGACGCGGCTGCCCGATTCCGCCTACAGCATGCTCGATCCGTCGATCAATCCGAACCCGCGGCCCAATCAAAAGCGCGCGCCTACGCCGGCGCACAAATCGGAGCTTCCGCCGCCATCGCGGCAGTAGCCTTTTCCGAGATCAAGCGCTCGGCTCCTGCTGACGCGGCTTGCCCATAAGCACCGGCTGGAACAGGGCGGCCGCGGCCATCGTGGTCAACAGCGAAATCGCCAGCAACTTGCCCATGCTGGATGTGCCCGGATGACTGGAGAACCAAAGGCTGCCGAAGGCGGTCGCCGTCGTACAGGCGCTGAATATCACGGCGCGCGTGAGCACGGATTGCAGCAAGTTGGTCTGCCCTTCGCGCCAAGCCATGATGTAATAAATCTTGAATGCCACGCCCACGCCCAACAGCAGGGGCAGCGCGATAATGTTGGCGAAATTCAGCGGCAAGTCGATCAGAACGCAAATCTCGAGCGTGACGACGCCAGCCAGCAGCAGCGGCACGAGCGTGAGCAGCACATCGCCGAAGCGGCGCAGCGTGATCCACAAGAGAATTCCGATGGAAATCAGCGCACAAGCGCCCGCTTCGACAAAAGCGGTGACCACGGCGCGCCTTGCCTCCAGAATCGAAATCGGTCCCTCGGTGGCGTTGGGCGCGACCGCCTGCACCGCTCTCGCGAATTTTTGCAAAACTTCGTTGTTGCTGGAATCGCCCTTGGGCGCCACGTCGATGCGTGCCTGACCGTCCGGCGTTACCCACTGGCTGACGAGATCCGGCGGAAGATTATCGCGCGTGATCTCCCGGGCTTTCAATAAATTGCGCAAATCGTCGAGTGCGATGCGCAACGGTTGCACGAACACGTCTTGCGCGCGCTCCCGCACGGCCGGGTCGGCCTTTGCCAGCGCCGCCATTGCCGCCGCCAAGCGCCGCGCCGCGACCGCGCCCGAACTGTTGCCGTCGCCGGCCAGCCGATTGAGCGCATCGATCGTGGAACCCATCATGCTGACGTTCTGCGCATCCGTCGGCCGGGGGCTCGGCGCCGTTGGATTGAGCACTGGAAGCAATGTTTTGGCCGCGTTCTCGATCAGCGGCAGCTTCTGCTGCTGATCATCTGGAATGAAGTTGGACAGCGTCAACGCGCGCGCGACCTCGGGCAAGTCGCGAAGTCGCGCGGCCACCCGATCGGCCTCGGCCAGCGACGGTTCCAGGACCTGGATATCGTTGGCACCGCTGTCGGGATCGCTCTTGAGCGCCAGATAGGTCGAAACGGCTTCGGTAGTCGGGCTGCGCAAATTGATCGGATTGAAATCGAATCGGAGCCAATAGAGCAGCGGCAATCCCGCCGTGACGACAACGGCAGTGACGATCAGGATCGGCATGCGATGCCGCGCCAGGAATCGATCGAGCGGCGCAAGCTTCGCATAACCCAGCGGGTGCGGTTCGCCCGGCGGCTTGAGCACGCTCAGAAGCGCCGGCAGCAGCGTGATGCTGGTGGCGAAAGCAATCAGCATGCCGATGCCCGCGATCAGCCCGAGCTCGGACACACCCTTGTAAACGGTCGGTAGGAAGGACAGGAAGCCAGCGGCGGTCGCGAAGGCGGCGAGCGTCAGCGGTCCGCCGGCACGCCGGCCCGCTTGCAACAGGGCTTCGCGCGGATTGTCGATCTCGTGCCGCTCGGCCCGGTAGCGCACGCTGTATTGAATTCCGAAATCGACGCCAAGCCCGACGAACAAGACCGCGAAATAGACGGATATCAGATTGAGCGTGCCCACCAGCAACATGCCGACCGCCGCGGTTATGGACAGCCCGACAGCGACGCAGGCAAACACGGCCAGAATGATGCGCAGCCAGCGCAGGGCCATCCATAATATGAAAAGGACGACGGCGATCGTCACCGTGGCGTTGAGGACGGCATTCTCCTTGATCGTGGCGAATTCCTCATCCGCCATCGGCACCGGCCCAGTAAGGCGCAGCTGCGCGTGATACTTGGATGCGATATCGAGGTCGGCGGCGACTTTTCGTACCGCGTCGGTCGCTCGCTTGCCGGGTTCAAGCTCGGAATAATCGAGCGTCGCACGGATTTCGAGGAAGCGAAGCAGATCGCCCGGCTTGGACGCGGCGCCTTGAACGAGCTCATGCCAGGAGAAAGTCGCCGGTTGGCCGGCATTAACCTTTTCGATCGTCTCTGCGCCAAGCGTCATCGGCCAGTTCATGGCGTCGAGGGTGATTTGGCCGCTCTGTACGCCGAGAAGGCCGAATTGCAGCGTTTGAATGACGCCGCGCAGCGATGGGTCGCCGGCAAGCACCTGCACCAGGCGTTCCGCCTGGACGAGCATGTTCATCTGCTGTTTGAGATCGTCGGTCGATTCGAACAGGAGACCGTTCTGCGCGAAAAAGCTGCCGCCCTTCGGCTGCTGGACGGAGCGAAAAAGATCCTTTTGCTGCAACAGCCGATCGGCCAGAGCGGTGCTCGCCGCTTCTACAAGCTCCGGAGTGGGCGCATCGACGACGGCAACAATCGTTTCGAATTGTGGAAATGCCTTCTCCATCGCCGCTTGGCGCTGCCGCCACGGGATATTCGGCGAAATGAGCTTATTGACGTCTGTCGTCATGGCGAAATGCGTCGCCGCATACCAAGCGGACAGAATGCAAAGCAGAATCGAAAGGCCGATCACCGGCCAGGCATGTTGTGCGCAGAACTGGATCGCGCGGACGACGAGGGCGGTGATGATTTTCATGATGTCAGCGCAATGAGGCGTTCAGCGGGGATTGGGGGGCGAGACTGGGCATCGCTGAAATGCGGCGTGGTTTGAGGCGTTAAGAGAAAGGCAAAATGGAGGCAATCCGATCCGTTCAGCCGGCCCCTAAATGCCCTGAATGCCGTAAAAGTGAAATCATGTATATATTCCTATTGCAATGCAGCCCATGCGAGCCGCGCTGGACAAGCAACCGTATTTCCGCTCAAAGATGCGGATTGAACGGGTTATCGACGATAGTCGAGGACGATTCAGAACGCCCAGTCTGGTTAATGAAGCGCGTTTGGCGTCAGGGAGGGGTCACCTGGGGCCAATTACGAGCCAAGTCAGAGCCAAGTCAGAGCGAAGTCAGAGCCAAGGAAGACCGAGGCAGAAAATGCTCTCTGGGGGGCCCTCCTCGAGGGATACGGTTTGAGCGACTACCGCGTTATCCTGCCGACACTTACATAACCGGAAATCGGCCGTTCGATCGGCGCCGTTGCGGCACCCCGGCCGCAGCCACGCAAACCGGTGAAATGAACCGGAGGTTTTGATGAAAGTAATTCTCGCCCAACCCCGTGGTTTCTGCGCCGGCGTCGTGCGCGCCATTGAAATCGTCGAACGAGCGCTGCAGAAGTTCGGTCCGCCCGTCTACGTCCGTCATGAAATCGTGCACAACAAGCATGTGGTGGAAAGCCTGAAGGCGAAGGGCGCGCGCTTTGTCGAAGACCTTTCCGAGGTTCCACCGAACGCAGTGACCATTTTCAGCGCGCATGGCGTGGCCAAAAGCGTCGAGGAGGAAGCGGCGTTGCGCAATCTCCCGGTGCTCAATGCGACCTGCCCGCTGGTCACCAAGGTGCACAACCAGGGCAAGCGCTATGTTGGCCAAGGCCGCCGCCTCATTCTCATCGGGCATGCCGGGCATCCCGAAGTCGAGGGCACGATGGGCCAGATCGCCGAGCCGGTGACCCTGGTGCAGACCGAAGGCGATGTCGCCAAGCTCGACATACCGGACGATACGCCGGTCGCCTATGTGACACAGACCACGCTGAGCGTAGACGACACGCGCGGCATCATCGCCGCACTGCATAACCGCTTTACCAATATCGTCGGGCCCGAAACGCGGGACATCTGCTATGCGACCCAGAATCGCCAAACCGCGGTCCGCGAACTAAGCAAGCTCGTCGACGTTATCCTTGTCGTGGGCGCCAAGAACAGTTCCAACTCGAACCGCTTGCGTGAGATCGGCGAGGAAGCCGGCACCCCGAGCTATCTGATCGCCGATGGCAGCGAGCTCGATGCCAGCTGGTTCCGCAATGCCAAAACGGTCGGCATCACGGCCGGCGCGTCGGCGCCGGAAGTCTTGGTCGAGGACGTTATCGAGGCACTGCGGGGGCTCAATCCCGTCGACGTCAGCCAGCTGACGGGGCGTCACGAAACCATCGAATTCCGCTTGCCGCCCGAATTGACGGATGGAGGTGCGTTGGGTCAAGCGGCCGGAAACGCCGCTGGAAACGCGGCCGAAAAAGCCGCCGAAAACGCGTAGAACCTTCCACAAGCAAGAGCGACCACAAAAGGATAAAAGCCTTGGGTGTATCTTTACGACAGAAGGCCGCGGTCGGTGCCTATGTGCTGCGCCAGCGTCTGGCAGGACGCAAGCGCTACCCGCTCGTGCTGATGCTCGAACCTTTGTTTCGCTGCAATCTGGCTTGCTTCGGCTGTGGCAAGATCGATTACCCCGACGCAATCCTCAACAAGCGCCTTTCGGTGCAGGAATGCCTCGACGCTGTGGACGAATGCGGCGCTCCCATGGTGGCCATTCCCGGCGGCGAGCCGCTGATCCATAAGGAGATCGGCGAGATCGTCAAGGGCATTGTTGCGCGCAAGAAGTTCGTCTCGCTGTGCACCAACGCTTTGCTGTTGGAAAAGAAGCTGCACCTGTTCGAGCCGTCGCCCTATCTGTTTTTCTCCGTCCATCTCGACGGCATCAAGGAACATCACGACAAATCGGTCTGCATGGAGGGCGGCTTTGACAAAGCCGTCGCTGCGATCAAGGCCGCCAAGGCCAAGAGCTTCGCGGTCAACGTCAACTGTACGATCTTCGACGGCCATCCGGCGGAAGATATCGCCAAGTTTCTCGATCTCACCGAAGAGCTCGGCGTCGGGGTTTCGATCTCGCCCGGCTATGCCTATGAGCGCGCGCCGGATCAGCAGCACTTCCTCAATCGGCGCAAGACCAAGGAGCTGTTCCGTAAAGTCTTCGCCCTCGGCAAAGGCAAGAACTGGAATCTCACCCATTCCACCATGTTCTTGGACTTCCTCGCCGGCAATCAGGAATTTCACTGCACGCCGTGGGGCATGCCGACGCGCAATATCTTCGGGTGGCAAAAGCCGTGCTACTTGCTCGGGGAAGGCTACGCCAAGACGTTCAAGGAATTGATGGAGACGACCGATTGGGACGCCTACGGCACCGGCCGCTACGAGAAGTGCGCGAACTGCATGGCGCATTGCGGCTACGAGGCGACCGCGGCCGAAGCCATGATGAAGCATCCGATCGAAGCAATGATGATCGGGCTTCGCGGCCCGCGGACCGAAGGACCGATGGCGCCGGAAATCCCGCTCGAGAATCAACATCCGGCGCAATACGTCTTCGACGCCCAGGTGCAATTGCGGCTATCAGAAATCCGCGCCAACGAGGCGCGCGAGAAGGCCGCCAAAGCTGCGGCGCAGGCAGCCGCCTCGGCCAGCGCGGCGTAAGCACGCTCAAGATACGCTCCTTCGTCACCACCGGGCTTGACCCGGTGGTCCATGCTGCATTCCGGCTAATGGACGTCAGAGAGGCTGCAATTGCGCATGAATGCGCGGTCAAGCCTGGGAATCCCATTGAATAAAGCAGCGGATTATAGAGCGGTGCTCAGTGGAACCAGTAATTGATACCCGCTTTGACCACGTTGATATGGTCGCGAACGTCCTCGGTGAAGGGCGGCGTGCCATCTGAGAGCGCCGTGGTAAATTGCAGGTCCCGCGTGCCGAAGCCCATATAGTTGTACTCATATTCAAGTCCCGCGCCAATGCCACCGCCGACTTGCTGGTGCCGCGAACGCCGGTTGCGGCGTGGAGCTGGACGGGCAGCCCGGATCAAGTCCGGGGCAAGCTCTTCGGCATCATGCCCTAAATCCCCCACTCGACCCGCCGCGTGTTGCCGCGCTTGAGATTGCGGTAGCGCGCCAAGGCCCAGAGCGGAAAAAATTTCGGATAGCCGTGATAGCGCAGATAAAACACGCGGGGGAAACCGGTCGCGGTGTAGCGCGGCTCGTCCCAGAATCCGTCGACTCCCTGCCGATCGGCAAGATACGCGATACCGCGCGCCACCGCCGGATGTTCCACCTCGCCGGCGGCCATCAAGCCAAGGAGCGCCCAGGCCGTCTGCGAAGCGGTCGAAGGCGCGGCCTCATAGCCGTGGTAATCGAGCTTGTAGCTTGAGGCGTCTTCGCCCCAGCCGCCGTCGCTGTTCTGAATGGCGGCAAGCCAAGCGACGGCCTTGCGCATTTCCGGCGCGTCGTGGGCAATGCCCGCCGCATTGAACGCGCTTAGGACCGACCAAGTGCCGTAGATGTAATTCATGCCCCAGCGGCCGTACCAGCTGCCGTCGGCAAGCTGGCTGCGGCGCAGATAGTCGATGGCTCGCTCCGCCGCCGTACTTTCAGTGGCGCCAAGCTGCGCCAACATCGAGACGCAACGCGCGCTCACATCCTCCGTCGGCGGATCGAGCAGCGCGCCATGGTCGGCAAACGGGATATTGTTGAGATAATAATATTCATTGTCCGCATCGAAGGCGCCCCAGGCGCCGTTACGGCTCTGCATGCCGACGATCCATTCGCGGGCGCGGTCTATCGACGCGCGATAGTCTCCCTGCCCCGTGCTCTCCTGCATGCGATCGAACGCCATCGCCACCGCCGCGGTGTCGTCGACATCCGGATAATGCGGGTTGGCATATTGAAAGGCCCAGCCGCCCGGGCGCACGTCCGGCCGCCGCGCGACCCAATCGCCGCGCACATCGAGCACTTGCATCGGCACGAGCCAGTCGAGACCGCGCTTGGCCGCGGCGACGGCGCGTTCTCCGCCCGCCTCGATCAGGGCATGACAGGAAAGGCAGGTATCCCAGACCGGCGAGACGCAGGGCTGGCAGGAGACTTCAGTGTCGCGCAGCGAAAGCAATTTCTCGATCGATTTGCGCGCGATCGCCCGTTGCGGATGATCGGCCGGATAGCCGAGCGTGTCGTACATCATCACGGTGTTGGCCATGGCGGGAAAAATCGCGCCGAGGCCATCTTCTCCGTTCAATCGCTCCGCGATCCAAGCCACCGCGCAATCGATGGCGCGCTGACGCGAGCGTTGGGGGAAATACGGATCGAGCGCGCGCAGTGCGTCGTCGACAGCGCGAAAGAACCAGAACCACGACGCCTTTTGCTGCGGCGCCTTGGGCGCCGGACCCAACTGTTGCGGCCGATCGAGAAAGAGCTCGCCGACGGTAACGTTTCTCAGGTTGCGGGCGCGCGGCCTCTTCGCCATCAGAACCAAAAGCGGCACGATGACCGTACGGCTCCAATAGGAAACCTTGTCGAGGTGAAACGGGAACCATTTCGGCAGCAGCATGATCTCGACGGGCATCATCGGCACCGCGCGCCAGGGCACGATGCCGTAAAGCGCAAGCAGGCACCGCGTGAAGACATTGCTGCGCTCGGCGCCGCCGCGCATCCGGATCGCTTCCCGCGCGCGGCGCATGTGTTCGGCCTGCGGCGGATCGCCGATCATCTTGAGCGCGAAATAGGCTTTCACCGTCGCGCTCATGTCGAAGCCCCCATCCTGATACAGCGCCCAGCCGCCGTAACGGGCCTGGGTGCGGCGAAGATAAGCGGCGATTTTCGCTTCGAGCGCGGTATCGACGGGCTCGCCGAGATAGTGCCGCAGCAGCACATATTCGGCCGGTACCGTTGCATCGGCCTCGAGTTCGAAAATGAAATGTCCGTCCGCGCGCTGGCGCGCGAGCAAAGCTTCGGTTGCGGAATCGATGTGACGATCGAGATCGCGTTCGCTCATTGCGGCATCGTTGCCGGGTGAGAGGTTCGGCGCGACCGCAGGATCGAATTGCAACCTGGACGGTTCAATCCCCGGCGAAGATTCGGTCGCTGGGTCGGCGTGCCGGTCGAAATCGATTTCGCTCATAGCGGTCTCATTGGTGGACGAGAGATTCGGCGGCGCGATGGCCGGATCGAATCGCACCTTCGATGGTCGCGGGCAAGCCGGTATTCGTCCAATCGCCGGCCAGGAAGAGATTGTTCCACGCAGTCGGTGCGCCGGGCCGTTTTCGATCCTGCGCCGGGGTTGCGGCAAAAGTCGCGCGGCGCTCGCGCACGATTTGCCACGGCGGCAAAGCGGGCGGCAGCGCGGCGACGCTCGCTACTTCCGCCCAGATGGTTCGCGCCAGCTCCTCGCGCGGCGTATCGAGGAGCCTGTCGCCGGCGCTGATGGTGACGGACAGCCGCCCCGGAAAGGCGAAAATCCATTCGATCGTGCCGTTCACAACGCCGATCATCGGCGGCTGGCCGGCGGGCGGTTCGATGCGGAAATGGGCATTGACGATGGCGCGAAACTCCGTGGGTGCTTCAAGCCCTTGGATCAGCGCGGTTGCGGCATAGGGCGGCACGGCAACGATCACGGCATCGTCCTTTGCGAGCGGCGAGACCTCGCCGCCGAAATCGAGCGCTTCGAGACGATTTGCGCCAAACCGCATCGCATGCAGCTGATGACCGAACTGCACGGCGGCGCCGCGCCGTTTTAGATAAGCAAGCGCCGGCTCGATCAAAGTCGCGGCCAGGCCTTCGCGCGCGATCAGCGGCCGGCAGGCGCGGCCGCCCCTGGCAAGGGTCTCGCGGATGACCGATGCCGCGAGTTTCGCGGAGCCCTGCGGCGGATCGATGTTAAGCACGGCGAGTAGGAGCGGCTCGATCAAGCGCGAATAAAGCGGACCCTTGCAAGCAATGACCTCGCCGACCGTCTTGCCTGGCCGCGGCCAAAGCAGGCGCGCCAGCGGCAGATAGTCGAACGCGCCGGTGCCCGGCACCCGCCGGCCGGAAGCGAATATCCAGAGCGGCAGGCGGCCGTCATTGATGCGCAGCCTCCAGCGCGCGCCGCCGGCAAGGTCGACAAACGGAAATTCGGCCGACGCGGGACCGGTCAAGCGATGCGCGGAGCCGATATTGCGCAAATAGCCGAGCGCGGCGGGATTGCCCGACAGCAACAGATGATTGCCGTTGTCGATCGTCATGCCGATCGAAGCGTCATGATAGGAGCGGCAACGGCCGCCGGCGAAGGCGGTCGCTTCGTGCACCACGACCTGCTCGCCGCGCGACGCAAGCTTGATAGCGGCTGAGAGGCCGGCGAGACCGGCGCCGATAATATGAACGGTGCGGACCATCACACGAGATTGTGCAGAACGATGAAGAGAATTTTCGCGCGCGGCAGGCGCACCGGCGTTCGCGGCGGCGCGAAGCCGCGCGCGACGAGCCGATCCAGAATAAGCCCATAGGCTTGGGCCATGATGCGCGGCGCCCGCACGTGGCGGCGTGGCGCCGCGGCCATGATCGCGTTCGCTTTCTGGAATTCGGTTTGTGCGAGCGCGACCATTACAGCGCAAGGCGCCGCGATCGTCGGATACGCCAGGGCCGTGGTCGGATCGGTCGTCACGATTCCTGCCGCTTGCAGTTCCTCTCGCGGCAGATAAAGGCGGCCGAGCCCAGCATCCTCGTCGAGGTCCCGCAGAATATTGGTCAATTGCAGCGCTCGGCCCAGATGATGCGCGAGCGCAAGACCGGCCTTTTGCTCCATTCCGAAGACCCGCACCGACAGGCGCCCGACCGCGCAAGCGACGCGGTCGCAGTAGAGGTAGAGCGTCGCGCGGTCCGGCGCGCGAATATCGGCGAGCACGTCCATCTCCATGCCGGCGATGACGGCGAGAAAGTCTTCGCGCTGCAGATCGAAACCGCGCACCGCTCGCGCCAGGCCGGCAAGCTGCGGCGGCGGCGCGCCGGCATAAAGCGCCTGGATGTCATTGCGCCATTTCCGCAAAGTCTCGAGCCGCTCCTGGCGCGGCCCCGGATCGTCGGCGATATCATCGACGGCGCGGCAGAACGCATAGATTTCGAACATCGCTTCGCGCTGGGGGCGCGGCAAAATCCGCATTCCGGTATAGAACGAGCTGCCGGAGGCCCGCTCGGCCGCTTGTGTGGATTCGCGCAACTACGCACCTCGCGGCTTTTGCGAACCGGCAAGAAAACGCCGGCCGATGCGCTGCGAACCGCCGCTCAAAATGCCGATGAGAGTGCGACCGGCAACGGAGGGAACGCCAAGATGGACGTTATCGCGGAGCGGGTCGCGCATTTGCAGAAGGCGCGTGAGCCGGTGCGCCAGCGTATTGATGACGGAGACTTCGAGGCCGAGCCGCCAGTCGCCGATCGCGGCGGCAAAGCCATCGCTCTCGCTCAGCAACACCCCGGTTCGCGCCGCCAGTTTGTGCAGGCATTCGAGCAGCGCCGGCGACGCGCAGTCGCCGCCGAGCGCTTCGGCGCCGCTGCCGCTCGCGGCCAATGCGTCCTGCGGAATATAGACGCGGTTGAGATTGTGGTAATCATCCTTGCAGTCCTGCAAATGATTGATGATCTGCAAAGCGGCGCATAGCGCATCGTTAGCAGGCCACACCGCCCGGCTCTCGCCGTGCACATCGCAGACGAAACGGCCGACCGGCATCGCCGACAGCGAGCAATATGCAATCAAATCGTCCCAGTCCCGATAGCGCAGCTTGGTGACGTCGAGCTTGAACGCGGCGATCAGATCTTGCGCATGTTTTGGCGACAGGCCGTGGCGATCGAGCGCGGCACGCAACCGCACCGCGGCCGCATCCGCGTCGTTACCGCCGAGAAGCCCGGACTCCAAGCGGCCGAGAAGATCGAGCTTGTCGGATGCCGCGAGCGATGCATGATCGGCGATATCGTCTGCGGTCCGGACGAAATCATAGAACGCCAGAATCGCCTCGCGATGGCGCGGGTGGATAAGGAAGGACGCGACCGGAAAATTCTCATCCCGGTGGCCCTTGCCGGAGCGTAATGCATCAGCGTCGATCATTGCAGGCCTGAGATATTGCCTTGCGCGCGGCCTTTCCACATGCCGCCGCGCCCGAGCGCATGCTGATAGGCGGAATCGACGGTGAACGCCATATAGGCGGCGGCGATTGCCGGCAGCGTGGGGGCCCACAGCCAGGACAGGCGATAAAAGCGGAGCGTCGGCCGGAAGGCGAGCGCCATCAAGATCCAGACGAAGATGCCGGCAAATTGCGGGACGCCCCTGGCAAAAACCGCAAGCGCAACCGGCGCGAGATAAGTCAGCGTCAAGCCGAGAACGGTGCCGGCCAGCAGAACCGGAGAATAGCGAAGCTGCGCATAGGCCGTGCGCGATACCATGCGGCGGATGTCGCCGACGGAAGGATAGGCGCGCACGCTGTGCACGCGATCGGTGAGCGCGATGGAGATCGGGCCGTGCGCTTTTAATCCTTTTGCCAGCGCGCAATCGTCGATCAGTGCGCCGCGGATCGATGCCAGGCCGCCGGCCGCCTGCAAGGCATCGCGCCGAACTAGCATGCAGCCGCCGGCCGCCGCGGCAGTCGCGCGGCGCGGATCGCTCGCCCAGGCGAACGGATAGAGCATCTGAAAAAAGAAGATAAACGCTGGCACGAACATCCGCTCGGCAAAACTCTTGCAGCGCAGCTTGGCCATGAGCGAGGTGAGAACGAAACCATGCCGCCCGGCCCGCGCGACAAGCGAGGCGAGCGCGTCCGGCGCGTAAACGATGTCGGCATCGGTGAGCAATAAATAATCCGGAGGCTGCGGCGCATTGTCGGCAAATTCGACGCCTTGCTGCTGAGCCCAAAGCTTGCCGGTCCAGCCCGGCGGAAGCGCGCGGCCGGAAAGCACGGTCAATCGTTCGCCGGCGGCGAGCGCGGTTGCCGCCTCGCGGGCAATGCGCGCGGTGGCGTCGCGGCTTTGGTCGTCCACGACGACGACGGTGAAAATCCCCCCGTAATCCTGCCGCAACAGCGAGGCCACGGTCTCGCCCACAGTTTCGACTTCGTCGCGGGCGGGGATGATGGCGGTCACCGCCGGCCATCGGCGCGACCCATCGCCGTCCGGCGCAACCTTCACGTCGTCGCGTTCGGCCGCGCGCCAAAATCCGCCGCGCGCGGCGATAAGATAGAGCCAGATCGCAAGCACTATTGACGCCAGAGTGTCCTCAGCCACAGGTGGTCCTTTGATGGGACAATAAACCGCCGCTCCGTTATTCCTTAAATGTAAGACCTGATATAGGACCCTGCAGCGACGCTGGGCGCGGGCAAAAAGGCTTCGATGAACGCGAAAATTAGCCCATTTCTAGCACGGCTCGATGCGGTGGCGGCCGAGACCGAGACCCTCCTCGACCGGCTTCTCACCGCCAACGCCACCGAGGGCGAAATGAGCCGCCCGGCGCGGCTGATCGAGGCCATGCGCTATGCCTGCCTCGGTGGCGGCAAGCGTTTCCGGCCGTTTCTGGTTGTCGAATCGGCGCGCCTGTTCGAGGTGCCGCGGCAGAACGCGCTGATGGCGGGAGCCGCCTTGGAATGCGTGCATTGCTATTCGCTGGTCCATGACGACCTGCCTGCCATGGACAATGACGAGCTGCGGCGCGGGCAGCCGACGGCGCACCGGAAATTCGACGAGGCGACGGCGATCTTGGCTGGTGACGGCCTTTTGACCTTCGCCTTCGATATCCTGTCGCGCCGCGAGACCCATGCCGATCCGGCGGTGCGCATTGAACTCGTCAATGCGCTGGCGCGCGCCGCCGGACTTGGCGGCATGGCCGGCGGTCAAATGCTGGACCTCGCCGCGGAAGGACGTTTCGGCGCACTCAAGCATGGCGAGAATGACGTGCGGATGCTGCAGGCGATGAAGACGGGCGCGTTGTTGCGCTTCGCGTGCCAGGCCGGTGGCATTCTCGGCGACGCGACGGCCCAAGACCGCGATGCGCTCCAACGCTACGGGGCGGCTGTCGGCGAAGCATTCCAGATCGCCGACGATCTTCTCGATATCGAGGGCGACCCATCGTTGGTCGGCAAATCCACCGGGAAGGACGTGGCCGCCGGCAAGTCGACTTTCGTCACGGTGCTCGGAATTGCGGGAGCCAAAGAGCGGTTGCAACATCTCGTTGCCGAGGCGGAAGCCGCACTCGGCCCATTTGGGCCCGCGGCCGCGACGCTGATAGAAGGTGCAAGATTCGTCGCCGATCGCCGCGCCTGAGCCAATCGGTCGCAGGCGCATTTTTCACGCGTGTGAATTGATTTTGGCCGGCCGATTTCGGGCGGATCGGACACGAGATCGACATTTTCGGCATGCAACGGATTGGTATATGCTGATTCCTTCTTATCTGATTTGATTCTGGAGCCGAATTCAGCCGCAATCACAATTGAACCTTCCATCGCGTTCTCAACGCCTGGTTCGAAATGAATTGCATCCTCCGCTGGACCGTCTGCAGGTGCACCGCCGCCGCCATTATCCTGGCGTCCTCCGGCTCGCCGTTCGCCCGTACGCAATCCAAGAATACATCGCAACCGGAGGCGCCCGCCCCGGCCGCCGCCGATCGGGCGCCGAAGCTTCCGCCGCGCACGCCGTTTACGGCCGCCGAGGAAGTCACGGCCATTATTCCGGGCATGCCAGATGCGCGCTTTTGGGGAGACTCGATCGAGGACTTCGAAAGAGCGCTGCCGTCACGGCCAGGCCCATGGCTTATTCTTTCGACCGGCGGCGCCGACGGCGCTTTCGGCGCGGGCTTGCTCAATGGCTTAAGCGCGGCCGGCAACCGTCCCGATTATGCGGTGGTCACTGGCGTAAGCACCGGCGCATTGATGGCGCCGTTCGTGTTCGCGGGCCCGCGTTACGACGCGGTGCTGAAGACCGTCTACACGCAAACCACGGCCGCGGATATTTTCGAGGTTGGCGGCACCGGCGAGAGTTTTCTCAATACCTGGCCGCTGAGGGATTTGATCGCCAAGCAAATTACGCCGGCGCTGCTCGGCGATATCGCCGCCGCCTACCGGAGCGGGCGGCGGCTGTTCATCGTCACCAGCGATCTCGATGCCGGACGTCCGGTGGTTTGGAATATGGGAGCGATTGCCGCGCACGGCGGCGACGATGCGCTCAAG
>Ga0306924_10004143_pt1 | contig 14131 bp, 13 predicted proteins | sample sta12Can44000111_FD_203756 | JGI IMG/M metagenome (GOLD analysis project Ga0306924, IMG submission 203756) | Lab enrichment of tropical soil microbial communities from Luquillo Experimental Forest, Puerto Rico - statanox.12C.anox.44.000.111 (v2)... | ecosystem: Environmental > Terrestrial >... | reverse complement strand
CCGGAGCGGGGCCGGTATCGGTTCGGGGACTGGCAACTCGATCGGCGGAGCCGGCGCCTTACCGATCCCGCCGGAGATCAGGTCGCACTGACGAAAGGCGAATATGCCCTGCTGACGGCCTTTCTCGACGCACCCCAGCGGCCGCTCAGCCGAGAGCACCTGCTGCGGGCAACTCGGGTGCACGAAGACATCTTCGACCGCAGCATCGATGTGCAGATCCTACGCTTGCGGCGCAAGCTGGAGGCCGATCCGAGCGCACCGCAGATCATTCAGACCGAGCGCGGCATCGGCTACGTGTTTGCCTTGCCGGTCGAGACGCTCTGAGGTCTGACGCGTTACAACTGTAACCGTTTTCTCCAATGCCGAAACAACACGGTAGCGCGCAATCGCCACGATCTCTCGACCGGCAAAAGCTGTAGGAGAGATCAATGCGCTCCAAGACTGAGTGGCCAGGCGAGAACGTCGCCGCTCCCGTCTACGCGACCTACTATTGGGAAGACGCGTTCCGCGATAGCCTTGGCGGCAGGTGGGACCGCATCGGCACTCGCTGGGACGGGGTTGACCCAGTCCCGACCGCATTTGTCCCGAGGGATTGGCGCGGCACGGCGATAGCTGCGCCAACCAATTTCGGGGGCTGGCGCCAATGGGTCGGCTCGATCGCCGCGATCGCTGACGGGTTGTGGTCGAGAGTGCTCCGCGAACGCGAGATCCGCCGTATCCGGGCGGCCTGGAGGACGATCGACGACCGAACCCTGGAGGACATCGGAATTTCCCGCATCGAGTTCGAGTATGCGCAAGACCCACGATCATGAAGCTGACGGCACGGAGGTATCCCGTGTACCGGCCGGGTCGTATTTGCGTCGCTCGAGGGCGGCGAGGTGCCTCGCGCTGTTGTTGGTGATCACGATAGCCACAGGAGCCGCCCCGGGGTCACAACCCCTCGGTCCACAGGCTGCCACCGAACAAGAGCCGATTACGCCGATACCTCCGCCGCCCCCCGCAGACCCGTTGAAGCTCGCTTTGGGAGAACACCTGTTTGCAGATCCTCGCCTGTCGGGCGACGGGTCGCGGGCGTGCACGACGTGTCACGATATACGGACCAATGGCGCGGACGGCCATCGGCGCGACAAGGCTCTCGACGGATCCGAGCTTGCACTCAACACCGGCACCGTCTTCAACGCAGCGCTCAGCTTTCGCCTCAACTGGGAAGGCAATTTTCGCACCTTCGAGACGGAGGCCGAGACGGTATTGGACAATCGGCAGATCTTGGGGACGAGCGTCGAAGAGGTCCTCGCAAAGTTGCGCGCCGATCCCGAGACCCTGCATCAATTCGAGGAAGCCTACGGGCATCCGCCTGATCGCGCGAGCCTGCTGGACGCGATCGCCACCTACGAGCAATCGTTGCTGACCCCCGGGAGCAGGTTCGACCGTTGGCTCGGCGGCGACGCCGCAGCCCTGTCGGCCGAAGAGCTGAAGGGCTATCAGCTGTTCAAATCGCTCGGCTGCATCTCCTGTCACCAGGGCGTCAATGTCGGCGGCAACCTGTTCCAGCGGCACGGCATCTTTCATCCGCTCGCCTCGCCGAAGCCCGAAATCCTGCGGGTACCGAGCCTGCGCAATGTGGCCACGACTCCGCCCTATTTCCACGACGGCTCCGCACCGACCTTGCAGGAGGCGGTGCGGCAGATGGGTTATGCCCAGCTCGATCAGAGGCTCTCCGACCAGCAAATCGAAGCGATCGTTGCATTCCTCAACACGTTGACGGGGACCTATCGCGGTTTTCCCGTGGTCGCTGCGCCGCCATGAAGATGTCGCCGGTCGCAGCGGCCGTGCCGGCTTTGCTGGTGCTGCTGACGTGGCTGTCGTTCCACGCGATCGATCCGGATGCGGAACGGCATGATCGCGCGCTCAAAGCGCTCGACCGCTTCACGATGACTGAAATTGCGCTGCAACGGGATGTCCTCAGCGCACGCGCTGGTCTATTGCGCAACTATGACCCGTTGGTGCGAGAGGTAAGCGCGCTGCGTGAAGCGCTCGGGCGATTGCATGACAATGCATCGGCGGACACCGAACAAACGGCGGCGATCGATCGATTTGCGGCAGCTGCCAACCGGCAGGAGGAACTGACCGAGCAATTCAAGACCGACAATGCGCTGCTGCAGAATTCCCTTGCTGATTTCCGCCTCTTTAGCGCCCGCCTTTCCGCGTCGGCGGAGAGTGGGCCGCTGGCTGCCGCGGTGAGCGCGCTCGCCGCTTCGGTGCTGCAGCTGACGCTCGACACGTCCGCAGCGGCCGCGACCGAGGTCACCGCACGGCTGAACGGACTCGCCGCGCAACCTGTTGCCGCGGGCGAAGGCGAGGCGGTGCAAGCGTTGCTGGCGCATGGCGGGCTGCTGCGCGACTTACTGCCGGCAACCGATGGAGTGCTGAAGGCATTGCTCGCCGCGCCGGGCAAGGCAGAGTTGACGACCCTTCGCACGATGATCCTGAAGCGCCAAGCCCAGTCGCGGGCAACGGCCCGGGTATTCCGGCTTTTGCTGTACGCAACCTCGCTGCTGCTGGTAGGGGTTCTTACCCACTTCGGGCTGCGGCTGCGCGCAAGGACCCTGACATTGCGGCGGCGCGCCTCATTCGAGCATCTGATCGCCGGCATCTCGACACGGCTGATTGAAGCCCAGAGCCGGGAGATCGGTGCGCATATCGACCGCGCGCTGACCGAACTGGCGGAGCATCTGAGCGCGGACCGTGCCTATCTGCTAATCACGGCCAGCCCGACTCGCATTCATCGTTGGTGCAGGGTAGGGACGACCTTTCCGCCAGGCTGGCCCGACGCGGTACCGGCGCTGGCAACCCGGTTCGGCGCGACCCCGGGGGGCATCATTCATATCCGTGCCGTAGACCGGCTGCCTTTCGGCGCGGACAAGGACGTCCTCTCGGCCGCCGGCTTGCAGGGCTGGGCGTGCGTCTCCAAACCGGCTGACGACGCCTCCGCAATGGTGCTCGGCTTTGACGCATTGCGGCCCGGCGTCATCACGCAACCCGGCGAATTCGGATTGTTGCGAATGGCTCTTGATGCCGTCGCCAATGCCGTGGACCGGGAACACCTCGAGCAGGAACGTGCCCGGCTGGAGACGAATCTCCAGCACGCCCGTCGCATGGAAACGGTCGGTGCGCTTGCGAGTGGGATTGCGCACAACTTCAACAATATCGTTGGAGCGATTCTCGGCCATACCGAAATGGCCGAAGCGCAGTTGGCCCCCGACAGTCGCCCGGCCCATGACATCAAGGAGATCCGCCGCGCCGGAGAGCGGGCGCGTGATCTGGTGGAACAGATCCTTGTATTTGGGGGGCGTCGGGATGCGCAGCGGCGACCGGTAAGCGTGAAAAAACTGGTCGCGGAGACGAGCTCACTGCTGCGTGCCTCACTGCCTTCGGGGATCGAACTGGTTATCCGCGAGGTGCCGGAGGCAGCCGTCGTATCGGGGCAGCCCGGACAACTGCAGCAGGTGCTTCTCAACCTTTGCAATAACGCTGCCCAGGCGACGGATCAGGCCGGGCGCGTCGAGGTCGAGACGGCGGTGCACGAGGTGACCGGAGCGCGGTCGCTGACCCAAGGGGAGCTTCGGCCGGGTCGCTATGTGCGCATCGCCGTCAGGGACGCCGGGCGCGGCATTGACGAAACGACTTTGAGGCACATCTTCGAACCGTTTTTTAGCACGCGCCCAGCCGGCAATGGCCTGGGGCTCGCGACGGTTCGCGAGACCGTGCAGGAGCATGGTGGTGCCATCGATGTCTGGAGCGCGTCGGGCGCCGGCAGCCGTTTCGAGGTTTGGCTGCCCTGCATTGCCGAACCAGCGGCGGCCGCGGACGACAGCCTGAGCAACTTCTCGCTCGGGCGCGGCGAGACGGTGCTGGTCGTCGAGGATGCGGGCGAGCGGCTGCTCGCCGACGAGGAAATGCTGGCGGCGCTCGGCTATGAGCCGGTCGGGTTTACCTGCGCAGGCGACGCACTGGCGGCGTGCCGAGCGGCGCCGAGACGCTTCGACGCGCTGCTGGTCGGCCATATGACGCCGGCCAATTCGGCGCTCGATCTGGCTGCGGCGCTGCATCAGCGCGTACCGGATGTGCCGATCCTGCTGGCAACCGCGTCGGCCGACGAGGTCGGCGCCGATGCTCTGGCAGCCGCCGGGATCTCCGAGGTTGTGCGCCGGCCTCTTGTCTCTGCCGAGATCGCGTCAGTCTTGGCGCGCTGGCTGCACTTCCGGAAACTGCGGTCGCCAAGCTACGACCGTAACGCATTTGCCCAGTACTGAAATCGTTCCGTAGCCACTGCCTATCCATCCTCCTCATCTCGACCATTGAAGAGGTTGGACATGACTGCAAAGATCAGCGCGCCGCGCCGTGCGCGCAAGAGCAGAGGCGTCCGCAGATTATTTCGGCAGTGTGCCCCTGCAACGGCCGGCGTTGGGCTTGCCGCGATATCGATGAGCGCGTTCGGCGCCGATCCGGCAGTTGGTTACTCCCCTACGGTCGCTGCCTCACCGCACTCCGTCCCGGCCGATCGCCAGTCAATCCCGGCCCGCCCGATCGATCCCCCGAACCGGGAACCAAATCGCGTGGTGCAACGCGCCGCGTTGGTCGACCAACTCTACGAGACGCTGATGCGCTCCGGATGCATGTTGGCGTCGAGCAAAGCCTCGATCGGGGGAGGCTGTTGAAAATAGTCCTCCTTCGCCACAATCCAGCGGAAGAGGTCAAAGAGCCATTCCGGCATCCTGTCGGTCGCCGGTGGATGATGATGGCGCCTCCTCTCGCATCGCGCTGATGAACGGACCTTCGCCGAGCGCGCTGCAACGACGAATCTGCGCCGAAAGCGACGGTCGGCCGAGTGCGACATAACCGCGTATGACCGCTATCACCCTCAAGAGCTGAAGCGCGCTCGATAATCCTGCGGCGCGACCGACAGTAAGCGGAGAAAGCTGCGCCGCATCGTTTCCTCCGACCCGAAGCCGCACCGCTGCGCAATCCGTTTGATGGGTAATTGGGAGTCGGAAAGCATTCGCCGCGCCGCTTCCACCCTGAGGTGCTCAACGGCACGCGCAGGTGTCAGCCCCGTCGACTCCGTATAGTGCCGGCTGAAGCTTCGTTCGCTCATTGCTGCCTGCCGGGCCAAAGCCGGAAGCGAGAGGTCCTCTGTCAAATGCTCCGCCATCCAATCATGAAGCATGCCGAAGCGATCCTCCGCCATCTGCAGCGACAAAGCCGTGCTGAACTGCGCTTGTCCGCCCGGTCGCTTGAGGAAGACCACGAGGTACCGCGCAACCGCGAGCGCAATACTTCTCCCCAAATCCTCTTGAACAAGGGCCAGCGCAAGATCGATCCCGGCGGTCACCCCCGCTGACGTCCAAACCGAGTCATCGCACACAAAAATAGAATCAGCTTCGACCCTCACCGCGGGAAAACGTCGGGCAAGATCGGCGCAGACAGACCAGTGGGTGACCGCCCGTCGTCTGTCCAACACGCCCGCTTCAGCCAGCAGGAAAGCGCCGGTGCAGACCGAACCGACCCGGCGCACCCGCCCGGCGCGGTCGCGGAGCCACTCGACGAGCGCGGCATCCGAGGCCGCTTGCCCCACGCCGGGGCCGCCCGCGACGAGCAGCGTGTCTGGAACACTTTCCATCGGAGGAAGGGGCTGCACCAGAAGAGCAAGCCCAGAGGAGGTCGTGACGCTCGCGCCGCCCGGCGCCACCACGCTCAGCAGATAAGGAGTCGCGCCGTTAGCGTCGCTCGCCGCGATCTCGTTTGCGGTCGCGAAGACCTGCAGCGGCCCGGTGACATCGAGCAACTGCACCGAGGGAAAGGTCAGTATCTCGATCGTCCGTGACGCAGTTGGCGGGAAACGAGGTTTATTTGGCATGTCCGCCAAAGTCTCTACGCTTACGTATGCTCTGTCAATGTCGTTTCGAGGCAAACCTGATGATCCCGCCCGACACTCACTTGCAGATTGGCTCGCTTCTCTTCGAGGGGCTTGACCAGATCGACCTCACCGGACCGTTCGAAGTGTTGTCGCGTATTCCCAGCTCGACCTACCGCCTCTATGGCAAGACCATCGAGCCGGTTCGCGACCTGCACGGCCTGCGTCTGACACCCGATGCGGCTTTGGCTGACGCGCCGCAACTCGATGTGCTCCATGTGCCTGACGGCTTTGGTCAAGAAGCCCTGATGGAAGACGAAGACCTGCTCGCCTGGATCCGAACGGCCTGTCGCTCGAGTATTGCTGCGTCCTCGGCAATGGTCTCGAGGGTGACGCAATGAGGCAGGGCGCCTTCATGCTGCCGCGTGCCGCATTGAAGCCAGCAATCCGAATGCTACGGTCATCCCCGCTGAACGATCGAATTCGCGCCTGAATATTACCAATGCAACGCGTTTCTATCCGCCTGAAACGCTACCGTAACGGTAAAGCAAGGTGGTGGTGATCACTGGGGCCAGCAGCGGGATCGGCGCTGCATCGGCCAGGTATCTGGCGGCTGTCCGTCGTCAGAGTTTTTGAGACAATGGGGCAGCTAAACTAAGGGAGTTTCTGGCTCATCGGTGTGGTGATCTCAGGCAGCCCGCAGCCGATGTTGCAGGCGTCGGTTGTCAATGGTCTGTCGCTTGATCCTCTCTCGTTCTGCCAGGATATTGGGGCCGCGCCCAAAGTAGACGTCGGCTGGGGTGAGATTGTCGATACTCTCGTGGTAACGGCGGCAATTGTAGTCATCGACGAAGGCGGCGATCTGGGCTTCGAGATCGCCTGGGAGGAAGTAGTTTTCCAACAGGATGCGGTTTTTGAGGGTCTGGTGCCAACGCTCGATCTTGCCCTGGGTCATTGGATGATAGGGCGCGCCGCGCAGATGTTTGATGTTCCGGTCGGCGAGCCATTTGGCGAGATCACCTGCGATGTAGCTGGAGCCGTTGTCGGACAGCAGCCTCGGTCGATCAGCCAGCTTGGCCTGTTCCAGCCCGCTGGCCCGCAGCGCCAGGTCGAGCGTGGTGGTGACATCCTCGGCCTTCATCGTGGTGCATAGCTTCCAGGCCACGATGTAGCGGGAGAAATCGTCGAGCACGGTCGACAGGTAGAACCAGCCCCAGCCGATCGCCTTCAGATAGGTGAAATCGGTCTGCCAGAGCTGGTTGGGTGCGGCGGTCTTGTCCTTGAAGGCATCAGCGGCCTTGATCACGATGAAGGCCGGGCTGGCGATCAGATCGCGCGCCTTCAGCAGGCGGTACACTGAAGCCTCTGAGATAAAATAGCGTTTCGTATCAGTGAAACGTATGGCCAGCTCGCGCGCCGACAGCGCCGGTTCGTCGAGTGCCAGCTGGATCAGGTTTTCGCGCACCCCGTCCGGAATGCGGTTCCACACGCCATCCGAACGGGGCGGCCGATCATTCAAGGCCTCCGGCCCACCCCTGCTGTACCGGTCATACCAGCGATAAAAGGTTGCTCGGGCAATCCCGAGTTTGGCCAGGGTCTGACGGACCGGCAGCGGCGACTGCTCAACCAGCCGGATGATCTCCAACTTCTCGGTGCCGGGATATCTCATGCGTCGTCCTCCCCAACCCCGATCGCGCTTTTTTTCAGCAGACGGTTCTCGAGCGTCAGCTCGGCCACCACCTCCTTCAGCGCGCTGGCCTCCCGGCGCAGCTCCTTGACTTCATCTGAGGTCGCCGCCCGCGCGGTGTCGCCGGCCAAGCGCTTTTTGCCGGCCTCCAGAAATTCCTTTGACCAGCGATAGTAAAGGTTCTCGACGATCCCTTCGCGTCGGCACAGCTCGGCGATGCTGTCCTCGCCGCGCAGGCCAGACAGCACAATCCGGATCTTCTCCTCGGCCGAAAACTGCCGGCGGGTAGCGCGGCGGATCGCCTTCACAACTTGCTCTGCCGGTGGCTTACCCGGCCCGGATTTCTGTCCCATCTTCGCTCCTTCAATGGCGACGATGGCCAGAAATCCTCCCTTCCTCAACTCACCCGATCCGTCTCATAGGCGCTGATGCCGGACACCCTACGTTCGGCCGCCGGTTCTGGCGGGTCAAGCTCGGATCTGGTTCTATCGCGACTGGCTACCTTCGGAGAGCCTCAATCTCGCAAACATCGATGTGAACGGCGTCTATTTTGGATCTGTCGCAAATGGCAGCGCATTTTACCGCGACGTCCCGGCGGGGCACTATCACATTGCGCCAGTCAGCTATAATCGAGACATCAATCAAGACAGGGACGTCGATCTCGCCGCCGGCCAGCAGCTCTACGTCAAGATCCTTTCATCGCAAAGTTGGGACGGTGCCTGCAGAGACTGCGTCCGCGACACGTTCTACGCCTGGGTGATTCCGCCGCAGATCGCGGAAGGTGAAATCGCCCGCGTGCGCAGTAGCATTTGAGGTCGTTGCCATGTCGGGAAATCAAGCTTGAATATTCGCCGCGAACAGAAGGGGCGGAAACGAATGGCCGCAAAGACAGCCATTAACGCGAAAAATCTCGAAGCCCTCGGTGCGGAACGATTGGCCGAATTGCTGATAGAAATCAGTGCCGGCAACGCGGTCGCCAAGCGACGTCTGAGGGTGGAATTAGCCGGAGCGCAGAGCCCAGCCCAGCTTGTCAAGGAGGTGCGAAAGCGGTTCACGATGGTCGCCCGGTCGCGGTCGTTTGTGGACTGGCAGGGTGTGAGATCCCTGGCCGATGACCTCGATACTCATCGCCGTGCAATCGTCGAGACGATTGCCAAGGCGTATCCAACGGAAGCCCTCGATCTGCTCTGGCGGTTTGTGGCCTTGGCCCCACCAGTTTTGGAGCGGTGCGACGACAGCAGTGGAACGCTGATCGGCATTTTCCGCGAGGCCTGTGGAGACATGGGCGATGTTTCGCTAAAGGCCAGGGCCGACCCGACAAGCCTGGCCGATCAGGCATTCGCGGCCCTGATCGCGAACGGCTACGGTCAGTTCGATGAACTCATCCAGGTGTTGGCGCCGGCCCTAGGGGAGGCTGGTCTGGAGCACCTGAAACAGCGGATGATCGATCTTTCGAACCGGCCGGTGACGAAGCCTCCCGAGAAGGACCGCGTAAAAATCGGTTGGTCATCCTCCGGGCCGATATACGCGGACGAAATGGCAGAGCGCTCCCGGGTTAGCACGGTTCGCCTGGCACTGACAGAAATCGCCGACGCCCTGGGCGATGTCGACGCCTTCATCGAGCAGTACGAGGAAGAAACTAGAAAGGTACCGAAGATCGCCGCGCAAATTGCGCGGCGCCTCCTATCGGCCGGCCGAGCGCAGGAAGCGTTGCAGGCAATCGAGGCGGCCAAGCATCGGCGCGGCAACGGCAGCTGGGAGTGGCTGGATTTCGAATGGGAAGACGCCCGGATCGACGTTCTCGAAGCGCTGGGCCGTACCGACGATGCGCAGGCCGCGCGGTGGGAGTGCTTTGAACGTGCGCTATCGTCCACTCATCTGCGAGCTTATCTGAAACGACTGCCTGATTTCGACGACGTCGAAGCCGAGAAAAAGGCCCTCGACTATGCCCAAAGGTCGGGCAACCTGTTCCAGGCTCTGTCATTCCTTGTCTCATGGCCAGCCCCGGATCGGGCAGCGGACCTTGTGCTGCAAGGCGCTGATCAATTGGACGGAGACCATTACGATATCCTCATACCAGCCGCCGAGGCGCTCGCCGGCGAGCATCCCCTCGCGGCGACACTGGCGCTGCGGTCGATGATCGACTTTTCCCTGCGCAACAGCCGCTCGAGCCGTTACCGACACGCCGCGCGCCACCTGCTCGACTGCTCCAGCCTGTCATCGGCAATTGCGGATTTCGGGCAGTTCGAACCGCACGACGCATATGAAGCCAGGCTGCGTCGCGAACATGCGAGGAAGAGTTCGTTTTGGAGCTTGATTGAGTGAGATGCTTCGCCTCAGGAACCACAGCCGTCAGGCCCCCTCGGGGTGGCCGGTAGCCATAGGTCCATCTGCATGGCATCGCCAGAAAATCGGATTACGACCCTGATCGAGCCTGCTCTCGGACGCGATTGGAATTGACAGCCGTGCGCCGACAGGGGCCGTTCCCACGTACCCAATCGACCGAGCGGGTTCGACCCGAAGGAGACCTGGGAGCGGGGGTTCGGTTCCCGACTAGACTTCGCGATGCGCCACACGAACCGCAGCGAGAGGTGAAGCGGGTCGGCGGTGGCTCGTAACCGCGATGATTGCTACAACCGCCGAAATGGCGTAGCAGGTTGATTGGTCCCTTCAGGCTTCCCGCCGATCAAAAGGTCGGACTTGGGTGGGTCCGATCCGGTCGCGAATGCTGGCGACTGAGGAGCGCATGCAAGACGGAACCTCCCCTCAGAAAAGATCAGAGGAACAGGGGTCGAGGATCCCTGAAAGGCCAGCGCAGCAGAGCGCCACGCTGGGGTTCGCGCCAGCCAGCATCATCGAGCGAGCCGCCCAACGCTTGGATTGGACAATTGCGTTTGGGGTGCGGCACAGCACCCCGCACAGCCCCGAAGAAATCACGAACGAGCGATCTCGGCCGGTTTCCCGGATTGCGCGGGCTTCGCGACTGGGGTCCTGGGGCCCCGGCCGGCTGCGGCTCCGGCTGATCTCTCGTCTTTACCTCGCCTCCATTCTATTTGGAGCGGCTGCATGCGCTGGCATTTTCTTGCTTACGCACTTAGTCGACGAGAAGGCCACCGCTGAGAGGGCACGCGCAACGAACCTTCCCGCAAAGGCGAACGAGGCTACATCCTTGATCCGCGGTTTGGCGGTAATGCCCCCGGCCGTCGGCACGGCGCAGAGTGACTCGCTGGCTGGACGAGCCCCGACATCACCTTCTTCGGACTTGCAAGCAAAGCTCAGTCTTGCGCCCATACTGCCAGTGCCCGGAGGGCCTGAACCAGAGGTCGCGACGACCCCTACAGCAAAGGCGCTAGAAACGACTTCGACTTTTGCATCGGCCGTTGCGCGGAACCAGCCGGCTGTGCCGGCCTTTTCCGGCGCGGAGATCGCTGCCCTTCTGGCGCGTGGCGATTGGTTGTTCGCCACAGGCGATGTCGCCTCGGCACGTCCTTTGTACGAGCGCGCCGCGGGTGCGGGAGAAGCGCGTGCTGCGGTGAAGTTAGGGGAGACTTTCGATCCTGCCTTTCTGAGCCGTCTCAACCTGCGCGGTGAGCGCGCTGATCCGGCTATGGCCGTGTTCTGGTATCGTCGTGCCCGCGACCTCGGCGCCAGCGATGCCGGCAGTAGGCTGATACGACTCCGAGCAAAACAGGGAGAATTGCCGTGACGTGAGGCGCTGGATTATTATTCCTGTCCTTTCTCTTCCGACCCCCGCGCGACTGCGTCATAATAAGCTGCCGCGATCTCGATCGCTCGTTTGATCACGCGTCCGTGGCGGTTGACATTCTCCTCCAGGGCGCTGAGGCGTTTGGCAACCTCGGAAACAGCCTCGGAGCTCCCATTGGGCTCAGTATGCGAAAGCTCGGAGGTAGCGTCGTGCGTGACGACCGCCATCTCTTGGCGCAGGTCATGGGCGACCTTTTCGGCGGTGGCGGCCTGCAGCGTGTGCAGCTCCTCCAGGAAGCCGAAGAGCAGCAACCGCGAGCACAGGGTGTTGATTTGGCGTGGCACACCCCCAGTGTGCCGATGGATCACTGGAAAACAATCCTCGGTGAACTGCGGATCGTCTTTCCAGTCGGCCCGGCGCAGCCGATGCTCGATATAGGCTCTGGTCTCGCCTTCGCTCAATGGTCCCAGGTGGTAAGCCGCCGTTACGCGCTGCCGCAGCTGCTCCAGTAGCGGGCTGCCGAGCATGACCCGAAAGTGCGGTTGCCCGAGCAAGAAGCTCTGCAACGCCATCGTCTTGCCGACGACAATGTTGGACAACATGCGCAGCTCTTCGAGCGCTTCGAAGGACAAGTTTTGCGCCTCGTCAACGATAAGCAGGACGCGTCTGCCGTTACGCTGCTGGGCGAGCACGAAGTCGGTGATGCGCTGCAGCGATGCGCCCTTGGCCAATCCCTCTTTGGCGATGCCGAACCCGGCCGCGACCAGGTGCAGAAGATCATCCCCGGCGAGCTGGGTGGTGACAATCTTGGCGATTACGAAGTTGCTTTGATCAATCGTCGACAGCAGGTTATCGACGAGAATTGTTTTGCCGGCACCGACCTCTCCTGTAATAATGACGAAACCGCCGCCGTGGTGCAGCCCATATACAAGGTAGGCCATCGCCTGCCGATGCACCGTGCTCTCGTAAAAGAAGCGGGCATCGGGCGTAAGCTGAAATGGCGACGCAGACAGCCTGTAGAAATTTTGGTACATCTTCGTTAAAAGGTCTTGCTCGAGAAAAACTGAAATTGATTGACTGTGACGTCATCGTCGCGTCCACTAGCAAGCACAGCACCATTGTTCCGATAGGAAAAGGTATAAAGGATACCGAGAACATAATTGAGACCGATTTGGGCAGCTACCGCGTCGAAACTCGGGGTCGGCACTGCCGGAGCTACGGTCGGCGCGTTGACCGAATTGACGTAGCCGACCGAAGCATGGCCGCTAAGGTCAGACCGCACGCTGCGCGTATAATCTGACATTCCCAGGATACCTGGCGGTTGCGATGTCATGATCCCTCGTTCGGGGCATCCTCGGCGAGTTGGGCTGGCCGGCTAACGCTTTTCTCACCGATGTAACCGTTGCCCAGGACTGGGAAGCTTTCTGTCGCTCGTTCTCGCCAGGTCGCGGGGCATGCCATAGCCAGAGCTCGGAGACTTCTTCGTGATCGGCGACGACCTTTAACGTTGGGCAGTCCGTTATGGTATCCAGTGCCGGACCCCTCAGAGTGGTAGGACGCGAAGGAGAGCATGCCAGCAGGGCAACGACGCTCTCATCGTTGAGGCAGACGCCGAGCCGGCGCTGCGAGCGACGCTCAGCGCAAGACTCGACTGCGTTGCACGAGACGGCTAAGTTCCGCGTGGTTCAACTTATCAGCGATGTTACCTGCTTTCGCACCACGACCATGCGGCGCCGCATGGCGTACCGGTGATTTCGACTCCGGCCCAGTGGAAGAACCATACGACCCCTTACTTTCCTTTATCTGAGTTTTTTTGGGAAAATCGATCTCGGACGCAAACGCGACGCTGCCTTCGTCGTGGTTGGCGTGCTGACGCTGCTTTTCAAAATTCTGAAACCGCTGGTCGCGTTGTTCATGAGAAATTGCGAGCGCCGGCATTATTGCGCCCGAATCATCTTGGGCCGGGTTTCCCGCGTCGACGATTGATGCTGGCGAAGCTCTCACCTCCTGCGAAGGACTTGGCTCGGGCGCGGGCATCTCATTCGTGGACGGAGCCCGCGTTGACCCATTAGAGGTCTCGACTGTCGGGGTGCCCTCGACGATTGATGCAGGCGAAGCTCTCACCTCCTGCGAAGGACTTGGCTCGGGCGCGGGCATCTCATCGGTGGATGGAGCCCGCGTTGACCCATTAGAGGTCTTGATTGCCGTGGTGCTGGCCTCCCTATCAGTTGTCGGCTTTAGAGCCGGTGCCGCGAAAGTTTTCTCGGTCAGCATACCAGAGGATGGCAGAACTGGTGTTGAGGAGGACATGTTGTCTGCGGTGCTCGCGCTCGGGGATTTTGTCTGAGCCGGGACTTGCGAGGCATCACTATCCATGTGGGAAACCAGTGCGCCGATGACTTTGTCTTCAAGGTGACTGTTGTGGCTTCGGAATAGTGTGAGCGTTTCTTTGCTTGCGCCAAGTAGTGAGATGGAGACGACGCTAAACAGGACGATTTCTACCGCAGCGACAAGTGCGACGGAAACGAGAAACAGGATCGAACCCTTTGCAAAGCTCGCTTTGTCAGTTTGATGGCTCCATATAGACATCTCGCCGACTCTTGGATCACAGTTGAGTGGCAGCATTTCGCTCGCGCAGGCCGCTGTCACAAGGACAGACTTTAGTCTGACCGCGAGGGCGATGACACGCAAATACTTTAAAGAAAGGAGGCGTCGCCTCAAGCAAGCCCACACTCGATATCGCCTAGTCTCCCTATCTGGCTAAAGCAGGTTGCCCAACCATAACGGGTAGGCGGCGAACGCGGGAAGCGCCGGTTGGCATGGC
>Ga0306924_10004133_pt1 | contig 14138 bp, 12 predicted proteins | sample sta12Can44000111_FD_203756 | JGI IMG/M metagenome (GOLD analysis project Ga0306924, IMG submission 203756) | Lab enrichment of tropical soil microbial communities from Luquillo Experimental Forest, Puerto Rico - statanox.12C.anox.44.000.111 (v2)... | ecosystem: Environmental > Terrestrial >... | reverse complement strand
CCTCTCAGATTCCAGGGACCGCCAGATTTCATTCTCACGACCAAAACCACATCGGAAGAAACAGCGTGTGGCCTGCCGAGCGGGCGCTCGTTTGACTAACCATGGCGACGGCGCGGTCCTGTTTCCCCGGGTGTGGACTTTTCCGAATTAGGGTAAACAGGCGGTTAAGGAACCACGTTTTCGGCCTCATTTGAGCCGCCGGTGCGCCAGTGATGCGACAGGGCGGCCGATCGCCTAGGCCTTAAGCCCCCTGGGAACCCGGCCGCCCGGCAGCCCCCCTTAAGCGAGCGACCTGCATGCCGACCTACAAGGCTCCCGTCGACCACGTCATGTTCGTGCTCAACGACGTGCTGCACGTCGAACGCTACAACAACCTGCCCGGTTTCGCCGAAGCCAGCCCCGACATCGTTGAGGCCGTGCTCGCCGAAACCGCCAAATTCTGCGAGCAGGTGGCCGCCCCGCTGAACCGCGTCGGCGACCGGGAAGGCTGCCGCCGCCATCCCGACGGCTCGGTCTCGACGCCGCCTGGCTTCAAGGACGCCTATTGGAAATTCGTCGCCGGGGGCTGGATCGGCGCCTCGGCGCCCACCGAATACGGCGGCCAGGGCCTGCCCACGGTCATGACCCAGGCGGTCCGCGAATTCCTCTATTCGTCGAACATGGCGTTCGCCATGTACACGAGCCTGGCCATGGGTGCGGTGGCGGCGATCCATGCTCATGGCTCCGCCGAGCAGAAGGCGCGCTACCTGCCGAAGCTCATCAGCGGCGAATGGGCCGGCACCATGAACCTGACCGAGCCGCAATGCGGCACCGATCTCGGTCAGCTGCGCACGCGCGCCGCGCCGCAGCCGGACGGCAGCTACCAGATCACCGGCACCAAAATTTTCATCTCCGCCGGCGAGCACGATCTCACCGACAACATCATTCACCTCGTGCTCGCCCGCATCGACGGCGCGCCGGCGGGCACCAAGGGCATTTCGCTCTTTATCGTGCCGAAGTTTTTGCTCGACACCGACGGCGCAGCCGGTGCGCGCAACGCGGTAACGTGCGGCTCGATCGAAGAGAAGATGGGCATCCACGGCAACGCCACCTGCGTCATGAACTACGACGGCGCCAGCGGTTTTCTGGTCGGCGAGCCGCATCGCGGCTTGTTCGCAATGTTCACGATGATGAACGCGGCACGGCTCGCGGTCGGCGTGCAGGGCCTCGCGCAGTCCGAGGTCGCCTATCAGAACGCGGTGGTTTACGCCAAGGAGCGGCTTGCCGGCCGCGCGCTCACCGGCGCGAAGTTTCCGCAATTGCCGGCCGATCCGCTCATCGTGCACGCGGACGTGCGCCGCATGCTGATGACCATGCGCGCCTTCAACGAGGCGGCGCGGGCGCTCGTTCTATGGACCGCGCTCAAGGGCGATATCGCGCGACGCTCGCCCGACGCCGCCGAACGTCAGGCTGCCGACGACCATATGGCCCTGCTGACGCCGGTGATCAAAGGCGTGCTCACCGATCTCGGCTTTACCAACACGGTCCACGCCCAGCAAATTTTCGGCGGCCACGGCTACATCGCTGAGCACGGCATGGAGCAGTTCGTGCGCGATGCGCGCATCACCACGATCTTCGAAGGCGCCAACGGCATCCAGGCGCTCGATCTGGTCGGCCGCAAGCTGGCGAAGGACGGCGGCCGCGCTTTCAAGTCGTTCTTCGCCGAAGTCGCGGACTACATCAAGGAGCGCGACGCCGCGGCGGCGATGGCGCCTTACGTCAAGCCGCTCGAGGGCGCGCTCGGCGACCTGCGCGAGGCAACGACCTGGTTCGCGCAGAACGCGCCCGGCGATCCCGATAATGCCGGCTCAGGCTCGACCGATTACATGCAGCTCTTCGGCCTGGTCGCGCTCGGCTATATGTGGTGCCTGATGGTCGACGCCGCGAAAGCGAAAGGCGCCGACGGCAACGGCAGCGCCTCGGCCATGGAGCAAAAGCTCATTCTCGCGCGCTTCTTCATGGAGAAAATGCTGCCGGCGACGACGGGGCATCTCGCCCGCATCAAGACCGGCGCCGCGAGCACCATGGCACTGCCGGCGGACGCGTTCTAGGACCCATCGCAGACGAGAGAATCGAAATATGCCGATCATCGACGCGCAGGTGCATTGCTACGAGCGCAATCATCCCGGCCGGCCCTGGCAGGCGGTGTTGGCTGGGCCGCCCGAGGTCACCGGCGATCAGATGGTCGCGACGATGGACGCGGCCGATGTCGACGGCGCGATCCTGATCTCGCCGATCACTATGTACCGCTACGATGCGCGCTACGCGCTCGAAGTGCACAAGCGCCATCCCAACCGCTTTGCTCTGATCAAGCCGGTCGATCCGACCGATCCGGCGGTCGCTGACATCATCGCCGACTGGAAGCGCACGCCCGGCACCGTCGGCGTGCGCATGCTGCTCGTTCGCGGCGGCTACACCGAGGACCCGGACGATCCGGGATTGAATCACGTGATCGCGACAGCAGGACGGCTGTCGTTCCCGCTCAATCTGCACATTGCCGGACGGCTCGATCAGGGCATCGAGCTCATTCGCCGCCATCCCGATACGCAGATCATCGTCGATCACCTCGGGCTGGTGCAGCCGCATGTGCCGCCGCTGCCGGCGCAGCCGTGGGCCGACCTGCCAAAAGTGCTGACTCTTGCCAAGCATCCAAACGTCGCCATCAAGATCACCGGCGCCTGCACGCTGTCGCGCGAGCCGTTTCCCTATAACGACATCTGGGGTCCGGTCTGCCGCGTCATCGACGCGTTCGGCATCGACCGCTGCCTATGGGGCACCGACTGGACCCGCGCGGTGAATTTCCTCACCTTCGCGCAAGGCGTCGATGCCTTTCGCTTCACCGACCGCATTTCGGCAAGCGACAAGTCGAAGCTGATGGGCGGCACGCTCACGCGTATCTACGGCTGGGCGCCGCAGCGCGCCTGAGCAGAGCAGCTAAAGCTGAATGCCGTAAGTGAGCGCCTGCCACTCTTCGACCGTGCGCATCGGCAAGCCCAGCTTGCCGTAGTCGACGCGCAGATAGCCGTCATCGCCCTTCACGACCGCGCTCGGCATTACCAGCGCGACCTCCTGCGCCATCACGCCGACATAGACCGCGTCACTCCACAGGTAGCGAAAGCTATAGAGCGACAGGTCGTCGTCGAGCTGCCCGATCCGCGTGATGTCGCGCTTGAGCCGCGCGTCGGAAAGCAGAATTCCGGCGGCGGAATAACTCGCGTTGGTCGGGTTGCCCAACGCGCCGCCGGCATGGCCGCCGATGTATTTTTCCTTCCCAGGCGCGGTGTGGGCCCTTGCCCGACGGCGAGAACGGCCAGCTGATACCGATGGTGGCGACCTGAAAATGCGCGTGGTCGTTGTCGGGGTGCGTCAGGAATCCCGGAGCAAGAGGGAACTGAGCGGCCGGAAGCGGGGAAAATCCTTGCCCGGTCACGCTGCTGTTCACATCAACGGTGCCGTAGGCGAGACCGCCGCTGGCATAGAGAAGCCACGGACCGGGCGCCCAGCCGACGCGGCGGCGAAACGCCCATCGCCGCATGAGCGCGCGCCTTACTTTGCCTGCCGCGCCTTGACGGCGTTGAAAGCGGCGAGCGCTCGTTCGAATTTTTCGTCGAACAGCCACATCGCAGTGAAAATCTCGGCGAAGGTTGCCGACGTCTTTGCCCGATCAGCTTTGCCAAACGTGAAGATGCTGTTGTTACGCAGATAGCCCATCACGGTCGGGTCGGAAATTCGATAGCCGGTAAGGCTTGTCGAACCGAACGCGGCCTTGGTCGGGCTGGGAATGATCTGGATGAGCTCGAACAGCTTCATTTGATCGATCGGGCTAGGCAACGCTCGCGCGATCGCGGGGATCTGCGTGAACGGACCCACATGAGCGTTCATGAGGCCGTCGCGCACGGCCGTCCAATGATTCAAGCGATGGTCCAGGTTGCCGACGCGCGCCTCTTCGGCGTCGTCGCGTGCGCTCAAGGCGGGATCGAGCACGGCGATGGTTTTCTTGATCGCCGCCCATTTCGTCCGGCCGATTTGATCTTCGGCCGGTCCGGTTTGCAGGCTGCCCTTGTAGGTGTTCGAGCGCGCATTGCCGATATTTTGCTGGCCGTTGGTCTCCGCAAAGAACAGGCCGAGCGCGATGCGGCCGGCGACGTCGGCATCGGCCGCATCGAGACCCTTGGCGCGCGCGATGACGGTGCCCAGCTCGACGATGTCCTTGAACGGCGTCGCCGAGATTTGCGCGTTCGCCGGCGGCGCCTGCATGATGCGGAACAGGTCCAAGTATTCATCGATCAGCGGCTCGTTGTCGGCGTCGAAATAGGCCGGCGGAATGGCGAACTTGTTGGGCCTGCCGATTTTTGCCGGCAGTGCGTCGGTCAAATCCTTGTACGCGCTCATCATGCCGATGCGGGCGAGGTAGAGCGCCTGGCCCGGCAGATTCGGCAGCGGCTGTTTGGCGCTGATCTGGGCGCGCCGTTCCTTCAGGACGGCTTTGAAGCGATTGAGCGCATCGGTGTAGGCCGCGAGCGCATTGGGTTGCGATATCGCCGGTGCCGTCGACTCGCTCCTTGCGGGAGAAATCAAGCCGAAAGCCCCGATGCCGAGGGTCGCGAGCAACAGACCCAAGGACAGAACCGCCACACACCCCATTGCGCGCGCAGCCGAGGTCATTGCGTTACCGATCATGGTGCCGGTCACGCCGCGGTCAGTCCGCCGTCGACGACCAGTTCGGCGCCGGTGGTGAAGACGGATTCGTCAGACGCCAAGAACAAGATGGTGCGCGCCACCTCGATGGGCTGAGCGAGCCGTCCGAGCGGTGCCGCGGCAGTGAAGCTGGCCGCGAGCTTGTCCGGATTGCGCGCCGCGGCGACCATGCCTTCCAACATCGGCGTATCGGCGAACGACGGGTGCACCGAATTGCAGCGGATGTTGTAGCCCTTGCGCGCGCAATGCAGCGCCACCGCTTTGGTAAGGAGCCGCACCCCGCCCTTGCTCGCGCAATAGGCGGCGAGAAAGCCTGAGCCGATCAGGCCCGCGACCGAGGACATGTTCACGATGCTGCCGCCGCGCTCCTTCATGACGCGGACGGCATGCTTGCAGCCAAGAAACGTGCCGTCGAGGTTGACCGCCATCAGGACGCGCCATTCGTCGAGCGTGGTCGTCTCGATGTCCTTGAGCAACGATACGCCGGCAGAGTTGATCAATATATCGAGCCGGCCGCGGTCGCGCACGAGCGCGTCGGTGACTGCGATCCACCGATCCTCGGCGGTGACGTCGAGCCGTTGGAACGACGCGCGCCCGCCGATGGCTGCAACCGCCGCCCGCGCCGCGGCTTCGTCGCGGTCGGCGATGACGACGGTTGCGCCTTCCTCGGCGAACAGGTGCGCCGCGGCGCGCCCGATGCCGGAGGCGCCACCGGTGATCAGCGCGATCTTGTCCTGTAAGCGGCCCATCGCGAGTGTCACAATTTGCCAAAACTCATGAGCGATCAGGCTAATACACGGAGGCCCGCGGTGCCACTATCGTTGGCGCTTTAGGCGTTCTAGCCTTCGCCGAATCCGCGTCTATATGAATCGCAGGCTCCTGCCGCAATTGGGGGGATTTATGCCCGACGCCTTCATTTACGATCACGTGCGTACCCCGCGCGGCCGCGGCAAGGCCGACGGCGCGCTGCACGAAGTCACCGCGCTCAATCTCGCGGCGCAGACGCTCGGCGCCATCAAAAGCCGCAACGCTCTCGATACGATCCAGGTCGACGACGTGGTGCTCGGGGTGGTCGATCCGGTGGGCGAGGCGGCCGCCGACATCGCCCGCACGGCGGCCCTGGTCGCAGGCTACGGCGACAGCGTGCCGGGCGTGCAGATCAACCGCTTCTGCGCCTCGGGCCTCGATGCCGTGAATTTCGCCGCGGCGCAGATCATGGCCGGCGCCCAGGACATGGCGATCGGCGGCGGCGTCGAATCCATGAGCCGGGTCGGCATCGGGGCGGCCGGCGGCGCCTGGTCGGTCGATCCAAGCATCGCGGTCGCGCACTACTTCTTGCCACAAGGCATTTCCGCCGACCTGATCGCGACCAGGTACGGATTTTCCCGGGACGACGTCGACGCCTATGCGGTTGAGAGCCAAAAGCGCGCCGCGGCGGCCTGGGACGAGGGCCGCTTCAACAAATCGGTGATCGCGGTCAAGGATCCCAACGGGCTCACCATCCTGGCCAAGGACGAGCACATGCGGCCGGGCACCACCATGCAGTCGCTCGCGGCGCTGAAACCCTCGTTCGTGCAGATGGGCGAGCTCGGCGGCTTCGATGCGGTGGCGATCCAGGCCCATCCGGAGGTCGAGTACGTCAATCACGTCCATCACGCCGGGAATTCGTCGGGCATCGTCGACGGCGCCGCCGCGGTGCTGCTCGGCAATGCGCGCGCCGGCAAGCGCGCCGGGCTGAAGCCCCGCGCCAAGATCAAGGCCTTTGCCAATATCGGCTCCGATCCGGCAATGATGTTGACCGGCCCGATCGACGTCACCAACAAACTTCTGAAAAAAGCCGGCATGAGCTTCGACGACATCGATCTGATCGAGATCAACGAGGCGTTCGCCTCGGTGGTGCTGCGCTATCAGCAGGCGTTCGATCTCGATCCGGCCAAGGTCAATGTCAACGGCGGCGCCATCGCGCTCGGCCATCCGCTCGGTGCCACCGGCGCGATGATTCTCGGCACCGTGCTCGACGAGTTGGAGCGCCGCGACCTGTCGACGGCGCTCGTGACGCTGTGCATCGGCGTCGGCATGGGCACCGCAACCATCATCGAGCGGGTGTGATCTAAGAAGATGTGATCTAAGAAACTGGGGGCGCCATGCCGAAGATCGACATCGCGAAGATTCCGTCGCAGCCGATTCCGTCCTATCCGAAGGAATTCGCGGCCGTGATTTCGGGCCGCGAGAAACAGCGCATCGGCGATGCGGTGGGGCTGACGCAGTTCGGCGTCAATATCACCCGCATCAAGCCGCATTCGGCCTCGGCGCTGCGACATGCCCACCAGAACGAAGACGAGTTCATCTACATGCTCGAGGGCGAGCTGGTGCTGCACGAGAACGACGGCGAGACCGTGCTTAAGCCCGGCGATGCGGCCGGCTTCAAGGCCGGCAGCGGCATCGCCCATTGCTTGATCAATCGCACCGATTTTGATGCGGTTTATTTCGAAGTCGGCACCCGCGCCAAGAGCGAACGTGTGCACTATCCCGATGTCGATTTCGTGCTCGAGCGCGACGAAAGCGGCCGTCGCTTCTATCGCAAGTCCGGCGCACCCATCACCGAGTGAGCCCATGCCGAAGATCGACATCTCGAAGCTCGCAACCGACACCTTTACCGGGTATCCGCCGCCGTTCGACAAGGCGGTCCAGGGCCGTATCCGCAAGCGCCTCGGCAACGCCATCGGCCTCGACCAGTTCGGCGTCAATCTCACCACGTTGAAACCCGGCGCCGCGTCGGCGCTACGGCATTGGCACGCAAGGGAGGACGAGCTTGTCTACGTCCTCGAGGGCGAGGTGGTGCTGGTCGAGGACGAGGGCGAGATCGTGCTGAAGCCGGGCGATGCCGCGGGCTTTAAGGCCAACACGCCGAACGGCCATCAGCTGGTCAATCGCTCGAACCGAGACGCGGTCTATCTGGAGATCGGCACGCGCTCCAAGCACGAGACGGCGTCCTATCCCGACGTCGATCTCCTTGCCGTGCGCGACGACGCCGGCATGCGCTACACCCATAAGAACGGCGAGCCCTACAAATGAGCTTTCAGCACTTCACGGTCGAGGTCGACGGCGACGGTCTGGCGCTGATCACGTGGAATTCGCGGGGGCGCTCGATGAACGTCATCGACGCCGCGGTTTTGGAAGAGCTGACCGCCATCGTCGAGCAGGTCGCCGCCGACGCCGCCATCAAGGGCGTGGTCATTGCCTCGGGCAAGGAGAACTTCTGCGCCGGCGCCGATCTGACCATGCTGGAAAGCATGAGCCGCGCCTATGCGGAGCTGATGGCGTCGAAGGGCGAGACTGCGGCGAACGAGCACGTGTTCGAGCAAAGCCGCAAGACTTCCGTGCTCTATCGGCGCATCGAGACCTGCGGCAAGCCCTGGGTCGCGGCGATTGCCGGCATCGCGGTCGGCGGCGGCTTCGAGCTGACACTCGCCTGCCACCATCGCGTCGCCGCCGAGAATGCGCGCGTCGGCTTGCCGGAGATCAAAGTCGGGTTGTTCCCCGGCGCTGGCGGCACCCAGCGCGTGGCGCGCATCATGCCGCAGGCCGATGCGCTGCAGTTCCTGCTCAAGGGCGAGCAGGTCGCGGCCAATCGCGCCAAGACCATGAAGCTTGTCGACGAGGTCGTGCCGGCCGCCGACCTGATCAAGACGGCGAAGGCGTGGATCGCAACGAGCGGCACCGCCAAGGCGCCGTGGGACATCGAGAATTTCAAGCTGCCCGGCGGCCCGGTCTATTCCAAGGCCGGCATGATGGTGTTCACGCCGGCGAACGCGCTCTATCGTCGCGAAACCCATGACAATTATCCGGCGGGGCGCGCGATCCTGCAGGTGGTCTACGAGGGCCTGCAGCTGCCGTTCGATCTGGCGCTGCGGGTCGAGTCGCGGTGGTTTGCGAAAATCCTGCGCTCGCCCGAAGCCGCCGCCATGATCCGCTCGCTGTTCATCTCCATGCAGGAGATCAACAAGGGCGCGCGCCGGCCCGCCGCGGTGCCGGCGAAGAAGTTTAAGACGATCGGCGTCCTTGGCGCCGGCTTCATGGGCGCCGGCATCGCCTATGTGAGCGCGCTCGCCGGCCTTGACGTGGTTTTGATCGACCGCGATCCGGAGACCGCGGCCAAGGGCAAGGCGCATTCCGAAAAGCTGATGAACGAGCAAGTCACGCGCGGCCGTGCCACGCCCGAGGCGCGCGACGCGGTGCTGGCCCGCATCACGCCGACCGCCGATTTCGTCGCGCTGAAGGACTGCGATCTCGTCATCGAAGCGGTGTTCGAAGACCGCAAGGTCAAGGAAGAAGTCATCGCCCGCGCCCAGAACGTCATCGGCGACGCCGCGATCTTCGGCTCCAACACTTCGACCTTGCCGATCACCTCGCTTGCCGAATCGTTCAAGGACCGGCCGCGCTTCGTCGGCATTCATTTCTTCTCGCCGGTCGAGCGCATGGGCCTGGTCGAGATCATTCTCGGCAAGGAGACCGGCGACGTTGCGCTTGCCGCCGCGCTCGATTACGTGCGCGCCATCCGCAAGACGCCAATCGTGGTCAACGACTCGCGTGGCTTCTACACCTCGCGCGTGGTCGGCACCTATCTGCGCGAGGGCCATCTGATGCTGGCCGACGGCGTGCCGCCGGCCATGATCGAAAACGTCGGCCGCATGGCCGGCATGCCGGTGGCGCCGCTTGCGCTCAACGACGAGGTCGCTGTCGATCTCGCCTGGAAAATCCTCAAAGCGACCGAAGCCGATCTCGGCGCGAAGGCGATCGAGCCGCGGCAGAAGGCGCTGCTCGGGGAAATGGTGGAGAAGCGCGGCCGTTACGGCCGCAAGAACGGCAAGGGCTTTTACGACTATCCGCAAAGCGGGCCGAAGCGGCTGTGGCCGGGCCTTGCCGACCTGCAGCCGAAGAAGCTCGATCCGGACACGATCGACGTCGCCGTGCTGAAAGCGCGGCTGATCGCCGTGCAGGCGCTGGAGACAGCGCGCTGCATCGAGGAGGGCGTCGTCACTGACATGCGCGAGGCCGACGTCGGCTCGATCCTCGGCTTCGGCTTTGCGCCGTTCACCGGCGGCACCATCTCCTACATCGACGGCATGGGCAGCAAGGCTTTTGTCGCGCTGTGCAACAAGCTCGCGAAGGATCACGGCGACCGCTTCAACCCCTGCAAGCTCCTTCTCGACATGGCGAAAAAGGGCGACACGTTCTATCGCCGCTTCCCGCCGCAGGGCCGCAAAGCCGTCGCATGAGCCGCGCGCATGCCGCATTGCGCTTTGCCGCGCACCATGTGTAAGGTCGCGACCTTTTTTGTCCGGGTTAGTGCATGGCGCGTGACCAAGTCGACCTGACGCCCATCGATGGCCGCCACGATCTCGTCGATTGGATTGCGCAGGGCGTCAAGCCGAAGTCGCAATTCCGCATCGGCACCGAGCACGAGAAATTCGCCTTCATGCTCGAAAGTCATCGCCCGGTGCCGTATGAAGGTCCGCGCGGCATTCGCGCGCTGCTCGAGGGCATGCAGCACCTGCTCGGCTGGCAGCCGATCATGGAAGGCTTGAACATCATCGGTTTGGCCGACGTTACCGGCGGCGGCGCCATCTCGCTCGAGCCCGGCGGCCAGTTCGAGCTGTCGGGCGCCCAGGTCGAGACTGTGCATCAGACCCGCAGCGAGGTGATGGCGCATCTGGCGCAAGTGCGCGAAGTCGCGGCGCCGCTGCGCATCGGCTTTGTCGGCATTGGCATGACGCCGGACTGGTCGCGCGCCGACATGCCGAAAATGCCCAAGGGCCGCTACAAGATCATGACCGCCTATATGCCGAAGGTCGGCACGCTCGGCCTCGACATGATGTATCGCACCTGCACGGTGCAAACCAATCTCGACTTCTCGTCGGAAGCCGACATGGTCAAGAAGCTGCGCGTGTCGATCGCGTTGCAACCGGTGGCGACCGCGCTGTTCGCCAACTCGCCGTTCACCGAAGGCAAGCCGAACGGCTTTCTGTCGTTCCGCTCGGAGATCTGGCGCGACACCGACAACGCGCGCGCCGGCGTGCTGCCGTGGGCATTCGAAGACGGCATGGGCTTCGAGCGCTGGGTCGATTACGCGCTCGACGTGCCGATGTATTTCGTCAAGCGCAGCGACGACTATGTCGACGCCGCTGGCCAATCGTTCCGCGATCTGTTGGCCGGCAAGCTACCGGCAATGCCCGGCGCGCGCGCCACCATCTCCGACTGGGCAAACCACATCAGCTCGATCTTCCCCGAGGTGAGGCTCAAGCGCTATCTGGAAATGCGCGGCGCCGATTCCGGTCCGCTGGCGAATCTCTTGGCGCTGCCGGCATTTTGGGTCGGTACTCTTTACGACGATGTGAGCCTCGACGCGGCCTGGGACCTGGCGAAAGGCTGGAATGCCGAGGAGCGGCAACGTCTGCGCGACGAGGTGCCCAAGCTTGGCCTCGCCGCAAAGATCCGCGGCCAGACCGTGTTCGAGCTGGCGACTCAGATGCTGAAGCTCGCGCGCGCCGGTCTGACGCGGCGCAAGCATCGCGACGACGGCGGCCGCGACGAGACTTGTTATCTCGACGTGCTGGAGGAGCGGCTGAGCCGCGGTGTCACGCCGGCCGAGGAATTATTGGAAAAATACCGCGGGCCGTGGCGCGGCTCGGTCGATCCAATCTACATCGAGCAGGCGTATTGAAGCCGCTTGAGCTGGCCTCCTCATCCTGAGGAGCGCCTGAAGGGCGCGTCTCGAAGGATACTGCTCAGAGCACGATGGTTCGAGACGCGACGCTGACGCGTCGCTCCTCACCATTTGTGTGTCAAAAGACATAACCCACCGCTCGGCAGCCATTTCTGCCTTCCAGGATTGATTTAATTTTTACGACTTTTGCCGAAACTGCCGGATCGCAGCTTGTGGCAGCAAAAGCCCCCTTGACCAAGACCCTGACGGCGGAAGCCCAGCGTAAGAATGCGGAACGGCAGCTCTTCGTTGCGCGCCGCGCGCTCGGTCATCTGGTCGAGCTTTATGACAGCGGCCAATGGAAAATCCACTATAAGAAAGAGGACGCGTTTGCCAACGCCGTGCGCGATGCGCGGCAGGTTGTCGATCATTGGTCGGGCTTCCTCGACAAGAGCCAGGGCGCCTGACGCTGCTGCTGACCGACCCCCGCCGCTAAGAGTGCGTTAACCGTCGACATTGACCGCCTCCACGGCCTGCGGGCACATTTGCGCCGCTCAAAAGCGCGCGAGATCGGGCCGGTCCTGCCATGGCGACGCCAGTCAATGCTGCCCTCTGCGCGCTGCTGGCGGTCGCATTCTGGAGCCTGCTGGGATTTTCTGCGTCCCGTCACCTGCTGCCGCGGCCGCTCGCGCGCGGCGCCGCGCCGGTCATGGGCTGGGCGGTGCACAGCGCCGCGACGCTGCCGCTGTTTGCTCTGATCGGGTTTTCTCAAGCTTTGGTCATCGCGATCGGCGCCGTCTGCGCGATCGCGAGTCTCGCGAGCTTAAGACAGCCAGCGTCGGCCGAGGCCGAGGGCGCGCCGATCCCGCTGTGGGCCTTTGCCGCCGCCGCGCTGCTCGCGCTTTTTCCGGCGGCGGCGATTATGCCGAAGATTTACGCCCAAGGCGTTGCGCTCGCCGACCCGATCTCCGACCACGTCAAGATCGCGATGATCGATGCGATGGCGCGGCAAGGCCTGCCGCCGATCGATCCGGCGTTCGGTGCCGTCGGCGTGCCCGACCATGTCGCGTACTATTATCTGTGGCACTACAGCGCCGCAGCGCTGGCGCTGGTGCTTCGTGTCAGCGGCTGGGACGCCGACGTTGGGCTCACCTGGTTCACGGCGTTCGCGTCGCTATCGCTTGCGATGGGGCTTGCGGTCTGGCTCGGCAAAGGCAGCCGCGCCGCGATCTTCGTCGTTGCGCTCGCCGCCGCGGCGTCGCTGCGCACCGTGCTCAAAGTTGTCTTCGGCTCCTACACGCTGGAGCCGTTCTTGGCGCCGCCGACCGGCTTTGCCGGCTGGCTATTTCAGGCGCCCTGGGCGCCGCAGCATCTGATGGCGGCGGCGTGCGTGGTGTTGGCGATGATCTTGATCGCCGAGTATGCGCAGCGCCAGCGCGTGACGCCGTTAGTGGCGCTGGTGCTGGTCGTGGTCGCGGGCTTCGAAAGCTCGACCTATGTGGGCGGCGTCACCTTCGCCATCGCCGCGCTCGCGGCGGCGCCGCTGCTGCTCGCCGGCATCGCGCCCGGACGTCGCACGCATTTCGTCGCCGGCATGGCCGTCGCCGCCGTGCTGGTCATCGGTCTCGCCATGCCGTTTTTGCGCCATCAGGCGGGCACCGTGGCGGCGCACGGCGGTGCAGCCCCGATCGTGTTGCAGCCATTCGCCGTGCTCGGGGCATTCTTTCCCGACGCGCTGCGCCGTCTGCTCGACCTGCCGGCCTATTGGCTCATTCTGCTGCCGCTCGAATTTCCCGCGGCCTTCGTGGCGGGCGGGCTTGCGTTGTTCGCGCTGTGGCGAAGTACGATAGCAAACCTCGAAAGACGCGTCATTGCCGCGCTGACCTGCCTCGCCGGAGCGGGCCTGGTTGCGTCGTGGCTTCTCGCCAGCACGCTGGGCGACAACAACGATCTGGCGCTGCGCGCCGTCGTTCCTGCGCTCTTGGTGCTGATCGCCGCCGCAGCGGCGGGCGTGAGCTTGTGGCCGCGGCATGTCTTCATCGCCGCGACCGCGCTCGGCGGCCTCGTCTTGAGCCTACCCGACACGCTGCAGATGGTGCGCGGCAATATCGAAGGCACGCTGCGGCCGGACGCGGCCGCGTTCGCGCAGGCGCCGCAGCTCTGGCAGGCGGTGCGGCGCTACGCGCCGCCAAGCGCCCGCGTCGCCAACAATCCGCTCTACCTGGAAGACCTTGTGCCGTGGCCTGAGAACATGTCGTGGGCGCTGTTCGCCGATCGCGCTTCGTGCTTTGCCGGCCGAGAGCTGGCGCTCGCGCTGGCGCCAATGTCGGCTGCGGAGCGCGAAGCGATCAACGCACAATTCATCCGCGTCTTCGCAGGCGAGGGAACGGCCCGGGACATCGACGACATGGCGAACAAATACCGCTGCGACGTGGTCGTCGTAGTGCCGCAGGACAAGGCGTGGAGCAACGATCCGTTCGCGGCGAGCGCGGCATATCGGCTGGCGGACAATCGCGAAGGGCAGTGGCGGATTTACGTGCGGCGCTAAATGCCGGCGAACCAATTGAAGCCTTGCGCGCTCCAGAACGTCTCGCGGAAATCGTTGGTCACTTCGATCGCCTTGATCCACTTGGCGTTCTTGTAGCCGAGCTTGGTTGAAGTGCGTAGCCGCAACGGATAGCCGAACGGGTCGGCG